>Ga0209670_100039_pt1 | contig 85653 bp, 69 predicted proteins | sample PerSpoBPS_BMetaG_FD_184741 | JGI IMG/M metagenome (GOLD analysis project Ga0209670, IMG submission 184741) | Thermal spring microbial communities from Yellowstone National Park, Wyoming, USA - Perpetual Spouter B (PS_B) MetaG (SPAdes) (version 3) | ecosystem: Environmental > Aquatic > Thermal...
TTGCCGTGGGGGTGCTCAAGCGCGGGGGGAAGTTTTACGGGACGGATCGGGAGGAATGGTGGGGGGTGGGGATGAGGGAGATCTACCGGTTGCGGCAAGCGATTGAAGAGATTTTCCGGGGGCTTCAACAGGAACTGGGGTGGACGGGGCATCGGCACTGGCGTAGGGCCAGGCTGCTGGCCCATCTGGCCTTGGGGTTGGTGGCCTATGGGCTCATCGAGCGGCAGCGGGAGGGGCTGGGGTTGAGTTTCTACCAATGCCGACGGAGACTCATCGCAGGTAAGCTGAGCCTGGATTTGAGCCCTCTGTTACCGGTGCAGGTGGAGGCCACGTAAGTCCAGTAGAGCGTTTTCGCTTAGACGGCAAGGCGGCCCTGGTGACCGGGGGCTCCCGGGGGCTGGGCCTCGAGGCCGCCCTGGCCCTCCAGGAAGCGGGGGCCAGGGTGGCCGTTCTGGCCCGGCGGGCCAGCTTCCTGGAGGAGGCGAGGAAGGCCTTAGGGGAGGAGGCCCTTTATCTGGAAGGGGACGTGCGGGACGAGGCCCGGCTGGAGGAGGTGGTGGCGGCCGTGGAGGCGACCCTGGGGCCCCTGACCATCCTGGTCAACGCGGCCGGGATCAGCTGGGGCGCCCCCAGCCTGGAGATGCCGGTGGAGAAGGTGCGGGAGGTGTTGGAGGTCAACCTGGTGGGCGCCTTCCTGGCCAGCCGCGTGGCGGCCAGGTGGATGAAGGCGAGAGGCTACGGCAAGATCGTCCACATCGCCTCCGTGGCCGGCCTCAAGGGGGAGTACCCCGAGGTCCTGGACGCCGTGGGCTACTCCGCCTCCAAAGGGGGGCTAATCGCCCTCACCCGGGACCTGGCGGTGAAGTGGGGAAGGTGGGGCATCCGGGTCAACGCCCTGGCCCCGGGCTTCTTTCCCACCCGCATGACGGAGAAGGTCCTGCCCCGGATAGAGCCCCTGCTCCAGGCCACCTTGCCCCTGGGCCGCCCGGGAAGGCCGGGGGAGCTGGGCGGAGCGGTCCTCTTCCTGGCGAGCCCCGCCTCGGACTACATCACCGGGGCCGTCCTCCCCGTGGACGGGGGGGCCACGGCCACCTAGATCCCCGCCAGGAGCCGGTTTAGCCCAGGCCCAGCTCCCGCAGGGCCTCCAGGCGGAGCCGTTCCGCCTCCTGGGCCAGGGGGCTTCCCTGGAGCCGGGCGAAGGCCTCCTCGTCCAGGGGGTCCAGCCGGAGGAGGGCGAGCCAGCCCCTCAGGTCCTGGCCCTGCCGCAGAAGGCGCCTTTTCTCCGCCAGGTAGGCCAGGCGGCGCTCCTCCAGGGCGGGGTGGTCCAGGTCGGCGAAGGGGAGGTCCAGGGGGGCCTTGGGGTCCAGGAGGTCCAGGTAGAGCTCGGGGACCTCGAGGCGGAGGCCGTAGGGGCGGGCCCGCAGGAAGTAAGGAGGTGCCCCCTTGGGGCGGCCGGGCTCCAGGGCGTTCACCACCTCCCACCAGAGGACCCGGAACTCCCCCGGGGAGGCCTCCAGGGCCTCCAGGAGGTCCTCCTTGGGCCAGTCCCGTGCGGCCAGAAGGGCCAGGAGGAGCCTGGCCTTCTCCCGGCGCAGGCGCACGGGTCTCCCCTCCACCAGGACCTGGAAGCTTCCCAGGGTCCGAATCTCCACCGACACCCCGGGGTGGTAGGCCTCGGGGAGCCGTCCCAGGCGCCAGAGGCCCCGGCGTAGCCGGGGAAGCGGCGGGGTAAAGAGGGTGCGGCCGGCGAGGAAGGGGTAGCGGAGAAGGAGCCCTTCAAAACCGTCAGCGAAGGGGTAGGCCTGGGCCACCGCCCTAAGGAAGGGGTCCAGGAGCTCCAGGGGAGACAGAGGGAAGGCTTCTCCCCGGCGGAGCCAGGCCAGGGCCACCACCAGGGTCATGAACCCCTCCACCCAGAGGTCCCCCGCCGCCCGGGCCAGGCGGACCATCTCTCCGTAGGCCTTCCGGTCCCCTAGGGCGGCCAATCCTCCCAGGGCCTCCACCCGGAGGCGGGCGGGTCCGCCCTCGGCCAGGGCCAGGGCCGTCTGGTAGGCTCCCCGGGCCTCGGCGGGCCGCCCCAGGGCCAGGAGGGCGTGCCCCTTCCTGGCCTCGGCCAGGCTCACGCCGAAGGGGCTTCCCAGGACCTCGGCCTCAAAACGGCCCCGCTGGGCGAAGCGCAGGCCCTCTTCCGCATCCCCGGCCACGCACTCCAGGAGGGCCCGGAGTAGGGTCCCTTCCCGGTGGTTCTGGGGCGGGCGGTGGAGGCCCGGGTCCTGGGCCTCCTTGAGAAGGGCCAGGGCCTCCTCGGGCCGGCCCAGCCTGAGGAGAACCCTGGGGCCAGAAAGCCCAAGGGCGAGGGCCTCTTCTGGCCGCCCCTCGTTGAGGAGGTTTTCCGCCAGGAGGGGGCTCGCCTCCTCGGGGAAGCGCTTCAGGGCCTCCTCCAGGTAGGGCCTGGCCCGGGCGGGCTCCACCGTGTCCAGGAAGAGGCGCACCAGGCCCAGGTAGGCCCGGCCCTCCCCCGCCTCCAGGGCCCGCTGGTAGGCGGCCTCCGCCTCCCGGTACCGCCCCGCCTGGCGCAGGGCCTCGGCCTCGAGGAGGAATAGCCCCGTCCGCCCCCGCCGCGTCCCCTCGGGCAGGTGGGCGAGGAGCCTGAGGACCGTGTAGGTGAGGCCCCGCTCAAGCCAGGCCTGCCCTTCCTTGAGGAGGAGGTCGGCGGCGTGGCCGAAGCGCCCGGCCTCCAGCAGGAACTCCGCCGCCCGGACCCCCTCGCCCTGGTGGAGGGCGGCCTCGGCGGCCTGGGCCAGAAGCTCCCGGGCCTCGGCCTCGGGCAGAAGGGCCTTGAGGGCGCTCCGCACCAGGGGGTGGAAGGCCAGCCTGCCCGGCCTGCGCTCCAGGAGGAGGTCCTCGGCGTAGGGGAGGAGGTCCTGGGCCTCTTCCTCCGGCACCTCCCCCAGGAGGGCGAGCCGGGCCGCCTTTAGGAGGAGCTCCTGGGGAAGGCCGTAGGCCAGATAGGTGAGGAGTCCCTCCCCGCTCTCCAGGGCGAGCTCAGGCCTTAGGCCCCGGCGCATGGCCAAGAGGACGACCCGGAGGCCCAGGGGCCAGCCCCGCACCAGGGAGTGGGCCCGCTCCACCTCAAAGGCGGGGAGCTCCGGGGCCAGGGCCTTGGCCAGGGCCCAGGCCTCTTCGGGGTCAAAGGCCAGCTCCTGCTCGGTTAGGACGGTGAGGAAGGCGAAGGGGGCGGCCTTGCGGGAGAGGAGGAGGAGGCGCAGAGAGGGGAGGCGGCAGAGCCCCTCCAGGGCCTTCAGGACCCCGGGGCTTTCCGCCCTATGGGCCTCGTCCAGGACGAGAAGCTGGGGGCCCAGGGGCTCCAGGGCCTCGAGGAGGGCCTCCAGGGCCCGGGGCCAGGCTCCTCCTTCCAGCAGGCGGGCGGCCTCCGAGAGCCCGGCCCTGTCCCGGTAGGCGTAGAGGAGGTGCCAGAGGAAGACCGCCGGGTCCTTGGCCTCCTCGGCCAGGGCCAGGTAAACCCCGCCCATCTCCGCCGCCAGGCTGGTCTTGCCGTAGCCGGGCCCTGCCGCCAGGACCACCCCCGGGCTTTTGCCAAAGGCGGCCTCCACCAGGCCCAAGGGGCGGAGGCGGGACACCTCCCGGGCGGTGCGGGGCGGGCGGAGCCGGGAAGGGGGCACCGGGTAGGGCACACCTCCATTTTGGCCGAACCCTGGGGGAAACGGGGGTGTAACGGGCGTGTAACGCCCCCCCGCTACCCTAAGGGCAGATGTACGTGCGAAGCCTTGGGGTTTACCTGCCGAGAGGCCGCATGACGGCGGAGGAGATCGCCGCCTCGTCGGGTCTGCCCGTGGAGGTGGTGCGGGAGAAGCTCGGCATCCGGGAAAAGCCCGTGCCCGGTCCCGAGGACCACCCGGCGGAGATGGCGGCCTGGGCCGCCGAGGAGGCCCTGAGGCTGGCGGGCTTCCCCGGGGAGGGGGTGGACTGGGTGCTTTCCATGGTGGAGGAATACAAGGACTACCCCGTCTGGGCCACGGCCCCCTACCTGGCCCTCCGGGTGGGGGCCCACCGGGCCAGGGGGCTGGACCTGAACCAGAAGTGCGCCACCTTCCTGGGGGCCCTGGAGGTGGCCCGGGGCCTCTTCGCCACCCGGAAGGAGGCCCAGGCGGTCCTGGTGGCCGGGGGGTACCGAAACGGGGACCTGGTGGACTACCAAGACCCCCACGCCCGCTTTCTCTACGACCTGGCAGCGGGCGGGGCCGCCGCCCTCCTCACCCGGGAGGGGCCCGGGCTCAGGCTCCTGGGCCTCGCCCACCGCATGGACCCCGAGCTGGCCCTCTCCGTCAAGGTCCCCGTGGGGGGAACCAGGCGCCCCCTCACCCAGGAGAACCTGGGGGAGTACCGCCTAAGGGTGGAGGACCCCGAGGCCATGAAGGCCAGGCTGGATGCCACCTCCATCCCCACCTTCCTGGAGGTGGTTCGCGAGGCTTTGGAGGAGGCCGGGTACGGGGAGGCGGACCTGGACTACCTGGCCCTCCTCCACATGAAGCGCTCCGCCCACCAAAAGGTGCTCCAGGGCCTGGGCCTTTCGCAGGGCAAGTCCATCTATCTGGAGGACTACGGCCACCTGGGCCAGCTGGACCCCATCCTCTCCCTGCAGCTGGCCTGGCGGGAAGGGAGGCTCAAGGAGGGGAGCCTGGTGGCCTTGGCGGCGGCGGGGGTGGGGTACTTCTACGGGGCGGCGGTCCTCAGGTTGGAAGGAGGGCTTTATGCTTGAGCCGAACCGGCTGGCGTGGCTTGCCGCCCAGCACCCAGAGCGGGAGGCGGTCTTCTTCCGGAGGTGGCATACCTATGGGGAGCTCTACGCCAGGGCCAGGCGGGCGGCGGGAGCCCTCAGGGCCCTGGGCGTGGGCCCGGGGGACCGGGTGGGCCTTCTCTCCCACAACCACCTGGCCTACCTAGACCTCCTCTTTGCCGGGCCTCTTCTGGGCCACATCCTCACCCCCTTCAACCACCGCTTAAGCCTCCCCGAGCTCCGGGCCCTCCACGCCTACACGGAGCCCAGGGTCCTCTTCTACGGAGAAGGGTTTGGCGAGGTGGCCCTGGCCCTGGACCCCAAGGCCCTCCCCCTCGAGGCCCTGGAGGAGGGAGAAGAGGCTCCGGAAGCCCTTTCCGTGGGCCTGGAAGACCCCGCCCTCCTCCTCTTCACCGGGGGGACCACCGGCCTGCCCAAAGGGGCCCTCATCCCTTACCGCCAGCTTCTGCTGAACGCCCTGGAGACCGCGGCGGCCTGGGGCCTTTCCCGGGAGGACCGCTACATCCTGGCCACCCCCATGTTCCACGCCGCCCTCAACGCCCTGGCCACGCCCCTTCTCTTCCTGGGGGGGCAGGTGGTGCTCATGGAGCGCTTCCGGGCTGAGGAGTACCTGGAGCTTACCCGCCGCTTCCGGCCCACCATCCTCTTCCTGGTGCCCACCATGTTCCAGATGCTCACGGAGGCCGAGGGCTGGGAGGGGTTGGACCTCGGCTTCGTCCGCTTCGCCATCTCCGGCGGGGCCCCCTGCCCGGCCCCGGTGCGGGAGGCCTTCCGCAGCAAGGGGGTGCGCTTCAAGCAGGGCTACGGCCTCACGGAGTGCGGGGTGAACTGCTTCGCCTTTGAGCTGGCGGAGGCCGAGGCCTACCCCGAGAGCGTGGGCCGCCCCATGCCCCACCTGAGGGCGCGCCTGGTGCGGGAGGACGGGAAGGAGGCGGGGATAGGGGAGGCGGGGGAGCTCTGGCTTTCCGGGGGTGTGGTCATGAAGGGCTACTTCCGCCGCCCGGAGGAGAACGAGAAGGTCTTCGCCTGGGACGGGGAGCGGCTTTGGCTCAAGACCGGGGACCTGGCCTACCGGGACGAGGGGGGGCGCTTTTACATCGTGGGCTGCAGGAAGGAGATGTTCATCTCCGGCGGGGAGAACGTCTACCCGGTGGAGGTGGAAAGGGTCCTCTACGACCACCCGGCGGTGAAGGAGGCGGCGGTGGTGGGGGTCCCCGACCCCAGATGGGGGGAGGTGGGGGCGGCCTTCGTGGCCTTAAAGCCCGGGGAGACCCTCGAGGCCGAGGCCCTGAGGGCCTTTCTCCGCCAGCGCCTTGCCGGGTACAAGGTGCCCAAGCACGTGGTCTTCCTGGAGGAGCTTCCCAAGACCGGGCCGGGCAAGGTCAACAAGGAGGCCTTGAAGAGGCTTTGGGAGGAGGCCCATGGTGAGGCTTAGGTACGAGGTGGTGGGCGAGGGGCCCAAGGTGGTCCTCCTCAACGGCATCTTCCAGCGCCTGGAGAGCTGGGACCCGGTCCTTCCCCACCTTAAGGGCTTCGCCCTCCTCCGCTACGATATGCGGGGCCAGGGAGAGAGCGAAGCCCCGGAGGGGCCCTACACCCCGAGGCTCCACGCCGAGGACCTCCTCGGCCTCCTGGACCGCCTGGGGTGGGAGGAGGCCGCCCTGGTGGGGCTTTCCAACGGGGGTATCGTGGCCATGGCCCTGGCCCTTCTCGCCCCAGAAAGGGTCAGGGGCCTGGCCCTCGCCTGCACCACCCCCTACCTGGACCCGGCCCTCCGGGCCAAGGTGGAAAGCTGGCTCCATGCCCTCAGGGCAGGGGGAACCCCCCTCCGCCTCCGGGTGGCCCTGCCCTGGGTCTTCGGGGCCCGGTTCCTAAACACCCACCCCGAGCTCCTCGCGGAGGAGGGCCTTAAGGCCCTGGCCGCCCAGGCCCCGGGAGAGGCGGCCCAGGAGCGGCTCCTCCAGGGCTTCCTCACCCTGGAGGACCTGAGGCCGCGTCTGAAGGCCCTCACCCTCCCCGCCCTCGTCCTCTACGGGGAGGAGGACCTCCTCTTGCCCAAGGCCTACGCCCAGGCCCTGGCGGAGAGCCTTGGGGCCAGGCTTGCCGCCCTGCCCACCGGGCACGCTGCCCCCCTCGAGGACCCCCAGGCCTTCGCCCGGGAAGTCCGGACTTTCTTGGAGGAGGTATATGCTTAGCTATCTGGAGGCTGGACAGGGAACACCCGTGGTTCTGGTTCACGGCAACTTTGCCTGCAAGGCGTGGTGGCGAGGCCTTTTGCAGGACCCCCCGGACGGGGCCCGGCTCCTGGCCCCTGACCTCCCCGGCTTCGGGGAGACCCCGGCCCCCGAGGGCTTCGTCCCCTCCATCCCCGCCTACGCCGAGGCCCTCCGGGGCTTTCTCCGGGAGATGGGGGTGGAGGAGGCGGTCCTGGTGGGCCACTCCCTGGGCGGGGCGGTGGTGATGGAGGCGGCCACGGAGAAGACCCGGGGGCTTGTCCTCCTAAACTCCGCCCCGCCCTCGGGCCTTGAGACCCCCGAGGCCTACTACCCCATCCTGGAGTCCTACCGGTATAACCGCGAGGCCCTGGCCCAGGCCCTTGCGGCCATGGCCCCCACCCACCGCCCCCCATGGTTCCCGGAGCTGGTGGACTGCGCCCAGAGGATGCACCCCGCCCACTATCAGGGGAACGCCCGTGCCCTTGCCGCCTGGCGGGCCTCCCGCGCCTACCCCGGCCCGGTGCTGGTCCTCTACGGAACCCTGGACCCCATCGTGACCAGGGCCATGGCCGAGGAGACAAAGGCCTTCTTCCCCAAGGGCAGGCTCATGGTGCTGGAGGGGGTGGGCCACTCCCTGAACCTCGAGGACCCGGCGCGGCTCAAGGCCATCCTGGAGGACTTTTTGAAGTTTGAAGGAGGTGGCCCCATGAGGTTTCGGGTAGGGGACCGGGCCAGCTACACCCAGACCATCTCCGAGGCCCACGTGGCCCTCTTCGTGGGGGCGGTGGGGGACACCAACCCCCTCCACGTGGACGAGGCCTACGCCAAAAGGAGCCGCTTCGGCGGGCGCATCGCCCAGGGCATTCTGGTGGCGGGCCTCATCTCCACGGTGATCGGCACCAGGCTCCCCGGGGTGGGGGCCATCTACCTGGGCCAGACCCCGCGCTTCCTGAAACCCGTTCGCCTCGGGGACACCATCACCGCCACCGCCGTGGTTAAGGCGGTGCGGGAGCGGGAGAAGGGAGGGTATGTGCTCACGCTGGACACCTTCTGTGAGAACCAGGAGGGGGAGAGGGTCCTCGAGGGGGAGGCCACGGTGCTTTACGAGGAACCTACGGGCCCTAGGCCCTAGGGAATGAAGGAGGTAGGCAGCATGAAGAAAGGCGTTTTGGCGTTCTTGGTCTTGGCGCTGGGCCTGGCCATGGCCCAGACCACGTTGAAGGTGGGGGTTATCCTGCCCCTCTCGGGGGTCTCCGCCGTTTCGGGCAAGGCGGCCCTGAACGGCATCCAGCTGGCGGCGGACGAGGTGAACGCCGCCGGCAAGGTACGCCTGGAGCTGGTGGTGGTGGACGACGGCACCGACCCCGCCAAGGCGGTGCCCGCCTTCACCAAGCTCATGACCGTGGACCGGGTGGACATCGTCATCGGGGGGCTGGCCAGTAGCGTGGCTTTCGCGCTCTCGGGCCCGGTGAAGCAGTACGGCCCCCTCTTCCTCTGCATCGGGGCCGCCTCCTCCGTGGTGGAGCAGGCCTTTGAGGGCTACCCCCTCTTCTTCCACTACCACCCGTGGGACTACCACAACGTGACCGCCGCCCTCCAGTTCTTCCAGTACCTCAACCAGGCGCACGGCGCCAAGAAGGTGGCCATCCTTTACGAGGACGGGCCCTTCGGCTCGGCGGGGATCGGGGTCTACAGGCAGCAGCTGGAGAAGCTGGGCTACCAGGTCCAGGCGGAGCCCTACAAGGCGGGCAGCGGCCAGTTCACCCCCATCCTCACCCGCTTCCGGGCCTTCGCCCCCAACATCCTTTACTGGATTGGATACGATGTAGACGCCCTGCCCATCGCCACCCAGACCCGGCAGGTGGGGCTCAGGCCCAAGCTCATCTATGGGGCTCCGCCCTCCTGGCCCATCGGCTTTGAGAAAAACCCCCTCTCCCAGGACGTGGCGGGGATGACCGCTTGGCTCCCCACGGTGCCCAACGCCGAGTCCCGCCGCTTCGTCCAGGCCTACCGCAACAAGTACGGGGAGGTGACGGAGGAGTACATGGCCCCCATGGGCTACACCATCGTGAAGAGCCTGGCCCTGGCCGCCGAGCGGGCGGGGAGCGCCGACAAGAACCGGATCGCCGAGGCTTTGAGCGCCCTCAAGATGAACACGCCCTTTGGCCCCCTGAGCTTCAAGCCCTCGGACACCGGCAAGACCCGGTACCAGGGCTTCGGGCCGGAGATCTGGTTCCAGTTCCAGTACATCCAGGGGACCCGCCGTCCGGTCTTCCCCAAGGACAAGGCCAGTGTGCCCCTCCGTTACCCTGGGGAGTACTACCTGCGCTAGCATGGAGCTCCTTCTCCAGACCCTCCTGAACGGCCTCCTCATGGCCGGGGTCTACGCCCTGGTGGCCACCGGGCTCGCCCTCTCCCTGGGGGTGGTGGGCATCGTCAACTTTGCCCACGGAGAGTTCCTGATGGTGGGGGCCTACCTCTCCTACCTGCTCTACGCCGCCCGGGGCGTGGACCCCCTCCTCGCCCTGGGCCTGGCCTTCTTGGCCGCCTTCCTGGTGGGGGCCCTCACCTACCACGGCCTCATTCGTCCGGTCCTAAGGGCTCCCGAACTCAACCAGATGCTCCTCACCTTCGGGCTTTCCATCCTCCTGCAGAACCTGGCCCTTCTCCTCTTTGGGGCCGACACCCGGGTGGTGGCCCCGCCCTACCAGGCGGCGACCCTGGCCCTGGGGCCTTTCTTCCTGGGGGCGGTGCCCCTGGGGGCCTTCCTTCTCTCTTTGGCCTTGCTCCTTCTACTCCAGGCCTTCCTCACCCGGACCCCCTTGGGCCTGGCCATGCGGGCGGTGGCCCAGAACCGCCTGGCCCCCGGGCTTTTGGGCATTGAGGCGGAGAGGGTCTATCTTTTAGCCTTTGGCCTGGCGGCGGCCTTGGCCGGGGTGGCGGGGGTGATGCTCTCGGTGATGCTCTACGCCAGCCCTACCGTGGGCTTTCTCTTCACCCTCAAGTCCTTCGCCATCGTGGCCCTGGCGGGGCTCGGCAACCTGAGGGGGGTCATGCCCGCCGCCTTGGTCCTGGCCCTGGCCGAGGCCCTGGTGAGCACCTACGTGCCGGGGGGTGGGGGTCTGGTGGAAGCGGTCTTTTTCCTGGTCCTCTTCCTGGCCCTGGTGGGCCGGGCCTGGAGGTGGGGATGAGGGGGGTGGTCCTCTTCCTCCTGGTCTTCGTCCTCCTGCCCTTCCTGCCCCTCGGGGTCTGGCGGGCCTACCTGCTGGACGCGGGGGTCTTCCTGCTCCTTTACACCGCTTTGGCCCTCTCCTGGGACCTGGTGGCCCGCACCGGCCAGCTCTCCCTGGCCCATGGCGCCTTCTTTGGGCTTGGGGCCTATGGGGTGGGGCTCCTCGTGCCCCACGTGGGGACCCTCCCCGCCCTGGCCTTGGGGAGCCTGCTTGCGGGGTTTTTCGCCCTCCTCCTGGGTTCGGTAACCTTGAGGCTCCACGGCCTCTACTTCGCCATCGCCAGCCTGGCCTTCAGCGAGGTGCTGAGGACCCTGGCCCTGAAGCTCCCCTTCACCGGCGGGCCCATCGGCCTTCCCGTTCCCCCGGCCTTCGGCGGTGCGCCTTTGGCGCCCTACTACCTGGCCTTCGCGGTTCTGGCCGTGGCCGTAGGTCTCAGCCTCTGGGCGGAGCACAGCCCCTTCCGCCTGGCCCAGGCGGCCTGCCGGCAGTCCGAGCCCGTGGCCCGGGTTTTGGGGGTGCGGGTGGTGCGGGTGAAGCTCCTTTCCCTCCTCCTGGGAAGCCTGGTAGCGGGCCTGGCGGGCGGGGTCTACGCCATGAAGGCCCTCTTCATCAACCCCTACGAGGCCTTCAGCCTGGGGCGGGCCGTGGAGGCCTTGGTCATCCCCATCTTCGGCGGGCTCTACACCACCCTGGGCCCCCTTCTTGGGGGCGTGGTCCTGGTGGGGCTGGAGCAGGTCTTGAGGCTTTGGATCCAGGAGGGGTACCTGGTGGTCTACGGGGCCATCCTCATCCTGGCCATCCTGTTTCTGCCCCGGGGGCTTCTGGGGCTCTGGAGGAGGCGGCGTGGCTAAGGTCTTAGAGGTCCAAGGGGTGTCCAAGCGTTTTCTCGGGCTGAAGGCCCTGCAGGGGGTCACGCTCCACCTGGAGGAGGGGGAGATCCTGGCGGTCATCGGCCCCAACGGGGCGGGGAAGAGCACCCTGCTCAACGTGATCTCCGGCCTTCTTCGGCCCGATGCGGGGCGGGTCCTCTTCCTGGGCCGGGACGTGACCCCCCTCCCCCCCGAGGCCCGCACCCATTTGGGCCTGGGCCGGGCCTTTCAGATCCCAACCCCCCTGCCCGAGCTCACCGTGCGGGAGAACCTGCTGGTGGGGGCACTTTTCGGCAGGCCGGGCCAAAGCCGGAAGGAGGCGGCGGGGCTGGGGGTGGACATCCTGGTCAACAACGCCGGCTTCCAGCACATAGACCCGGTGGAGGCCTTCCCCCTAGAGACCTGGCAGGCCATGGTCCAGGTGATGCTCACCGCCCCCTTCCAGCTCATCAAGGCCCTGATCCCCGGCATGAAGGCCAAGGGATGGGGGCGGATCATCAACGTGGCCAGCGTCCACGGCCTGGTGGCGAGCCCCTATAAAAGCGCCTACATCTCGGCCAAACACGGCCTCGTCGGCCTCACCCGGACCGTGGCCCTCGAGACCGGCCCCTACGGGGTCACGGCGAACGCCATCGCCCCGGCCTACGTGCGCACCCCTTTGGTGGAGGGCCAGATCCAGGACCAGGCCCGCACCCTGGGGATCTCTCCCGAGGAGGTGGTGGAGAAGGTCTTCCTGGCCCAGGCGGCCATCCGGCGCCTCATTGAGCCCGAGGAGGTGGCGGAGCTGGCCTTCTTCCTGGCCTCGGAGAAGGCCTCGGCCATCACCGGGGCGGTCTTGCCCATAGACCTGGGTTGGACGGCCCGGTAGACTGGAGGTATGGAACTCTTCCTGGTGCGCCACGGCATCGCCGAGCCCCTGCCCGAGGGGGCGGGGGAGGAGGCGGACGATGCCCGGGCCCTGACACCCAAGGGGGTCCGCCGCTTCCGCAAGGTGGTCAAGGGGCTTTCCGCCTTGGGGGTGGAGCTGGACCTAATCCTGACAAGTCCCAAGCGCCGGGCCCTGGAGACGGCGGAGCTCCTCTCCGACCTCCTCTCGGGGGAGACCCGGGTCACGCCCCATCTGGCCGAGCCCCCGGGGGAGGCCCTTCTGGCGGAGATCCCCCAGGAAGGCCGGGTGGCCCTGGTGGGGCACGAGCCCTACCTTTCGGCGCTTTTGGGCTGGCTCCTCTTCGGGGACCTCCTGGGGGGGTCGGTGCGGGAGGCCCTCGAGGGCCGCTTCGTCCTCAAGAAGGGCGGGGTGGCCTGGCTGGAGGGGACGCCGCGCCCCGGGGGCATGGCCCTAAAGGCCCTCCTTCCCCCGAAAGTCTTCCGCATATGAAAGACGCCCGGGACTGGGTGGCCCACCTGGAGGCCCACCTGCCCCTGGCCCTCTCCGGCGAGGACCCCGAAGGGGTGCACCAGGTGCGGGTGGCGGGCAGGCGGCTTCGGGCCTACCTGGACCTTCTGGGCTTCGGGGTCTTAAAGGACGACCTCCGCTTCCTGGTGCGCCAGGCGGGGCGGGTGCGGGACCTGGAGGTGGCCTTAGGCAGGCCCCTTCCCGAGGGATTTCGGGAGCACCTGAGGGCCGAGCTTTCCGAGGCCAGGCGGAGCCTGGTGGCCCTCCTCCGTTCCCCCTGGATGGGGGCCCTTCTCAGGGCCCTCAGGCACCTGCCGCCCCTGGACAAAGGGCAGGCCAGGAAGCGGCTTAGGCGCCTGCAGGAGCGCCTGGAGGCCCGCTTTTTGGAGCTTAGGGCGGAGCCAAGCTTGGAGCGCCTTCACGCCTACCGCCGGGCCCTCAGGCGGGTGCGCTACGCCAAGGAGTTCCTGGGCCTTTCTGCCAAGCGGGAGAAGGCCCTGCAGGAGGTTTTGGGGGAGGTGAACGACCTCAGGGTGCTCAAGGACCTCCTTCTGGCCTACCTCCACCGCCGGGAGGACCCCGAGGCCCGGAGCTACCTGGAGGGGTTGGAAAGCGCCTTGGAGGCCGCCACCAGGAGGGCCCTCGAGGGCCTCGGCCTCGGGTCCATCCCTCGGGGTTAGGGGTTCGGCCTCCAGGGGTAGAGGGCCCGGAGCTTGGCGGTTTTCTTGTGCCGATGGGCCTGCATCCGGGTCAGGACCTCATCCAGGAGGGCTACGGCCTCCAGCACATGGGGCCCCTTGTTGACCATGACGCACTCCGCCCGGGCCGCCAAGGTGGCGTCGGAAAGCTCCGCCCGTCGTTATCCTTGCCTTTGCAAGGCAAGGCCGTTTTGAGTTAAAGTCTTTTCATGGGGCGCCTAGACTTGGAACGGGCCTTGGACCTTTTGGAGGAGGGCGACCTGCCTGAGGCCTTGGAGCACGCCGAGCGGGCCTACCGGAGGCACCCCAAGGACCCCGAGGCCCGCTTTCTTTACGGCCACCTCCGCTTCGTCCTGGAGGGGAGCTACGAGGGGCTCCGGCTCATGGAGCTGGGGGCTAAGGCCCTGGGCATGGAGGCTTGCACCCACCTTTGGCAGGTCTATGGGACAGACTTTCCCGCCCACCTCCTGGACCTGGCCCGCTTCCTGAAGCAAAAGGGTCTTCCCCTCCCGGGGGATACCGCCTGGGCCGAGGCGGTCCTGGAGGAGCAGGAGCTTCCCCTAGAGCTGGCGCGGGAGGTTGAGAGGAGCCTCTACCAAGAGGATCTGGTTTCTCTGGAAGGCTTTTATCGGAAACGCCCTACCCCTTACCTGGGCTACCTGTTGGTGCGCCTTTACCTGGTCCGCGGGGCTTTCCTCAAGGCCAGGCGCCTGGCCGAGAGGCTGGCCAGGGAGTGGGGCGGGGACTGGCGGGTAGACCTGGCGGTCCTCCTCGCCCGCTTTCCCCAAGAGGGCCCGGCCCTGGCGGAGGAAGCGCGCCCTCTCCTGGCCCGTACCCCCCGGGACCCCCACCTGGCCGAGGGGCTAGCCCTTCTGGCCCTAGGGGTAGGGGAGGGCGGGGTGGCCCTGGGGCTGGACCGCGCCTTTGACCCGCCGTTGCGGGCCCGATTCCCCCAGTTGGAAGCGCCCCTAGCGGCCGCGGAGAGGGGTGAAGCCCTGTTGCCTCTGGAGCTTTTCCTCCCTCGAGGCCGGGCGGACATCCCCCTTCCTCCCTTCGCCTGGGAGGCCCTCCAGCCCTGGTTGCCCCGCCTCGAGGTCCGCGACCTTAGCCTTTGGACGAGGCCCTTCCTGCGCTCAGGCCTCCTCTCCCCGGAGGACCCCCGGCTCAAGCTGGAGGTCCGGGACGCGATCCGGCGCCTAGGGGCCCTGGAGGAGGGAAGACCTCCCTTTGTGCCCCTGGCCAGCCTGGGGGAGCTCCTCGGTGCCTCCCCCGAGGAACGGGAGGCCGCCATGGCCGCCTTATCGTTGGAGGAGCTCCGACACTTCCGGAAGGAGTTCCCGGAAAGCCTCCTTCTGGAGCTGTATGACCTCCTCCACCGGCCCCTTCCGGAGTGGCCTGAGCGAGGGGTCCGCCGCCTCCTGGAGAGGGACCTCCCCTGGGGCGTGAGGGAGGCCCTCCGCCTGCGGCTGGAGCTTAAACGGGACCCCCTGGCCCCCCTCCCTGCCCCCGAGCCTCCGCCCGGGGCCCGCTGGCCGGAGGAGTTCTTCTACACCTGGCTTCTCCTGGTCCCGCCCTTGGAGGAGGTGGAGGGGGCGTTCCTCTACCCCCTGGGCGGCAAGGGCGCACTTCTGGACTGGACGATGGTCTTTGCCTTGCGCCCTCTGCGCCTCGGGGTCCAGAAACCCTGGCGGCAAGAGCCCCTTCCGAGGGGAGGCGGCCTCCAAGACTGGGTCCGGCGCGTGCCCTTGAGCGTCCGGACCTTATGGCTTGCCGACCTGGAAGTGGGGATGGGCCTGGAGCTACCGGACCTCCTGGACCCTACGGCCCTGAGGGACCTCATAGAGGAACTGGAACCCGAGGCCCGCACCCTCTTGGCCCGTCTGGCCCGCGAGGAACGGCTTCCCCTTTCCCAGGTGGAGGAGAAAGTCCTAGGGGAACTGGAGCGCCGCTTCCTGGCCTTCGTTGGGGCGGGAGAAGTGGGCGTGCCCCAGGACCTGAGGGCAACGCTCTCCCGGCTGCTCTGAGGGCCGCTTCATACCACCCCATGCTGGCCCAAGCCAGCATGGGGGCCCCGGCAAAAGGTTCCTGGGGAAGTTGCCGGGCCTGGTGGGGGGGTGGTCCTCGAGGGGCAACCCCTCTACCTGGGGGTCCAATGGCGCCCTGGTCCCTCTTTGGCCTTCTCCGCCAGGCCTAGGCTAGGGTGTGGGAGCCGTGAGCTAACGCTCGGGGGTCAGGTGGACGCGAAGGAGGGTAGGCATGTGGACAGCCTTGAGCCCCTACGCCTAGCGCCGTTTGAGGAGGGTAAGGCCTGCCAGGGCGAGCAGGGTGGTGTAGAGGAGGACGCTGGCCACGGCGCTCGCCGCCCGGAAGTCCTCGCGCAGGCTCTGGAAGAGGAGGAGGGGGAGGGTGACCGTGCCGAAGCCCGCCACCATGCTGGTCACCTCAAACTCCCCCATGGAGATGGCGAAGGCCACCAGGCTCCCCGAGAGGACCGCCGGCAGCAGGTTGGGCAGGAGTACATAGCGCATTCGCGCCAAGAGGCCGGCTCCTGAGGCCTGAGCGGCCTCCATGAGGAGCCGCACCTCTATACCCGCAAGGCCGGCGTAGACCGTGCGGAAGAAGAAGGGAAAGCCCAAGGCGGCGTGGCCGAAGACCACGATCCAGAAGGTTCCGGAAAGGGCCAGGGGCGGGCGGTTGAAGGCGAGGAGGAAGCCCAGCCCCACGACGAGGGGCGGCACCAGCAGGGGAAGGACCTGAAGGAGGCGCCTCAGGCCCTCCCCCACCCGGCCCGTCCAGGTATAGGCCACGTAGGCGGTGGGCACCCCTACCGCCACGTTGAGGAGCACCGCCAGCAGGGCGACGCGCAGGGAGAGGAGGATGGCCTCGAGGTAGCGGGGGTCCTGGAGGATCCGTCGGTACCAGGCCAGGGTGAAGCCTTCGGGAAGGAGGCCAAGCCACATCTGGCTGAAGGAGTAGACCACCGGGGCCAGCATGGGCAGGAGGAGGTAGAGGAGGAAGAGGCCAAAGAGGAGCCACCCTAGGGCCCTCACCGCCGCCACCTCCTTTCCCCAAGGGCGAGGAGGTAGAGGCCAAGCCCGGTGGTGGCCATGAGGACCACCGCCAAGGCGGCGGCCTGGGGGAGGTCAAAGGTGCTCTCGGCGACCAGGCTATAGATCTGCAAGGAGAGCAGGTTCTTGGCGAAACCCGTGAGGGCCAAGGCGGTTCCGAAGGCCCCCATCATCCCGGCGAAGACGATGGCGCTTCCTGCCAGGATGCCGGGCATAAGGTTCGGCAGAAGGACCCGCACCCAGGCCTGGAAGGGCGTGGCCCCGGAGGCCCGGGCCGCCTCCATGAGCTCCTTCCCCAGGCTTTCCAGAAGGGGCATGAGGGCCAGGGCGAAGAGGGGAACGTTGTAGAAGGGAAAGACCAGGAGGAGGCCCGTCCAGCTGTAGAGGTCAAAACGGGGGAGCCCCAGGGCGTCCAAGAGCTGGTTCACCACCCCGTTTCGGCCCAGGAGGACGATGAAGCCGAAGGCCACCACCAGCCCCGAAAGGGAGGCGGGGATGGCGTAGAGGGAGAGGAGGAAGCGCTTGAGCCTGAGGGGGAGCCCGCTCGTCCAGTAGGCCACGAAGACCCCGCCGATGGCGGCAAGCAGGGTGGAGGCGGTGGCGAAGAGGAGGGAGTTGCGCCAGGCCTCGAGGTAGGCGGGGGCGGTGAGGGCCTTTAGGTAGCGGGCAAGGGTGAGGCCCTCCGGGGAGGAGAGGCTCCGCTCCAGAATGGCCCAGAGGGGGTAAGCGAAGAAGAGGAGGAGGAAAAGGGCTCCAGGAAGGAGAAGCAAGCGTTCACCGCGCATGGGAAAAGGGGGCGGGAAGGCCCCGCCCCCGAAGGGCTTAGCGGATGGTCTCCGCGTAGTACTTCTGCAGGGCCTCGGAGACCGCTGCTTCCTTCTTGTAGTCCACGAACCTCACCTTGGCGTAGGCGCTCTTGGGCGGGAACTTGGCCGCCACCTCCTTGGGAAGCTCCACGTCGGGCCGGATGGGGGAGACGAAGGCCTTGGCGAAGAGGGCCTGGCCGTACCGGGAGAAGATGTACTCCAGGAAGAGCTTGGCGGTGTTGGGGTGAGGGGCGTTGCGGGCGGCCACGATGCCCCCGCCGTTGGCCAGGGTGCCGTCCTGGGGAATGACCACCTCGGTGGGGAAGGGGAAGCGCTCCTTCCAGGCCAGGAGGTTGTAGTCGTAGTTGATGAGGATCCCCACCTCGCCCCGCTCAAACTTGGCGGTGGTCACCTTGGGCTCCACCGAGCCGATCACCCCCAGCTGGTGCAGGCGGGCGAAGAAGTCCACCCCGGCCTTGTAGTTGTAGGGGTCCCTCGTGAGGGCGTAGGCCGCGGCCATGATGGTGGCCACCCCCGTGCCTGTGGCCCTTGGGTCCTGGTACTGGATGAGGCCCTTGTACTCGGGGTTTTCCAGTTCCTTCCAGGTCCTCGGCACCTTCTTGACCAGCTTGGTGTTCACGATCCAGCCCAGGGTGCCCTTGTAGCCCGCGTACCAGGTGGAGCCGTCCTTCCCTACCCCCTTCTGCCCCTCCGGGAGGGCGACCCAGGAGGTGACCCGGTAGGGCAGGGTCAGGCCTTCCTCGGCCAGGACCATGGCGAAGGAGGGCTTGAGGTCGGCGATGTCGTTCTTGCTGGCCTTCTCCTCCCGCATCCGGCTCAGGACCACGGCGCTGCCCATGTCAATGTCCTGCTGGCGGATGCCGAAGAGGCGCTGGAACTCGGCGAAGATCTCCCCGTAGTTGGCCCAGTCGTTGGGCATGCCGTAGGAGTAGATGACCCCGCCCTCCGCCCGGGCCTTGGCCGCCAGGTCGCGGATGTAGGCGTTGTCCAGCTCGGGGGGCAGGGAGGCCCCGCCCTGGGCCAGGGCCCCCACCGACTTGAGGCCGAGGGTCAAGGCCAGGAGGGCCAAGGCGCCTAGACCGTACCTAAAGAATCCTTTTGCCTTCATGCTTTACCACCTCCTGTTGCCTCGGGGACGAGCCCCGCTGAGGCCAAGCGCGCGTGGACTTCCAGGTACTCCTCCACGCCCCTGGGCGGGAGCTCCACCAGGAGGGTGCAGGGCCGGAGGGCGAAGGGGTGGAGCGCCTCGGGGCCCGGGGGCAGGTGGAGGTCGTAGCGCCCGTCGTTGGTGTGGGCGTGGACGTGGATGAGCCGGGGGCCGAGGGCCTCCAGAAGGGCCTCGGGGGAGACCCCGGCCATTTGGGCGTGGCCTAGGTCCAGGCAGAAGTGGAGCTCCGGGATCTCCAGGAAGCGGGCCATCTCCTCCGGGGTCCTGGGGAGCTCCTGGGGGGCGGGGAGGTTCTCCAGGGTGAGGCGCACCCCCAGGTCCAGGGCCAGGCGGCTCAGGTAGGCGAAGGCCTCTAGGGCCCGCTCCAGGGCTTCCTGGCGGAGGCGCCTCTCCGCCTCCCTCAAGGCCTCGTGGGCCGGGGAGAGGCCGGGGGGCGGGTAGTCCGTCCAGGGGATGCTCCCGGCGTGGACGTTCACCAGTTCCGCTCCCAGGCGGGCGGCCCGGTCCAGGTCCTCCCTAAGGAGCCTTAGGGAGGCCTCCCGGATGGCGGGCTCGAAGGCGGCCGGGTAGAGGTCCAGGTAGCGGGCGTGGAAGGTGAGGCGGAAGCCCATGGCCCGGGCCTCCAGGGCCGCCTCCTCCAGGGCCTCCGCCGCGCTCCCCGGCACCTCTATGAAGGCGTAGCGCCCCACCAGCCTCCGGGCGTAGTCCAGGAAGCCTTCGGGGTCCTTGGGGGGGCGGAAGCCCAGGATCATGCCTCCTCCTTTACCTCCTTCACCTCCTTCAGGAAGGGGGCGCTTTCCGGAAGGGCGAGCCGCACCCTTTCCCCCGCCTTAGGCGCCCCCTCGGGGGGCAGGTCCACCTTGAGGAGAAGGCCCTCCGCCTCCACCTCCAGCCGCACCAGGCTCCCCAGGTAGGTGGCGAGCACCACCCGCCCCTCCAGAAACCCCTCCTGGGAGACCCGAAGCGCCTCCGGCCGCAGGAGGAGGTACCCCCGCCCCTCCCCCTCCACCCGCACGGGCCAGGGGCGGTCCCGGTGGAAAAGGCCCCCCCGGGCCTCCCCGGGCACCAGGGCCCCCTGGCCCACGAACCGGGCCACGAAGAGGGTCTTAGGCCGCTCGTAAATGCCCCTTGGGGTGTCCACCTGCTCCAGGCGGCCCTCCCGCATCACCGCCACCCGGTCGGAGAGGGCCAGGGCCTCCTCCTGGTCGTGGGTCACGTAGATGGCGGTGAGGCCCGTCTCCCGCTGAAGGCGCTTGAGCTCCCCCCTCAGCTCCTCCCGGATCTTGGCGTCCAAGGCGGAGAGGGGCTCGTCCAGGAGGAGCACCCGGGGCTCGCGGGCCAGGGCCCGGGCCAGGGCCACCCGCTGCTGCTGCCCTCCCGAGAGCTCCTTGGGGTAGCGGCCCTCGAGGCCGGCGAGGTGCACCATCTCCAGAAGCTCCAGGACCCGCTTCCTGACCTTTTCCGCCGGAAGCCGCCTGAGCCTTAAGGGAAAGGCCACGTTGCCGAAGACGGTCATGTTGGGAAAGAGGGCGTAGCTTTGGAAGACCATGCCGATGGGGCGTCGCTCGGGCGGAAGGGCGTCTACCCGCTCCCCGGCGATGCGCACCTCCCCGGCGTCGGGCCGCTCAAACCCCGCCACCAGGCGCAGAGTGGTGGTCTTGCCACACCCCGAGGGCCCAAGGAGGCTGAAGAACTCCCCTTCCTCCACCTGGAGGCTCACCCCGTTCACCGCAAGCGTCCTCCCGTAGCGCTTGGTCACCGTCCGCAGCTCCACCACCGGAAATCCTCACCCCCCTTTGTCAGGCGCGCGTCAGGCCTCGGTAGTAAAGGGCGGTCAGCGCCAAGGTGGCCAGGAGGAGGAAATACCCCATGGCGCTCGCCCCCGAGAGGTCCAGGCCCAAGAAGGCCTTGCGGTAGATGTAAAAGCTCACCAGGTCGGTGGCGGTGCCGGGCCCCCCGCGGGTGAGGACGTAGACCAGGTCGTAGGTCCGGACCTCCGCCACCACCTGCAGGATGAGGAGCACCCCTAAAACGGGCAGAAGCAGGGGAAAGGTCACCCGCCAGAAGGCCTGCCAGGGCGTGGCCCCGTCCACGTAGGCCGCCTCCAGGGGCTCTTTGGGAAGGCTTCTCAGCCCCGCTAGGAGGACCAGGGCGGCGAAGGAGGTCTGTTGCCACACGTCCACCAGGGCCAGGGTGAGGAGGGCATAGCGGGCATCCCCCAGGAAGTCCCGCCCCCCGAAGAGGTAGGCCAGGATGCCCAGCTCGGGGTGGAGGATCATCTTCCAGATGAGCCCCACCCCCACCGGGGCGATGAGCATAGGGAGGCTCACGGCGAAGTAGTGCAAGCCCCGGAAGGGGAGGCGCTGGTGGAGGAGGACGGCGAGGAGAAGCCCCAGGGCCAGGGTAAGCCCCACGGTGAGGCCCACGTAGACGCCGGTGAGGGCCAGGGCGTGGCGGAAGTAGGGATCCTGGAGGGCATCCAGGTAGCGCCCGAGGCCCTGGAAGGCCGCGCTGGGCTTGAGGAAGGTGTAGTCGGTGAGGGAGAGGTACAGGGCGTAAAGGAGGGGCAGGCCCACTACTCCCCCCAGGAGCAAAAGCCCCGGTAGGGCGAGGAGGAGGCCTGTCCCCCTTCCCTTCACCTCAGGAGCCCCGCCTTCTTGAGGAGGCCCTCGAGGCCCCTGGCCGCATCCTGGAGGGCCCGCTTCACGGGCTTCTGGCCTGCGGCCGCCAGGCTGATCTCCCGGCCCACCACGTCCTCCATCTCCGCGGTGTAGGCGAAGATGGGCACCTTCTTGGCCCCGGCGATGATGCGCTCCGCCTCCTTGTAGTAGGGGTACTTCTTCAGCACCTCGGGGTCCTGGAAGGCGTCCTTGCGCGTGGGGGCGTGGCCCCTAAGGGCCCGCTCCCTCACGATGGGCTTGGACTCCACCCAGCTGATAAACCGCCAAGCCGCCTCCTTTTGGGCGCTGTTCTTGGGGATGGCCCAGCCCCAGCCCCCGTTTACCCCGGCCCCGCCCGGCATGGGGCTTAGGGCCACCTTGCCCGCCACCTTGGGGCACTGCTTGGGGTCGTCCAGCTGGGGAAGCATCCACCAGTAGGTGATCATGCTGAAGGCCCTGCCCTGGCACATGACCCGGAAGGTGTCGTCCAGGTTGGCGTTCAAAGCCCCCTTCTGCGCCCCCTGCTGGATGTTGCGCACGTAGAGGGCGAGGGCCTTTTCCCCCTGGGGGCTTGCCAGGGTCACCCGCCAGTTGGGGTCCACGTAGTCTCCGCCCGCGGCGAAGAGGTAGTTGGAAAACTCCATGAAGTTGGGGTCCCCCCGCTGCCCCTGCATGGCCGCCCCCGCCACCCCGGCGTTTTTGGCCATGAAGAGGGAGAGGTCCACGTACTCCTCCAAGGTCTTGGGTAGGGCCAGGGGCCTCTTGAAGCGGGCGCGGTACTTCTCCGCCAGGTCCTTCCTGGAGAGGAGGTCCTTGCGGTAGATGAGGCCCATGGCGTAGTTGTACATGGGGATCATGTAGAGGGTCCCCCGGTAGTAGCCCACCAGGTCCAGCATGGAGGGGTAGTAGGGGGAGAGGTCAAACCCGCTCCCCTTCACGTAGGGCTCCAGGGGCTCCAGCCACCCCGCCGCCGGGAACTCCCCCGCCCAGAGGAAGTCCACCTGCAGGAAGTCGTAGGCGCTTTGGGGGGCGAGGAGCTGGGCCACCAGCTTGTCGTGCATGGCCGCGTACTGCACCTTCTCAAACTCCACCCGGATCCCCGTCTCCCTCTCAAACCGGGGCAGGAGTTCCTCAATGATCCGGGTCTCGGGCACGTCCTCCATGAGGGCCCGGAGGACCACGCCCTGGGCCAGGGAGAGGCCCGTCGCCAAAACCAGAACCGCCAAAAGCCGCTTCATCGCAACCACCTCCTTCACTTCACCGCCCCCAGGGTGAGGCCTTCCACCAGGTACCGGTCCACCATGCGGGCGAGAAGGGCCACGGGAAGCACCGAGAGGACCACCCCCGCCGCCACCTGGGCGAAGAGGACGCCCCGTTGGGTCACGAGGGCGGAGAGGGCCACGGGGATGGTCTGGGTCTCCCTCCCGGAGAGGAGAAGGGCAAAGAGAAACTCGTTCCAGGAGAGAAGGAACCCCAGGACCCCGGCGGCGAAAAGCCCCGGGGCCGAAAGGGGCAAGACCACGCGGAAAAAGGCGCCGAGGGGCGTGGCCCCGTCCACCTGGGCCGCCTCCTCCAGCTCCTTCGGAAAACCCTGGAAGAACCCCATGAGGAGCCAGGCCATGAAGGGGAGGGCGAAGGCCAGGTGGGCGAGGACCAGGGCCTTCAGGGAGCCCGAAAGGCCCAGGGCCCGGAGGAGGGCGAAGAGGGGGAGGGCGAGGACGATGGGGGGGAGCATCTGGGTGGCCAGGACGGCGAAGCGCAAGGGGTGGCCCCCGAGCCGGTAGCGGGCCAGGGCGTAGCCGAGCCCCGCGGCGAGAGGGAGGCCCAGGAGGACCACGGAGGAGGCCACCAGGAGGCTATTGAGGAACGCCCTTCCCAGGGGCCCCACCAGGACCTGGTGGAAGTTCTCCAGGGTGAGGGGCCCGAAGACCGGGGGCAGGGCGTAGGCGAGCCCCTCGGGGAGGAGGGCGCTCCTTAGGGTCCAGAGGAGGGGAAGGAGGAAGGCCAGGGAGAAGGCAAAGAGCAGGGCGCTCGCCAAAAGGCGGAGCCCCCTAGAAGATCCAGGCGCCACCGTTCACCTCCATGGCCTCCCCGGTGATGAAGTCCGAGTCCGGCCCCGCCAGGAAGGCCACCGCCTTGGCCACGTCCTCAGGGGTCTCCAGGCGGCCCAAGGGGGTCTGGCGGATGTAGTCCTCCAGGACCTCTTCCGGTGTGATCCCCTTTAGCGAGGCCTCCCAGCGGACTTCCCTTTCCTGCATGGAGGTCTTGACGAAGCCCGGGTTCACCGCGTTCACCGTCACCTTGTAGGGGGCGAGCTCCTTGGCCGCCGCCTGCACCAGGCCTAAGACGGCGAACTTGCTGGCGGAGTAGTGGGCGAGGAGGGGGGCGGCCTGCCTTGCGGCCATGGAGGCGATGGCGATGATCTTGCCCCGGAGCTCCCGCCCCGGCATGAGGTCTTGGGCCACCATGGCCCGGGCGAAGGTCTGGAGGGTGAGGAAGGTCCCCTTGGCGTTCACCCGGAAGTTGAAATCCCACTCCTCCTCCGTGAGGTCCAGGAAGCGGTTCATGGTGGACACGCCGGCGTTGGCCACCAGGACGTCCAGGCGGCCGTCCTCGGCGTAGACCCGCTCCCGGGCGTCCTCCAGGGCCTTTCGGTCCGTCACGTCCAGCCCCAGGTGGGGCATGCCCAGGGGCTCGGCCGCCTTCCGGGCCGCCTCCGGGTCCAGGTCCGTGACCCAGACCTTGAAGCCGTCCCGGGCGAGCCTTTCGGCGATGGCCCGGCCGATTCCCGTTCCCGCTCCCGTCACCAAGGCGTTAGGCATGGGCACCTCCTAGGCTTGGGTAGAGGTCTTTCAGCCTGCGGTAGACCTCCCGGTAGAGGGGGTAGAGGTGGCGGTAAACGGGGGTCCAGCCGGGCTCGGGCTCGGTGAGGCCCGCCACCTCCCGCTTGAGGTCTTGGAAGCCCCAAAGCCCCACGGCCACCCCTGCCAGAAAGGCCACCCCGTAGGCGCTTCCCCGTTCTCCCCCCGCCAGGTGGGCCAGGGGCGCCTCGAGGACGCTCGCCAGGATCCTCCGCCAAAGGGGGCTCCTCGCCCCCCCGTCCATGACGAAGTAGCGCTCCACTCGGTACCCCCCTCTCTCCAGCACCTCCACGTGGTGGCGGTAGGCGTAGGCCACGCCCTCCAAAAGAGCCCGCCACAGGTGGGCGGGGGTGTGGCTCAGGGTGAGGCCCACCACGGTGCCCCGGGCCTCCGGGTCGTGGATGGGGGTCTTCTCCCCCAGGAAGTAGGGGAGGACCAGGAGCCCTTCGCTCCCCGCTGGGACCCCTTCCGCCTCGAGGTCCAGCTCGGCGAAGCCCGCCCCGGGGCGGAAGGCATCCCGGAACCAGCGGAGGAGGCTTCCCGTGGTGGCCATGCACCCGTTGAGGACGAAGAGCCCGGGCACGTCGTGGAAGTCAATGAAAAGCTCGGGCAGCGGGGCGAAGCGGTCCAGGGCGTAGAGGAAGTCCCCGGCCCCACCCAGCTTGATGACGGCCTCCCCCGGGGCGAGGAGGCCCGCCGCCAGGGCGGCGGCGATGTGGTCGGCGCTCCCTGCGATCACGGGAAGGCCTTGGGGAAGCCCCGTGGCCTGGGCGGCCTCCTCCGTCACCTCCCCCACCACCTCCAGGGGCCCCCGCACCGGGCCAAAGAGGTCCGGAGAGGCCCCTATGGCTTCCAGGACCTCCTCCAGCCAGCGCCCCTCCTTGGGGTCCCAAAGCCCGGACTCCAGGGCCCAGTTGGCCTCCTGGTACCGGGCCCCCGTGAGGCGGAAGGCCACGTGCTCGTAGGAGCCCGAGACCCAGCGGGTCCTCGCCCAGACCTCCGGCCGGTGGCGGCGGAACCAGAGGAGCTTGGGGGCCACCACCTGCTGGTTCCAGGTGGCCCCGGTGTGGGCGAAGAGCCACTCGTCCCCGAAGCGCTCCTTGAGCTCGCGGATCTCGGCCACCGCCCGGGCGTCGTTCTGCAGGGGGGCGGGGGCCAGGGGCCTACCCCTCTCGTCGTGCAGCACCAGGGCCGGCACCATCCCCGAGACCCCGAGGGCCCGCACCCCCCTGGGGTCCAGGCCCCTCAGCGCCTCCCGGATCCCCTCCACCGCGCCCCGCCACCAGGCCTCGGGGTCCTCCTCGGCGAAGCCGGGGTGGGGGGAGAGGAGGGGGTGGGGGCGCTCCGCCGCCCGCAGGGGCCTCGCCTCCCCGTCAAGGAGGAGGACCTTGACCGCGGTGGTGCCCACGTCCACGCCCAGGACCACGCCTACCCCCTAAATCTCCGAACGATTTCCATAAAGCTCCGGGCCCGCTCGGGGTCCACCTCGTTCCAGGTCACCCCGTCCCGTTTGAGGGCGGTGCCCACGATGACCCCGTCCGCCACCTCCAGGATCTCCGCCACCGTCTCATGGCGGACGCCGGTGTTCGCCAGGACCGGCACCCCGGGGAGGGCCTCCTTCACCGCCTTCAGGTGCTCCAGGGCCACCCCCTCCCCCGTCATGGGGCCCGAGACCAGGACGGCGTCTGCGAGGCTGGAGAAGACGGCGCTTTTCGCCCGCTCGGGAAGGGGCCTCGCGTCCAGGGGCGAGGCGAACTCGGCGGAGACGTTGTAGAGGAGGAAGAGGTCGTCCCTCTGGAGGCGCTTCCGGTAGCGAAGGGCCTCGGCGGCCCGGCCCTCCCAGAGGCCCATATCCGAGCCGTAGAGCCCGGTGAAGATCTCCCGGGCGAACCGGGCCCCGGTGGCCGCCGCCAGGGCCATGGTGGCCAGGGGGTCCCAGAGGACGTCCACCCCAAAGGGGACGCGGATGTAGGACTTCAGGCGCCCGATCACGTAGGCCATGGTCGCCACACTCGCCCGGTCCACGGAGAGCTCGTAGGGGCGGTCGTTCTCGTTGCCGAACATCACCGCGTCCACCCCGGCCTCCTGGAGGGCCAGGAGGTCCCTTCGGGCCGCCTCCACGATGCCCTCCAGGTCCCCGTCGTAGAGGGGCGTCCCCGGGAGGGCCTTGAGGTGCACCATGGCGATCACGGGCTTTCGGCCGAAGAGGGCTTCAAAGCGCTCCATCCACCACCTCCACCTTGACCAGGCCCTCGAGGCCCGGCTCCTTGAGATCGGTGACCACCCGCTCCAGCGCCGTAAGGGGGGCCACGTAGGCGGGGGCGCGCTTCCCCCACTTGCTGGCGTCGGCCAGGAGCACGGTCCTCCGGCTCACCTCCATGGCCTTCCGCTTGACGGCCGCCTCCTCGAAGGTGTGGTTGGTGATGCCCTCCAGGTCAAAGGCGTCCGCCCCCAAGAAGAAGAGGTCGGCCCGCACCTGCGCCAGCGCCTCCTCCGCCCAGGGGCCCACCAGGCTGTAGAACCCGTTCCTCACCCGCCCGCCCACCGAAAGGACCTCCGTCTCCCCCTGGGCCAGGGCCTGGGCCACGGGAAGGTCCAAGGCCACCGCCCGGAGGGGCCTCCCCGCCAGAAGCCGGGCCAGGGCCAGGGCCGTGGTCCCCGAGTCCAGGACCACCGTGGCCCCGTCGGGCACCAGGGCCGCCGCCCTTTGGGCGATGGCCTCCTTGGCCCTCTGGTTCCGCTGGAGCTTCTCGGCGTAGGGGGGTTCGGCCTCGGGGAGGAGGGCTCCCCCGTGCTCCCGGCGCAGGAGGCCCCGGCGGGCGAGGAGGGCCAGGTCGCGGCGCACCGTGGCCTCGGAAACCCCCAGGCGCTCGGCCAGCTCCCGGGTACCCAGGGCCCCGTGGTGGCGGAGCAGGGCCAAGAGCCGTTGGCGGCGTTGCGCGGCTAGGGGCATGTTCTTGCTTGAATGTAAGCGAACCTGCGTGATTCTGTCAAGGCCGGGGGTGGTGGCCCCTGGAAAGGGACCCGCCCCCTGAAGGGGGCGGGCACTTAGGGCGCTTTCAGCGGAGCCGTTCTGGAAGCTCCACCAGCCAGAGCTTGGTGGGCTTGTCCTCGGTGACGGCGAAGTCGTTGTCCGCGATGATGGCCAGGGTCTTGCCGTCCTCCAGGAGGGCGATCCCCTCCAGCTTGTCGGTGTCAAACTCCTTGAACTTCCAGGTTTCCAGGAGGAGCCGCCTTTCGGGGAAGCGGATGCCCAGCCGGGCGTAGTCGGTTCCGGCCTTGTCCAGCTCGGGGCTTTCCCCATCGGGCCGCTCCAGGAGGTTGGTGGCCCCCTTGAAGTCCACCAGGTAGATGCGGGCTCCGCCCTCGGCCCGCTCCAGGAGGAGAAGCGTCTCCTCCTTTACCCAGAAGGCCGCCGAGTACTTCATGTCCCTGGGCCGGTTGGGCTTGGGGTAGTCCTTGGGGTCGGAGAAGGGGACCAGGTACATACCCGTGGCCCGCACGTTCAGGGGGTCGGAGACATTTAGCCGCACCGCCCGGGCCACCAGGCTCCCGTCAAAGGCGGGATCTTTGGTGCTCCCGATGGGGCTTTGCAGGATGGCCCAGGCGGTTTTTCCGTCGGACGAGAGGGCCAGGTTTTCCAGGCCCCGGTTGTTTCGCCTCTGGGCCAGGATGCCGGGGAGGGCTTCCTTGACCGGGTAGTCCGCTTCCAGACGGACCCCCTTAGGCACGAAGCGGGCCCGCACGACGCCCTCCGGGTCCACGTAGACCAGGGAGGGGGCGTACTCCTCCACCAGGAGGTAGCCCCTGTTTTCCGGTAGGACCACCACGTCCTCAGTGTCCAGGCCGTTTGGGTCGTAGGCCAGGCGGGCGGTGCAGGAGGTGTCCAGGAAGGGGAGGTCGTCCTGGGGACGGTTGGGAAGGCCCGTCACCGGCCTACCCTTGGGGGTGTAGAGGGGGAGGCTCCGCTCCACCCGGGCCTCCTGGCCCTCGAAGCGGAAGTAGACCAGGCTCGGGGTGAAGCGGGGGACGGGGAAGACCTTGCCGCTTCCCCGGGCGCAGTCCAGGTTGGGGCCCCGGTCCGTGAGGCCCAGGAAGCGGTTGTCCCCAAGGGGATAGAGCCCGGAGCCCAAGGAGGGCAGGTCCAGCCGGGGGAAGCCCGCCGCCTGGGCCAGGGAAAGCTCCTGGGGCAGGAGGTAGGGGTTCAGGGCGGGGAGGGGCGTGGGGGTGAGGGTGTAAACCCCCACCACCTTCTGGGCCAAGGCGGCGCTGAGCCAAAGTCCCGCTAGGATGAAGCCTTTTTTCATATTCACCTCCGTGCGAAGGCCCTTGGGGCCTCCGGAGCCAACATAGGCGAGGCGTGTCATGGGGCGGTCAAAAGCTAAGTGCCCGCGCTTTGGTTTCGCAACATGGGGTACCCAAGTCGGGGCTTTGGAAGGGCTTTTTGGGGCCCCCACCGCGGCGAAAGCCGCGGTGGGGCACTTAAGTACCCCGCCGTGGCAAGAGCCACGGCGGGGGCCCCTAAAGGGCCTAGCGCCCTACGCTGGCGTTGTACCTGGCCAGGGCCTGGTCGGCCTTGGCCTTGGCCTCGGCCAGGGCTTCCCTGGCGGGCCTGCCCCGCAGGACCTCCTCCCAGGCCGCGGCCACGTACTGGCGGATCTCGGGGAAGCTCCCCATGAGGCACCCGGCGGAGGCGTTGTTCACCTTGGAGGTGGAAAGCTGCTGGATGGCGGTGGTGAGGTTGGGGTTCTTCACGTGGGCCTGGCGCACCTCGGGGAGCCCGTCCACCCCCTTGACCACGGGGAAGTAGCCCGTGGCGATGTGCCACTTGGCCTGGGTCTTGGGCTCCAAGAGGAAGCGCACGAAGGCCCAGGCCGCCTCGGTCTCCTCCGCCGGGAAGCCCTTCAGCACGTAGAGGGCGGCGCCGCCGATGGCCACCCCGTTCCGCTCCTTGAGGTAGGGGAAGAAGGCGGTGCGCAGGGGGAAGCGGCCCCCCACCTGGCGCAGGACCCCGGTGAGGCTGGCGGTGGAGTAGCTGGCGATGGCCGCCTGGCCCTGGGAGAAGAGGCTTTGGGAGTCGCTCCAGTTCCTGCCCGTGTTGGCGGCTACCCCTTCCCGCACCAGCCGGGCGTAGGTGTCCAGGAAGGCCACCGCGGCCTCGTTGTCAAAGGTCACCGCCGTGGCCCGAGCCTTGCGCCCGTTCTCGTTGTTGCAGAAGTACTGGCCGGAGTTATAGGAGAACTGCTCCACGAACCAGGAGTCAATGGGGATGGAGAGACCGTAGCGCACCGTCTTGCCGGAGGCATCCTTCTTGGTGAGCTTCCTGGCCGCTTCCTCCAGGTCTTTCAGGCTCCAGGTGGGCTTGAAGGCCAGGCCCGCTTCCTGGAAGGCGGCCATGTTGAAGTAGAGGAGGGGGTTGGAGGAGTTGAAGGGGAGGCCGTAGAGCTTGCCCTCCACGGTGTAGTAGTTCCGGGGCTGGGGCAAGAGGCTGTCCAGGTTGAAGCCTTTCTGCCGGGCCAGGTCCTCGAGGGGCACCACGGCGCCCGAGTCCGCCATGATCCGGGCCCCGATGTCGTAGACCTGGATCACGTGGGGGTAGCCCCGGCCCGCCCTCAGGGCCGCCAGGAGCTTGTTGATGCCGTCGTCGTAGCTTCCCACGTACTGGCTTTTGACCTCGTACCTGCTCTGGCTGGCGTTGAACTCCTTGACCAGGGCCTCCGTGGCCTCTCCCAGGACCCCGCCCATGGAGTGCCAGAAGGTGATCTGCACCTTCTGGCCCAGGGCCGTGCCAAGGACCAGCGCCGCTAGACCTACCGCTAAAGGCTTCCGCATACCGACCTCCTATCCCTTCAGCCCGCCCAGGGCGATCCCCTTGACGAAGGCCCTTTGGGCGAGCAGGAAGGCCAAAAGGGTGGGCAGGAGCACCAGGAAGCTGGCCGCGGCCACCACGTTCCAGCGGGCCACGGCGTCCGCCTCGTTCAGGATGAAGTTGATGGCGATCTGGGCGGTCTGCATCTCCTTGGACTGGGTCACCACCAGGGGCCAGAGGTACATGTTCCAGGTGCCGATGAAGGTGAGGGCGGCCAAGGCCCCTAAGGCGGGGGCGGCGAGGGGCAGGGCCACGTGGCGGATGAGGCCCAGGTGGCCCGCCCCGTCTATCCGGGCGGCGTCAAAGTAGTCCTCGGGGATGGTCTTGATGTACTGGCGCAGGAGGAAGACCCCCAGGGGGCTTGCGGCGAAGGGGAGGATTAGGGCCTGGTAGGTGTCCAACCAGTTCAGCCGGTTCACGAGGAGGTAAAGGGGGAGGAAGGTGACCTCGCCGGGGACCAGGAGGAGGGCCACCGCCAGGCCGAAGAGGGCCCTCTGGCCCCGGAAGGGGATGCGAGCCAGGGCGTAGCCTGCGAGGAGGCTGGTGAAGAGGACCCCAAGGGTGGTCAGCGTGGCCACCAGGAGGCTGTTGCCCAGGTAGCGCCACAGGGGGTAGTCGGTGAGGGCGGCCCGGTAGCCCTCGAGGCTCACCCTGGGGGGCAGGAGGCCGGGGGTGAAGAGGTCCTCCGGGGCCCGGAGGCTGGCCGAGAGGAGGACGAGAAGGGGAAGGGTGAGGAGGAAGGCGTAAAGGGAGGCCAGGAGGTAGGTGGGCCAGCGCTTACGCATAGTGCACCCTCCCCCCGAGGAGCCGGAACTGCAAGGCGGCCAGGACCACCAGGAGGAGGAAGAGGAGAAGCCCCTCGGAGGCGGCGTAGGCGAAGCGGAAGTTGAAGAAGGCGTCCTGGTAGACCCGGTAGATCCAGACCGTGGTGCTCTCCATGGGTCCGCCTCTGGTGAGGAGGTGGATCTGGCCGAAGGCGGTGAGGCTTTTCAGGAGGACCAGGAGGCCCACCAGGAAGAGGGTGGGGGAGAGGAGGGGGAGGACCACCCGCCAGAACCGGGTCCAGGGCCCGGCCCCGTCCACGCTGGCGGCCTCCAGGACCTCCTCGGGGATGTTCTGCAGCCCCGCCGTGAGGAGGATGGCGGTGAAGCCCACCCCGGCCCAGGCGGTGACCACGGCCAGGGTGGGGAGGGCCAGCTCGGGGCTGGTCAGCCAGGGCTGGGGGGAGAGGCCGAGGGCCTTAAGGGCGTGGTTGAGGTAGCCGCCCACGGGGTGGAGGAACCAGCCCCAGGCCACGGCGGCCACGGCGGTGGGCACGGCGGTGGTGAGGAAAAAGAGGGTGCGGAAGAAGGCCACCCCAGGGTAAGGGCGCCAGACCAGAAGGGCCGCCAGAAGGCCCAGGAGGAGCTCCAGGGGCACCACCATGAGGGCGAAGAGGAGCGTGGTCCTCACGCTTTTCCAAAAGGCGGGGTCGGCCAGCACCTGGCGGTAGTTCTCCAGCCCGCTAAAGCGGAGGTCCCGGCCGAAGAGGTCCTCCTGGTGAAGGGAAAGCCACACCGCCTGGCCCAAAGGCACCACGTAGAAGAGGAAGAAGAGCCCGAAGGCGGGGAGGACGAGGCCCAGGGCCCAGGCCTCTTCCTTGCGCCTGTGCGCCCGGGCCCGCGCGCTTGAGGGGGATGCCCTAACCATCAAGGGCATCCTTCCACGCCTTTGTCAGAAAAGCGTCATCCTACCCTTGACCTTCCCCTGACGGCGGGGGGCTACCATCGGCCCATGGACCTTCGCCTGAGCCTCAACGTGCGGGACCTCAAGGCCATGGCCCCCCGGTTGGAGGCCCTAGGCCTTGGGGCCGAGGCCTACCTGGACCCGGAGGTGCTGGAGGACGACGAGCTCTTTTGGAATGCGCCCCGCCTCCGCCTCCCCCTCTCCGTCCACCTGCCCTTCTGGAACCTGGACCTCCTCTCTCCAGACCCCGAGGTGGCGGGCCTCACCTTAAGGCGCCTCCTCTTCGGCCTGGAGCGGGCGGTGGAGCTGGGGGCCGACCGGGCGGTGCTGCACTCCGGCATCCCCGCGGGCCGCACCCCGGAGGAGGCCCTGGAGCGGGCCCCCCTCTTCGCCGAGGCCCTGAGGCCCGTGGTACGCCGGGCCCGGGCCCTGGGGGTGGCCCTCTTCCTGGAGAACACCCACGAGCCTGACCCCGCTTCCCTCAAGGTGGTCCTCGAGGCCCTCCCCGAGCTGGGCTTCTGCTTTGACGCCAGCCACGCCCAGGTCTTCAGCCGTACCCCCCTTCCCGAGCCCTGGCTGGCCCTGGCCCCGGACCACCTGCACCTGAACGACCACGACGGGGCCTACGACCGGCACTGGAACCTGGGGTGGGGCATCGGCCACCACGAGGACTGGCTGGGGCGCTTCCTAGAGGCCACCTTGGTCCTGGAGGTCCGGGGGGACCCCACCCCTTCCCTGCGCTGGCTGGAGGGGTTTCTTGACCAAACCCTGACGGAGGCCCTGTAACCTCGGGCCATGCGGAAAATCCTGGTCAGCAACGACGACGGCATCTACAGCCCGGGCCTCTGGGCCCTGGCGGAGGCGGCGAGCCGCTTCGGGGAGGTGGTGGTGAGCGCTCCCGACGCGGAGCAGAGCGGGGCCGGGCACGGCATCTCCATCGCCCACCCCCTCAGGGCCTACCCCCATCCCGCCCCCTTCCCCGCCTACCGGGTGCGGGGGACCCCGGCGGACTGCGTGGCCTTGGGGATGCACCTCTTGGGCCCCGTGGACCTGGTCCTCTCCGGGGTCAACCTGGGGAGCAACCTGGGGAACGAGATCTGGCACTCCGGCACCGTGGCCGCCGCCAAGCAGGGCTTCCTCCTGGGGGCCTCGGCGGCCGCCTTCAGCGTGCGCATGAACGGGGAGGAGCCCGACTTCGCCGCCCTAAAGCCCTGGATAGAGGACGTCCTGGAGGTCCTCCTCAGCCTCGAGGCGCCCTTTTTGGTCAACGTGAACCTCCCCCTCACCCCCAAGGGCATGCTCTGGACCCGGCAGTCCGTGCGCCACTACGAGGGCCTGGTGGTCCCCGAGACCGACCCCATGGGCCGGAAGGTCTACTGGTTCGCGGCGAGGCCCCTCAGGGAGGCCGAGGAGGGCACGGACCGCTGGGCGGTGGAGCAGGGCTTCGTGAGCCTCACCCCTCTTCGCCTGGACCTCACGGACGAGGCCAGGCTTTCCCCCAGCTACCGGCATGTGGCCCACCCTTAGCGCGGTCATCCCCACCAGGAACCGGCCCCACCTCCTCCGCGGGGCCCTCCTGAGCCTCCTCCGCCAGACCTACCCCGCCTTTGAGGCCGTGGTGGCCGAGGACGGGGACGGGGAGGGCCTTGGGGTGGTGGAAGCCCTGGGAGACCCCCGCCTGAGGGGGGTCTGGTCCGGGGGGAGGGGGCAGGTCTGGGCCCGGCTGGCCGCCCTGGAGGCGGCCCGGGGGGATCTGGTCCTTTTCCTGGACGACGACGACCTCCTCCTGGACCCCGCCTACCTCTACCGGGTGGCCCGGGCCCTCAAGGGGGGCGCGGGGGTGGCCTACTCCGGGGGTCTCTTCCTGACCCCCAGCCGGGACATCCCCTACGAGCCCGGCCCCCTGGGCCCCTGGCTCCTAAAGGACAACCGCATCCTGGCCTCGGGGACCGCCCTTTCCCGCAAGGCCCTCCATGACCTCGGGGGGCTGGACCCTCAGATGGGCCACTACTGGGACTGGGACCTTTGGCTCCGGGCCTACCGGGCCGGGCTTCCCTTCCGCTACCTGCCGGGGCCCAACGTGGGGGTGCGGGTCCACGGGGAAAACCAGAGCTACGGGGCGAACCTTGAGGGGAGGCGGAAGGACCTCGAGGCCCTCATGGCCAAGCACGGCCTCGCGGGCATCGCCCTAAAGGACCACCTCCAGCTGGCCCTGACCGGCCTCTGACAGAGGTGTGCTCCAATGACCCGTGGAGGTGATAGGGATGAAAAGGAGGGACCTCCTCAAGACGGCGGCGCTTCTGGGAAGCCTCAGCCTCGCCCCCAAGGGCCTGGCCCAAGGCGCCCCCCAGAACGCGCCCGCCCTAGGCCGCAGGTACCGGAACCTGATCGTCTTCGTCTACGATGGCTTCTCCTGGGAGGACTACGCCATCGCCCAGGCCTACGCCAGGAGGCGCCTGGGCCGCACCCTGCACCTGGAGCGCCTCCTCGCCCGCTACCCGAGTGGCCTCATCAACACCTATAGCCTCACCAGCTACGTCACCGAGTCCAGCGCCGCGGGCAACGCCTTCTCCTGCGGGGTGAAGACGGTGAACGGGGGGCTTGCGGTCCACGCGGACGGCACCCCCTTGAAGCCCTTCTTCGCCGCCGCCAAGGAGGCGGGAAAGGCGGTGGGCCTGGTGACCACCACCACGGTCACCCACGCCACCCCGGCCAGCTTCGTCATCTCCAACAAGGACCGCAACGCGGAGAACGAGATCGCCGAGCAGTACCTGGCCTTCGGGGCCGAGGTCTACCTGGGGGGCGGGGACCGCTTCTTCAACCCCGAGAGGCGCCCCGACAAGAAGGACCTCTACGGGGCGTTCCAGAAGGCGGGGTACGGCGTGGTGCGCACCCCGGAGGAGCTTAGGGCCAGCAACGCCTCCAAACTCCTGGGGGTCTTCTCGGATAGCCACGTGCCCTACGAGGTGGACCGGCGCTTCCAGGGGGTGAAGGTCCCGAGCCTCAAGGAGATGGTCCAAGCCGCCCTGCCCCGGCTGGCCTCCTACCGCAACGGCTTCGTCCTGCAGGTGGAGGCGGGCCGGATTGACCACGCCAACCACATCAACGACCCCGCCGCCACCCTTTGGGACGTCCTGGCCGCGGACGAGGCCCTGGAGCTCCTCACCGCTTTCGTGGACCAGCACCCGGACACCCTCCTCATCCTGGTCTCCGACCACGCCACCGGGGTGGGAGCCCTCTACGGGGCGGGGCGGAGCTACCTGGAGGGCTCGGCGGGGATAGACCTCCTCGAGGGCCAGAAGGCCAGCTTTGAGCACATGCAGAGGGTCCTGGGGAACAACCCCGACGCCGCCCAGGTCAAGGAGGCCTACCGGGCCATGAAGGGGGTCAGCCTCACCGACGAGGAAGCCCAGATGGTGGTGGAGGCCCTCACCAAGAAGGTGTACCGCCCCGACGGCGTCCGCTACGGCATCCAGCCCGCCAACACCATGTCCTGGGCTATGGTCCAGCGGAACGCCAGCAAGCCCGACCGGCCCAACATCGGCTGGAGCTCGGGCCAGCACACGGCAAGCCCGGTGATCGCCCTCCTCTACGGGCAGGGGCTCCGCTTCCTCCAGCTCGGCCTCATGGACAACACCCACATCTTCCGCCTCATGGGCGAGGCCCTGGGCATCCGCTACCAGAACCCGGTTATGTCCGAAGAGGAGGCCTTGGAGATCCTCAAGACCAGGCCTGTGGGGATGCGCCACCCCGCGGACGTCTGGGCCTAGCCAGCCCTCCTCCTTCCTTTCCCCCCGGGGCCTCCCGGGGGTTTTCGCCTAGCCCTGACCGCCCTCTGACCGAAGGGCTTTATATTAAGGGGGTGAACGAAGATGGCCCCTTCCCTCTGGTCCCGCGCCTTGGCCGAGTTTCTGGGCACCTTCGCGCTCCTCCAGGCCAGCCTGGGGAGCCTGGCCTGGGGGGAGGGGCCTCTGGTCCCGGCCCTGGCCAGCGGCCTGGCCATCCTGGTCATGGTGGTGGCCCTGGGGGGCGTTTCCGGGGCCCACTTCAACCCGGCGGTGAGCCTGGCCTTCTTCCTAGAGGGGGCCCTGAAGGCCCGGGAGCTTCCCGCCTACTGGCTGGCCCAGCTTTTGGGGAGCCTTAGCGCCTCGGGGATGGCCGCCTTTCTCTACCCGGGGGTCCTGGCCAAGGGGCTTCCCACCTCCTCCGACTGGGGCAGGGGACTGGCCGCCGAGGCCCTGGGGGCCTTCTTCCTGGTCCTCGTCATCCTCATGGTGGTGCGGGCTAGGCACCCTCTGGCGGGGGTGGCCATCGGCCTCACGGTGACCCTCCTCGTCCTCGCCCTGGCCCCCCTTTCCGGGGGCGCCTTCAACCCGGTTCGCTGGGCGGGCCCGGCCCTCCTCCTCGGGGACCTGGGCGGGGCCTTGGTTTACCTCCTTGGCCCTTTCCTGGGGGGGCTTCTGGCCCTGGCCGCCTCGAGGGCCCTGGCCCGGGGAGAGGCCGGGTAGCGGGCCCAACCCCTTTCTCATCTCGGTGGGCTAGAATGCCCTTAGGGCGATGGAGTCCGCCCTAACCGCCCGCTTCGGGCTGATGACTCCTACCGGATTTCCGGTAGGGGTTTTTGCTTGGGAGGGACCCGTGGAGAGAACGGTAGAAAGGCCAAGCCTCCTCGGCCCGGAGGGGCCCCTAGAGGAAGGGGAAAGGGGCGTCCCCGCCCACTTCCAGGACCTCCACCTGGACGAGCTGGAAGCCGCCCTCTTCGCCCCTCACGGGGGGATGGGCCTGGAGGCCATCTTCCGCAGGCCCCTTCAGAACGGAAAGGCCGTGGTCCACCGTCAGAGGGTGGCCCAGGACCTGGAGGCCGAGCCGCTGGCCCAGGCCTTCCGGACCTTCTTCCGGGGCATGGAGAACATGCGCAAGGGCCTGGGGCTGGCGGAAGCGGCCCGCCACCCCTGGCAGAAGCGCCTCTACTTCCTCCTGGCGGCGGAGGCCTACCTGGAGGCCTTGGAGGGCCTTTGGAAGAGGAGGCCGAAGACGGCCAAATAGGCGGCGATGGCGGCGCTGGGGTAGGGGAGAAGGCGGTTTAGGAAGCGAACCGCCGGGTCCAGGGCCGCCGCCAGGGTGAAGGCCAGAAAAACGTAGAGCAGAAGGGGGTAAAGATGGGCGATGGCCCAGAGGGCCAGGAGGAAGAGCCAAAGCTGAAGGAACCAGCGCCCCATGTCCGCCGGTCTACCCGGCTTTGGACGGAAGCCAAGGGCCTTGCCCGGGAGGGCTTTTTCGTGCTAGGGTCAGGGGCATATGTGGCGGGTTCTGGTTTCCGACGAGATGCGCCTGGGAGAGGTTAAGTACCCCGGGGTCCTCCTGGACTACCGCCCAGGCATCGGCCGCGAGGAGCTTCTGGAGATCATCCCCGCCTACGATGCCCTCATCACCCGAAGCCGCACCCAGGTGGACGCCGAGCTCTTAAAGCGGGGCAAGCGCCTCAAGGTGGTGGGCCGGGGCGGGGTGGGGGTGGACAACGTGGACCTGGAGGCGGCGAGCCGCCTGGGCATCCTGGTGGTCAACGTCCCCGAGGCCAACACCCGCTCGGCCGCCGAGCTGGCCTTCGGCCTCCTCCTCTCGGCCGCCCGGGGCATCGCCCTCTCCGACCGCAAGATCCGCGCCGGGGAGTGGGACCGCAAGTTCCTGGGCCTGGAGCTTAAGGGCAAGACCCTGGGCATCGTGGGCTTGGGCCGCATCGGCGGCCAGGTGGCCCGCTTCGCCAAGGGCTTTGAGATGCGGGTCCTGGCCTACGATCCCTACATCCCCAGGACCCGGGCCGAGAGCCTGGGGGTGGAGCTTCTGGAGCACCTGGAGGACCTCCTCCGCCAGAGCCACTTCCTCACCGTGCACACCCCCCTGACCGAGGAGACCCGGGGGATGATCGGCCGCCGGGAGCTCTACCTCCTTCCCCGGGGGGCGGTGGTGGTGAACGCCGCCCGGGGCGGCATCGTGGACGAGAAGGCCCTTCTGGAGGTGTTGGAGGAGGGGCACCTCTTCGCCGCCGGCCTGGACGTCTTCTCCGAGGAGCCCCCGCCCAAGGACCACCCCCTCCTGAAGCACCCCCGGGTGGTCCTCACCGCCCACCTGGGGGCCAACACCCTCGAGGCCCAGGAGCGGGTGGGGGAGGCCATCCTGGAGAGGGTGGTGCGCACCCTGGAGGGGGACCTCTCCTACGCCCTGAACACCGGCTTTGACCCCGAGGCCCTTCAGGCCCTACGGGGCTTCCTCCCCCTGGGCGAGGCCCTGGGCAAGCTCCTGGCCCAGATCACCCGGGGGCGGCCCCAGGTTTTGGAGGTGGCCTTTCTGGGCCAGTACGAGAAGGACCCCGAGCCCGTGGCCAGCGCCGTGGCCAAGGGCCTTCTCTCCCGGGTCCTGGGGCCCGAGGCCGTGAACCTGGTCTCCGCCAGGCCCCTCCTGAAGGAGAGGGGCATCCGCCTCGTCACCCAGAGGCAGGAGGAGGCGGGGGAGTACACCAGGCTCCTGGAGGTGCGCCTCACCACCGACCAGGAGACCCGCCGGGCCCGGGGGGTGGTCATTGGAGGCAAGCCCCGGTTGGTGGGCATTGACGACTACGCCCTGGAGGTGGTGCCCGAGGGGTACATGCTGGTCTGCGTCAACTACGACCGCCCGGGGGTGGTGGGCCAGGTGGGGACGCTTCTCGGCGAGGCCGGGGTCAACATCGCCGGGATGCAGCTGGGCCGGGACGTGCCCGGGGGGCGGGCCCTGTTCGTCCTCACCGTGGACCAAAAGCCCGCCCCGGAGGTCCTCGAGGCCCTGAGGGCTTTGCCCGTGCTGGAACGGGTGGACCTGGCGGAGCTCTAATACCACCCCATGCTGGCTTGCGCCAGCATGGGGGCCCCGGCAAGGGGTGCCTGGGAAAGTTAGCGGGCGTGGCAGGCCAGAGGAAAACAAGGGTATAAGTACCCCGCCGCAAGGGGCACGGCGGGGGCCCCAAAAAAGCTCTTCCACCTTGAGGGAGTGGGCCTGCCTAGGATGGCGGGCCGGGTCCTGGCTTGGCTCCTTGCTGCTGACCCCCCGAAGAGACCCCTCGGGAGATAGGGGAAGGGCTGTTCTGAGGGCTTTCGGTTAGCGGAGACTTCTAGCACAAGCAAGAGATATCGTGATTTGTATCACTTTCGCTTGCCAAAGGCGTAGACCAACTCCTCCCCCTTCCGCACCACGAGGAGGAGGGCGGGCCAGCCCAGGCCGTCCTTGAGCAGGTACTTGGTCCGGACCTCCCCGTCCACCACCTTCTCCTCCTGCGCCTCCACGAAGTAGCCCGCGGCGGCGAAGGCCGTGAGGACCTGCTGGACGAAGGCGGCGTGGAGGCGGCTCGCCAGGCCTTTGGCGGCGTAGACTTCCAGGGCGTAGCCCCTGGCCTCGGGGAAGCGGGCCAGGATGGGCTCCGGGCTTCTCGCCTTGTAGCTCCCTTGGGGCAGGCGGATGGCGGGGTCCAGGCTCGAGGCCACCGCCGCCACCGCCGTCACCTCTACCAGGGTCTGGGCCAGACCCCCTCCCCAAAGGGCCAGGAAGAGCATCGCCACCTTCCACTGGGCCATGCCCCCATGATACGCCCCCTTGCGCCCCGGAAGGGGGCGTGGTATCTTCCCTGCAAACCCAAGGAGGTGAGTAAGCGTGAAGCGCAGGGAGTTTCTGAAGAAGGTGGGTGTGGGTTCCTTGGCGGCTTTGGGCATGCCCTACCTGGCCAGGGCTCAGGCCAGGCCGGTGAAGATGGCGGTGCTTCTGCCCCTCACCGGTCCCTTCGCCTTCGCCGGCAACGCCGGGCGGGAGGGGTTTGTGGACGGCGCGGACTACGTGAACGAGGTGCTGGGGGGGATCGCCGGGCGGAAGCTGGAGCTCATCGTGGAGGACACGGGCTACGACGTAGCCAGGGGCACGGCGGCCTTTAACCGCGTCCTCGCCCGGGAGCGGCCGGATGAGCTCCTCTTCGTCTACGGGGACTCCACCGGCCTCTCCAAGGCCCTGGCCCCGGAGATCGCCCGCCTGGGCCTGCCCTACTCGGCCACCAGCTTCGCCAGCGAGCTGGCCGACCCCAAGACCTACCCCACCATCTTCGTCTTTGGCCCTACCTACAACGACATGATGGAGGCCCTTCTGCGTCAAGTGCGCCTGCAGAAGGGCAAGGCCAGGATCGCCCTGGTCTACTCCAACACCGAGTTCGGCCGCGACCCCATCCCCTACGCCAAGGAGCGGGCCAAGGCCCTGGGCATGGAGGTGGTGCACGAGGAGGTCACGCCCCCGGCCTTCACCGACGCCACCCCCGTGGTCCTGAACCTGCGCCGGGCCAATCCCGACTTCGTCCTCCTCCAGGGTTACGCCCTTTCCGTGGAGCCCCTGATCCTGCGCGCCGCCCGTGAGCAGGGCCTCAAGGCCCAGTTCATGGGCACCTACTACTCCGCCGAGCTGGTCCTCATCCAGCGGGCGGGGCCCGCCGCCGATGGCTTCACCGTCACCTACCACAACCCCTACTGGTACGACACCCTGGTCCCCGCCGTGGACGAGATGCGCAAGTTCCGGCAGCGGAAGGGCCGGGACACCTCCTACCGGCCCACCTACTACATGGGGAGCCTGGCCGTGGCCCTGGCCGTCGCCGAGGCCATGCGCCGGGCGGCCCAGGCGGGGAAGCTCTCCCGGGCCGGGCTGGTGGAGTACCTGGAGAAGATAGGGGACTACAACGCCCTGGGCCTCACCCGGGGCTTCCAGTTCGTGGACCACCGCATCCCCTACACCAAGCTCTACCGGGCCAGCGTCAAGGACGGGCGCTTCAACGCCATCACCGACTGGATCAAGCTGGCCTAGGCCCGCTTGGGCCCCGGGCTGGCGCGGGCTGGCCCGGGGCCTTTAGGAGGCCCCTGTGTCCGACCTCTTGCCCTATCTCATCGGCGGCCTGGCCAACGGGGCTCTTTACGGCCTCCTGGCCCTAGGCTTCGTCCTGGTTTACCGGGCCACCAGCGTGGTCAACTTCGCCATCGGGGAGTTTCTCCTGGTAGGGGCTTACCTCACCTACACCTTCGCCCTCTTCCTGCCCCTTCCCCTGGCCATTCTGGCCGCCCTTCCCCTGGCCTTCCTCTTCGGCCTTCTGGTGGAGCGGGGGTTTGTCCGTCCCCTCCTGGGCCGCAACGTGGTGGCGGTCATCATGGCCACCATCGGCCTGGCGGCGGCCCTGGACGGCGGGGTACAGCTCCTCTGGGGCCCCGACCTCAAGTACCTGCCCGGGAGCCTTCCCGACCTGGGCTTCGCCATGGGGGAGGTCTTCGTGCCCTCCCGGGCGGTGTGGAACCTGCTCCTGGCCGTGCCCCTTGGGCTTCTCCTTCTTTTCCTCCTCCGGCGTAGCCGGTACGGCGTCCTGGTGCGGGCCATCTCCGAGCGGGAGGTGGCGGCGTTGGCCCTAGGCATTCCCACGGCCCGCATCCTGGCCGGGGTCTGGGGGGTTTCCGCCCTCCTCGCCACCCTGGCCGGGGCCCTTCTGGCGGTGGCCAGCGGGGTGGGGTATAACCTGGTCTTCCTGGGCCTCAAGGTCTTCCCGGTGGCCATCCTGGGGGGTCTGGACTCCGTGGGGGGGGCTCTGGTGGCGGGGTTTTTGCTGGGGGCCCTCGAGGCCCTCTCCCAGCGCTACCTGGAGCCCATCCTGCCCGGCTTCACCGAAGCCCTGCCCTTCGTGGTGGTGCTCCTTGTGCTCCTGGCGCGTCCTTATGGCCTTTTCGGTGAGCGGCAGATTGAGAGGGTGTGATGCTTTCCGTGGAGAACCTCAAGGTGGTGTACCGGGGCGTGATCCTGGCCCTGGACGGGGTTTCCCTGGAGGTGCGGGAAGGGGAGGCCGTGGCCCTTTTAGGCCCCAACGGGGCGGGGAAGAGTTCCTTGGTGCGGGCCATCGCCGGCCTCCTGCCCAAGTTTGAGGGGCGGGTGTTGGACGGGCACGTCCGCCTCATGGGCCGGGAGGCCACCCACCTGGACCCGGTGCGGATCTCGGCCCTGGGCCTGACCGCCGTTTTGGAGGGCCGCCCCCTCTTCCGCTACCTGACCCCGGTGGAGAACCTGGTGGCGGCGGGCCACCGCCTCTCCCCGAGGGAGCTCAAGGAGGGCATAGAGGAGGTCTTCGCCCGCTTTCCCCGCCTCTACGAGCGCCGCCACGAACAGGCGGGCTACCTCTCCGGGGGGGAGCAGCAGATGCTCCTTCTGGGCATGGCCCTCCTCACCCGGCCCAAGCTCCTGGTGGTGGACGAGCCCTCCTTGGGCCTGGCCCCCAGGCTGGTGGCGGAGGTCATGGCCACGCTGGACGCCTTGAGGCGGGAGAAGGGCCTAAGCCTCCTCTTGGTGGAGCAGAACGCCCGGGCCGCTCTCTCCATCGTGGACCGGGTCTACGTGCTGGAGCGGGGACGGGTGGTCTTTGAGGGGGAGGCCAAGGCGGCGGCGGAGGACCAGGACGTGATGGAGTTCTACCTGGGCAAGGAGGAGGTGGGCTTCCGCCAGGCCCGGCGCTACCGGCGGAGGAAGCGGTGGGTGTGATACCACCCCATGCTGGGGGCCCCAGTAAAAGGTTCCTGGGGAAGTTGCCAGGCACGGTGGGGCGAAGGAAACAGGAAACAAGGGTATGAAGATGATTCTGGAAGTCAAGAACCTCCACCTCGCCTTCAAGGGCGTCAAGGCCCTGGCCGGGGTGGAGTTTTCCGTGAGCCCAGGGGAGTTTTTCGCCGTCATCGGCCCCAACGGGGCGGGGAAGACCACGCTTTTAAACGTCCTCTCCGGGGTCTACGAACCTGAGCGGGGCGAGGTGGTCTTCCTAGGCCAAAGCCTGAGGGGGAAGTCCCCCCAGGAGCGCGCCCGGATGGGGCTTGGGCGCACCTTCCAGGGGCTGGAGATCTTCCGCGGCATGAGCGTCTTGGACAACGTGAAGCTGGGGGCGGAGCTGGCCCTGGAAACCTACCCTCTGGCCCTCCCAAAGGCGGAAAGGGAGTGGCGCCTTCGCGCCTGGGCCGAGGAGGTCCTGGACTACCTCCACCTCTCCCCCTACCGCCACGCCCCCGCCGGCCTCCTCCCCTACGGCCTGCAGAAGCGGGTGGAGGTGGCCCGGGCCCTGGCGGGAAAGCCTAAACTCCTCCTCCTGGACGAGCCCATGGCGGGGCTTGCCCTCGAGGAGAAGCAGGACCTGGCCCGCTTCCTCCTGGACGCCCGGGAGGAGTGGGGGGTGACCCTCCTCTGGGTGGAGCACGACCTGAGGGCGGTCCTGGAGCTTTCCGACCGGGTCCTGGTCCTCTCCTACGGCGAGGTCCTCTACTACGGGCCCCCTTCCGGGGTGCGCCAGGACCCCCGGGTGGTGGAGGCCTACCTGGGCCAGGGGTGAGTATGCGGGGAACGCTTTTAGAGCACCTGGTGAACCACGCCAAAGAGCGGCCCAAAGCCGCCGCCTTGCGGGTAAAGAGGCTTGGCATCTGGCAGAAGACCTCCTGGGAAGACCTCCTGGACCGGGTCCTGAGCCTGGCGGGGGGCTTGGCCGCCATGGGCCTAAAGGAAGGGGAGGTCCTGGCCATCCTGGGCCACAACGCTCCCGAGTGGGTGGAGGCGGAGCTCGCCGCCCAGGCCCTGGGGGCCCTGCCCATGGGCATCTACGCCGATGCCATGCCCGAGGAGGTGGGCTACTTCCTGGAGTTCACCGGGGCCAGGGGCATCGTGGTCTCGGACGAGGAGCAGCTGGACAAGGTCTACCCCCACCTGCACCTGGTGGACTTCGTCCTGGTGTGGGAGGAGGCGGGGATGAGCCGCCACTTCGGGGGGAAGGTCCGCCGCTTCAGCCAGGCTCTGGGGGATAGGCGGGTGGGGGAGGAGGCCATGGGAAAGCGGCGCCCCGAGGAGACCGCCCTCCTCGCCCCCACCTCGGGGACCACGGGGCGGAGCAAACTGGCCATGCTCTCCCACGCCAACCTCCTGGCCGGGCACAGGGCTTTAGCCCAAGCCCTGGGGTTCCAGAAGGGGGCCTGGGTTTTCAGCTACCTGCCCCTCCCCTGGATCGGGGAGCAGATGCTCACCGTGGTCCAGAGCCTGGTGGAGGGCTCCACCGTCCACTTCCCCGAGGACCCCACCACCCTGAGGGAGGACCTCAAGGAGGTGCAACCCGACTTCTTCCTGGCCCCGCCCAGGCTCTGGGAGGACATGGCGAGCCTCATCCAAAGCCGGATGGCCGACGCCGACTTCCTCAAGGCCTTCTTCTACCGGGTGGGCATGGGGGCCCTCCTGGAAGGGGCTAACCGGGAGTTCCGCGGCGAGAAGGTGGGCCTTTGGCTGGACCTCAAGCGGGCCCTCTTCTACCCCCTGATCGCCAGGCCCCTCAGGGCGAGGCTGGGCCTCGCCGCCTGCCGCATCGCCGTGACCGGGGGGGCCCCTTTAGGCCCCGAGGTCTTCACCTTCTTCCGCGCCCTGGGGCTGGACATCCGCCAGGTCTACGGCCAGTCGGAGACCGCCGCCGCCACCACCGCCCACACCACCGGGGACGCCCCTCCCGAGACCGTGGGCCCGCCCCTCCCCGGCACCGAGGTGCGCCTCAGCGAGGAGGGGGAGATCCAGGTCCGGGGCCCCCAGGTCTTCCAGGGCTACTTCCGGCAGGAGGCGGCCACCCAGGAGAGCTTCACCCAGGACGGCTTCTTCCGCACCGGGGATGCGGGCTTCTTTGACGAACGGGGGCACCTGGTCATCCTGGGCCGGGTGAAGGAGGTAGGAGCCCTTTTGGACGGCACCCGCTTTGCCCCGCAGTTCCTGGAAAACCGGCTCAAGTACTCCCCCTACATCCGCGAGGCCGTGGTCTTGGGCCACGGCAGGCCCTTCGTCACCGCCCTCGTGGAGCTAGACCCAGAGAACGTGCAGAACTGGGCCCGCAAGCGGGGCATCCCCTTCACCACCTACCTCTCCCTCACGGAGCGCCCTGAGGTCCGGGCCCTCATCGCCGAGGAGATCCGCATGGTGAACCAGGCCCTGCCCGAAAAGCTCAGGATCCGCCGCTTCGCCATCCTGCCCAAGGAACTCCACCCCGACGACGAGGAGGTTACCCGCACCCGCAAGGTCCGCCGCCAGGTGGTGGAGGCCCGCTACGCCGCCGCCATCCAGGCCCTCTACGGCGAAGGGGGGCGGGTGGAGGTTACCCTTCCCATCCGCTACCTGGAGGGGGAGGGGAGGCTGGAGGCGGTCCTCGAGGTCCAGGAGGTCTAAGGTGTACGCCCTCTCCAAGCGCCTCACCGACGCCTTCAGCCGCCGCTACGCCCGGACGGTCCGGGAGACTTACCGGGAGGACGAGGCCTACGCCAGCACCCCCCTGGGGCGGCTTGGCCTCTACGCCCTCCTCCTTCTCCTCCTCTTCCTGCCCTTTCTCCTGGGCCCCTACCCCATGTACGTGGCCACCCTGGTGGCCATCGGGGCCTTTTCCGCCCTGGGGCTTCACCTTCTGGTGGGCGGGGCGGGCCAGATCTCCTTGGGCCACGCCGCCTTCATGGGGGTGGGGGCCTACGCCGCCAGCCACCTGGCGGGGCCCCTGGCCCCCCTGGGCATCCTCCTCGGCGGGGGGATAGCCGCCCTCCTGGGCCTCCTCCTGGGCCTTCCGGCGCTCCGCATCAAGGGGGTGTACCTGGCCATCGCCACCCTGGCCTTCCAGTTTTTGGCCGACTACGCCTTTAAGAACTGGGAGGCGGTGACCGGGGGGATCCGGGGAAGGACCCTGCCCCCGGCGGAGCTTTTTGGGCTCAGGCTGGACTCGGCGGAGAGGCTTTGGTACCTGGTCCTCCTCTTCCTCATCCCCCTCTTCTTCTACGGCAAGCGCCTCCTCATGACCCGAACCGGGCGGGCCTTCATGGCGGTGCGGGACAACGACCTCTCCGCCCGGGTGGCTGGGGTGGACCTGACGCGGGTGAAGCTCTTCGCCTTCGCCCTCTCCGCCTTCTACGCCGGGGTGGCCGGGGGGCTTCTGGCCCAGCTTTACAAGGCGGTGACCCCGGAGTACTTCCCCCTTTCCGTGAGCATCCAGTACCTGGCCATGGTCATCGTGGGCGGGGCGGGCACGGTTCTGGGGGCCATTTTGGGGGCCTTTTTTGTGCTCCTCATTCCCGAGGTCCTCAATAGCTACGTGGGGGCCCTGGGGCCCCAGTACGCCGCCGCCCTGGCGGCCTGGCGCAACGTGCTCTTTGGTCTCCTGATCCTGGCCTTCTTGATCCTCGAGCCCCTGGGTTTGGTGGGGCTTTGGGGACGGGTGCGCAACTACTTCCGCACCTGGCCCTTGCCCTACTGAGCCTTTCCTACTGAGCCTTTCTGTTGCAGAAGGGGAACCAGCCGGTTCCCCTTCTTCGCGTGACTGGGGGAGGAGGGCCTGGTCAAAAAACCCTTTCACACGGTTTTCACAACCCTACCCCTATGATGTATGCGGGAGGTGAGAACCTTGAGAAACCAAAGACCGCTGACCGCCTTTCTGGCCTTCCTCCTGGCCCTGGGTTTGGCTCTGGCCCAAACCCTCCTCCTGGACCTAAAGGCCCAGAAGGTGGTGGTCAAGGAGGGCAAGGAAGTCTTGGAGGAGGCCCTGGCGGTAGCCCCTGGAGACACCCTGGAGTGGCGCCTGGTGGCGGAGAACCGTGGTAAGGAGACCTTGCGCCAGGTGGCCCTGGTTATCCCCATCCCCAAGGAGACCTTCTACCTGGATGGGACGGCGACCCCCTTGCGGCTAGGTAACGCCACCATCCACCCGGAGTTCAGCTTTGACGGGGGTAAGACCTTCGGTCTGCCACCCTTGAAGAAGCGGGTCCGGGTGGTGGAAAATGGAAAGGAGGTGGAAAAGGAGGTAGAAGTGGACCCTAAGGAGTACACGCACGCCCGTTGGGTACTGCCGGAGCTGAAACCCGGCCAAAAGGTGGAGGTCCGCCTGCGGACCATGGTTAAGTAGGTAAGCAAGGAGGTAAGAGATGCAAGGAAACGCTAAGAGCTTCTTGAAGGCAGTCCTCCTGGGGTTCGGCCTGGCCCTTTTGGCCCTGGGCACGGCTTTGGCCATGACCCCAGCGGGGACGCAGATCCAGAACCAGGCTTCCGCCAGCTACATTGACTCGGCAGGCCAGCCCCGCACCACCACGTCCAACCTGGTGGTTACGGTGGTGCAGCAGGTCTACAGCTTCACCATCACCCCAGACGGCACCGAAAGCGCTCCCGGTCAGATCAAGGCCGCCCTTCCCGGTGGCCAGGTGGTCTTCAACTACTTGGTCACCAACACCGGTAACGGCACCGACACCATCAACCTGAACCCGGTCCAGGGCACCGCTGACAACTTTGACCTCCTGAGCCCCACCATCTACCTGGATGCCAACTGCAACGGCAACCTGGACCCCGGGGAGACCACGCCCATCACCAGCGTAACCCTGGGCATGGGCCAGCAGGCCTGCGTGATCGTGACGGCCACCATTCCCACGACCGCCACTGGCGGCCAGTACGGGAACCTGAACCTGGTAGGCACCTCGGCGGGTGGCCCCAGCGTCACCGACAACAACAACTGGGCCCGGGCCCTGGCCTCCAACCAGGCCGCCCTCACCGCCAGCAAGAGCGCCTCGCCCTCGGGCACCGTGAGCCCCGGTTCCACCATCACCTACACCATCAGTGGGCAGAACGTGGGCGGTAGCGCCGCTTATGGCATCCCGGTTACCGTGGATGGGAGCCCCAAGACGGGCATCCTCATCGCCGACGTCATCCCCACGGGTCTCACCGTGAGCTCCATGCCCACGGGGTACGCAGGGGCGGGTACCGTTCGCTTCATCTACGATGACGGAACCGGCTGGAAGACCCTGACTAGCTCCGTCTTACCCCTCACCGGCAACGGCACCGTCAAGATCGGCATGCTCATTGAGGGGACGGGGGCCTTCTTCCCCATGGGGGCCCAGTACACCTTCACCTTCCAGGCGCAGGTGCCCAGCGCCGCTTCCGCCGGGGCCAGCTACGCTAACTCCGCCACCGTGCAGTTTGACGCCAACGGCGACGGGGACGCCAACGACCCCGGCGAGACCGTTACCACCAACACCACCACCAACACCGTGGCGGCCGCCTACCAGCCCGTGGTGGGCTACCCCGGCAACGTGACCCTGGGCAACGAGACCCAAGACATCGCCAGCGCCTACTCGGGGAGCGCCGTCACCTTCACCAACGTGGTGAGGAACGACGGCAACGCCCCCGACAGCTTCAACCTCACCCTGCAGAACTCCACCTTCCCCACCGGCACCACGTGCCAGATCCTGGCCGCCGACGGGGTGACCCCCATCTCTGGCCCCATCGGTCCCATCGCCCCGGGTGCCACCCAGACCGTCTACGTGAAGTGCCAGCTCCCCGCCGGGTACTGGGAGAACCCAGCTGACGGCATGACCACCACCTACAAGGTGGAGCTCAAGGCCACCAGCGTGAACGACCCTAGCAAGTCCGACATCACCACGGACCGCCTGGTGGACATCCTCCCCGGCTACGCCGTGGACCTGGCCCGGCATGGCTTCGCTGGGGACGGCGACCCGACCAACGACAACCCCCCTGCCCAGACCGCCAACCCCGGCCAGGTGGTCTACTTCCCCATTGATGTCAAGAACGCTGGTCAGAACGCCGACGTCTACAACCTGACCGCTTCCCTGCCCACCGGCTGGACCGTGGTCTTCTACCCCGATGCCAACTGCGATGGGGCCATGGACTCGCCTCCTCCTGCCCCGGTGACCAACACGGGCCTCGTCAACCCGGGCGAGACCAAGTGCTTCATCGCCGCCGTGCAGGTGCCCGCTGGGGCGGCCCCTGGCGCGAACCCGGTGAGCTTCACCGCCACCAGCACCACGGTGCCCACGGTCACGGACACCATCACCACCACCGTTACCGTGAACACCATCGCCCAGGTCACCCTGGACCCCGACCGCTCCGGCACCGTGACCAGCCCGGGCACCATCCAGTACACCCACACCCTGACCAACAACTCCAATACGCCGCTCTACTGCTACGTGGGTGGCAACGGCGGTAGCTACGGCTGGACCTACCAGTACTCTACGGACGGGACCAACTGGTACGGCGCTTTGGGGAACGTGTTTGTGGGCGCGAACGGGGGTACCAAGACCATCTACGTCCGGGTGCTGGTACCCGCTGGCGAGCCCATCGGTCGGACTGACGTGAACACCGTCCAGGCCCGCTGCTTCGTCACCTACCCGTCCGATCCCCTGGCTACTCCCCCCGATGCGCAGGACACCGCCACCGAAACCACCACCGTGGTGGGCGGTGAGCTCCGCGTGACCAAGAGCGCCAAGAGCTACGTGGGCACCAGCACCACCGTGCGCGATGCCACCGGCGCCACCGTCTACCCCGGCGACGTGATTGAGTACACCATCGAGGCCGAGAACATCGGCACCGGCAACCTCACCAACGTCAAGATCTCCGACCCCATCCCCGCCTACACCACCTTCGTGAGCGTCTCCGCCACGGCCACGGGCTTCCCCACCGGTAGCGTCATCCTCTACTCCACCAACGGCACCACCTGGAGCACCACGCCGCCTGCCAGCGTGCCCACGGGCGGTACGGTCTACGTGGGCGTGGACACGGACGGCGACGGCGACATCACGAACGCCGACATCATGCCGCCTGCCGCCAAGATCACCATCACCCTGGTGGTCCAGGTGCAGTAGGCCCTAGTTCCCGCCCCGGGGGCTTCCCCGGGGCGGGCCCCCAAAGGGGGTTTCAAAGGTTTTTCACAAGCGCCTTGTAGGGTAGAAAACGATGAGACTCGCCCTCACCCTCCTCCTGAGCCTCTTCAGCCTCGCCTGGGCCCTGACCCCGGCGGGCACGGTCATCCGCAACCAGGCCGAGGCCTGGGTGGGAGGGGAGCGGTATTTGAGCAACGTGGTGGAGACCCGGGTCCAGGCCCTCTGCGTGCCCAGCGTGACCCCGGACGGCACCATCCCGAGCCCAGGCCAGGAGGCCCAGGCCCCGGCGGGGGGCTTCGCCTACCTGGCCTACCGGGTGGCCAACCTGGGGAACGCCCCCTTTACCCTGGGTCTGGACTATCTGGATCAGGATGCGGGCTTCCGCCCCGAGGCACTCCGCCTCTTTTTGGACGTGAACGAGAACGGCCAGCCGGACCCCGGGGAGCCCACGGTGACCACCCTGGACCTGGCCCCCGGGGAGGCGAAGCGGGTGGGGGTTGAGGTCCGGCTTCCTACCCCCGCCTCCGGCTCCTACTTCTTCACCCTCAGGGCCACCTGCGCCGACAACCAGGGGGTGAAGCGGGACGAGGACAACTGGACCCGGGTGCGGGTGGGGGAGGGGCCCGTCCTCCAGGTCTTCAAGGAGGCCACCCCCACCGCCGCCAGGCCCGGGGAAGTGGTCACCTTCCGCCTCACCCTCCACAACCTGGGCGGGGAGGCTTTGGGCCCCATCTACCTGACGGACGACCTCTCGGGCCTGCCCCTGGTCTACGTGGGGGGCTCGGCCAGGGCCCCTGTGGGCCGGGTGGAGTTCTATGACGGAAGCGCCTGGACCCCTCTGGAGCCCGCAAGCCCCAGGGCCATCCGCCTGGTCCTTTCCGGCCTGGCCCGGGGCGGCATGGCCGAGCTCACCTTCCAGGCCCGGGTCCTCGAGGGAACGCCTCCCCAGACCCTGCGCAACCTGGCCCGGGCGGAGGGACCGGGGGGCCCGGCGGAAGGGGCGGCGGAGGTCACCGTCCTGCCCCTCTACCAGCACCACCTGGGCCCCCAGGGGAACCCCAGGGCCCTGCCCGGGGGCGAGGGGAGCGCCGACGACCGCCAGGCCAAGGAGGCCCTCGAGGGCACCCGGGTCTGCTTCGCCCACACCCTGGAGAACGCCGGGTCCGTGGCCGAGGCCTACGCCCTCAGGGTGGAGGGGCTTTCCGGTGGGGCGACGGCTACCTTCCTCACCCTCTCCGGGACCCCTCTCGCCAACCCCCTTTCCCTGAACCCGGGGGAGAGGGCGGACTTCCTGGTCTGCTACCAGGGCTTCACCGCCCCCTTCGCCGCCAGGGTGGTGGCCCGGGGCGGGGCGGGCGACAACGCCACCTTGGATGAGATCACCCGGGTCCATCCCCAGGGGAGCCTCACCCTGCGCAAGGCGGTGAACCCGGAGGGCACGGTGAGGCCCGGGGACACCCTCACCTACACCCTCACCCTGGAGAACGCCATCGGCCCCATGGAGGTGGAGGTCCGGGACCCCCTGGACCCCCACCTGGAGTTCGTGTCGGCCTCCCACGGAGGGAGCCTGGAGGGGGGGGAGGTGGTCTGGCGCCTCACCCTTCCCCCGGGGACCACGGCCCTCACCCTGACGGCGCGGGTAAAGCCCTCCACGCCGGACGATACCCTCATTCGCAACGGGGCCAGGCTCCACGCACCCCTCTCTCCGGACCCCATCCCCTCCAACCCCGTGGAGAACCCCGTCTGGAGCGCTGGGCTCCTCCTCCAAAAGGAGGTCACGCCCAGGGAGGCCCAGGTGGGGGACCTCCTCACCTACACCCTGCGGGTGGCGAACCCGGCGGGGGCGGCCCTCGAGGTCCGGGTGGAGGACACCCCTGACCCCCGCCTGGAGTACGTGGAGGGAAGCGCCACCAAGGGGTGCCAGAACCCCGTTCCCTGGCCCGTGGAGGTGCGGGATGGCAAGCTCCTCTTCGCCCCCTTCACCCTGCCCGCCCAGGGCACGGAGTGCCTGAGCTATCGGATGCGCCTCCGCCCTGGCCCCGCCGGAGCGATCGGCAACGTGGCCCAGGCCCTTGGCGTCTCGGGTAGCGGGGCTGCCACCGCCTCGGCCCAGGCTCAGGCGCTGGTCCGCCAGCGCCCCGGGGTTTTTGAGGAGAAGGGCCTCCTCCTGGGCCGGGTCTTCCTGGACCTGGACAAGGACGGCCTCTTCTCCCCCGGGGACATCCCGCTTCCTGGGGCCAGGCTCCTCCTCCCCGGTGGCCTACAGGTGCTCACCGATGCCGAAGGGCGCTACGCCTTCCGGGACCTCCCCTATGGGGTCTACGAGGTCATGCTGGACCCCGCCACCGCCCCGTTCCCGCCCCGGCCCCACCCCGAGGCCCTGGGCGAGGGGTACCGCCACCGGGTGCCCGTGTACGGCCTGGCCGTCAGCGACTTCCCCCTCGCCCTGGACCTCAGCGTGAAGGTGCGCCGAAGCACCACCTTGCGCATGGGGCCCCTCACCGTGGAGAAGCGGGTGGTGGAGGCGGAAGGGGCCACGCTGGTGGTCCTCACCCTCAAGGCGGCGGAGCCCCTGCCCGAGTTCCGCCTGACCGACCCCGTGCCTGGGGGCGAGGACTTCGTCTTTGAGGCCGAGGTGCTGGAAGGGGAGAAGACCCTGAGCTACAGGCTCCCCCCTGAGGCGCCCTTCACCGATCCCGAGGTGCGCTGGAGGTATCCATGAGGAGGCTCATCGCCCTCACCATGCTCCTCGCCTTGGCGCTGGCCCAGCCCGCCCTGCCCCCCGATTTGGGGGTGCCCCCTGTGGGGACCGACTGGGGGCTTATGGGCGTGATCCCGGGTAGCGGCCTTGGCTGGGCCAGCGACACCGTGGTCCTCCACTTGAGGGCCAAAGGGGAGGTCCGCCTCTTTCTCTACTCCCCGGGCCTGGACCCCGAGGACTACCGCTCGGCCCTGAAGGGGAAGCCGGAGCTCGGGGACGAGCGCTACGACAAGAACCCGGTCAAGACCACCTTCCGCCTGTTGGACGCCGACGGGCGGGTCCTGGCGGAGAAGGTCTACGGCCTCGAGGCCCACCGCTACGACCTCCTCTACCGGGGGCCCCTGAACGGGGAGTACCGCCTCGAGGCCCGCCTCGAGGGCCTGGCCAAGAACACCTTTGCCCTCTTCCTGCCCAAGGGGGTGGAGGCCTACGCCCCGCCTGGCCTCTCGGTCTTCGCGGTGCGCTCTCCCCAGACCGCCTACCGGGCCAAGGAGCCCTACCCCCTTTACCGCCTCTTGGTGAAGACCCCGGGCTTCCGCCTGGGCCTTTACGACGGGGACGGGCCCGAGGAGCTGGAGGCCTACATAGACGGCCCCAAGGGGCGGGCCAGGATGCCCGTGAGCGGGGATAGGGAGTGGGTCTTCTACGAGCTTTCCCCTGGGGCTTACACCCTCTCCTTCCGGGTGCCCCCCACGGCCAAGCAGTACTCCAACACCGTGGCCTTGGGTTTCCCCACCTGGATGCGCCTGAGGGAGGACGGGGTCATGGAGGAGTTCAGCCCCCTTCCCGTAGAGGTGCGGGCGGTGGACACCCAGGGGAACCTCGTGCCCATGGAGCACCGCCTGGTGGAAGAGCGGGGCTATAGGGTGGTGGAGCCCTTCCTGCCCCAGGGCTACCGGCTTTTGCGGGTGCAGGTGGAGGGGGGCGAGCTTCTTGAGGGGAACCGGGTGCGCTTTGGCCTCATGGGCGGCCGGGCGGTCTACGTGCTGGAAAAGCCCGCTCCTAAGGTGGAGGAGAAGCCCGCGCCCAAGCCCGAGGAAAAGCCTGCGCCTGCGCCCAAGCCGGAGGAGAAGCCTGCGCCCAAGCCCGAGGAGAAGCCTGCTCCCAAGCCGGAGGAGAAACCAGCGCCCAAGCCGGAGGAGAAGCCCGCTCCCAAGGCCGAGGAAAAGCCTGCTCCTGCTGAGGAAAAGCCTGCGCCCAAGCCGGAGGAGAAGCCCGCTCCCAAGGTTGAGGAAAAGCCTGCTCCTGCCGAGGAGAAGCCCGCTCCCAAGCCCGAGGAGAAGAAGGCCACGCTCCGCCTCGAGGCCCTCCTGGTCCTGCCGGGGAGCGAGCGGCCCTACGCCCTCCCCTTGAAGGTGGCGGACCGGGAGGTGCGCACCCCGGCCACCCTGGAGCTTTCCCCCGGGGCCTACTCCTGGGCGCTTCCCCAGGTTCCCGGGGCCCAGGTGGAGGGGCCCACCCAGGTGGCCCTGGAGCCCGGCGGGTCCAACACCCTGGTCTTTAGGGTCTACCCAGAGGTGAACCTGGAGCTTTCCCCCGCAGAGACCTCCCTGAGGGAAGGGGAGAGGGGGGTCCTGGTCCTCAAGGCCACCACGCCCTTCCCCGACCTCCTGCCCGCCGAGCTCAGCCTGGAGCTTCCCGAGGGCCTCGAGGCCCTCGCCCCCACCCGGGCCACCCTCCCCCTCAAGGGCGAGGCCCGGCTGGAGGTGCCCTTCCTGGCCAAGGAGCGGGGCACCTACGGGGTAACGGGGACCCTTCTTCCCTACGGCCTCAAGCGGGAAGGGCGGGTTTTGGTCAGGCGCCCCGCCACCTTCGCCCTGGAGAAGCGGGCCTTGAGCCCCCGGGTCCCGGTGGGCGAAGAGGTAGCCTTCCTCCTCACCCTGAGGAACCTGGGGGACGAGGGGGGAGAGGTGACCCTGGAGGACCTCGCCCCCGGCATGGGCATCGCCTACCGGGAGACCTTCGCCCTCCCCCCCGGAGGGAGCAAGGAGGTGACCCTTAAGGGGCGGCTCGGCCAAGCGGGCCCCCAGACCAACACCGCCCGGCTCCTCCAGGGGGATAAGGAAGTCGCCCGGGCCCAGGCGGAGGTGGTGGGGCTGGCCCCGGAGGCCCGGCTGGAGCGGGAGGCGGACCTGGGCGCTTACGTGCCCGGGGAAGAGGTCTTGGTCTGCCTGCGGGTGAGGAACACCTCTGAGGTTCCCCTGTCCTACACGCTTCGGGACGAGGTCCCCGAGGTGGTGGAGGCGCTTTCCAGCACCCAGTTCCAAGGGGAGCTTAGGCCCGGGGATGCCCAGGCCCACTGCTACGGGGCCCGGGTCCGCTTCGGCCCTGAGGCGGTGGGGCTCTTCCAGGCCACCCTCAGCTATGGCTCCGAGCGCCAGGTGAAGGCGGCCACCCTCAAGCGCCTCCTCCCTACCCTCACCAAGGAGGCCTCGGCCTCCCGGGTGCTTCCGGGGAGCGAAGTGGTTTTCCGCCTGGTGGTCAAAAACCCCCTTCCCCGCCCCCTGGCCCTTACCCTGCGGGAGTCCCCTGACCCCGGGTTGGGGATGGAGGCCCAGGAGGTGCCCCTTCTCCTCTCCGCCAACGAGGAGAAGGTGATGGAGTTCAAGGCCACCCCCAAGGCCCCGGGCCAGTACCGGAACCAGGCCTCCCTGTTCTTCCGGGGCACCCCGGCCGCCTTCCCCGCCGAGGCCAGGGTCCAGGTCCTGCCCCTCCTGCAGGCTGAGCGCCTTTCCACCATTGAAATCCCCTACGGCGTGAACGCCGAGGCCGGCCAGGTGCTCCTGGGCTTCGCCCTCCCCGAAGGGGCGGAGTACGAGCCCGGAAGCGCCCGGCTGAACGGGAACCCCATCAAGGCCAGGCTCCTTAAGAACAAGGTCCTCTTCCTGGTGCCGGAGACCCAGGGCCTGGTGAGCTTCCGGGTGCGCCACGCCCAGGCCCTTCCGCCCCTGGCCGAGCCCGAGCTCACCCTGGTCTACGGCGGCCGGGAGGTGGCCTTCCGGGGCGCGCTGAGCCTGGCCGACTACCGCAAGGCCTCTCCTGAGCCCGAGTCCAGAAAGGCCCCCATCCTCTACCCGCTCCCCGGCGCCCTGGTGCCCGAAGGGGTCACCCGGGCGGTGGTGGAGGTGCCCGCCGGGCTCACCCCCCGCCTCCTGGTGAACGGGGAAGAGGTGCCCTTCGCCAACGTGGGCCTGGTGGCCGAGGACCGGGGGAGGGGCGTGACCCGGGTGGAGTACTACGGCCTGAAGCTGAAGCCCGGCAAGAACCTCCTGAAGCTAGAGGCCCCGCCCCTCTACGACGAGGTGGAGGTCTTCGTCCCGGGCAGGCCCAAGGCCATTGAGGTCCTTCCTTTGAGCCTCCAGGCCGACGGGAGCACGCCTTTGGAGTTCCTGGTGCGGGTGGTGGACGAAAACGGCCTGCCCACGGGCTTCGGGGCCCTCACCCTCGAGGCCAGCCCCGAGCCCCTCCTTCCCGATGCCTTCCCCCTGGAGCCCGGCTACCAGCTCCTCCTCAAGGACGGCGAGGCCCGCCTCCTCCTCAAGCCCACGCCCGTGCCCCGGGAGGTGGTGGTGCGGGCCCGCTTCGCCCCCCTCGAGGCCGAAAAGCGCTTCTTCGCCGGGGGCCTGGACAAGCCCCTCTGGCTCCTCCAGGGCGGGCTGGTGTGGCGGGTGGCGGAAGGGGAGGTGTATGGGACCCTCGCCGCCTACGCCGAGCTTCCCTTCCTCCGGGGCCGCCTTCAGGCCGCCATCGGCTACCCGGCCGGGCTTCCCGCTTCCCAGGCCCCGGACCGCTTCCCGGTCACGGGTTCGGCGGGAGAAGCCCAGAGGATCCTCCCCTCCCAGGACCCCGTGGCCTTCCGCTACGACGACCACCTCCTCACCCTGGGCTACGGGGAGATGAACCTCTCCCTGCCGGGGCTTTCTGCCCCCAAGGCCACCGGGGCCTACCTGGAGACCCGGGGCGAGGTGGGCCTCAAGGCCTACGCCGCCCTCATGGCCTCCGGGGAGAAGGAGGTGGAGATCACTCCCGACGGCACCCGCCTCTACTTCCTGGGCGAGGCGGTGAAGCCGGGGAGCGAGAAGCTCACCCTGGTGGAGGGGGCTTCCGAAAGGGTCCTGGTCCCCCTCAAGGACTACACCCTGGACTACCCCACGGGCCTCATCGCCCTGGCCAGGCCCCTCTACCCGGTGAGCGAGTCCGGCCTCCCCGTCCGCCTCAAGGTGCGCTACACGCCCATGGAGGCGGGCCGGGACTTCCTGGCCTACGGCTTCGGGGCCGAGTACCGCATGGGGGCCTTCAGCGTGGGGGCCGCCTACCAGCGCCTCCCCTCCGGGGAGGCGTGGGGGGCCGAGGCCCGCTACCAGGAGGGCTCCGACCGGGCCCGCCTGGCGGTGCAGAAGGGGAGCAAGACCCGCTTCGCCCTCGAGGCCGCCCTGGGAGACCCCACGGCCCTCCGCCTGGAGGCCAACCTCACCTACACCCTGGAGGACAGAGCCCTGAGCGGCCAGGCTAAGGCCTCCTACCCCTTGGGCCCCGGCCGGGTCTCCCTGGAGCAAAGGGACCTCCAATCGTCCCTCCTCTACGAGATAGACCTTAAGCCCCTGGTGGTGGGGGCGGGCCTGGGCTACGCCTGGGACCGGGCCCTCTTCCTGGCCCTCCTCCGGGGCGGGTATCGGGAAGGGGGTACGGAGGTCCTGGGCACCCTCACCAACCAAGGGGCCGCCCTCGAGGCCCGCCAGGCCCTCTCCGACACCCTCACCGCCGAGGCCTTCCTCTCCACCGACTGGGAGAGGGTGAAGGGCCGCTTCGGCCTTAAGCAGAAGCTAGGGGACGGCAACCTGGCCGTCTCCTACGAGCTCCCGAACGAGGCCGGGGAGGCGGGCCGGGCCCGCTTCGGGGCCGAGGTGCCCCTCCCCATCACCGATAAGCTTTCCCTGAACCTCTCCGGCCAGGTGAGCCTCCCCGGGGGCTTTGGCCTCTCGGCCGCCCTCCGCTACAAGGAGGAGGCCCTCTCCGCCCTCCTGGCCCTGGACTACGCCGAGGGGAAGCTCGCCCTCCGGGCCGGGGCCACGGGTGCCTTGGACCGGGAGAGCACCCTGGGCCTGGACGCTACCCTCCAGCTCCTCCCCGAGCTCAAAGGCCGCTTCAGCGTGGCCTACGCCCTCCGGGGAAGCCGGCTCGCCCTCCTCACCTACCACCGCCTGGTCTACCCCGAGGGGGAACTCAAGGGCGAGGTCCAGGCCGCCTACCTCCTCACCCCGGACCTGCAGGTGCGGGCGGCCCTGGCCTACCGCCACCTCCTGGAGGACCCCTTGGCCTTCACCTACCAGCTCTCCCTGGCGGCCTTGGGCTACCTGGGGGACACGGGCCTCGGCCTGGGGGGCGGGGTCCACTACGCCGCCCAGCCCGGCACCGGCTACAGCGCCCTCGCCTTCAGCGTGGAGGGGGCCTACCGCCTCCGGGACTACGCCAGCCTGGCCCTGGGCTACACCTTCGCCGATGCCCCCCTCTTCCTCACCCCGGAGGCCAGAGGGGGCCTCTACCTGCGCCTGGACATCTTCGGAGGTAGCCGATGAAGTTCCGCAAACTCCCTGAGCCCCAGCGTCTACGCTTCCACGTGCCCAAGCCCAGGCGGCCTTCCCTTCTCAAGGGGAGGCTTCTCCTCCTCCTAGCCCTCCTGCCGCCCTTCCTCCTTCGGCTCTTGGGCCACACCCCGGCGCCCACCGGCTGCGCCTGCGGCCTCTGCGGAGGGGCGGTCTGCGCTCCCACCGCCGGGGGGCACTTCCTCCAGCTCCTCGGGGTTTACGGGGCCATGGCCGTGGCCTTCCTGGGCCAGGTGGGGCGCCTTGTGTTCCGTGTCCTGAGCGGGCTTCCTCGCCTGCCTCTGCCCAGGGCCCTCTTTTTGGTCGCCCTCTTGGTCTTCATCCGGGCCAGCACCTTCCCCCAGGTGGACCTCCCCGGCCCGCCCGCCAACCCCGTTTTGGTGGAGGCGGGAGCCCTCATCATCCCCATGGATCACGGAAAGCAGAACCTGAACGGCACACCCTTCAACCTGGCCGCCTACGGGCTGGTGAACCACCTCTTGCAGAACAAAATCCCCGTCTACTGGGTGATCCGGGCCGGGAAGGCCAAGGATGGGGTGGACTTCTCCGCCCGGGCCGAGCGGGTGTTACCCAGCCCTCAAGCCGAAGCCCTGCTGGACTTCTCCGGGGGGCCCTTCGTGGTGCCGAGGGAGTTCGCCGACCAGGCCCTAACCCTGGCCACCGCCTTTGGCCGCCAGGTGGCGGTCTACAGGTTGAAGGAGGACCGCGTCCTGGACGTGCGCTACGTGCTCACCTTCAAGCCCCGGATTCTGATTGGAGCCACCAACAGCACGATTCATAAGAATATCTATGACGAGGCGGGCATTCCCAACTACACCATCGCAGGCGGTATCGGCGCTTTGGGCTCCAATCCCGCCCAGGCCTGCTACACCTTCCTCTCCGAACCCCACACCACAACCCCCATGCTAGGGGCCGATCTCTTTGTCCAAAGCGGCGGCAACCTCCTGGCCCAGTGCCAGGCCGCCCTTTGGTACGAAACCACCTTCCGCTTCCAGATCAACGGCACCATGAACATCAACAACGTTTCCTATACCCTCCAGTACCCCAACCCCGACCTCCACTTCAGCCAGTTCACCGGTGCGCTTGAACCTGCTCCTGGGGGCTCAGAGCAGGATTGGACCATCACCGGTAGCTTCCAGAATAACGCCCACCCCCACGCCTTATCGGTGAGCGGAAGCGCCACCTACTACGCCGCCACCGTGTCCAAGCACTTTAGCGGGCCTGGGGGACTGGTCTTCTACCTGGGCGGACACGATTACAGCAGGTCCAACACTCTCCAGTTCTACAACGGCCGCCGCATGCTCCTGAACGCCGCCCTCACCCCCGCCACCCGGCCCCTCTCCTGCAACCTGATGTTCGGGGCCCTTCGGGGCTACGTCTTCTTGGACCTGAACGCCAACGGGGTCTGGGACCCCGGGGAGCCGCCTGTGCCGGGCATCCAGGTCAGCTACACCGGCCCCGAGTCCGGCACCCTTACCACCAGCAGCCTGGGAGCCTACGCCAAGGGCTTGGATCTGGGCACCTACACCGTGAGCGTGACGGTTCCCTCCTGGGCCTACGTGACCACCGGCAACGCCACCCAGACCCTCACCCTACAGCCCTACGTCATGACCACCGCCCAGCCCGTGGGCCTGGCCTACCAGGTCTCTCCGGTGGCGGGCCAGGTGGTCATCAACGAGGTCCTTTACCGCCAGCGCACCGGCTCCGTGGACGAGTTCGTGGAGATCTACAACAAGGGCCCCACCTCCGTGGACCTCTCGGGGTTCCGCCTCATGGACGGAAACCTGATCCTCGGGGTGCTGGACGGAACTGGCAGCATTACCGGGAGCAACACCCCCTACACCTTCCCGGCGGGCACGGTTCTGGGCCCCGGGGAGTACCTGGTGGTGTGGGTGGGCGCCTCGAGCCCAGACAACACAGCCCCTGGCGCTAAATACAACTTCTATCTGGGCCAAAGCACACCCAAGCTGAACGACACCGGGGACGACCTCTGGCTCTACGACCCCAGCCTCCGCATCGTGGACTATGTGGCCTGGGGCAGCTTCCCCGAGAACTACTACCCGCGAACTCTCTGGGATGCCACCTACCAGGCCAGCTTGGCGGGGGCGAGCGCTGGGCAGAGCATCAGCCTGACCCCCAACGGCCAGGACACCAACACCTCGGCCTGCTGGGAGCCCACCACCAGCGGCCAGGCCAGCAGCCGCTGCCCCGGCTACCTGCCCACCGTGGACACAGATCCGGTACCGGGAAGGGTCACCAGCGTGGGCATAAACAACAACGGTTTTCGCCTTTCCGGCCAGGTCTACCACGACCGGGAGCCCAACGGCATGAGGAACGGGGAGGACTGGTCGGACGGGGCCACGGTGCAGACCGTAAGCCCTGGCAGTGGGACCTACACCTTCACCGGGGTAGCCCCCGGCACCTACACCCTGGTCCTGGACGACAACCCCTCCACCGCCGACACCACCCCCACGCCGCCCTCGGGCTGGCTCTTCATCAACCCCGCTTTGGGCAGCCGGAGCGTGACCGTCGCGGGCGCCGATGTGACCGGGCAGGACTTCGGCCTCTTCCGGGGCTTCCGCCTGGAGGGGCGGGTCTTCCTGGACGACGGGGAGGGGGGCGGCAACGCCAACAACGCCTGGCAGGACGGCGGGGAGCGGGGGGTGCCCGGGGTGGTGGTGACGGCCACGGACGGCACCAACAGCCGGACGGCCACCACGGACGGCCTGGGCTTCTACCGGCTTTACATCCCCTATAGCTTCGGGAGCGTGACCCTCTCCCATCCGGCCCGCCCGGCCACGGGCTGGAACGACGGAACCACGGCTTACCAGGTAGCCTCCTGGGCGGAGGCCACCTCGCCAAACTCCAGCGGGGCCACGGTGAACCTGGGCTCGGCCTCGGCGCTTTCTGGCGTGGTGGTGCGGAACTTTGGCGTGGTGCGAGAGAGCCGGCTTTACCCGGACGCCTCCGGGCAGACGGGCTCTCCCGGGGCCATAACCTACGCCCACTTCATCAAGCCCGGGACCCTGGGGAGCTACACCTTGAGCCTGGCCAACGCCCCCCGGTTCGCCTACCAGGTGCGCCGGGACGTGAACTGCGACGGGGACTTTGACGACCCTGGCGAGGGCTTCCAGGGGCTTCCCCTCACCTTCACCGTGGACGCCACCTGGCCCCGGGAGGCGGACGGGAGCCTGAAGGCCTGCGGCCTGGAGGTTCGGGTCCTGGTGCCCGCCGGGGAGCCCGACGGGAGCCTGGACATCGCCCTCTTGAGCGGGGCCCTCAGCTACGCCAACAACCCTGGGGTGGTGGAGACCCGTAGCCTGACGGACACCACCACGGTGTCCACGGGGCAGGTGCGGCTGGAGAAGCGGGTGCGGAACGTGACCCAGGGGACGGCCTTTGGCGCCTCGGCTTCGGGCAAGCCTGGGGAGGTGCTGGAGTACTGCATCGCCTTCCGGAACCTGGGGACGGCGGCGGTGACGGACTTTGTGCTGACGGACCCCATACCCTTCTTCACGGAGCTGTGGCCTTACGGCCCCTCGCAGGACATCAAGCTGACCTTTGGCACCACCACCTACCTGACGGCGGCACAGGACAGCGACCAGGGCGAGGTGGTGGGGGGCGTGGTGCGGGTGGCCTTGGGGACGCTAGGGCCTGGGGCCCATGGGGAGGTATGCTACCAGGCCAGGATCCGCTGAGCGTCGTGTCGGCCGCCCCAAAGGGGGGTCTCCCCTTTGGGGCTTAGGAGGAAGGCGTTGCGGTCGTCCTTGAGCTGGCGCTTGAGGACCTCGAGGACCTTAGCCTTCCCCTCCTTGTCCAGGACGGGGAAGAGGAGCTCAAACCGGTTCTGGAAGTTCCTGGGCATGAGGTCGGCGCTGGTGAGGTAGAGGGCCCAGCGGCCCCCCTGGTAGAAGGCGGCCACCCGGGCGTGCTCCAGAAAGCGCCCCACCAGGCTCCGGGCCCGGAAGCGGGGGTGGAGGAGGGTGAGGGTGCTCCGCACGATGAGGTCCACCCGGGCCCCCTTGTCGGCGGCCCGGGCCAGGGCCTCGAGGAGGGCCGGGTCGGTGAGGTGGTTGCACTTGAGGAGGATCCGGCCCTTGGGGTGGCTTTCGGCCCGGATGTGCTCCAGAAGAAGCTCCTGGATGGCCTCGCCCGTCTTGAGGAGGTTAAGCCTAGGGGTCCGCCCCTCCCTTAGGGCCCGGAAGAACTCGGCCACCTCCATGACCACCTCCTTCCTGGCGGTGAAGAGGGAGAAGTCCGTGTACTGGCGGCCGTTTTGCGGGTTGTAGTTGCCGGTGCCTAGGTGGGCGTAGCCCCCCTTTTGGGTGAGGAGGAGGAGGGCCTTGGCGTGGACCTTCCTCTCCGAGAGGGGGAGGACCGCCACCCCGGCCCGGAGGAAGCGCAGGTACCAGGAGAGGTTCAATAGCTCGTCAAAGCGGGCCCGGGGCTCCAGGAGGACGTGGACCCGCTTGCCCGCCCTGGCGGCCTGGATCAGGGCCTCGGCCAGGGGGTTGGCCTCGCCGATGCGGTAGAGGGTGGCGTAGACCTCCTCCACCTCCTCGCTTAAAGCGGCCTCGGCGAAGCGCTCAAGGGCGGCGTAGTCCTCAAAGGGGTGGTAGAGGACCAGGTCTTTTTCCCGAAGCCGCTTCAGGGGGTCTTTCATGAAGGCCCGGGGCCGCTTGGGCTCCAAGGGGGGAAAGCGCCACTTGGAGGGGCCTTCGGCCACCAGGGTCTCCACCAAGGTCAGGTTCAAAGGGGGCGAGAGGAGGACCACCTCCTCGGGCAGGAGGCCCAAAGCCTCCCGGAGGCCCTCAAGCCAGCTTTTTGGGAATCCCCTTTCCGCCACCAGAAGGGTGGGGAGCCCCTCCTGGCGGCCCTCGAGGGCCTGGGCCAGCTCGTCCCAGTCGGCCCGGGCCCGCTCGCTTTCCAGAAGCCTGAGGACGCGAAACTCGTAAAGGGGGCTTTCCCGGGGCAAAAAGAGGTCGCTCCTGGCCCGCATGAGGGCCCCCAGGCGCACATAGGTCCCCTCCCGGCCCGGTACCTTGAGAAGCCGGGGCAGGTCCTGGGGGAGGCGGACCAGGTGGTCCTCGGAGGCGAAGTAAAGGGCCCCGTGGCTGGCTTCCTTGGCCGCCTCCCAGGCGATGAGGTCGGTCTTGGGGGCCACCACCTCCGCCAAAAAGACCCGGAAGTAAAGCCAGTCCAGGTCGTCCAGCTCCTCGGGCTCCAGGATCTTTAAGTGGGGGGTGGCCTCGGCTAAGAGGGCCCGGTAGCGCCCTTCGGCCAAATGGGCCTGGTCCTCGGCCTCCTTCAGGAGCCTTAGGTGGGCCTCGCTTCCCCTATGCTTCAGGAAGGGCTTGGCGATGCGGGCGGCGAAGAACTCGTCCAGGTTCCGGTTCCAGATGGCCAAAAAGCGCATCCTCTCCAGGAGGGGGAAGTCGGGCCTCTCGCTTTGGCGGAGGACCTGGCGGTTAAACTGAAGCCAGCTCTCTTCGGGGAGGAGGCGCATTTGCTACAGATTACGCCAGAGGAAGGTCAGAAAGCGGTCAGAAGGAAAAGTCTGGCGGTCCTGGACCTGGGCTCGGGCACCTTCCGCCTGGTCCTCTACGCCTACGAGCCCGGGCGGTACTTCCAGCTTCTGGACGAGCTCAGGGAGCCCGTGGCCCTGGGAGAGGGCCTGAGCCGAGGGAGCCTCGCCCCCGAGGCCCTGGAGCGGGGGAGGAAGGCCCTTAAGGCCTTCGCCAGCTTCCTCGAGGCCCTGAAGCCCGACGAGGTCCTGACCCTGGCCACCAGCGCCGTGCGGGACGCCGCCAACGGGGGGGTGGTCATCGAGGAGGCCAGGCGCCTGGGCCTCCAGGCCATGCTCCTCCCCGGCGAGGAGGAGGCCAGGCTCGGGGTGCTGGCGGTGGCCAACGCCCTCCCTTTCCAGGCGGCCTTGGTGGTGGACCAGGGGGGTGGGAGCGCCCAGGTCTCCCTGATGGAGGGGCGCCGCTTCGCCTTCGGTAGGGCCCTGCCCCTGGGGGCCCTCCGCCTCACGGAGGCCTACCTCCGCTCGGACCCCCCCAAGAAGGCCGAGGTCAAGGCCCTGGAGAAGGAGGTGGCCCGGCACCTCCAGGGCCTTCCCCTCCCCAGGGGGCTGCCCCTGGTGGCCCTTGGGGGGAACCTGCGGGCCATCGCCAGGCTCCACCAGAAGCGGAAGGGCTACCCCCTGGACCTCCTCCACGGCTACTACCTGCCCAGGGGCGACCTGGAGGACCTGGCCGAGGACCTCCTTTCCCTTTCCCTCAAGGCCCGGGCCTCGCTTCCCGGGGTCCAGGCCGACCGGGCCAGGACCCTGCCGGCGAGCCTCCTCTTCCTGCGCCTCCTCCTCAAGGAGGCGGGCGCCCCAGGGGTCTATGTGAGCGGGGTGGGGATCCGCGAGGGGGCCCTCTTCACCCGCCTCCTCCCCGAGCCCCACCTCCTGCCCGACCCCCGGGCCTTCGCCGTGGAGAACCTGTTCCGGCACTACCCCTTCAACGAGGCCCACCGGGAGCGGGTGAAGGCGTTGGCCCTGGAGCTTTTCCAGGGCCTCGCCCCCCTCCACGGCTACGGGGAAGGGGAGAGGCGGCTTCTTCTGGAGGCCGCCCACCTGCACGACATTGGCATGCACATCGGCTACCACGAGCACCACAAGCACGGGGCCTATCTGGTGCTCTCCACGCCGCTTTTTGCCATGAGCCACCGGGAGCAGGCCCTGCTGGCCCTTCTGGTGCGCTACCACCGGCGGGGGAAGCCGGAGCCCGGGGCCTTCAGGAGCCTCTTGAATAGGGGAGACGCCAGGCTCCTGCTTCGGCTCTCCGCCCTCTTGCGCCTGGCGGAGATGCTGGAAAGGACGCGCTCGGGGCGGGTCCGAGGGGTGCGGGTGGTTTTGGGGGAGCGGGTCCGGCTTCTTGTGGAGGCCTCGGAGGAGCCCTGGGTGGAGGTTGTGGAGGCCAGCAAGCAGGAGGGGCTTTTCCGGGAAGCCTTTGGCGTGGGGCTGGAGGTGGTGTGGGCGGATTGAGTACCCCACCGCGGCAAAAGCCGCGGCGGGGGCTCCAGCGCTCTTAGGCGGATAAATGTGGCACGAGCCTGTAGAATCGTGATAATGTTCACATACCACCGTTGACGACCCATCAGCCAACCTGCTAAGCTACTTACCAACCGGTCGGTAGCCTATGCTGACCCGCACCCGCATCCTGGAAGAGGCCGCCAAGCTCTTCACCGAGAAGGGCTACGAGGCCACCAGCGTCCAGGACCTGGCCGAGGCCCTGGGCCTTTCCAAGGCCGCCTTGTACCACCACTTCCGCAGCAAGGAGGAGGTGCTCTACGAGATCAGCCTCCTGGCCCTCGAGGGCCTCCTCCGGGAAGGAGAGAAGGCCCTCAAGGAGGAAGACCCCAAAAGGGCCCTTCTGCTCTACATGGAGGCCCACGCCCGCTACCTGGAGGAGAACTTCCCCTTCTTCGCCGCCATGCTCCAGGGTCTCTCTAGCCTTTCCCAGGGAAGGCGGGAGGCCACGGTGGCCTTGCGGGACCGGCACGAGGCCAACCTGCGGGCCATCCTAAAGCGAGGCGTGGAGAGGGGAAGCTTCCGCCCGCTGGACGTGGCCCTGGCCGGGCGGGCCATCCTCTCTATGCTGAACTGGATGGTGCGCTGGTTCCGGCCCGGCGGCCCCATGCGGGCCGAGGAGGTGGCCCGGGGCTACTACGACCTGATCCTAAGGGGGTTGGAGCGTGAAGGTGCCTGAGCACAAGGAGATCCGGGAGCTCGCCCGGAGGTTTCTTTCCGAGCAGGGCGGGGCGCTTAGGGCCTACGAAGAGGAGGAGGCCTTTCCCTGGCCCCTTGTGGAGGGGATGGCGAGGCTCGGCTTCCTTGGGGTCTTCGTCCCCGAGGAGTTGGGTGGGGCGGGGCTGGACTTCTGGGCCTACATCGCCCTCCTGGAGGAGATGGGGGGGTACGCCTCCTTGCGCTCTGTCCTCTCCGTGCAGCAGAGCCTGGTTCTCACCCCTCTCCTGGCCTACGGCACCGAGACGCAGAAAGAGCGCTATGTGCCCAGGCTGGCCCGGGGCGAGGTCCTGGGGGCCTACGCCCTCACCGAGCCGGAAGCCGGCTCGGACGCCGGGAGCCTAAAGACCAGGGCCTACCGCGACGGGGATTTTTACGTCCTCGAGGGCCAGAAGACCTTCATCTCCCACGCCAACGTGGCCGAGGTCTTCATCGTCTTCGCCAAGACGGACCCTGACCAAGGCAGCAAGGGCATCAGCGCCTTTCTCGTGGAGCGCCAGGATGGGGTGAGGACCACCCCCCTCAAGGGGAAGCTGGGCCTAAGGGCGGCGGACACCGGGATGGTCTTCCTGGATGGGGTGCGGATTCCCAGGGACCGGCTCCTGGGCCAGGAAGGGGAGGGGTTCAAGATCGCCCTGTCCACGCTAGACACGGGCCGCATCTCCCTGGCGGCCGGAGCCGTGGGCCTCATGCAGAGGGCCCTGGACCTCTCCTTGGCCTACGCCAAGGAAAGACGGCAGTTCGGCAGGCCCATCGCCAGCTTCCAGCTCATCCAGGAGAAGCTGGCGGAGATGAAGCTGGACCTGGAGGCCAGCCGCCTCCTCACCTACCAGGCGGTGTGGAAGAAGCTCTCCGGGGAACGGTACACCCTCGAGGCCAGCATGGCCAAGCTCTTCGCTTCCGAGGCCGCCAACCGGGTGGCCTACAGGGCCATCCAGGTCCATGGCGGGTACGGCTTCTTTGAGGAGTACGAGGTGGCGAGGCTTTACAGGGATGCCCGGATCCTCACCCTTTACGAGGGAACCAGCGAGGTCCAGAAGCTGGTCATCGGGGCCCACCTGACGGGGCTTAGGGCCTTCGCCTGAGGAAGGAGGTAAGGAATGCCGCTTTACTTTGAGGACTTCCAGGTGGGCCAGCGCTTCACCACCCCCGCCCGCACCGTCACCGAGGCCGACATCGTCAACTTCGCCGGGATCTCCGGCGACTACAACCCCATCCACACCGACGCCGAGTTCGCCCGCTCCACCCCCTTCGGGGCCCGCATCGCCCACGGCCTCCTGGTCCTCTCCATGCTGACGGGCCTCAGGCAGCGCTCGGGCCATTTTGAGGGGACCATCATCGCCTGGCTGGAGATCAGGAACTACCGCTTCCTGAAGCCCGTCTTCATCGGCGACACGGTCCACGGGGAGACGGAGATTCTGGAGAAGCGGGAGACCTCGAGGCCCGACCGGGGCATCCTGGTGCAGAAGGTGCGGGTCCTGAACCAGAAGGGCGAAGTGGTGCAGGAAGGGGAGTTCGTCACCATGGTGAAAAGAAGGGAAGGAGGCGCCTGATGGGCAGGCTGGAAGGGAAGAACGTTCTCATCACCGGGGCGGCCCACGGCATCGGCCGGGCGACCCTGGAGCTCTTCGCCCGGGAGGGGGCCAGGCTCATCGCCTGCGACCTGGACCGGGAGGGCCTCGAGGCCGCCTCCCAGGCCACCGGGGCCATCCCCGTGGCCATGGACGTGGCCGACCCCGCCTCCGTGGAGCGGGGCTTCGCCGAGGCCCTGAAGGCTTTAGGCCGCCTGGACGGCGTGGTCCACTACGCCGGCATCACCCGGGACAACTTCCACTGGAAGATGCCCCTGGAGGACTGGGAGCTCGTGCTCAAGGTGAACCTCACCGGAAGCTTCCTGGTGGCCAAGGCCGCCAGCGAGGCCATGCGGGAGAGGAACCCGGGGAGCATCGTCCTCACCGCCAGCCGGGTCTACCTGGGCAACCTGGGGCAGGCCAACTACGCCGCTTCCAAGGCGGGGGTCGTGGGGCTAACCCGCACACTGGCCCTGGAACTGGGTCGCTACGGCATCCGGGTGAACGCCCTGGCCCCCGGCTTCATTGAGACCCGGATGACGGAGAAGGTGCCGGAGAAGGTGCGGGAAAAGGCCATCGCCGCCACGCCCCTGGGCCGGACCGGGAAGCCTCTGGAGGTGGCCTACGCCGCGCTCTTTCTGGTTTCCGACGAGTCCAGCTTCATCACCGGCCAGGTCCTCTTCGTGGACGGGGGGCGGACCATCGGCGCGGCCCCGGCCTAAGTACCCCGCCGTGGCTTTCGCCACGGCGGGGACCCCAGAAAGTGTGCCCACCCGCGAAGTGGCTTCCGCGGGTTGCGAGGCTTATGTGCGGGCACTTAGGAGGTAGGATGGGGAAGGAGGTCCACCATGAAAGGACACCCCGAGGTGATCCAGAGCTTGCAGGAGCGGCTTTCCGAGGAGCTGGCCGCCATTTTGCAGTACATGTCCACGCCGAGATGGCGGAGAACTGGGGCTTCAAGGCCCTGGCCAAGCACCTGAAGGCCCACGCCATCACCGAGATGCGCCACGCCGAGAAGCACATTGAAAGGATCCTCTTCCTGGAGGGCTTTCCCGAGGTGAGCCGCATCGGGGAGATCAAGATCGGGAAGAACGTGCAGGAGATCCTCTTCAAGGACTACGAGGGGGAACTGCAGGCGGTGAAGGGCTACAACGAGACCATGAACCTGGCCCAGAGCCTGGGGGACAACGGCACCCGGGATATGGTGGCGGCCATCCTCGAGGACGAGGAGGCCCACGTGGACTGGCTGGAGACCCAGCGGGAGCTTCTGGACCAGATGGGCCTCAGCAACTACCTGCAGTACCTGGCCGGGGACCTGGACTGAACCCTTTAGGACACCGGGGCCTTCAGGTGCTTGCGGGCCCAGCGGTCCACGGCCTGGATGACCGCCTCCAGCTCCTCGCCCGAGGGGGTGAGGCGGTAGCGGGTGCGGGGGGGCATGTAGGACTCCACGGTCTTCTCCACAAGCCCCAGCCGCACCAGGTGGTCCAGGCGCTGGGAGAGCGTGGCCGGGTTCACCCCGCCGATGGCTCGGGAGAGCTCGTTGAACCCCTTGGGGCCCTCGAGGAGGGCCCGGATGATGTGCAGGGTCCACTTCTCCTGCAGGAGGTTGAGGGCGGCGTACACGGGGCAGAAGGCGCCTTCTTCCCGCGCCGGGGCATCGGCCATAGCCCTATGGTAGCACTAAAGGTCGGGGAGCCGGGAAGCCGCCTCCTTAAGCCTTTCCCGGGAGGCGTGGAGGTAGATCTGGGTGGTGGCGATGGACTCGTGGCCCAGAAGGTCCTTGACGGCGTCCAGCTGGACGCCCCTTTCCACCAGGAGCGTGGCGTAGGCGTGGCGGAGCTTGTGGGGGGTGAAGCGCCTGGGGTCTAGGTTCGCCCTAAGGGCGGCCTCCCGGAACTTGGCCTCCACGTACCGGGCCGAGGGCACCCGGCCCCGGCGCCGCCCCTGGGCAAAAGTGAATACATTCACATTTCCCTGGGGTGGGCCCAGCTCCAGGAGAGCGCTCTGGGCGGTCCGGGAAAGGGGCACCAGCCGTTCCTTGTTGCCCTTGCCCACCACCCGCACGGCCACGGGGCGCCCGCCTTCCTGGACGATGTTCTTGCCCTTCAGGGAAAGGGCCTCGGAGATGCGGAGGCCCGTGCCGTAGAGGAAGCGGGCGAGGGCGGTGAGGAGCCGGGCCTCCTTTTCCTGGCCTAGGGCCTCGAGGAAGCGCAAGAGCTCCTCGGGAGCCGGGTGCAGGGGAAGCCGCCTTCCGGCCTTGGGCCGGCCGATGCCCTCGGTGGGGTCCGCCACGGCCTCGCCCCGCACCTGGGCCAGGTAGCGGTAGTAGCTCCTCAAGGCCGCCAGGAAGCCCTGGACCCGCCTGGGGGCCCAGCGCTCCTCCAGGAGGATGGCCCGCACCGCCTCGGGGCCTGGCGGGAGGGCGCGGGCCTCGAGGAAGCGGAACCAGAGGGCCAGGTCCTGGAGGTAGCGGCGCACCCCCCGGGGCGAGTAGCCCCGCTCCAAAAGGAGGTATTCGGCATAAGGGGCCAGGGGCAGAAGGGCCTTCTCGGGCTTTTTAACGCCGATGGTTTTCCAGATAACACCCTGGGTAGTCGGCTCGGCCATGGGGGCATTATACATGCGCGAAATGTACCTTTCGCGAAGATGGGGGACTTGCGCCCCTCAAAACTTCCAGCGCTCACCCCACGCGCGTGGGGCCTACGCCACATGACCTCCCAGGCCAGGGCGCCCTTCCCCGACCCGGACTTGCCCACGATGAGGAGGCGGAAGGCCTGCCTACCGCCCATAGGGAGACACCTGCTTCAGGAAATCGCTCAAGGGAACGATCCGCGTATTTCCCGCTTTCTTGAGAGAAAGAAGATGGAAGATGGGACTTGTCGCCAGTAACGATAAAGTCTGCCCCACCGGCTAAGGCGATGCCTAAGATGAGGTTATCGTCGGGGTCGGAGGACAGGTTGACGCCCTTCTGGGGGCGCACCATGATAGCGGCTTCCTTGAAAAGGTTTACGAAGGTTCCGACCTCAGACTTGGATAGCACGCCTGAAAACTTTTGTCTGAGAACCCGCTTCAGCTCAGCAAGCTGTTCCGGGGCGCTCAGGATGTCAAATCGGTCGTTTCTAAGGCCGTGCTGAAGGAGGCGGTAAGCTTTCCCCTTCTTGAGTAGGGCAGCCACCAGCACGTTAGTGTCAAGGACGACCTTCAAGCCGTTGGAAAACCTCCTCTTCGCTCATCTTGGCCCGACCGCTCACCTTGGCGAGGAAGATAGAAAGCTTTTTCTTGGCCCTCTTACGCCTCACCTCTTCTTCCATGAGGCGCATCAGCTTTTTCTCCCAACCCTGGCCATAGGCCTTTCTGAAGCGCTCCAGAGCCTTTTCCATCTCTTCAGGCAAGACCATGCTTTCATTTTACGCCCGGTAGACCCGCCACATGCCGCTTCACCCCCATTATGTATTTTGGGGAATGGGTACGACCTGTGGTTTTCAAGCTACCCTTCGGAGCGGGCCGGGGGGTGATGCAACACCCCCCGGGGTTTTTGGGCAAATGGACTCAGTTTAGATAAACTGGCTGGGCTCGTTCTTGGAGGTACCCAGGACCTCTACCCGAAGGGCTCCCTTATCGGGGAGCACATAGAAGCGAACCGCGTCCGAGGACTCTATCACCTTGGCCACCTCCGCCTTTAGGCGGGCGAAGCGAGCGGGGGAAAGCTCCCCTTCCAGGACGGAGTTTTGGACCCAGGTGAGGTACCGCCTCCCAACCTTGAGCACCTTCGCCACCCGCTCCACCGCCACGTCGTAGACCATGACCACGTACACCGCCTACACCCCAACCACGCCCACCGCGCACCCCTCCAAGCCATCCACCCTGAGGACCGGGCCCTCGTAAGCCACGGCTAGGGGCTTCCCTCCTATCTCGAGGGCCAGCTCCTCCACCCGCCTGGGGCTGCGGTCGGGGTTTAGAGCCACGGGGAAGCGGTCCCGGTAGAGGCGCACCTCCGGAAGGAGCTCCTTTAGCCGGAGGCGGTCAGCCCGCCACCAGCCTATTCCCTTCCCCTCCCAGCCCTCCACCACCTCGCCCCGCGCTAGGGCCACCGCCTCAGCCCAGCCCAAGGCGAAGGCGGGCCCGAGGGAGAGGGAGTAGGCGGGGGCCTCCAGAGCCCGGGCCAGGTCTCCCATTAGCCCGGCATCCCGGGAGGCCACGTACACCTCGTAGGCCACCGGCCCCCCTTCCTCCCCCACTAAGAACTGGAGGGGAATCTGGGTGCGCCCGTCCTTGTAGAGGCCCCTCAGCTCGCTCAGGGTTCCCTCCTTGAGGAAGAGGTAGTTCACCGTCTGGAAAAGCTGCCTCTGTCCTCCTAGAGGGCGGACGGAGAGGTAGATCCCGGAAAGGACCTCGGCGAACTCCGGGCCAAGCCCCCGGGCTGCCCCCAGAAGCCCTAGAAGGGTGGAGGGAGGCGGGACAGGGTAGGTCAGGGCCGAGGAGTTGGTGTAAAAGCGGCGAAAGTGGGCCCGCTTCCCCTTGAGTACGAAGCGGAGAACGGTCAGAAGCTCACCTCCTCCACCCTCACCCCCTCCAGGGAAAGCCCCTCCACCTTAAGGCCTGGGTGCTGCCAAAGGCGCACCCGCTCCACCTCCTCCCGGTAACGGGCAAGCCTTTCGGAGAGGCCTCCGGCCTCCAGCACGTAGTCGGCCTGGGAGCGGATGGCCTCCGGGGCCTTCCCCCCCTCGGGCCGCACCCGGAGCCCGTCCCTCGGGTCCCCGAGGGGCCGGAAGCCCCCCCTCCAGTCCACCCGCAGGTAGAGGAGGGGGGTCTGGCCCACCTTGCTCCGGGTGGTGGCTCCTTCCAAAAGGCCCTCCAGGAGTCCCCGTTCCAGGACCTCGAGGTCCTCTAGAGAAAGCCCTACCCGCTCCGCTCGTAGGGCGGAAACCCTGCCCCAGAAGGCGATGAGGGCGTAGTGAACCCGGTGGTCCTTGCCGAAGGTGCCGTGCTCCCCCTTGCCCCCCTCGGTTCGGCCGGCGAACTGGCTGGCGATGGTGGCGGCGTAGACCTCCACCGGGTGGAGGGAGTAGCCCCAGTCAAACTGCACCGGCCCCACGAACTGCCCCGTCCCTCCCTTGGCCTCGCCCTCGGCCTTGATGGGCAGCACCGCCCCGAAGAGGCGCACGTCCCTTAAGCGCCTCAGGTACCAGGCGAGAAACTCAGGGTCCAGATCCTTCTTCTTCGCCCCCGGCTCCTTTCCCGTCTCCTTCTTGTAGAGGTCCTTGAGCTCCTCCAGCCGCCCGTCGGCGTCGGTGCGGGAGCCATCCTCCCGGGTGCGGACCCAGACGTCCTCCCCGCGGGCCAAGAGGTAGTCCCGCACGTAGCGCTTGAGGCGCACGTCGCTCACCAGAAGCCGACGCCCCACGTAGTCCATGCGGGGGCGGTTCTCCGCATCAGGGTCTCCGTTAGGATTGGTGTCCTTCGCCTCGTATAGGAAAAGGATCTCGGCGTTAGGCATCCTCTCCTTCATGCGCCACCTCCCTTCTCCCGCCCCGCAGGCGCTGACTGCGCGCCTGGGCGTACCCCATGAGGATGTAGTAGGGCACCTCCCGGTCAGACAGGCCCCCTTCGGCCCGCTCCAGGAGGTCCGTGGCCCGCCCCAGGAGGTCCAATACCCGGGTGCGGTCCTCCCCCTCCAGGTAGTAGGCCGCCTTGGCCATCACCTCGGGCACCAGGTGCCGCACCCGAACAAGGCTCATTCCCTGCCAACCGATGGCCTCCAGGAGGGGCTCCTTGCGGTACTGGTAGAGTCTGGCCTGGGCCTGCCCTACAGCCTCCATGGCCTTACCCAGGAGGTAGAGCCCGGCCTCGAGGGGACCGAAGTTGTAGGCTTGGAAGGCCTTCTTCTCCTCTTCCTCCAGCAACGCACCCGAAAGGTCCTTTTCCCCCATAGTGCCTCCCCAAACGCCCATCCGGACCAGAATCCCCAACCAATCCGCCGCCAGGGCCACGAGGCCCAAGGCCCCCCCGGGGCCGCGAAACCGGGAGGTGGCGAAAAGGGTGGCATCCTCCCGGAAGGCCCGCTCCGCAGCCCTAAGGAAGAGGGGCACCCAGTCCCGAGAGAGGAAGGGGAGGCCGAGGAAGAGGCGCGAGGCCGCCTCGAGGGCCAGGCCCGCCTCCACGCCCCTTTGGCCCCGGTCCAGGGGGAGGAGGTAGAGCCAATCCCGGACCCCCTCTACCCCCGCCTCCTCCATGGCCCGGAAGAGGGCCTCCACCCGGGAGGGGGGCACCTCCAGGACCACCCCCTTCGCCTTGGTGGCTGCCTGCGCCTCGCGGAAAAAGAGCAGGGTGAACCCCAGGTAGCCCACCCCCTCCTCTCGCTTCGCCCGGGCGAGGAAGTCCCGCCAGGCGGAAAGCCGCTCCAGGCCATGCACCTGGGCCAAAACCCTCTCCACGAGCCGGGAGAGCTTTTCGGGCTCAAGCTCCGCCCCAGGAAGGACCAGGGCCTCAGTCTCTAGGAAGCGGAGCTTGAGGTTTTCCAGAGCGAACCCCTCCCCGAGCTTCAGGGCCCGAAAGCAGTCCGGGCACAGGGCGTAGGCCTTGGCGAAGCCCTCCTCCCGCACTCCCGGGGCGAAGCCCTTCTTGTCGGTAATGTAGAACTTGAGCTTGAAGTCGGCGAAGCTTTGCACCACCGGCACCCCCGCCCGGCCGCAGGCATGGCAGAGGCCCTGGCTTCCCTGGGCGAAGCGCCGCTCCCCGGTGAGGAGCCGCTTCAGGTAGTCCCGGTACTCGGGGAAGTCCGCCAGGGGCCTTCCCTCCAGGGCCAGGCTGAAGAGGACCTCTTCCCCCCTCTTGGGAGGCGCCACGCCCCAGGCCCTTTTCAGGACCTCCGCCAGGGCCTCGGCGAGGTCCCCGGCCTTCCACTTCCCCAGGTCCTTCGTAACCTCCAGACGCTCCCCCCGCACCCGGAAGGGCCGGGCCTCGGCATCTTTTGCCCCCACGAGCCGGTAGCCCCTGAGGTCCAGGAGGAAGCGGGCCTTGCCCCCGGGCCGCCCCGGGTCCAGGAGAAGGCCCTGGAGGAGGGGCTTTAGCCCGGGGTCCTCCGCCAGGCGCGTGGGCACCTGGCCGAGAAGATAGGTAAGCTTCCTGGTGGTGGCCCGGTCCCGGGGGGCGTTGCTCGCCGGGGGGTCCCCCACCCAAAGGAAGCGGCGGCACTGCTCCGGGCCAAGCTCGTAGGGGACCAGCCGGGCCTCCCTCGCCTTGGGGTAGAGGTCCAGGAGGTAAAGCCGGCCGGTAGCCTGAAGGACGTGGGCCTCCAGGTCGCCCCCCTCCAGGGCCCGGCCCAGGGTGAGAAGCTCCCTCAGCACCCCCCCACCTCCCGGACGAAGCCAAAGCCCTGGCTGTTCTTGGCCCCGAGGCCGGAGAGGAGGGCGAGGCGCACCAGGTGGGGGGGACCCTCGAGGCGGAAGCGCCCCATCCATCCTTCCACCCAGGTGCCCTTGTACCGCTCCAGGCGTTTGTGCTGGGGCCGGAAGCCCAGGGGCCGCACCTGGAAGGGTCCGGCTTCTAGGCCCAAGGCCTCGGCCTTGCGCCGGAGGTTGGCCTCCAAGAGCAGGCCGAACTCCCGGTTTAGGGGGTTGAAGTAGCGGGTGGCCCCGCCCTCCGTGCGGTAGACGGTGATGGGGGCCAAGGCCTCCACCACCACTCTTCCTCCTGGAGGAAGGGGCTCTAGCTCCAGGCCGAGGAGACGAAGGGGAAGCCCGTGGACCTCAAGCCCGCCCCTTTCCCAAAGCCCTCGCACCAGGCCGGAGAGCACCTCCTCCAGGGCGGAGGCGAAGTAGAGGGTGAGCTCTCCCTCCGCGGCGAAGGCTTTGGCCTCGGGTAGGTACCTTAGGCCAAGAAGGCGGCTGAAGACGAAAAGCTTCAAGGGGCGCTCCCCCGAGACCAGGCCGCGTTCGTGGAGCGTCTCCCCGAGGGGGCTGGGAAGGGCGCAGTAGAGGGCCGCCTGGAGGCCTTCCCGGTAGGTCACGGGCAAGCGCCCCTCCGCATGTAAGCGCAACTTGAGCCTTCCCCCCTTAATTGGACCCATCTTGCCCTCAGCATATCGCAGCCTCTAAGCTGTTTCAAGGATGAACCTCCTCGCCCGCGTGGACCCCGAGGAGCCCCTTTCCGAGCACCTCCTTGGGGTGGGGCAGCTTTCGGAGGGGTTCCTCGCCCCCCTGGGCCTCGGCCTCCAAGGGAGGCTGGCGGGCCTATGCCACGACCTGGGCAAGGCCACCCCCTACTTCCAGGATATGCTCCAGGGGAAGCGGCGGAAGGGCGACCCCCTCACCTGGCACGCCCTGCCGGGGGCCCTCTTCGCCGCCTGGACCGCCAGGAGGTGGGGCCTCGAGGGCGACGCCCTCTTCCTCTTCCTCGCCGTCTTGGAGCACCACGGAAGCCTCTCCTCCCCCTGGGAAAGGCTCCCCCCGGACCTGGCCGAGGGCAGGCGGCCTAGGAAGGGGGCGTGGGACGTCCTTCCCCAGCAGCTAAAGGCCCTGGACACCGAGGCCTTCCGCGCCCTCACGGCCTCCTTGGGCCTGCCGGACCCCGGGCCCTTCCTGGAGGGGGAGGCCTGGGAGGAGGCGGAGCGCCTCGCCCTAGAAGCGGAAACCCTCCTCCACCAGGAGGGGCGTGAGCTTAGGGACCACTTCCGCCTCGCCCTCCTCTACTCCGCCCTCCTGGACGCCGACCGGCGGCTTGCGGGCCAGACCCCCCCTTCCAGACCGAGGCCCATCCCGCCCGGGGCCGTGGAGGCCCACCTCGAGGCCAAGCGGGCCTCAGGCCCCTTGAGTCCCCACCGGAAAGCCCTCTTCCAGGGAGTGGCCCGGGCCCTGGAAGCCCCCCTAGAGCGCCTCTTCCCCGCCCGCCTCACCCTCACCGCCCCCACGGGGGCCGGGAAGACCCTGGCCGCCCTCCGCTTCGCCTTGGGGTTGAGGGAGCGGGTCGCAAAGGAGCGGGGTTACCTTCCCAAGGTGGTCTACGCCCTCCCCTACATCGCCATCGCCGACCAGGTGGAGGAGGAGGCCCGGGGTGTCTTGGCTAGGGCTGGGCTTGACCCGGAAGCCCACCTCCTCGTTCACCACCACCTGGCCCTGGCCCGCCTGCGGGAGGAGGAGGCGGTGGAGGAGGTCATGGCCCTCCAGGAGACCTGGGACCGGGACGTGGTGGTGACCACCTTCCACCAGGTCTTCCCCGCCCTGGTGGGCCCGGGAAGCGGCCTCAGGCCCCTCCACGCCCTGGCGGAGGGGGCCATCCTCATCCTGGACGAGGTGCAAACCCTTCCCGCCGAGCTTTGGCCCCTTCTCCGGGCCCTCCTGCGGGAACTCCCCGGAAGGGTGACCGTGGTGAGCATGACCGCCACCCAGCCCCGGCTGGTGGAGGGGGAGGAGGTCGCTCCCAAGCTTCCCGACTACCCGGCCCGGGTGCGGCTGGCCTGGGGGGAGGCGCGCACCCTCGAGGCCCTGGCGGAGCGCCTCCTGGAGGAGCCTCCCAGGCCCCGCCTGGTGGTCCTGAACACGGTAAGGGAGGCGGTGGACCTCTACCGGCGCCTAAGGCAAGAGGGGCTACCCCACCTCCACCTCCTCACCAGCCACCTCATGCCCAAGCACCGGAAGGCCCGCCTCGAGGCCATCCGCAAGGCCCTGGCCGGGGGCGTGCCCCTGACCCTGGTGGCCACCCAGGTGGTGGAGGCCGGGGTGGACCTGGACTTCCAGGAGGGCTACCGGGCCTTCGCCCCCCTGGAAAGCCTTCTGCAGACCGCAGGCCGGGTGAACCGGAACGCCCTCGGCGAGGGGCGGCTTTGGGTTTTGGACCTGGAGGGGGAAAGCGGGAAGAAGATCTACGGGGAGGTCCTCCTGGACCGGACGCGGCGGCTTTTGGGCGACCTGTTGGAGGGGGGCCTCGAGGACCGCGAGGCCTACCGCCTCCTGCCCGAGTACTACCGCCTGGTGGAGGAGGGCATCAGCCAGGCGAGGGGCCAAAAGGCCCTTAAGGCCCTTGCCGCCCTGGACTACGACCGCCTAGAGGGCTTTCGCCTCCTGGAGGAGGCTCCTTCCTTGCCCATCTTCGTGGAGTGGGACGAGGAGGCCACCCAGCTCTTGCGGCGGCTGGAGGAAGCCTTTGCCCAAAAGGACCCCAAGGAGCGGCGGAAGAGCCTCCGCCTCCTCCTCCCCAGGCTCCAGGCCTACACCGTGAGCCCTCTGCTGAGGCGGGCCCTGAAGAATCTGCCTCCGCCCCTCCTTGGCCGGGAGGACTGGAGGCACGTGCCCCGCGAAGCGGTAGGGGACTTCTACGACGAGGAGGTGGGGTTTCTGTGGGAGATGGAGCAGTTCCTTTGACGGGCACCCTCTTCTGGTACTTCGGGGTCTGCCCCCGGGAGGCCTGGCTCATGGGGCACGCCTTGGAGCCCTTCCCCGACCACGAGCTCCTGGCCTTGGGACGCCTTCTCCAGGAAACGAGCTATCCCAGGGGGCGGAAGGAGGTGGCCCTGCCCGGCATGCGGCTGGACCTCCTGGAGGGCAAGGGGGGGACCCTGGTGGTGGCCGAGGTGAAGCGAAGCTCGGGCCAGAAGGAGGCCCACCTCCTCCAGCTCGGCTTCTACCTCCTCAGGCTTAGGGAGATGGGCCTCGAGGTCCAGGGGGAGCTCCGCTACCCCGAGGAAAGGCGGGTGGAACGGGTGGCCCTCACCCCTGAGCTCGAGGCCAAGGTGCGGGAGGCGGAGGAGGCCCTCCGGGCCCTTCTGGCAAAGCCCATCCCTCCCCCGCCCAAGCGAATCCCCGCCTGCTCGGGGTGCGCCTACTTTGAGCTTTGCTTCGTGGAGGAAGTAGATGGCTAAGCCTGTGTACGTGTTTTCCTCGGGGCGGCTGAGCCGCTCGGCCAACACCCTGGTCCTGGAGCGGGAGGACGGAAAGCGCCACCTCCCGGTGGAGCAGGTCTCCGAGCTCTACCTCTTCGGCGAGGTGGAGCTCAACAAGCGCTTCCTGGAGTTCGCGGCGCAGAAGGGAATCCTCCTCCACTTCTTTAACCGCTTCGGCTACTACGTGGGCTCCTTCTACCCGAGGGAACACCTCTTGAGCGGCTACCTCACCTTGCGCCAGGCGGAGCACTACCTGGACAGCGCGAAGAGGCTGGACCTAGCCCGCCGCTTCGTGGAGGGAGGCCTGGGGAATATCCTCAGACTCTTGCGCAAGGAGGAAGCACGGGGCAACAACTTGGAGCCCGTCTTGGAACTCTTGGAGGAACTCCTGGCCAGGACCGGGGAAGCCCAGAGCGTGGGGGAGCTCATGGCCTTGGAGGGCAGGGCTCGGGAGGCCTACTACCGAACCTGGGAGGCCCTCTTAGGGGAGGAGTGGGCCTTGGAGCGCTCCCGGAGGCCGCCCAGGGACCCCATCAACGCCCTTCTAAGCTTCGCCAACACCCTCCTCTACACCGCCGTCCTGGCGCAGATCTACCAAACCCACCTGGACCCGCGCATCGGCTTCCTGCACGAAGCCAACTACCGGCGCCACTCCCTCAACCTGGACGTGGCCGAGGTGTTCAAGCCCGTCCTCGCCGACCGGCTGGTCTTCCGCCTTGTTCGCAGGGGACAGGTCAAGCCGGGGCACTTCATGCGGGAAGGTGAGGGCGTCTTCCTCTCCGAGGCAGGAAGGAGGCTCGTGGTGGAGGAGTGGGAGAAGACCCTCCAGACCACCTACCGACACCGCGCCCTGAAGCGGGCCGTCTCCTACAGGACCACCTTGCGCCTGGAGCTGTACAAACTGGAAAAGCACCTGATCGGAGAGCAACCCTACACCCCCTACCGCCTGCGGTGATCTTTGACGAGGTCCAAGTTGGCGCCAACCCCCGATCCCCCCAAAACCCCGGGGGGTTGACGCACACCTCGCGTTTTGCTACTTTAGCCTTAGGCGGCGGGATTTTTTCACGACGGCCGCAGGGGTTCTTGAAAACGAAGGTTAGAGTTCTATGAGAGCCCAACATGCAGGACGACGTATCGGCTCTTTTGACCGTACCTATGAGGGTTTGAAACAGGCCTACCGGGCCGCCAAGGCCCAGGGAAAGGAGGCCTTTTGACCGTACCTATGAGGGTTTGAAACAGGGTGAGGACCCGCATCCCCTTGGTGTCCGTCCAGCCTTTTGACCGTACCTATGAGGGTTTGAAACACCTACGACCCCGAGACCCTGACCTTCAAGGAGGCCCTTTTGACCGTACCTATGAGGGTTTGAAACTACTGGAGGCGTGAAGACGCCAGTTTCCCAAGGGATCTTTTGACCGTACCTATGAGGGTTTGAAACGTGAAGTCCTTGCCCGGCTGCATCCCCACCTCCAGGCTTTTGACCGTACCTATGAGGGTTTGAAACTCCTCCCGGTGGGGCTTCTGGCGCTGGGAAGCCTCTTCTTTTGACCGTACCTATGAGGGTTTGAAACGGCAGGCGGATCTCCAGCTGGGTCACGCTCTCGCCCCCCTTTTGACCGTACCTATGAGGGTTTGAAACATGAGGCGGACCACGTCCCTGAGGATTCCGCCCGTGCTTTTGACCGTACCTATGAGGGTTTGAAACTGGAAGGCTTTGGTCAAGGCTTCCACCGTGAGCTTGCTTTTGACCGTACCTATGAGGGTTTGAAACAAAAGGCGTGGCCTTCCGGTAGGAGCAAGCGCGCCGCCTTTTGACCGTACCTATGAGGGTTTGAAACGTGGTAAGCGGCCAGGCCAAGTCCCGAACCGCTCACCCCTTTTGACCGTACCTATGAGGGTTTGAAACGTCTTCCCCTTGCGGGACCACCGGACTGGCTGGTAAGCTTTTGACCGTACCTATGAGGGTTTGAAACCTGGGGAGCGCGGCTGTGTCCCGGAACTCCATCCTCGGCTTTTGACCGTACCTATGAGGGTTTGAAACATCCTCGGCCGGATGGTCCCCTCCGACCGCCCCGACTTTTGACCGTACCTATGAGGGTTTGAAACCCGGTAGAACTCAAGGAGCGCCTGAGGGAGCGGGCGACTTTTGACCGTACCTATGAGGGTTTGAAACGGGCACCCGGAGGGAAGACCTAGGGGGGAAGCCGTGCTTTTGACCGTACCTATGAGGGTTTGAAACCTCACCTGGGAGAGGGCGAAGCACGAGGCTTTGTGGGGCTTTTGACCGTACCTATGAGGGTTTGAAACTAGGGAAAGGCGGGAGTTTGTGGGAGAGGAAGCGCCTCCTTTTGACCGTACCTATGAGGGTTTGAAACAAGGGGACCCGCCGGGCCTCCACCTCCACCGCTCCCCCTTTTGACCGTACCTATGAGGGTTTGAAACTCCGGCACCGGCATCTCCCCGCCTCTCACGGCGTGGCTTTTGACCGTACCTATGAGGGTTTGAAACCCGCCTCCTTCGCCGAACTCTCCCAGGCCGCGGAAACTTTTGACCGTACCTATGAGGGTTTGAAACACCCAAGGGGTGGCCTTCTACGCCCTGGGACGGGACCCTTTTGACCGTACCTATGAGGGTTTGAAACACGAGCCTCCGCCTCTCCTCCTGAGCCAGGCCCTCCAGCTTTTGACCGTACCTATGAGGGTTTGAAACGCCAGAAGCCCCACCACCCCGCTCTTGCTGGGGAGCCTTTTGACCGTACCTATGAGGGTTTGAAACAGGTAAACCGCTGGCTCGTGGAGCAGGGCTGGGCGCTGCTTTTGACCGTACCTATGAGGGTTTGAAACAAGACCCCTGGGCGGGCGGCCTCGAGGACGAGGTCTTCGGGGAGCTTTTGACCGTACCTATGAGGGTTTGAAACGACTTCAGAAGCGAAAAGGAGGCAGCTGTGGCAAAGCTTTTGACCGTACCTATGAGGGTTTGAAACACCTTGATGGCTTGCCGCCCGAAAAGCCCTACCCGCTTTTGACCGTACCTATGAGGGTTTGAAACGGTAAAGGCGCTCCGGGAGGCGCGGGAGGGGAATCCCGCTTTTGACCGTACCTATGAGGGTTTGAAACTCTCCAGGAAGGGGGAGTGTTCGTCCTTCAGGGCCTCCTTTTGACCGTACCTATGAGGGTTTGAAACTCTGCTTTTGCGCCCCTAGGCGGTGCCACGGCGAGACTTTTGACCGTACCTATGAGGGTTTGAAACAGGGGAAGGACCTGGTCCTAAGGCTCGGGCGCTTCCTTTTGACCGTACCTATGAGGGTTTGAAACCTGTATTTCTCTGTCCACACGGACATTATACAGAAGACTTTTGACCGTACCTATGAGGGTTTGAAACGCGTACCTCCTCAGGAGTTCGGCCAGCATCACTGTAGCTTTTGACCGTACCTATGAGGGTTTGAAACATGAGCTCTCCACCGAAGTGGTGGAAGCCGGAGCTCTTTTGACCGTACCTATGAGGGTTTGAAACCTCAGGAACGCCAGGCCTATGTGCGCCGGCTAGGCATCTTTTGACCGTACCTATGAGGGTTTGAAACAAACTTCACTTCTCCTCTGGACTTACGCGGTGCTGACTTTTGACCGTACCTATGAGGGTTTGAAACCTCGGCATGCCAGGCATCCACCCCCGAGAGGGAGGGGCTTTTGACCGTACCTATGAGGGTTTGAAACGGATTCCGGGGAACCACGACCCCGTGATCTACCCGGCTTTTGACCGTACCTATGAGGGTTTGAAACCAGGGCTTTGGCTTTGGCCTTCTCCGGGTCCTCGGCCTTTTGACCGTACCTATGAGGGTTTGAAACGTTTGCTTTTCAATAAATTTATCAAGATACACAGCTTTTGACCGTACCTATGAGGGTTTGAAACGCGCTCTCGGGCGCCCAGGGCCCCTTCGCCTTCACCCTTTTGACCGTACCTATGAGGGTTTGAAACTCCACCATGTAGTTCAGCTTCCGCTCCTCCAAGAACCTTTTGACCGTACCTATGAGGGTTTGAAACGTTTAAGACCCGGGAAAAGGCGGCAATAGGCGGGAACTTTTGACCGTACCTATGAGGGTTTGAAACATGTCTTCCACCTGTTCAGGCTTCAGTCGGACCTTGACTTTTGACCGTACCTATGAGGGTTTGAAACTTCGTAAACGGGGAGCCTAAGTACCCCGCCAACGCCCCTTTTGACCGTACCTATGAGGGTTTGAAACACCTCCCCGCCCGGCCACCGCGCCCACACCGTGGAGCTTTTGACCGTACCTATGAGGGTTTGAAACCGCTCCTTGGCCCACTCCACCAGGTACCAGTCGATGCTTTTGACCGTACCTATGAGGGTTTGAAACACTACGAGGACTCGGAGAAGGTCAACGCCATCTTCGCTTTTGACCGTACCTATGAGGGTTTGAAACAGGGTGTCGGTGACGGTCGCCGTCCCCTTGTCGTAGGCTTTTGACCGTACCTATGAGGGTTTGAAACATCTAGGGATAGTTGCTCTACGGCCTTTTTGAAAAACTCCTTTTGACCGTACCTATGAGGGTTTGAAACTGAGGACGGGGGGGGGAGAACGGGGCCGGGGGGAACCCCTTTTGACCGTACCTATGAGGGTTTGAAACGCCATCAGCCATGCGCACCTCCGTGTATCCATGCCCCTTTTGACCGTACCTATGAGGGTTTGAAACGAAGCCACTCCCCCAGCACCGAGGCCCGGCGGAAGGACTTTTGACCGTACCTATGAGGGTTTGAAACGGCATCCCTCACGGCGACCCAGTCATGGGCCTCCACCGCTTTTGACCGTACCTATGAGGGTTTGAAACCCGTCTGGGACGCTGTGCGGCATAACTCCCGGAGTACTTTTGACCGTACCTATGAGGGTTTGAAACCCCCAAGAGGGCAGCCACCGCCAGACCTATACCCAGCTTTTGACCGTACCTATGAGGGTTTGAAACAGGAAAACTCTGAGGCCCTGTTGAAGGAGGCGGCCACTTTTGACCGTACCTATGAGGGTTTGAAACGGCTAAGCGCCAGCCGATGTAACTCCCGACCCCGACTTTTGACCGTACCTATGAGGGTTTGAAACGGGGCCTCCCCCGAAGGGTGGGACAACCTGGTGGTTCTTTTGACCGTACCTATGAGGGTTTGAAACGCCAGAAGGGCGGGATCCCAGCGGCCCGTGTCCACCCTTTTGACCGTACCTATGAGGGTTTGAAACGCCGGGGGAGTGAACCACTCCACCCCTTCCACCAGCTTTTGACCGTACCTATGAGGGTTTGAAACGGCATGTAAAACCCCAGTTCCCGGAGCACTTCAGCGTCTTTTGACCGTACCTATGAGGGTTTGAAACTAGGCCTTACCCCCAGGCCCTCCCGGCCAACCAGCCTCTTTTGACCGTACCTATGAGGGTTTGAAACTACCTAATCTAGCCATCCAGCACCTCCTCGCCCAACTTTTGACCGTACCTATGAGGGTTTGAAACCGGATATCCCGATGGGCAGATTAGGCCGGAAGCCTACTTTTGACCGTACCTATGAGGGTTTGAAACCTGGATGGCTAGATTAGGTATAAAAACTCGCCAGGACTTTTGACCGTACCTATGAGGGTTTGAAACACTCCCTATGACAAGGTGGCCCTTGGCCGCTACCTCCTTTTGACCGTACCTATGAGGGTTTGAAACAACTCGTCCTGGGCTATAGCGCCGCTTTGGTATTCCTCTTTTGACCGTACCTATGAGGGTTTGAAACGCGGGGCCAGGGGCAGGGGGAGCCGCGCGGAGGAACGCTTTTGACCGTACCTATGAGGGTTTGAAACTCCTTAGCCGTCACGCTAGCGGGGCCAGACTCCACCACTTTTGACCGTACCTATGAGGGTTTGAAACTACCATGAACGCTACCAGAGTGCAAGACTCCTACTACTTTTGACCGTACCTATGAGGGTTTGAAACTGCCTGCGGAGGCTCTGGCCACGGAATATCCCCGGCCACTTTTGACCGTACCTATGAGGGTTTGAAACTGGGTTCGGGGTCCTCCTGGTGTTCCGCTCCTTCTCCTTTTGACCGTACCTATGAGGGGCGGTGACGGCGATGCTCCCTTCGCCGCCGACAACAACCTTCTCCTTTTGACCGTACCTATGAGGGTTTGAAACGAGCTATACCGAGCCCCTGTTGCTTTCCAGACCGACCCTTTTGACCGTACCTATGAGGGTTTGAAACGGTAGGCCGGGACTATCCCGGCCTACCTAGTTTTACTTTTGACCGTACCTATGAGGGTTTGAAACTCGGTCAGGCTAGTCCCGGTGAGGGAAGCGTAGAGGCTTTTGACCGTACCTATGAGGGTTTGAAACAGGATACCAAAGGCGTTCCCAAGATCGTCACCACTTTTGACCGTACCTATGAGGGTTTGAAACGCGCAGGGCCGCGAACTCGCCCCGCCGGACCATCTCCACTTTTGACCGTACCTATGAGGGTTTGAAACGCAAGAAGGTGCTCTACGATTCGGGCTATGGGAGCACTTTTGACCGTACCTATGAGGGTTTGAAACCCTTACCCACGGACAGCTCCAAAAACCGATACCCCACTTTTGACCGTACCTATGAGGGTTTGAAACGTCTTCTCAAGATTCTTCCTCCTCCTCGTTCTCTGATGCTTTTGACCGTACCTATGAGGGTTTGAAACTCCTTTTCCTCTCCCTCTCTATTTCCTCAAGGCTCCTACTTTTGACCGTACCTATGAGGGTTTGAAACAGGTTTTTATGCGCGTGCTTTGGCCCCTTCCCCCCTCTTTTGACCGTACCTATGAGGGTTTGAAACTAGCTTCCGCCCTCGCCTCGATATCAAAGACGGAACCTTTTGACCGTACCTATGAGGGTTTGAAACTCGTGGACCTGCTCGTCCGTGAAGATCACGACCCGCCGCTTTTGACCGTACCTATGAGGGTTTGAAACACCAATCCCCTGTCTAGGTAGGCATCGCTAGCTGCGACTTTTGACCGTACCTATGAGGGTTTGAAACCAAACACGGCAGGCTTCTTCCCGAAGCCATTTTTCCCCTTTTGACCGTACCTATGAGGGTTTGAAACGCCGGAGGAACGAACCACTCGGTCCCCTCCACGAGACCTTTTGACCGTACCTATGAGGGTTTGAAACGTGGAATCGGGCGGAACGGCCGAGTCCTATACGCAACCTTTTGACCGTACCTATGAGGGTTTGAAACGCTTCTGGAAGATGTCGGGGCCCTCAAGGAGGGCGGCCTTTTGACCGTACCTATGAGGGTTTGAAACGGCTTCGCCCTCGTAGGACAAAGGTTCCCCAACTAACCTTTTGACCGTACCTATGAGGGTTTGAAACGCGCTGCCGCCGATGATCTGGCCCACGGCGCTCCCCACCTTTTGACCGTACCTATGAGGGTTTGAAACCCCGCGACAGGCTCTTGGCGATGGAGAGCGCGCGGCCTTTTGACCGTACCTATGAGGGTTTGAAACAAGATCTCCTGAGCAGACCTTCCCCGGGTGTTTACGCTTTTGACCGTACCTATGAGGGTTTGAAACTCTCGGGCGGGGTGCTGGACCTCGTGCCACACGACACCTTTTGACCGTACCTATGAGGGCTTGAAACAACACATCCAGCATGCCGGAAATGGCATCGGTGGCGACTTTTGACCGTACCTATGAGGGCTTGAAACAAGCGATTGCTTCCTCCGGGAGGAGGACCCCCAGGAGGTTGCTTTGGCCCTGGGGTGGTGGTCTATCTTGACCCCACATTCCGCACCCCCTTCACTCCAGCAGGTAATATCGCCCGGCCCCCAGGAGGCGCGCCGCGGTCTCGTGATGGGGAGCCAGGTTGAGGACGAACCACCTGCCCCCCAGCTCCACCAGTCGGA
>Ga0209670_100043_pt1 | contig 82810 bp, 80 predicted proteins | sample PerSpoBPS_BMetaG_FD_184741 | JGI IMG/M metagenome (GOLD analysis project Ga0209670, IMG submission 184741) | Thermal spring microbial communities from Yellowstone National Park, Wyoming, USA - Perpetual Spouter B (PS_B) MetaG (SPAdes) (version 3) | ecosystem: Environmental > Aquatic > Thermal...
CCTACAGAATACTCAGAAAAGGGCTGAGCATCAAAATGATAGAGCTACACATCCTTTCAAAAGAGGAGTACCAATCAATGAAAGAAACAAGATGGATAAAAACTGTTGAAAAAGAGGGGAAAATCATAATATCAAGAGAAACCAAACATGCTCAGCAAGGCTTTTTGTTCAAGCAAAAGGTTTTATACGGTATCATAAGGTAGGTATATGGATGTCATTATCCGCCGGCGAAATAGTCAAGCTGCTGAAGTCGGATAAAGATGCTTTGAGGGAGCTTGCTGTCGCCGTGGCCTCGGAGCCTGAGCTGAGGCTCGCCGTCATAAACGCCGTCCTAGCCGACGTAGCAACAAAACAAGACATCCAACAGATAAGACAGGAATTGAAAGTAGAGATAGCACAGCTACGGGAGGAAACGAAGGAGGAGATAGCTCAGCTACGACAGGAGATAGGTTTGCTGCGGCAACACGTAGACAGTGAGATAAGCCAGCTAAGGCGGGACATGAACACAAACTTCAGATGGACAGTAGGACTAATAATCGCAGTATGGGGAACAACAGTAATACCGCTCCTAATGAGGCTAGCCGGCGTAATCTAGGAAGACAAGAAATTTGCAAACCACCCATCTCTTTTCACAAAACTCGGACAAACTTAAGGCCACGTAAAAATTGTTTAGCCCATACCCAGCTTTTTCTCTATTTCGCTTAGCCTCGTCTCTAGAACTGACACTCGTTGAGCATACTGTAGCTCGGACCTAAGCATGGATATCTCGGAAGCCAGTCGTTTGTCCATTTCATCGATTCTGCCGCTGAGCCGTTTGTCAAGCTCGTTGATACTGGTGCTTAATCGTCTGTCCAATTCATCAATCTTATTACTGAGGCGTTTATCCATCTCCTCTACCTTTATCTTGAGCGTCGTTATTTCTGCCGTCAACCGTTTATCCATCTCCTCTATTTTGGCTGTTAGCCGTTTGTCCATTTCATCTATTTTGGCCGTCAGCCGCTTGTCAATCTCGTCTACTCTGCTGTCGAAACGCTTCTCCACTTCGCCTAGCCTGACGTTTACGGGTTGAAGGGCGTTGGCCATTTCCTCTCTCACAATCTCCCTCAACTCAGGGGCCGTCAAACGCCTGATTATCTTCTTCCCAGCCCTCGCCATCCAAACATGCATAGAGCCGTTATGATTTAAGCGTTGTCTGATAAGAGCGTGCTGTACTGTGTGCTGGTTTTAAATTCATCGTGAATGCTGTTAAAGCGTTGAGGGTGGTTGCTGTTATCCCGGCTAGGGGAGGGGTTTCGGGTGCTTCGCTGGCTGTGGCGCACATGCTTCTGGGAGTTGTGTCCAGGTTTAGGCGGGTTGAGGTGGTTGTTGTAACTTCGCCTGAGGCTTTGAGATTTCCTGCTATAAGGAGGCTGCGTGGCCGTGGTGCGTATATTGCTCTCCCGCGCATCAGGGCACTCCCGGGGCCGCTGTACTGGCTCGGGCTCATGGCTGCGCTGCTCTCGCTGCTGAGGCATGGGCGTTTTGATGTTGTGCATTTCAGCACCCCCAAGGCTTTGGTGTTGATGTACCCTGCTGCAAGGATTGTTGCACGAAGAGTTGTCTTGAGTCTTGAGGGCTTTCCGCCCTACGAGCTTGAGGGTGTTAAGGGTTTTCGACGGGTTTTAGGGATGTTTACGTGGTATGCGGCGTTGAGGTGGGCGGACGCTGTAGCCGCGTGTTCTGAATGGCTTAGACAGGTATGTGTTAGGTCGGTGGGGTTTGGAGAAAAGCTTTCCACGGTGCATAACCCGGTTGACTTTGAGCGCTTTGTTCATACGCATGCGAAGGCTAGTGCTGAGCATGGTGTCCGGCTGGCTGTTGTAGCACGGCTTGACCATGTTAAGGGTGTTGACATAGCTTTGAGGGCCCTAGCCGCCCTTAGGGATAGGGGGTTTAGCGGTGTCCGGCTTGTTGTTGTGGGCGATGGGCCTGAGGCTGGGAGGTTGAGGGACATGGCTGTGGAGCTGGGTGTGGACGGGTTTGTGGAGTTTGCGGGCTTTAGACACGATGTCGAGAGATACATTGCCAGCTCCGACATTGTCTTGGTTCCTTCAAGGTATGAGCCCTTCGGCATGGTGGCTGCTGAGGCCGCAGCAGCCGGTAAGCCTGTTGTCGCCTCCCGCGTAGGAGGTCTTAGGGAGATAGTTGTCGACGGTGAGACAGGGCTGTTATTTAACCCGGACGATCACAATGACTTGGCTGAAAAAATTATCGCATTAATCGAGGATAATAGCAGGGCTGCAGAGATGGGTTTGAGGGGCCGCGCTAGGGCCGAAAGGATTTTTTCACCTCTAAAAGTTGCGGAAAAGCTTGCAAAAACGTATTTGGATGCTTTAAAATAGCGGTCGAGTGCTAGATATGTATCCTAAATTCAAAGCTTGTAGAAGCTAACTTGAGATAGCTTCTCCGACAAATCGTATTGGCCGCAGAATACATCGCCATTGTAGAGGCCTCATTTAACCAAGCCAATAACACAGTGTAATGAAGCACCACGAAGAGTGCCGGCGCATCGGGAATCCGCTCACCCTCATGGGTAGGTTCAGCCTATTCCAATCCTCTTCTCTAACTCACTCAGCTTGGTCTCTGGAACAGCCATCCGTTAAGCGTATTGTAGCTCGGACCTGAGCATAGATATTTCAGAGACCAGACGTTTATCTAGTTCATCAATTCTGCTGCTGAGACGTTTATCGAGCTCGTCAACTTTAGCTGTTAAACGCTTATCCATCTCATCTATTTTCACGGCCAAGGGCTTAAGAGCAGTGGATAGCTCCTCCCTCACTATCTCCCTTAACTCCGGTCCCGTCAGCCTCCTAATTATCTCCTTCCCAGACCTAGCCATCCAAAACATGTACATGGCTGTCATGATATAAGCATTATACGCTGATTCCCTGAAGAATAACAGTCCTAGGCTGGAGCCATTTAGCGAAACCTGCTGGTCAAAATTGGTGGTGGACTGTAACAGCGGCTGGTAGGTTGTTCTCACTGGGGAGGGGTGCAGAGCTGCTTGTGGGGTTAAAGCGGATGGATTGACCTGTACCATTCGGCGTACCGCTTCACCATCTCCTCGAGGTCTGTTTTAGGCTGCCAGCCGAGTTTTTCCCTAGCCTTTCTGTTGTCTGAGTAGCTTACGAGGGTTTCATGGAGCTGCAGCTCTTTCTCAACAATCTTGACCCTTCTTTCCATGCTTGCCATTAACAGCTCAGCAACCTTTGCGACGCTGACGGGCCTCCCGAACCCTATGTTGTATATCTCCGAGCCTACTCCTTTCTCACCCACAAGTATGGTTGCCTCCACAGCGTCCCTTACGTATGTGAAGTCTCTCTCGGCTGGTTTGAAGACGCCGTCCACGTATCTGCCGTTAACCTCGACGGGCTCTCCCCGGGCTATTCTGTCGGCGAAGATTTTGAAGACGATGTTGCCCCGGCACCTCTCGCCGACCACGTTGAAGTAGCGGATTATCGGGCACTGGAGCCCGTACTCTTCGCTGTAGAGACGGCAGAGCTGCTCTCCCATCAGCTTGCTTAAGGCGTAGGGGCCGCGTGGCCTAGGCGTCATGTCCTCCCTTAGGGGCGGCTGGTTGTCGCCGTAAACGCTGCTGCTTGATGTGAAGACTATTTTGGGTGTTGGCTCTGTTGTTCTGGCTGCTTCAAGGACCGTTAGGACTGTGTTGAGGTTGTTGTGGAGGTAGGGGTGTGGGTCTCTGTGGCTGAGCCTGTGGGATGCGAGGGCCGCTAGATGGTATATCGTCGACGGCTGGAAGGATCTGAGAAGCCTCTTGAATGAGTTGAGGTCTGCGAGGTCGAGGACCGCCACACGCATCAGGTGGGCGTTTCTATGGGCTGTCAGGTGTTTGAGGTTGTCTTCTGCGGGTGGGGCAACCCCAACTGCCAAAACCTCCTCCCCAATGTCTAAGAGTCGTTCAACCAGATGGCTTCCGATAAATCCGAAGGCGCCTGTGACCAGCAGCAAACCGCCGCCACTGCTTTCTCTCGGCTAAAAAACCTAACAGCGTGTTTGACCTTATTACGTGGTTCCAGCGGCCTGTGCTGAGGCTGGTTGGCTAGGAGGCCGGGTCTTAGGCTTACGGGTTTTGTGGCCTTCGCTGTAAGGATGGGGAGCCTCCTTTCTGGTCTGGCTTTCTCGCTTATCGTGGCTAGAAGGCTTTCTGAAGAGGACTTCGGGGCCTGGACGTATGTGGGACGGCTTGTATCATACTTCGCTGTAACGGCCTCCTTCATAAGCTTCTGGGCTGGCAGGGATGCTGGACGTGGCGGTAGGCCTCTGAAGACTGCTTTGTTTGGGTCGGGGGTTATGGCTACTCTTTTATCTCTTGTGTATCTCGGTGTTGTGGGTTTCTCTGCCGGGGCTATTGGTCGGGAGCCCTGGGTTGTTTTGCTGGGTTTGATGCAGCTGCCTGTGCTTCATCTTCTTAACACTGTGGAGGGTGTTTCTTATGGTCATAGGCCTGTTGTGTCTGCGTATGGGTTTGCGGTTTTCGAGGTTGCTAAGGTTTTCTTCGCCTTCGTGGCGGTTTATGTTGCGGGGCTTGGGCTTGCGGGTGTTTTTGCGTCGCTTGCGTTGGCCCAGCTTGTTCAACTACTGATTCTTATCTATCTGCAGAGAGATGTGCTCGGCGAGGTTGTTCTGGGTGATTTGCTGAGGTGGTTGAAGGGTTTCTCGATCCCGTTGATAGGTGTTGTTAACGGGTTTGTTTATGGGCTGGATGTTTTTCTCGGCGGTGTGCTTTATGGCTCCGCTCTGCCTCTGGCCTACTGGCAGGCAGCGTTGACGGTCGCCCTTGTGGTAGGCATGTATAACAACTTGGTGGTTGGGCTTTATCCCGCGCTTCTCTCCGGCGGGGGTGGCGGGGAGGTGGAGAAGGTTTTCAGGTTCGCCATGATGCTTGGGGTTCCGCTGTTCTTCGGAGCTATTTTCCTCGGGGAGGATATTTTACGGCTTCTGCGGCCTGCTTATGCGGCGGCGGCTCCAGCGCTGTATGTGTTGGCGGTCAGCTACTGGGTTTGGGGGTTGAGCTTTCTGTTCTCTAGTGTTGTGGGGGGAAAGGAGGATGTTGACAGAGGTGTTGACGTCTCGTTCAGGGACTATGTTAGGTCATGGCTTTTCCGCTACAGTTTCGTGGTTTTTTTGCTGAGTGCTCTGTATGTGGCGGTTTTCTCCGCTGTTGCTGTGGCCGCCCGTGCCGGTGGCTGGGGTGCAACGGATACGGCTTATGTATGGGCCTATGTCCACCTAGGGTCGAGCATCGCAGGTGTTATGGTTGGTTATTTCTTTTCTAGGCGTAGGGTTGTTTTTAGGGTTCCATGGGCCAGCCTCCTAAGGTATGCTGCGGCATCTACTGTGATGGTTGCGGCCGTGTATCCTCTGTATGTCGTGCTGCCTGTGAGTAATACGGCTGCTGTCCAGTTTGTGAGGGTGGCTGCAATGCTTGTGGTAGGCATTGCCACATATCTGGGGGCCGTGGTTCTGATGGACAGGGAGGGGCGGGGTATGGTGAAGCTTTTAATCACACGGCTAATCAGCTAACAATCAAATCCTTTGTAAACAATGTCGTTCTACAAGTTAGACACATGTATGCGCTAACTTTGGTTGTAAAATCTCCGTCCCAAACTTCGTTTGTTTTTCGTTAGCGTTTAGTATCTTAGCGAATTTTTTTGAAGCATATTAATGTCTTGGCCATTATTCCTGTCAAATATGTTAAGGCAAAAGGTATGAACACCCAAAGTTTGTTGCTCATATCAGGCAAAAACCTTACCTTGAAACCAAGCTTCCTAAATTCGCCCGCATTCCAGCCACTGAGATGTGTTTGATGAGGATTTCCATCGGCTGAGGTTTTCATATGATAGCCTACGGGCGTTGTTAAAAAAATGACATCACGCGTAACTCTTTCAAATTCTTTCAAGGCCTGTAGGGCATTCACCTTATTCAAATGTTCGATGACCTCGACAGACGCCACTCCACTAAATATCTTATCCCTGAAAGGGAGGTGTGCTATATCGCAGCAGACTAAATCATCATAAACACCGTTGGGGATTGCCTCGAGGTAGGGGGCGAAAACATCGCAGCCAATCAAAGTAGGAGCATTAAGTCGCCGCATGCCCTTGAAAACGACGCCAAACAAACCTGTACCACACCCTGCGTCGAGTACTCGTCCTTCTACAGGCATTCTCGCCGAGAGAAATGATGACGCTATTACGTTTTGAAAAGGTGCCATACCCTCCTTTACTGCTGTAGCATATAAAAAGATTTTACAATTTTGCGCAGTGTTTCATTGAAGTGTTTTAGCAAATGGCCCTTCAGCAGCTCCCCAATCCAGGTCTTTCTTTACCAAAACTTATGCTTGTACCCAGGTGTGAAAGCAGGTGGTAGGCCCTTATCAACAACCTCGATGGAGGGGTTTAGCCTCCCACTATTTTCTCATAAACAACCTCCCAAAAGCATAGCCATAAGGTTGTTATATATCGCTGGTAATCGCTTTAGGTGAAATCATGACATCCGCTATGACTTTCACCGGAAAGATAAGCGGTTTAAAGGCTGCATCACTTCACGCCCAATACTTTGAGGAATATGTAGCCCTAGCGAAACACCTAGAACACCTAATAATAGTAACAGACACCGTTGAATACATCCCGCCAGACATACCACATAACCTAGCAATCGTCAAGCTACCGAAAATAAAAATACCAAAAATTTACGGCCTCACAAAAGTACTTCTTTACAGTATGGCACCCATTATAAATCGGCAAGTTGACGTGGTCTATGTTAGGACCTTCAGCCCGCCGGAGCTGTCCAGCCTCTGGCTGGCTAAAAAACTGAGAAACAAGAAAACAGTTCTGACTTTGGGTGGAACCTGGCTTTTCGGCAAACCCTTCGAGAAACCCACCCTAAAAAAGAGACTCTTCAGATGGATTTTAAGAAGAGCGGCATATTCAGCCGACATCGTAACAATCTACTCTAAACACATGTTGCCCGAGATAAAGTACTTCCTACCACGTTTAAGAGAAGACAAAATCAGGATTATCCATAACCCGGTAAACATAACTAGGTTCAGGCCAGGACTTCCACCCCCACCAATTATGTCGGATGGCTTGAAAACGGTTTTCTGGGTTGGACGCATAACAGAAGACAAAGGTGTAGGCGACCTTGTGCAAGCATTCAAAATAGTGCTGGAGAAAAACAAGGAGACCAAACTAATTATAGGAGGCACAGGCGCCCCCTCCTACGTAGAATCGCTGAAAAGAAAATGCGTCAACCTAGATATAAACGACAGAGTAATCTTCACCGGCGGCATACCCAACGAAACAGTCCCCAACTACATGGCGAACTGCAGCGTCTTCGCATACCCCTCAAGAGGAGGCGAAGGGATCCCGAGGGCCCTCCTTGAAGCCATGGCCTGCGGAGCACCCGTCGTAGCAACTGATGTCTCAGGTATACCGGAAGCAATTGAACATATGAAAACCGGTTTAATAGTCAAACCACAGAACATCCAACAGCTGGCAACATCGATAAACATGATTCTGGAAGATGAAAGACTGGCGAAAACTTTAGGCACACAGGCTAGGGAAAAGATAGAGAAAGAGTTCAGCTACGATGTAGTCATACCTCAAATAGCCAAAGCCATCAAGGACGTTGCCGAAAACAAATCAAAAACATAAGACTCTAGGCACATGTCAGCAAATACTTACTTCAGAGCCCGCTATTATGGAAGGGAGTATCTATAACTCACGTTAAAGGGCTGTTAATGGTTGAGAGAGTGAAGACATGAGGGTTTTGATGGTGGGTAAGACCCCCTCCATGGCTTTGGGGACGTTAAGAAAGTACTGGGGCACGGTCCACTACGCCAAACCACCTTTGATCAGGCCCGGAAAATACGACCTCATCGTGGCGCAAGAGCCGACCCTGAGAACGGGCCTCCCAGCCCTCCTCCTCGCAAAAATCACCACAACCCCACTCTTCACCGAAGTCCACGCAGACTACCTACCACATCTAAATCTCATCCAACGAGCCATAGCATACCGTGTGCTAAAAAGCTCAAACCTAGTGAGAGCCGTAAACAAAACAATCACAAGACAGCTAAACCAAATAGGCATAAGCAAAACAGCCACCATACCCTCAATATACATAGACCCGAAAACCTTCCACCCCACGAAAAAACACAGCCAACGCAGTAAAACCATCCTCTTCGCAGGCAGGCTAACACATGAAAAAGGACTCGACCTCCTCCTAGACTCATACAAAATAATAGTGGAGAAAACCCATGACATAGAGCTGCTTATAGTTGGCCGCGGTCCCTTGAAACCCTGGCTCATCGAAGAAATAAGGTCAGCCAACCTCACAGGCCACGTCAAGCTACATGACTGGGTTCCCCAGAACACACTCGTCAATCTCTACAACGAAGCCGCAATACTTGCCTGCACATCACGGTATGAGGGCGGCCCGAGAGTTGTCTTCGAGGCCGCAGCCTGCGAAACTCCATCAGTCTCCACAAGGGTCGGAATAGTCCCCGAAGCGTTACAGGACGGCGTCGAAGTATGCCTTGTCGACCGCAAACCCGAACAGATAGCCGAAGCTGCAGTAAAGCTACTCAAAAACCCACAGCTCAGGCAGAGAATGGGCGAAGCAGCCAGACAAAAAACCCTCCAGCTCTTCAGCTGGGAAGAAGCCGTAAAAAGATACGCGGAAACATACATAAAAGCAGCGAAAAACAAAGAGAAACAGCTTGTCCTTTGAAGAGGCCGAGGTTCTGAGGGAAAGAGCCGAGGCATTCCTAGAAAACGCTAAACATCTCATCAACACCGGCTCCTACGACCTTGCCGCATTCAACCTAGAGCAGCACTGCCAGCTACTGCTAAAATACAAACTACTCATCAAAACAGGAACATATCCACGCACGCATTCCTTGACAAGGCTTGCCGACGAGCTGGCAAAGCTCGAGCCGCAGACCAAAACACTGCTTGACAGAGAGGACAACATGCTTCTGCTAACAAAGCTTGAAGACGCATACATCGGCGCTAGATATCTTCCAAGAAAATACAGAGAGCCTGAGGTAGAAGCGATGCTGCGTTTCGTAATGGAGGTGTTTAAGCCGGTTGTCGAAAGGGTTTGACATCTACATTGATGAGGGGCTTAGAATTAGGCAGGTCTTCGACAACATTTGGGAGTTCCTTTCAGACGTAAAGGAGCAAGTCCTCAAGCTCTTTCCCGGGGCGGAGGTCTATCTCTTCGGCTCGGTCGCAAGAGGACGCTATACCGCCGCCAGCGACATTGACATACTCGTTGTGACGGATGTGTCTGACTGGGAGCTTGTCGACATGGCGAAGGCCAAGTTAAGGAGGATGTTCATCGACACGCCGGTAGAGCTCCATATAGTCGACAGAACTACGTTTGAGAGATGGTACAAGCGCTTCATAGGTGAGGACGAGCTGGTTAAGATATAGAGCTGTTACCTCATGTAGGATGCTATGAGCGTCAGGCCTCTGCCTGCGGCCTCTCTCTGCGCCGCGGGGTGTATCCAGTAGCTGAAAAGCAGCTTGTAAACCCTATGCGGTATAACTCTCCTAGCCTTCTCAGCCACTTCATCAAACTCCTTCACATCATGCTCGTATATCCTCGACCTTGCCTCCCCGAGAACAACAACCTTCTCATCGCCCCTAACCCCGACGCCGTACAGATTATCTCTACAACCTCGCCATCCACCTCAAAGAACGTCCGCGTCAGCTCCTCCACCTCCATCCCCTCATGCATGCTAAGCCACCCAAGAAGAACGACCCTAGCAATATCCTCTAGACCGAACCCTATCGTGTCGGAGAGCCTCCCAACCTGCTGGGCAAGCTCACGCAGCGACACCTCAACCCGCGCCACCCTCTCCTCAGTCTTGGCCTGGGCCTCTGCAAGCCTCTGGACCGCTATCTCCAGCCTTGCTAAGCCTCCTCCAGCCTTGCAAGCCTCTTCTGGGCCCTGGCTTAGGCCTCCGCCAACCTAGCAAGCGACTTGCTTATGTCGGCTAAGCCTAGGTATCCTGCTACAGCATACCTGAACTCCCCATCCCTCTCAAGGAGCCGGATGAACTCTTTCTTAAGCCTCGACACCATCCCATTTAATTCTCCCCGGTAAAAATTTAAGTTTTCATGTGTTTACTCGATTGTTGGGATGATGACGAACGTCCATCTTGAGCTGTGATGCGCGATGGGCAGTCTGACCAGCTTTTCAATGCCTTTCGGCGTCTGCCAGAACTAGAAACGTTATTTCAACATCTACGCCGTCGATTGCTGCGGGAGAAAGTAAACCATGCTCTACCCGCCGTCTTTAACAGGGTTTCAACGGCTGCTAGGACATCCCCTATATTCTTCCAGTCAACCCAACGCCTTTCAAAAGTGGGCTAGTGTTACGTGGCCTTTGGAGATTTTCCGCGTTACAGCTGCAGCGCCTCTTTTATCTCCCTGCCGAGGATTAGTCTGATGCCGTTTCTGGCGGCGAGGGATTTGAGTGTGTCAGCGGCCTCGGGGTAAAGGTTGGCCACCGACAGGACGGCCATAAACACTCTTCGGCCAAATACCCGCTCCACGAGGCCGACACGACGCATAACCTTCTCCACCTCACGCTCAGCATCCCCCACATCCTTCACGGCTAAAGTCACCTCACCAACCACCAAGGGCTCCTCATTAAACAAATCCACCTCAACGATCTCCCCATCCTCGACGAAACTCTTACTCACCACCTCCGCCTTCTCATAACCCATCTCATAAAGCATCATCGTCAGATACGCGGCCGCATGCATCTCATACGTCACACCTAGAGCGGTTCTAAGTTCGCCGAAGGCTGACCTCATGTAGTTTTCGAGCCTGCGGTGGCTAGCCCACAACTTTTCCTGCTCCTCTCTCAAGGCTTTGACCTCCTCCCATAGCCTGTTCTGACCCTCCCACAGCTTGTTCTGCCCTTCACGTAGCAGTTTGACTTCTTCCCAGAGCTTTTCCTGTCCCTCTCTTAACGCCTTAACTTCCTCCCATAGTTTGTTTTGTCCTTCACGTAGCTGTTTGACTTCTTCCCAGAGCTTGTTCTGCCCATCCCAAAGTTTTTCCTGTCCCTCTCTTAACGCCTTAACCTCTTCCCATAGCCTGTTCTGTGCCTCCCACAGCTTCTCTTGCCCCTCCCTGAGCCCCCTAATTTCCTCCCATATCTTCCGTATATTCTCCTCGATTGAGTCGAGGCGTTTAAGTATCTCGCCTAGGCCTAGGTATCCCGCTACGGTGTAGCGGAACTCCTTATCCTCGTCTAGGAGCTTGAGAAACTGACGCCGCAGGCGGACAGCCATCCCAGCCGAAGAATACACCACGCCTATAAAACCTTACAAATAAAAATCATAAAACACGCATTACCCCCGTGATATCATGATTTTCCCCTCTTTTTCAACAGTTTTTATCCATCTTGTTTCTTTCATTGATTGGTACTCCTCTTTTGAAAGGATGTGTAGCTCTATCATTTTGATGCTCAGCCCTTTTCTGAGTATTCTGTAGGCCTTGTCCTTGTCGCAGATGTTTGTGTCTATGACGACGAGTAGGTCTATGTCGCTGGACGCGGTCTGTCTGCCGGTTGCGTATGAGCCGAACAATATGATTTTCTCAACACCCGCCTCTCTGCAGAACGGCTCGGCTTCCGTCCTCACTCTTTCCACAACTTCTTCCGTACTATATTTTGGATAGTAGATTTTTACAGAAATTTAAAACCACCTCCGCATAGCCTATGAGTCTCTCCGCCTTAGTCTTTGTGTATCTTCTCATGGGGGACAGGGATGGGTGTGCGTTAGGGTATCTGGTCGGGATGTATGCTTTGTCGAGCTCCAAAGCATAGTCCAGCAGCTTTTCATCTACGTCGAGCTTTTCCCGCAGACTTGTGAGGAGGTCGTAAACAGAATGGCTCCACGCCTCGGCGCCCATCTTCTGGAAAACAGCTTTCACCGCCCTCTCTGCAGACTGTTGTGCTGAAAAACATGCCCAGTCGTAAAACCCTGATTTTAGATCATTTTTGGCGTGTTCGAGGTCTCCCTCAGCTTGGTCTAGCCAGTCACCGCTTCTTTCAACCAACCCTGCATTTACCTCCTCTAGACCACACCAGCCAGCCCAACCAACAAGGTCATGACCAGGAGATATAAATCTCCTCCTCCACTATCTTCGGCTATATTGGCGCGTTAGGTATTTGGATGGCTAGGGCTAAGAGGTAGACAATTAGGGGGCTGGTGTTGGCGGAGTTGATGAGGTGGATAACGTTTATCTTCCGAGCTGTTTTATTCTATTACGGTTAGGTCGAGTCCTGAGACCTCTGCGTAGCCATCGTCGGAGTATGTTGCGAAGACGCGGTCTGGGTGTAGGAGGGATAGGTAGCTGAATATTCTTGACATCGTTTGTGGGGACGACCTGTATCCTTCTTCCAGGAGTTTGAACGCTCCAGCTAGGCAGAGAGTGTCCAGCCTAACCCTTCCAACGGTTTCCTGCAAGGCCCTATATGCTTCCACAATGGCCTGTATTTCGAAGTGTTTTGTTGGGCTGCGTGTTTCCAGAACCGATGGAGCTAGGTAGTTGAACAGTGTCTGCTCGCTCTTTTCCCGGGATGCTTCAAACAACACTTTGTAGTCTGTCTTCAGCCTGAGCGCTTCAGCGGTGACGGCGTAGCGGCCTCTCCCCGTCCTCGTCAAAATACCCACATCTACAAGCCATTCAAGCCGCGGCGGGACAGTATGTCGGTATTTCGCGTAATGACGGCTTTTCACCCACTCGGCTCCAGAGCCGTAGGATTGGCGGATCTCCCTAAGTCGGTGCGCCTCCTCCAGCTCGTTCAGGATGAGCTGTTTTAGGCTGTCAGGTGCTTTCTTCAGAGACTGCCTGAGAGCCGTCGGATATATTTCCTCCATCACATACTGCATGGCCTCAAGCCGCGTAAACTCTCTCTTCTCAAATATCCAGCGCAGCATCGCTACAATCATTTGGTGGTCTTTCTGGAGGAGTGCGTAGAAGAAAAGCAGTCTCTCCACGGGTTTTAGTGTGAGTATTTCGGAGAGGCTGGCGGTCTTCTCGCCTGCCACGTGTCCCATTAGGGCTGCTGAAGATTTCAGGGACATGTATACGGCGCCCATTTCTCCGATGCTCCCCGTCCTGTCGTCGTAAAACCCCAGCTCCCCGGCTAGCTTCACGTAGTTGCGGGCGTTAACCTCCCCCTTTAACAGACCCAGTACATCTTCCTTCAGGTCGTGGAGGGCTTGTCTGGACGATTCAAGCAGCAGCGATGCCAGATAGTCTGGGGAACGTGGTGTTTTGTCAGCGTTTAGGCATGCAACCAGCTTGAGGTATCCCAGCCTACAGGCGTCCCCATGAACCTCGTAGATCATGTTGGAGCCGCCTCAGACCAGTTGACCGCGCGGTTCCTCATAACTGCTTGGCCCTTACTCAGAACAAGTATCCTCTCCCTGCCAACACCCTGCCACGGCTTGAGATACATCAGGTATTTGTGGCTCTTGGGAATGCCGTCGCTTATCACAGCCCGTGCCGTGAACCCAGCCCTCTCAGCCGGTTTCACCAAAAGCTCCGCCATGTCCACCTTCCGCCTGTTGAGGGTGACCTCCCCCACGACGATTATGCAGAAGCTGTTATCCTTCAGGAGTCTAAACATCTCCCTCAGGGCCTTCTCCATGAATTCAACGTATCGCTCTATGGACTGTGTCCCGAAAAGTCTCCGACCGACATCTCTGTAGTCATGGCCTAGAAACCAGAGCCGCAGCCAGTTGTCCCATGCATATGTCTGGAGGTTGAAGTAGGGTGGCGATGTAATGATGAGGTCGACGGACTCGTCTGCAAGAGGCAGGTGTAGGGCGTCGGTGTTGAAGCACGCACCCCTGACCGGGGGCAGACCATCAGCCAGAACAGACCCTGCTTTACGCAGCAAGCATGAGAGGACGTTTCTCACAGGCCTCCGCAGCCGATGTTTCTCAGCGTATTTCTTGATGTAGCCGGGGGCCATTGAGAAGGAGTGGCTGCAGGGAAGGCTGAGGCTTGTCTCCGAGGAGCCGTGCAGTATTCCCAGCATTAAGGCTTTAACGAAGTTCGAAGTATCGTCGTCGGCGTCTAGGAGAAGCTCGCGTATTGCGAGAATCTGTCGTAGGGTTGTAGGGTGGTAGAAGACCCTTACCTCCTCCTCGACATCGTAGACCGAGACGGCGTCGGGTCTCATGGTTTTTGCAGCCTTCTCAACCCAACTCCGCACATCCCTCAACATAACTGGGTTTACTTTGGCGCGGGTCACCACGTATGCCTCGGGAGCAAGGTCGTTCCCAACACCGAACCGGTTGCTTAGACAGGCCTCCAGAGGCGCAGTCCCCTTGCCGGAGAAAGGGTCGAGGACTACTTGACCACGGTCTGAAAACTTTTCAACAGCCCAGCGCGCCAACGCTGGAGGGAAAGACCCCGTCCTCGACATAATGCGGTGCAGCGACGACCCCCAGTTTTTACCCGCAAGCTTCCATGAATCAACAATCTCGGAGCTCAGAACATACTGCAAGCACTCCACCGAAGAGAGCGCAGAACCCGCAACCCTGTTTTATCTGTTGCCCAAGCCCCGCCTCAAACAATTCCACGGTTATCTAGCAGAGTATTGCAGGAGTAATTCGTGGATTATCCGCACCCATTAGGCGTTGTAAAACAGGGTTTGGAATGCGGTCCGCCGAGGAAAGCATTCCACGCAATGTTAGGGTAGCTAAGTCCTTGATTTGTTAAACAGCCCTCATCAACCCATCCCATGCTGTGAAGGGTTAAAAATACAACTAAATACGGCCGAGGTTTACAGATGCATACGTCGGTGTGTCTCGGTTTGGAGGCCACGGTTCTCGAGTATGATGGCCGGCCCTATTACGAGCTCGTTGTTAGAAATTTCCGCAGGCATTTACCGCTCCTCCAAGTCGCGCCCGACACATGGATAGCGTATTTCGACAGCCTCGGTGACCGTGAGTTCATAGAGCACTGCGCAAGCATATTGGCTGAGGAGCTGCGGGACTGTGAACTTCTTGTGACCTCGGAGAGCAAGGGGATACCGCTTGTCCATGAGATAGCTGCCCGCCTCGGGCATCCACGCTACATTGTATGCAGGAAGGAGAGAAAGGCGTTCATGAAAGACCCCATAGCAGTTAAGTACAAACCCATAACCTCGGCGAAAGAGCTGGAACTCGTCATCGACGGCAGATATGTCCCATATATTCAGGGCAGGAGGGTCGGCATAGTGGACGACATAGTGAGCACGAAAAACACCATGGAGGCCATGGAGAAAATAGTTGAGATGGCAGGCGGCAAAGTGGTAAAAAAGGCGACAGTCCTAGTTGAGGGGGAGCACCACAGAGACGTCATATATCTAGGAGTCCTCCCGATATTCAAAAAGAAGGCTTAACCCGCCTAAATTTCTGGCGGCATAAAAATCTTTAAGTAATCCCCCACAAAAATAGATAACGAAGCCCGGTCGTCTAGCGGCCAAACCCCTGGTCAGAGGCAGGGCCAAGGATCTCGGGCTCTGGATCACCCTCCAAGGTGAGGGGACCCCCGAGGACGCCGGTTCGAATCCGGCCCGGGCTATAATATTCTTACGGTTGCTGAATACCGGAGACGCTCTTATTTTTAGTGGGTTGGACGGGCCTGACGCTGTAATAGATACGACTTTTCATAGCGGAACACACATATACCATTCCTAATGGAAGTATGTGGGGATGTCTTCGGCTGAGTTGAAGCGGAGAATTCTGCGGCTTCTGAGGGAGGATGAGGAATTCAGGTACGCCGTGCTGGGCATGGTTGGTTATGGTGAGTTGCTGAAGAGGGCTGAAGAGCATGATAGAAAGTTCAACGAAATACTTGCTAGACTTGAAGAACATGATAGAAAGTTTGAGGAGATAGTGGCGAGGCTTGAAGAACATGACAGAAAGTTTGCAGAAATAATGGCCAGGCTTGAAGAGCACGACAGAAAGTTTGAGGAAATCATGGTAAGGCTTGAGGAGCATGATAAAAAGTTTGAAATGATAATGGCGAGGCTTGAGGAGCATGATAGAAAATTTGAGGAAATAATGGCTAGACTTGAGGAACACGACAGAAAATTTGAGGAAATCATGGCAAGACTAGAAGAACATGACAGGAAGTTTGAAATGATAATGGCGAGGCTTGAGGAGCATGATAAAAAGTTCGCAGAGATAATGGCTACACTTGAAGAACACAGTAGAAGGTTTGAGGAGCATGATAGGAAGTTTAACGAGATTACAGCTATTCTCCTGGAGCATGGTAGGCGTTTGGATAGACATGAGGAGATTCTTGCAGGTCTTCAGTCTGAGATGAGGCGGGTCCATGCGGGGCTGGAGTCTGTGTCAACCACTCTTCAACGTCTTACAATAAGTGTTGAGGAGGAGGGGGCCAGCCATATCAGGTACAGGTTGAAGGAGATGTTTGGTGTTGAGGTTGCAATCGAGAGGATTTGGGTTGACGGTGAGGAGTTGGACTTTTACGGTGTAGCCGGTGACCTATGTGTTGTCGGGGAGGCCACGGTGCGGCTTGGCCCGGGTCTGGTGGACGAGCTTCTCAGGAAGATATCTGATATCAGGGTTAAGAAGCCGGAGCTACTCCGGCCTAGGCTGCTTAAAGTCATTTACGCGGACTATGCGTCTCCGGACGCGTTGGATTATGCTAGAAAGAACAATGTCTGGATATTGAAGTGGAGTGGTAACCTAACGCCTCCCTCCGTGGAGGAGTCATAACACCGCTTAAGCGGAAAAGAGCACATTTTGGCTAACTTGGTGGCCGGACTTTTGACAACTCTAGGAGCTTTTGCCATCTCTCCTCTACCATTTTCTTAAACTCCTCCAGGAGGTGTCTGTTCTCTGGTTTAAGCAGATGTGCGAATCTCTCCTGTGTTGCCAAGTATTCTTCGATGGGGCGCGGCCTAGCGGTCACGTAGTTGAGCCGGTATTTTCCGTTCTCGATTTCGTAGATTGGGAATATTCTTGTCTCAACGGCGAGTTTGGCGATTTTTATGGTATGTTTGGGGTCGTAGCGCCATCCTCGGGGGCATGGGGCTAGGACATGTAAGAATGTGGGGCCTTCGATGCTCATGGCTTTCCTCACCTTGTTGGCGAGGTCTTTCCAGAGATGGGGTGAGGCTGTGGCGGCGTAGGGTATGTTGTGGGCGGCTACGATGGCCATTATGTCCTTCTTAGGCTCGGGCTTTCCACGCGGTGTGGTGGTTGTTACCGCGTTGAGGGGTGTTGCTGCGGACCTCTGTATCCCTGTGTTCATGTAGGCTTCGTTGTCGTAGCAGACGTATAGGAAGCTGTGCCTTCTCTCTAGGGCGCCCGAAAGGGCTTGCAGCCCTATGTCGTAGGTTCCACCGTCTCCCGCTATTACCAGAATCTTGTGACGCCTGCCACGCCCCTTCCTCTCCAAAACCCTTAGAGCGGTCTCGATGCCTGAAGCAACGGCTGCAGCGTTCTCGAAGGCCACGTGAACCCATGGGACGCGCCAGGCCGTGTGTGGATACTGTGAAGTGACCACCTCTAGGCAGCTTGTGGGGGTGACGACGATGAAGGGAGGTTCGGCGGCCAGCAATATCTGTCTGACAGCTACCAGCGCCCCGCATCCTTGGCAGGCTGAGTGCCCGGGGCTGATGCCCTCGCGGCCGTATAGTTGTTCAAGCTTGGTTACCTGAGTCACATCCAACCACCTCCAGCACCTAGGTAGAGGACACGGCTCCTTACAGACCCGCCCGCAACCCATCCCCTCACCTTGTTAAGCAGCTTGCTGACCATGCTTGTTGTCGGCTCACGTCCGCCGAGGCCGTAGACAACGCTTAAAACCGGTGTTCTAACACCTTCATCGTAAAGTGCTGACTTGACGTTGGAGGCTAGGGGTGGCGAAGCCATTCCGGGCGATAAAGCCCTATCCATCACCACGACAGCCTCCGAGTCCGATAGGTATTCGACCAGTTCACGGCCTGGGAACGGTGAAAACATCCTGACGGATATAAGGGAGAAAAACCCGTAGCCCATCTTCTCCAACAGGTGTCTAACGGTACCCATGGCGCCGCCCATACCAACGACCACAACACCCCTACCTGAGCCGTCAAACGTGAATTTTCTCAGCGCTCCGCTAGGCTCCGGGTAAAGGCTGCTGACCTCGCCAACAACCTCTCCTGCTCTCTCCAAAGCACCCGCCTGCTCAAGCTTAAACTCAAAGTAGTGTGTGGGTAGGGCGAAGACCCCGAAGCTGTGCGGGCTGTCGTAGTCAAGCCTCGGCCGTGGAGTGTGGGGTAGATATTTTTTCACTTCGTCGTCCGGTAGGGTTTCAACGGGTTCACTGCTGTGGGAGACTGTGAAGCCGTCAAGGTTGACGGCGACAGGCAGGAGGACTTCCGGGTGCTCTGCGAGGCGGAAGGCCTGTATTGTGTAGTGGTAGGCTTCCTGCGGGCTTTCGCAGAATATTTGAACCCAGCCGCTGTCCCTCGAGCCCATCATGTCGGAGTGGTCGCCGTGGATGTTTATCGGGGCTGAGAGCGCTCTGTTGGCTACGGCCATCACTATAGGGCATCTTAAACCCGATGCCACGTACATGATTTCATGCATCAAGGCAAGGCCCTGGCTTGAGGTTGAGGTGAAAACACGTGCTCCGCAAAGTGATGCGCCGATGCAGGCGCTTAACGCCGAATGCTCGGACTCAACCGGGACGAATGCTGCATCAACCTGTCCAGACGCCACGTACTCGCTCAGCCTCTCAACGATGATGGTCTGTGGTGTTATGGGGTATGCGGAGATAAAATCGACGTCGGACTGTTTAACGGCGTAGGCCACCGCCTCATCCCCTGTCATCAAAATAGCTTGTCTAAGTCTGTTCATGCTCCAACACCATTTTAATCGCCTTCCGGGGACATTCCTCAGCGCATATCCCGCATCCTTTGCAGTGTTCGTAGTCTATCTGTACAAGGCCGTCCGGGTCCCTGTATATTGCTGGCTCGGGGCAGTAAATCCAGCAGATTAGACAGTTTGTGCACTGATATCTCTCTATGACGGGCTTCATGCTACGCCAGCTAGACATCCGCAGCTCAGCACTGTTACCTGCCTCGAAAACAACCGGAAGCAACATCTTATGCTGCATGCTCAACCACCACCATTGAAGCACCGAGCCTAACGACGGCGGCGTCTCTCTCACCAAACTTCTCAGCAACAACCCTCTCCACAGCCTCCAGCGGCACCGCACCAGACGCTCTAGAGAACGCCCCCAACATAGCGAGGTTAAGGCTTCTCGGCCTACCCAGCTCCGCCACAGCCCTGGAGGCGTCCACGGAAAACACACTTACACCCTCTATGTCTAGGTGTAACGGTGACGGGGTGTTGACAACTAGCACGCCACCCCTCTTCACAAAAGAGGCCACACCGGTGCCGAGAAGCCTTTCCTCGAAAACAACGGCGCCATCCACAGATTCCACAGGGGACCTGAGGGCAACCGGGTGTTTGGAAACCCTCACATAGGCTCTTACAGGTGCTCCGGACCTTTCGGGCCCGAACTCGGGGAAACTTTGGGAAAACAGGCCGGAACGCAGGGCCGCTTCGGCCAATACCCTACCCGCTGTAACAACTCCCTGCCCACCTCTACCAAGTATGAGGAATTCAAGCAGCATGGCCCATAAATGAATATACGGGGCTGTCTAATAAATACACTCAAAAAATAATAATTACATAAAAATTCTACTTAATGGGGTTCAACCAGTTGCAGGGTTCCGGCTCACGGCTCTCCACACGTCTTCCGGCTTGATTGGAAGCTTCCTTATCCGTGTTTTCAGGGCGCGGGAGACGGCGTTAGCAATAGCTGAGGCGACCGGGTTCGTGGCCAGCTCGCCGATGCTTTTCGCACCGTAGGGCCCGTAGTCGTCATAGGAGTCCGCGAAAAAGACTGTGACGTTGTTTGTCTCTGCGGCTGAGGGCAGTAGGTATTCCATGAAGTTGGGGTTTATGTAACGGCCTTCCTTTACCACCACCTCCTCGGTCAATGCGTAGCCGATGCCTGTGGCTATGCCGCCGTGCGCCTGTGCCTCCGCCTCCGCCGGGTTCACCACCCTGCCTATGTCCAGGCCCATAGCTATTTTCTCAACCTTCACAGCACCGGTCTCCAAGTCTACGGCCACCTCGGCGAAGACAGCTGCCCAGCTCGGTGGCGCGGCATTAGGCCTCATCCCGCTGACAACTATGGGTAGAAAACCGTTTCTTGTCTTGTACCGCATGGCCACATCCGCGAAAGTGACGTATTGTTCAGGTCTGTCAGGATGCCAGACCCTACCATCCATGAAAACAAGCTCCTCCGCCGGCGCCTCAATCATCTCCGCCGCCTTTTGGAGAATCTTTTTCTTCATCTCCTCCGCGGCCGCTAGGACGGCTAAGCCGCCAACATATGTTCCCCGGCTTGCATGCGTCCCCATGTCGAATGGTGTTGTCTGGGTGTTTCCCGCCTCGACGTATACGTTGGAGACATCGATTCTTAGGTGTTCGGCGGCGTAGGCTGCTAGGGTTTCATGCTCGCCGGGGCCCATCTCAACCATAGCGGTCGTGATTGTTATCGTTCCGTCTTCGTTCAGCTTCATTACCACGCCGGCACCCTCCTGCCTATCCTGCCCCTCGGCCATCTGGCCGCCGGTCCCTGAAGTGTGGTGTCCCACAGCAACACCACAGGCCCTCACGACACCGTTCTCAACCCTCCGCCCACAATCCCATCCAAACATCTTAGCCGTGGCCAAGGCTGCCTCGGCGAGTTTCATCGACTTGATGACTGTCGTAACTGTGGGCCCTTGACCATAGTATATGTCGCCCGTCTTCGGCAGGTTTTTCAGCCTGAACTCGAGCGGGTCTATTCGAAGGTCGTCGGCTATCTCATCCATGAGGGATTCGAGGGCCATGTTTTGCTGCGGGTTGCCGAAACCCCGCATAGCCCCGCATACAGGCAGGTTTGTGTATATTCCTTTTCCCTCATAGTATCTGTATGTGGCTGCGTAGCTTGATATGAACCATCCGCCCACGCATGTTACAGCCTCTATCATGTGGTCGGCGTAAGCCCCGCTTTGCAGCAGGGCCCTAAGCTCCATTACCTTGAGTAAACCATCTCTGTCTACTCCGAGGCGGACATCCATCACAGCAGCCCTCCTGGCGCTGATGTAAAAATCCTCCTCCCGCGACGCAACATACTTGACCGTCTTCCCCGTTTTAAGAGCGAGATAAGCTATTACGGGCTCGTGGATGGCGAGGTTGTATTTTGCGCCGAACCCGCCTCCCAGCGGCATTGCGTGGACGATAATCTTGTTGGCGGGCATCTGTAATGCCTGTGAAAGCCAATATCTTGTTCCATGTATTGACTGTGTGGTGCAGTATACGTCCAGGCCGCCGTCAACGCGTGGGCTGCATATTATTGCGCGTGTCTCTATTGGTGCGTTGTAGAGTATCTGGGTTTTGAACGTGTCCTCATACATTTTTACCACACTGCTGTAGGCCTCATTTTTTCTCCCAACCTCCATCACGTCGCTGTATCCGACGTTACTGTCAAGCTTTTTGACTTCTTTACCAACCTCGATCTCGTCGTGAACAAGTGGTGCATCCTTTTTCAAAGCCTCCTCCGCGCTGTCAACATAGTCTAAAACAGCGTAATCCACGTCCAAAAGCTCCACGGCGTCATAGGCTGTTTCAGGCGAGGTCGCCGCCACGGCTGCAACTATGTCTCCTACGAATCTCTGTCTGACATCAAGTATTCTCCTGTCCCTTATCACTTTCCACGGGACGGGGGAAAATGTTCTCCCGAACCTGTGGGCTGGCACGTTGAAGGGGGTGAGGACCTCCACCACACCGCTTAGGGCTCTGGCCCTGCTGTCGTCTATTCTTTTTACGATGCAGTTTGGGTAGGGTGAGTGGAGGAGGGCTGCGTAAAGTGTTCCCTTGGGCTGGATGTCGGCCACATATTTTAAACGCCCCATGAGCCTGTGGACAGCGTCCGCCCTCTTCCGGGGCACGCCTATGTAGCGGGTTGTCTGCGAAGACATCTCAGCTCTTCCTCAACAGTTTATAGAGTGTTTCAGATGTTAGCGGTATGGTGTCTATTTCGATGTCTACAGCGTCGCGAATTGCGTTCGCTATGGCTGCTGGTATCGGTATAAGCGCCAGTTCAGCCAGCCCCTTGGCGCCCAGCGGGCCGTACGGGGTTATGTCCTCAACGTATACAGGTTCCTCGAACTCGGGCATGTCGGTTGCCGAGGGGATTAAGTAGTCCATCAGGCTTGCGTTAAGTAACCTCCCCTCGCTAAACTCAAGCTTCTCGAGGACTGCGTAGCCGAGGCCCTGCGCCGCCGCTCCGAACATCTGACCACGGGCTAGTGCGGGGTTGATTACTCTACCGCAGGCTGCTCCTGGATATACCTTCACCACCTCTACCTTCCCCGTCTCAAGCTCAACCCTGACCTCCGCCGCAACGGCTGCGTAGGAGAAGATTGTGTACGCGTGTCCCTGCCCCTTATCTTCATCGAAACGTCCCTTCGGTAGAAAGTAGTAACCGTTGGCCGTCATGTCAACGCCCTTGGAATAGCAGGCAGCCACCACATCCCGCCATGAAACCCGCTTGCCTGTACTGCCTCTCACGGAGAAAAAGCCGTCTGAGACCTCGATGTCTGCGGGGTTTGCCTCAAGCATAGAAGCCGCCATCTTAACCACCCTCTGCCTTATTTTTGCTGCTGCGACCAGGACCCCTGCACCGCCGAGGGCAAGCCCACGTGACCCATGCGTAGCCCCTGTATCGGGTGCGTAGCTCACGCCTCCCTCAACCTTAATCCATTCGTAGGGAATCCCTAGAACTTCTGCAGCAATCTGCCTTATCCCCGTGTGTGTTCCCTGTCCGAACTCTACAACACCTGTCTGCACAACAACGCTGCCATCTTTGTAAACAGTCATCACAGCAGCCCCCCAGTCCGGTACACCCCTACTAGTGCTTATTCCATGCCATGCACATGCAACCCCGAAGCCGTAGGCGTAACCGTTTTCCACACGCCTTCTCCCACGCCCTGTTACGGACTTGACTTTCTCCAGCAAAGGAGCTATACCTGTATCGCTGCCCATTACCTGAGATGTTGCGGACAGGTCTCCAGGCCGTAGAATATTTTTGAGCCTAAACTCCACAGGGTCAAGCCCGAGCCTCCGGGCAAGCTCGTCCATCTGGCGTTCAGTTGCAAACTGTATCTGAGGGTTGCCGAACCCCCTGAAACTCCCTTGATAGACCTTGTTGGTGTAGACGAGCCTTCCAACAACCTTGACATGAGGCACCCTATACGGCCCACTGGCGTGTACCGCTGCCCTCCACAGAGTGTATGGCCCCCGGTTGGCGTACGCACCACTGTCAAAAATAATGTCGACGTCTATGAATTTTAGGGAGCCGTCGCGGCCTGCTCCACTTCTGTATTTTATGACGGCGGGGTCTCTTTTGCAGTGGCTTGTCAGGCTCTCCTCACGGCTGTACTGTAGGAAGACGGGTTTCCCTAAACGGTGGCATGCAACAGCTGCCTGAGCGGAGACTATGGGCCCCATGTCGTCTTTTCCTCCGAAAGCGCCTCCGATGGCCGGCTGTACTATCGTCACCCTACTATGGGGTATTCCAAGGACCCTGGCAACCGTTCTCTGAGCGAGGTGCGGGTACTGCGAGGGGCTTATCACCGTGACCCCGTCGGATGTAGGGATGGCTAGCGCGGCCTCTGTCTCTATGTAGGCGTGGTCCTGGGGGCCAAGTATGTAGGTTTTCTCAAAAATAACGTCTGACTCTGACTCCCCTAAGGCAACGTCCCCCTTCAAAACATTCACGCGGACAACGACGTTAGACCCACGCTCCTCATGCACCAAAACCTCATCCTTCAAAGCCTCGTGAACGTCGTAGACGGCTGGTAGAGGGTCTATCTCAACCACTGTCTTCTCAAGCAGGTCATCGACTTGGTAGGCATCGGAGCCGACGACCAAGGCGACCGGCTCTCCGTAAAACCTTACTTTACCCTCCGCAAGCACCGGTTGGTCGTTTACCGTGTAACCTACCTGGTTCTCACCCGGAACATCTTTCGCGGTGATTAGGAAACCATCGCTGCTTTCAAGTTTAACCGACCTTATGTAGCCGTGGGGGACATGGCTTCTAACAATCCTTGCATGAAGACATCGTCTGTCGACATAGTCCTCGACATAGCGCAGCAACCCCCTAACCCCGGACACCGACTCGTAACGCAGCACATCCTTGCCAACAACCGTGAACTGTGTCCTCGAAAACCAATCCTTCAGAGTACTCAATGCGTCAACTTCAGCTTCGGACACATGCGATTTCCGCCCTCTCGTTTATATAAACGTATTCAACGTGTTTGTGCGTGAGTGTTGTAGTAAAAAATGGAAACATCGTGACTCCCACCGGAGTTTTCAGGGCGTCGGTATTTGTCTCCGACGGAGAGATAACAGGTCTGGGCGAGGGTGTCAGAGACAGAGGTGCTGAAGTCATCGACGCGGAAAGGATGTATGTCTTCCCCGGATTCGTCGACGAGCACGTGCATTTTAGGGAGCCGGGTCTAGAGGTTAAGGAAGATTTTGAGACGGGTTCGAAGTCGGCTGTCGCCGGAGGAGTCACCACCGTGCTTGAAATGCCGAACACAATTCCTCCCGTGTCGGATGTGAAAGAGTTAAGGCGGAAGGACTCTATTGTGCGCGGTAAGGCATTCTCGGACTACGGCCTGTACGGTGTTCTTACGGACTACAGCCTTGACGACCTAGAGGAGCTCTTTGACGCCGGCGCTGTGGGCTTCAAAGCCTTTCTAGGCCCAACAACGGGCGACATAGCACCGCCCAGCGACGCAACAGTGTACAAGGCCTTGGAAAAGTCGGCCGCAAAGGGGTTCCCAATCGCTTTTCACTGCGAAAACAGGCAGCTGGTAGAGCACTTTGAGAAACTGGCCCGTGAACGTGGTGAGCACCCGCTTGTACATCTTTACTCTAGGCCTGCTGTATGCGAGGTTGAGTCGGTTAGGAGGGTCGTGTATCTAGCGCAAAAAACAGGCGGAAGAGCCTTAATAGTACACATAAGCAGCGGCGAAACAGTCAGCTTTCTGGAAAGGGAGCATCTACCTAACGTTTTCACAGAAACATGTCCACAGTATCTCTTCTTCGACAGCAGAGACTATGAAAGGCTGGGAACGCTGATCAAGGTTAACCCTCCCATAAGGGGGCCAGACGACCGTGAAATGCTTTGGGAGGGCATCCGTCGAGGTGTGATAAAAACACTAGGCTCTGACCACGCGCCCCACACATTGGAGGAGAAAAACACGGGTATGTTGAAGAGTCCCTCAGGGATGCTGGGCGTCGAAACATTGGCTTCCTTAATGATTGACGCCGCAGTCAGAAACCTCATACCCTTTGAAAAGGTCGCGGAAATATGTTCAACAAACCCGGCGAAAGCCTTCAACCTCTACCCGCGTAAAGGCGCCATAGTCGTAGGCGCGGACGCCGACCTCGTAATAGTGGACACCAAAACCCCGAAAGAAATAAAGGCCCACAGACTCCACAGCAAAAACAAATTCACACCCTACGACGGCATGCAGCTAAACTCCTCAATAAAATACACGATTTTACGCGGACACATAGTGGCGGTTGACGGTGAGCCGACTGGTGTGAGGGTTGGACGCAACGTGAGTGATAAAATATAAATGCCACCAAACAGCTCATGAAGGGAATGTACAGACAAAAAAGTGCTATAACAAAATCTACGGCTATAATTTTGGTCGCCGTAATAGTTATCGCTGCAGCGGCTGCGGTCGGCATCTTCACCATAGGCCTGCCGGGAGGTCAGCAGACCCCACAGCTGAGTGAAGTGAGGGTGGGATTGGTCGAGCCTTTGAGCGGTGCCTACGCAGTTTTCGGGAACGAGGCCAAACAAGCCGCCGAACTTGTAGCTGAGGAGATAAACTCAGCTGGAGGCATCAAAAACCTTGGAGGGGCAAAGATTAGGCTATTCGTAGAGGATAGCAAGAGTTCGGCAGACGGCGCTAGGCTTGCTGCTGAGAAACTAGTTAACGTGGACAAAGTGAACGTCATTATTGGAGCCTTCATAAGCGCTCACACACTTACAATGCTTGACGTAACAGAGCCGAAGAAGGTTGTGGTAATGGCTGACGCGCTAGTTGACTACCTTACCGCCCGCGGCTTCAAATACATAGTTAGACTACCGCCCAAGGCATCTGTACACGGCGCCACAGCAGTTGACTTCGCCGTAGCTGTTTTCCAGAAAAACAACCAGAAAATACAGCGGCCGGTCATCGTACACTTTGACGGGCTCTTCGGAGAGGTGACAGCTGACGGCATCTACACACGGCTCAGAGATCTCGGGATAAAGGTTGTGGACAGAATCAAATACCCGACTGACATCACCGACATGGCCCCAATCATAGAGAGAATAAAGGCAGCCAACCCTGACATAGTCTTCGCAGTTCCCTACTACGCTGACTCCATTATACTGGCGAAAGCCGTCAAATCTCTCGGGCTGAAGGTACAGTTTATAGCGGGCGCCGGTGGAACAGGCCTCGCAGATCCTGAAACCATTAAGGCTGCAGGAGACGCTACAGAGTTGATGACAAACACCTACAGCTACGACCCCTTCCTCCCAACAGAGTACAATAAACAGCTTGTACAAAAATTCCAGAACAGGTATGGTAAGCTGCCAACAGAGGCCGCCGGCATCATCTTCTACACGCTCTGGACGTTGAAAGAAGCGCTCGAAGTATCTGGAAAGACCAACCCAAGCAACCCATTGGACGGCGACAGCCTCATGGCGGCACTAATGTCGCTAGACCTCCAGTCAGGGCCTGCTGCTGAAACATATCCCTCAGGCCGCATACGGCTCGCACCCAACGGAGACAACATCTACGCACAAGCAGTGGTCCTGCAGGTACAGAACGGAAAACCCGTCCTCGTATATCCCTTTGAAAAAGCAACAAACCCCGTAAAATTCCCAAGACCCTGAAAACCAACCTAATATCCACCCAATTTTTATTGTATTTTTGCGGTGTTTACTAACATGTTTTCGGCCGACCTCTTCACCTCCTTCATCCAATACGTTGTTTTAGGGCTTATGCTCGGCGGTGTGTATGCGCTCGCCGCGATGGGGTTGGCGCTCCTTTTCGGCGTAGCCAACCTAGTCAACTTCGCCCACGGTGAATACATAATGCTCGCAATGTACATGACCTATGTTGTTTCGCTAGGGTTTATACAGGACCCTGTTCTCTCACCGATAGTGACTGTTCCCGTCTTCTTCTTAATCGGTGTCCTAACTTACCTAGGTGTGTTTAAACGGCTGGTTACTGCTCCGCCCCTCTCCCAGATCGCCGCCACCGTCGGAATACTTGTTCTCCTAAGGAACCTGGCTCTCACCATTTGGGCTGCGGAGCCAAAGGCCCCACCATACACGGTTTTCGCAACATCTGTAAATCTGGGCCCGTTAACCATACCGCTTGACAAGCTGGTGGCCACCGTTGTCAGCATAGCCGCGTTGCTTATTCTGTACTTCTTTTTAGAGAGAAGCAGGCTCGGTGTTGCTATGCGTGCTTCAGCCGACGACGTTGAGGCCGTATCACTGATGGGTGTTGACACAAACCGCCTCTTTCTAGTAACCACGGGCATCAGCATGGCCTTAGTGGGCCTTTCAGGCTCACTTATCATGACGTTTCAGGCCGTAACCCCCACATCAGGGCTTCTCTTCGGCCTCCTCACATGGGCCATAGTGGCCTTGGCGGGCCTAGGCACTGTCAGGGGCATATTTGTATCAGCCATAATCTTCGGAGTAGTCGACAGCCTCGCCTCAGGCATCTGGGACCCGCGCGGAAGAGAGATAGTTCTCTACGGACTCTTCATACTCATCCTCTGGGTTAGGCCTAAGGGCTTGTTCGGGAGGCGGTAAAATTGGTAAGGAGCTCGGTGTTCCCCACCATAGCCGGTGTTTTCGCTGCAGTACTCCCGCTTATCCTAGGATTCAACGACTACTATGTCTTCCTCGTAACCCTGATTATGCTCTACACGACCATCGTGGTAGCGTGGCAGCTTATAGGCGGACTGGGCGGCCAGCTCGACCTAGGTGCTGGAGCCTACCATGGACTTGGGGCCATAGTGACAGGTTATCTGATGGTGTATCACGGTATCTCGGGATGGGTTGGTCTTCTTGTAGGCGGGGTAGCAGCCGCAGGCGTAGCTTTCATAATCGGCTACCCTAGCTTCCGGTTCGGACTTAGAGAGGTCTGGTATGCTCTCTCGTCACTGGCCCTAGTCCTAATACTCCAGAAAATCTTCCTGCTGTGGACGGATGTCGCGGGACCGCTTGAACGCTACATACCCTACGCAGAGTTCGACCCATTATTTATGCGGTCAGGTTACAAAACCTTCTACTACTACATAACACTAGCACTGCTTGCCGTAACCTTCATAATAGTACACCGAGTGCGGCGAAACAAACTCGGCCTGTATCTCCAGAGTATTAGAGATAATGAGGAAGCTGCTGAGATGCTGGGCGTTGACGTCAGGAAATATAAGCTCATAGCCCTCCTAGTTTACAGCTTCATAGCGGCCCTGACAGGAGGCATATACACCAGCATGGTCGGCTTCTACCACCCCACACTGTTTGACAGCTGGATAAGCATACAGACAGTCACACTCTCGATAGCAGGTGGTTTGGGCAGCTTTTGGGGCCCCCCGATAACCTCGGTAATCCTGTTAACGATACAGGAGTATCTGCGCATAACGTTGGGCGCCGTGATAATCGGGCTGCATCAAGTCATTTTCGGCATCATCCTCATCTTTATAATATTGTTCAAGCCCGATGGCCTGGGGCCTTTACTGGACACGTTGGCCGTGCGTCTGGGTCTAATCTCTAAGGCTTCAAAGGGGGTGTGATATGAAGGCTGTTGAAGTGGTGAACGTCTCTAAAAAATTCGGTGCTCTAGCAGCCCTGTCTAACGTTAACATGTACGTGGACACTGAGGAGATAGTTGGTTTAATCGGGCCTAACGGCGCGGGAAAAACCACTCTCTTCAACATATTAACAGGGTTCCTGAAACCCGACACAGGAGTCGTCAAAATATTCGGCAATGACGTAACAAATCTCCCACCTCACAAGATAGCCCAGAAAAAAGTGGCGCGAAGCTTTCAAATCATTAAACCATTTCCCTCCATGACGGTTTTAGAGTCCGTAATGGTTGGCGGATACCTGAACACAAGCGACGAGAAAACAGCGAGGGAAAGAGCTGTCGAGGCATTAAAGATGGTGGGCGTACACCACTTAAGCGACAGGTTGGCGAAGGAGCTTAACACACAGCAGCTTAAGCTGGTTGAGCTGGCCAGGTGTCTAGCAACCCAACCCCGCCTCCTGCTACTAGACGAGCTGGTAGCCGGCCTTACACCGGCCGAAGTGGACAAGATGTCCGACCTCATAAAGAAGCTAAACAAAGAAAACGGCATAACTGTTCTCCTAGTAGAACACGTGATGCGGTTTGTCATGAAAATATCGGACAGAGTTGTTGTGCTTAACTACGGCGAAGTCATCAGCGTCGGTACACCCGAGGAAGTAAGCGGAGATCACAGGGTCATCGAAGCATATCTGGGGACCAAGACGGGGAGATGACATGTTAACGGTCACAAACCTCAACGCCGGATATTCACAGATACAGGTACTCTGGGACGTAAATATTTCGGTGGAGAAGGGAACTGTGACCGCTTTAATCGGCTCAAACGGCGCCGGCAAAAGCACCTTGCTTAAAACACTTGCAGGCCTGATAAAACCCTACTCAGGCAGGATAAGTTTCAAAAACATGGACATAACAGGCCTACCACCACACAAGGTAAGACAGTCCGGTCTATCACTGGTCCCCGAGGGGAAAAGACTGTTCCCAAACCTAACCGTTAGGGAAAACCTGTTGATGGGCGGTTACATCATCAAAGACGAAAAAGAGCTACGGGATAGAATCGAATTGGCGGAGACAATATTCCCTATCTTGAAGGAGAGACGTGACCAGCCTGCACGCCAGCTTAGTGGCGGCGAAGCGCAAATGCTGGCAATAGCGAGGGCTTTAGTGGCAGGCTCCGAGCTGCTGATGGTGGATGAGCCGAGCAGCGGGCTCGCACCACGCATTGTTGAGACAATATTTGTCAAACTTAACGAGCTTAGGGACAGGGGTTTAACAGTCTTCGTAGTTGACCAATTCGTCGAAAAAGCATTAGCCATCTGCGACAAAGCCTACGTCATGGAGAACGGTCGAATAGTTTTCTCAGGTACACGCGACGAAGTAGAGAGAAACTCGGAGCTCAAAAAATTCTATATCGGTCTTCCGTGAAAAACTCGTCGTCTTTTGGTAAGGTAGGTTGAGCATCACTGTGTCGAGACCTTTAGGTCTACTATTGCCGGTGCCCCGCGCTTAACTGTTTCCACACCTTCCGCAATTTTGTTTAACGCCTCGGACGGTTCCGCCGCATCGTAGGCTTTGAGACCGCATGCCTCCCCTATCTTGGCGATGTCAAGCCGTTCGTAGAAATCGGCCCCTTCGAGAAACCCGACCTCGTTCAGGCTTTTGTAAAGTCCTGTGTCCAGGACGCTTTTCTTCACGTCGCCCCAGCATCCGTCGTTGAAGACTACCGTCAAGACGGGCAGCCTACACCATCTCCCAAGAACGTAGGCAGAAACAGGGTTGTTGAAGACAAAGCTACCATCACCTACTACGGCAGCAACGAAGCTCGCAGGCCGAGCCATTTTCACACCATGCGCCGCCCCAAGACCCCATCCAAGACCACCGGCGGGCGGCTCCCAGAAATACGTCCCCGGAACCTCTCTGTCTATATACTGCGGCTGGAGAGAGTACTCGTTTAACAAAACAGCGTCAAGTGGAAGCGCCCTGCCCAAAAGATGTGACGCCAGCCGTTTAGTCAGCACTCCTTTCTTGAAATCTTCTTGCACGTGCCTTTCACGTTCCTCGCGCAGATTACTCCACTCCCTGAACGCCTCCAACCTCCTGTTTTCCAAAACATCGACGCCAACGGTATTTGTCTCCCCCAGCTTCTCGACAAGCATTCTAAGAAACGTTGACGCCTTCGATGTCACCGCCACGTTAAACCGGAACCCCCATAGGTTGTAATCTATCTTTAAAGGGTCAACGCCTACCACAACCCTATAGGCCTCGTCCCTAACTTTCTGTCTGGCAGGTATCCAGGGAACATCCGCCTCAAGCACCAGTACGAAATCCGCCCTAGACAGGTCTGCAGGGGCTGAGAAGGGGTTTGTTGTGGGAAAGTTTACATAATCTCCAATAGCATGGTTCACCCTGCATCCTGTCAGGGACGCAAGCTCAACAAGCAGGCCGACGTTTTCCGCATCTCTTCCCGCCGAACGCGTCAAAACTACAGGGTAGTCTGCTTCCACCATCTTCGAAGCAATATCCTTCACGACTTCAGGCTGTGGTGCAGGGCTGAAGGAAAAAGTTCGCAACGGGAAAGATGGAGGCTCCACGACTTTTTCCATCAACCATTCACGGTGTATACCGATGTATGCCGGGCCCTGAGGCTCGGCCGACATTACCTCGGCTGCCCGTACAACAGCTTCAGGTATTTCAGTGAGAGACTTGACCACGTAGCTCCATTTTACGAACTGTCCCACAAGCTGCTCTATGTTACGCGTCTCCTGACCCCAGTGAACCCTTAGATTTTTCGAGCCCTGGTGCCCGCTTTGTGTAAACGGGGTTATCCCGGAGACAAGTAGAACAGGTATGTTCGCGGTTTTAGCGTTTATGATGTTGTTCAACGCGTTGGCCACCCCCGGTGTGGTGTGGACGAGTACCGCGCTCAGATTCCCCGAGGCCGCAGTATAGCCGTATGCGGCTGATGCCGCGGTGGCTTCATGCAGACATACCACCATCTCAGGCCTTTCAGCTTTCTCAAGCAGACGATAGTCTAGTAGAAGGCTTGCATACTCCGTCCCCGAGTTTAGGAAGAAAACGTCAAAACCTGCTTTCTTCAACGACTTTAGCAGAAGCCCACCACCCGTGAGCACTTTCCCCGACATATCACCGAGGGTTGAAATGGGCGATATAAAGCCAATTCAAACGGCTTTAACGGCGAAACCATATACCTCGCCTAACCTTACATAAGTGGGGCTGATGAGGTTGTATCTCTTGGAGGGCTACAGAAAGGCCGCCGAATTAATGAAGACTGCGCTTGAAAAATTATTGGAAGTCTGGTTTCGGTGGTTTTGTTCGGCTCCGTGGCCCGTGGGGATGTCTCCGATACCTCCGACATAGACATGCTTATTGTCGCCAAGAACCTGCCGGGAAGAAGATTTGAGAGGATAAAGTTGTTCAACAAAGCCGAGGACCTTTGTAGAGATGAGCTTAGGACTATTCACGAACGTTACAGCATCACTACATACTTTTCACCCATCATGAAAGATGTCGCAGAGGCATGCAGGATATCCCCTCTATACCTAGACATTGTCGAGGATGGGATAGTGCTGTTTGATAGGGATGGGTTTATGAGTAATCTACTCGAGAGACTTCGGAGTAGGCTTAGGGCGATGGGGGCTAGGAGGGTTTGGTGGGGTAGAAAATGGTACTGGGTGTTGAAGCCCGAGGTTAAGGTCGGGGAAGTGTTAGAGATTGAATAACCTTGAGAATGCTAAATGTGCAATAAGACATGGTTAATAGGTTTATGCGGTGCTTATGCACCTCACAGAACTTAGCTTGACTTCAATGCTTGGCCGTAGAACTCGTCGCTGTAAAGCTTTTTTCTTGCGAAGTATTCGCGTGCGACCTCTATTGCCCCACGTCGTAGAAGCATCGCCCTCTTTACACGGGCGGCCGCTATCTCCAAAGCCACCTGCCGCGGCGGCCTTGTCCGCAGGTCGGCCTCGGTTAGGATAAGTTTGACGTTCGACGTTATCTTCTGTTTGATGAGCTCAAAGGCTTCATACTCTGTGCCGCCCTTATACTCAACGTAGGAGCCTATGACTCCGCCGGCGTTGACTACGAAGTCAGGCATCACCCATATGCCCTTCTCTGTGAGTATTTTTTCGGCTTCAGGTGTTGTGGGGATGTTGGCGGCTTCTACGACAATTTTTGTCCCCCTAGTTATCAGCTGCTGCGCCGTCTCCGCATTTATGGCGTCTGAGCCTGCGGCAGGTATGAAAATATCCGCGCCGGCCTCGAACACATGCTCTTTAGGTTTCTTGGCGAATTTTCTGAGACCAGCCATGTGCTTGACCTGTTCAAGCTCCCTCATTATCTCGGGTATGTCGAGGCCTTCAGGGTCGTGTATGCATCCTGATATGTCACAGACAGCCACTATCCTGTAACCCATGTCGTCCAGGAATTTGGCTGTAAACGAGCCGACGTTCCCAAAGCCTTGAATGGCCACTGACACGTTTTTAGCATCTAGGTTGAGCATGTTCATTTGTGTGAGTATTTTGAGCGTTAGGTCTGTTGCAACAGCCACCCCGTAGCCTGTTGTCCCAAGCTCATGGGGTATGCCGCCCAGCTCCCTCGGCTTCCCCGTACACGCTCTCATATCCCCTACCTCGTGGGCGAACACGGCCATGTCAAGCTCTGTAGTCCCCATGTCCGTGGCCGCAATATACTGCTGCACAACGTATGGCTTGACCATCTTTGCGAACGACCTCATCCAAGCAACCTTGTCCACCGCCGACGGGTCGCCCATGATGCCGGACTTTGCGCCGCCGAATGGAAGAGCTGCCATCGCGCACTTCCACGTCATCGTCCTCGCAAGCCGGAAAACCTCCACCGGAGTGACGGTTGACGTAAACCTTATCCCACCCTTGCCGGGCCCCATAGCAGTGTTGTCCACAACAAGCACACCCCTCATCCCTGTGTCGGGGTCGTAGACCTGCAACACCTTCTCAGGCCCCCACTCATCAGCCAAAACCCAGACATCTGTTTCGGCCATGGACAACCAACATGAGTCTATACCTGCGATATATATTCGAGACGGTGAAGCGTAAACGCGTTATGGGGATGGTTTTATGTAGATTTTCGCCCCTAGAATAGAGTTGTTAGGTATTAGAACCTTGACGCCGTCGGGCTTCACTATTGTTGTGAACAGTGTTGAAACATCTTCGACAATCCCTTCGTCCCCGCCTAAAACAACTTTGTCACCGATTTTTAAGGGCCTTGTTATGAGTATGAATAGGCCAGCTATTGCTTGTCCCAAAACCTGCTGTGATGCAAAACCCACCACTAGTCCGATAAATCCCCCAAGCGCGACACCCGCAGCGCCTCCCGCCACACCTCCCGCTATAGCCGCGACTAAGGCGCCCACACCGATAATTTTCACGATGTTTCTAACGGCTGCCGAAGTGGGATGGTCGTGTTTCATCCTCATGGACCAGTAGAAAAAAGTTGCGAGACTGTTTACAATTAGGTATCCAAGCCCCACGGCCGTCAGGACCTGTACGTAGCCTAGGTAGTCGATGAGTATGATGCCAAAGCCCACTAAGTAAGCAGTGAAGAACCACTGTAAAACCGCCGCCACAACCACATACAAAACTACATAGAAAAAGACACGCAGCAGCGAGGAAGAGATTTTCTTAGCCACCGCAGACTTATCCAGCTCAGCAGCCATAAAACACCGAATTGATATCACTTTAATAATTTTTTGTTAACGTTAAAACAGCCAGCAAACAAGGCAGCTTATCAACATAAACTTCGGCAAGAAAAGCAGAGACGCTTCGAAAACTACACAAATCACCCTCCCCCCTTAACCTTCATTCTAGGCTCCGAGTATCCGTATATTCTGCGCCGGGGGCGGGATTTGAACCCGCGCGGCCGTAAGGCCACTGGTTTAGCAGACCAGCCCCTTAACCTGGCTTGGGTACCCCGGCAAGCTTAACCCACCCTAAACCCCGACATGACGATATTTGTGTCTTTGGCTCACCGAAATAGACGGCTTGACCTGGAGCCCTTACGCTGTAGGTATTACGTGTTTATCCATATAGCGTGCTCGGTGTTGATTGTTTGGATATGGGGCTGGGTATTGGTTTTGGATACGACCCCGCCATGTCTGCGGCTGAGATGGCGGGCTTTGCCCGTTTAGCCGAGGAAAAGGGTTTCAGTCTGGCGTTTTTCTCAGAGACTTTGCAGACGTTCAGGGATGCTGTATCCACCATAACTGTCCTAGCACAGAACACCTCCAGGATGCAGCTCGGTTACACACAGATAGCGCGTCTCAGGTCACCTCTCGTGCTGGCTCAAACTGCAGCAAGCCTTGATGAAATATCCGGCGGAAGGATAGTGCTGTCCTTAGGGGCCTGTACCGAGCAACACTGTTTGAGACACGGTGTTCCGTCAGCGAACCCTGCGAAATCTCTTGAAGAATATCTTCTGGTTTTCAAGCGTATACTGGCCGGTGGTAGTGTGGACTTTGCCGGCGAATATGTTGTGATGAAGGGTGGCGGTCTAGGCTTCAAGCCTCCACGGACAGACATACCTGTCTGGGTTGCGGCCACCAGCCTTAAGGGCTTAAAGCTTGCGGGCAGGGTTGCGGACGGAGTCCTACTCAACGCAACTACTTCTGTAGAGTACTGTCGGAACGCCGTCAGAATATTTAGGGAAAGTGCAAGGGAGGCTGGGCGTGACCCCGATACGCTGGATGTGGCGGGAATTATCGTCACGGCGGTGTCGCACGACCGCCGCGAGGCCGTTAACATGGTCAGGCGGGAGGTCGCAAGCAAGTTCAGTCCCCTGATGGTTGATTTTGCGGTCAGGCCACGGGTCAAGGTTGGCGAGCCCTTCGTGTCGGAGGAGTTAATTCAGAGTTTACATAGGTCGTACATGCAGGGGGGCCTGCAACGCCTTATCGACGACATCCCTGAAGAGGTTCTTCTTGGTCTCACGGCCTCCGGAACAGCTTCAGATGTTTTGGATAGGGTTGAACAATACATCAAGGCGGGGGTTAAGCTCCCGATAATAAGACCTGCCCAAGCAAGAATTTACCGGGAAGTTATAGAATCAACGGCGCCTTTGGCGAAGGCTTATATAAAGTGAAGAATGGCATAGTATTGTGAAAACTGGTAAAACAGCATTGTCAAGAGCAGCTCTTGTAGCGGTCATCGCGGTCGTATTAGTGGTTGGAGCAGTAGCGGCCGTATTGGTTTTGTCGCAGCCGAGTCAGCCCACTGTTGCCGAAAGGCCTCTGACCATTGGTTTCTCGATATCGATTTCTGGAGATTTCGCCGTGCCGGGGAAGAAGCAGTTGGAAGGTATTGAGCTGTGGAAAGACTACGTTAACGGTAGAGGAGGCATATTCGTTAAAGACGAAAACAAATACTATAAAGTTGAGCTAAAGTACTATGACGATAAATCGAGCAAGGATGAAGTCATCAGGCTGTATGAGAAGCTGATAAACGAGGACAAGGTTGACATCCTCTTCTCGCCGTACTCAAGCACGCTAGCACTAACAGCTGCAGGCATATCAGAGAAATACGGCAGGCTAATGATTGTAGTCGGAGCCAACTCCGACACAATCTTTAAACAGGGCTACAGATACATCGTGGGCACCTATACCCCTGCAAGCAAAATGCTGGCCCAGGCAATCGATGTTGTACTTAAACACAAGCAGTCTCCCTCAGTTGCAATAATTTACAAAGACGATGCGTTCGCAAAATCCGTGGCAGAGGGGGCCAAGGCCTACGCCGAGCAGAAAGGTGTCAGGGTTTTGGCTTTCGAGATGTATCCAAGGGATGCGAAAGACCTTTCGCCGATTCTAACAAAGATTAAGGGTGTGCAGGTTGATGCAATACTGGGCGGGGGACACTACGAAGACGAGGTGCTGCTTGTTAGACAGGCGAAAGAGCTGGGTATTAACCCAGAGGTCATGGCGTTACTGGTCAGCCCATCCCTCCCAGCATTCTACGACGCCCTAAAGGAAGCATCGCAGGGAATCCTAGCGCCATCACACTGGGAGCCGCAGCTCAAGTACCAGATAACAATCGGACCAACTGCAGACGAGTTCATGAGCAGTTTCAGGGCTAAATGGGGTTCGGACCCAAGCTACCACTCCGCCGCAGGTTTCGCAGCAGGCCTATACTTGCAGGCTGCTATAGAGAAGGCGGGTACGTTGAAAAACGATGCATTGAGGCAGGCATTCAACGACTTGGACATAGTTACGTTCTATGGAAGGTTGAAGATAGACCCGGCCACAGGCAACCAGGTCGGACACGAGCTAGTATTACTTCAATGGCAGTCTGGGCGGAAGGAGGTTGTTTGGCCAGAGAACGTTGCAACCGCTAAGATAATTTATCCGAAGCCATCATGGTGACATCGCCCGACATATTTTTACAAACACTGCTCAACGGATTTCTGATGGGCGCGGTCTATGGAGTGGCGGCCATCGGCCTTTCGCTTGTCTGGGGAGTTCTTGGGCTGGTTAACCTGTCACATGGCGCTCTCCTTATAGCGGCCGCATACATAACCTTCTTGCTCTACGCTGGCCTAGGGGCCCCACCCCTTGTGTCTGCGCCGCTGGCCTTCCTCATAGGCGCTGCCGCAGGCCTCCTTTTCTACAGAGGATTCGGTAAAAGGCTTACCTCAACGGACCCCTCATACTCCCTACTCTTCTTTTTTGGCTTAGCCCTTTTCCTCACCAACACAATCCTCAACCTACTCGGGCCTGATGTCAGAGGAATTCCATGGCTGATCGAGTCAGCTACCCTTGGGCCCGTGAGCGTTTCGGTCGCCAGGCTGATAAGCTTCGGCTTGGTTGGGATAAGCTTCATAACACTATACCTCTTCATAAATAAGACGTTTTATGGGAAGGCTATACGGGCTGTTGTAGCCAACAGACTTGGCGCTGTGACGGCCGGTATAGATGTGCAATGGGTTTTCGCCGTCAGCACGTCGATAGGGTTTGGCATAACCTTTTTCTCAGGCAGCCTTGTAGCGTTGGTAAACCCCTTCACCCCCTCGTCTGGTGATGGATACCTAATGTATGCCTTCGCCACAGTTGTGCTAGGCGGCGTCGGCAGAATCGTCGGCGCATTTCTCGCAGGTATTCTGCTGGGAATTGTGGAGAGCTTTGTGGGTGTGTTGTTTACACAAGGTGTAAGCCCCGCTGTAGCTTTTATAACGCTTGTTTTAGTTATCCTGTTTAGGTATGGCCGTCGGTAGGGGAAGGTACAGGCTTGGGCTCTACTCTGCTGTGGCGGTCATGGCGGTGTCTCTTCTACCCATGTTCACGGGCGAAACAGCTTCAATGGCCTACTTCTGGACATTGCTACAGTTTCTCTCCCTTGTGCTAAGCCTCAACCTCATCACAGGCTTCACGGGCTACATTAACTTCGGACACATCGCTTACTACGGATACGGCGCGTACACAGTTGCCTACCTGACAACCATAACACAGCAAAACCCATACCTCTTCATACCAGCCGCAGCAATAATATCGGCGGTTATAGCGCTGCTAGTCGGAAAACCCCTACTAAGCGTCCGAGGGCCCTACTTCACCATAGCCACACTAGGCCTCGGCGAGGCGTCCAGAACAATAATAGTAAACCTGCCTTTTTTCAACTACAGCGAAGGCCTGCCAATCGCCAGGTTCTTCAGATATGATGCTTTCAGCTCCTACATCTCGATGTGGCTTGTTGCTGCCGGATTATTTGCCCTAACACTCTTTATCAAGAGGTCTAGATATGGCTTGATGCTTGAAACCATTAGAGAGGACGAGGACCTAGCAGAGACCATGGGGATAAACACACGCAGAACAAAGCTGGCCGCCTACGTGTTAAGCAGCTCAACGGCTGGTCTCATAGGAGGGTTAACAGCCATAACCTACGTATATGCACATCCCGGATTTTTCTCAATAAGCATCAACGTAGCTGTAATAGCCTCTCTACTCTTAGGAGGTGGAGGGACATTGCTCGGCCCAGTGGTCGGAGCAACCTCATACTTCATCATAGCGGACACCTTGCTGACACGGTTCCCATATCTACACCTTATCATCTTCGGAACAATCATAATGGGGATTGCGCTGCTATTACCGCGCGGCCTAGTCTACCTCGTGTACAAAACCCCAAAACTGAGAGGAGTGTTCTCCGACGCCTAGATGAAAAGGAAATAGCCTCTTCTTATCTCTGAAGGCGGGCCCACGGCTCTAACAGTGCCCAGCTCTAGGTAGTAAACGGTGTCCGCTATCTCAAGAATTCTGTCAACGTACTGGTCTACTGCCAGAACGGTGATACCCATCTTGGCGAAACGCTGCAGCTCCTCATACACTATGTCGGCAAAAGCCGGCGAAAGACCGACCGTAGGCTCGTCAACAAGCAACACCTTCGGCTCATGAATTAGCGCCTTCCCAAGCTCGAGCATTTTCTGCTCGCCCCCACTCATCTTTCCTGCGGGCGTGTTAAGCCTCTCCTTAAGCCTAGGATAACTTTCTAAAACCCTGCTTATCCTTTCCTTCACCTTCTCCTTGTCATTCCTGTAAATCCATGCAGCGAGTTCAAGGTTCTCTAAAACAGACATGGATGGAAAAACACTGCTTTCCTGCGGGATAAACACAATACCTTTTTCAAGTCTTCTGTGCGGCGGCAGGTTTGTGACATCCTCGTTCAGGAGAAATACATTACCCCTGCGTGGGGTGAGGATGCCGAAGAGTGTTTTGAGTAGGGTGCTTTTACCTGCTCCGTTAGGACCGATTATGGCTGTAATTTTCCCCGTAACGGCGTCAACCGAAACATCGTTGAGAACTGTAATATCACCGAAATATGTTACGTAAATGTGTTCAGCCCGCAGCACTTGCCTTCGACCCCAAATAAAGCTTTATGACTTCTCTATTCCTTAAAACTTCCTCAGGCGGGCCCTCCACCAGCTTTGACCCAGCTGTGAGGAAGACTATACGTCTGCAAAGTTTCCTTACCTCCTGCATGTCGTGGCTTACGCATAGAATAGAGACGCCTTCGGAGTTGACTTTCTGCAAAGCTGTGATTAATGTTTCTTTTAGTCTTGGGTTAACACCTGCAAAAGGTTCATCAAGTAGTAAAAGACGCGGCTTCAACATCATTGCTCTGGCGAACTCTAGAAGCTTCCTCTCCCCGCCGCTAAGCTCAGCGGCCAGATTTTCTTTTTTGACATCGAGGTTTACGAGCTCCAACACTTCTTTACAGCGTTTACGCAACACATCTGGCTGTTCACCCATCCACGAAGAAGCGCCCAAAAGGTTTTCGACAAGGGTAAGGTTGTTGAAAACACGTGGTATTTGGTAGGTCTTCACGACACCTAGACGCGTAACGCGATGTGGTTCATAGCCCGTTATATCACGGCCCATGAACAGAACACGACCCTCGTCCGGTTTGAGAATTCCACAAACAATGTTTATGAAGGTTGATTTTCCAGCACCGTTTGGACCTATAAGCCCCAGCACCTCCCCATCGTAAATCTCAAGCGAAAATTCTTTCAAGACCTGTAAACTGCCAAAGCTCTTCGAAATTTTCTCCGCAACCAGTATCAAGTTATTCATCAAAGAATGCCTCCTGCCATTTTTAGGGATTTTCCTCGATTATCTTATAGACCTTACCGTAAAACTTTTTTGGCCGAATCCATGATGCGAGCCTCTGATGTGTGGCTGTGGGCATGCGGTGAATGTTTTCCTGGTTTTGTTTAATTTTGTTGATTAGCTCGCCTAGGGCCTTTTTCGTGTAGGGATTCTGGGCAACTATTTGTCCGGTTATTTTCCAGCTATCAGCCAGCATCGTTGAAGCCGCTGCCAGGAGTGCTTTTTGGCTGGTTGTCAAGGGCTTGATACGGTGTTTCCTCCACAGCTCTAGGACTGAGAAGACAGCAACGCGTGGAGCTGCCATGGCGTAAGCCATCAAAACATCATGTTCACGCGGATTCATCGAGACTATTTTACATGGGTTGAAGAGCTTTTTCGCAATGGATACTTCGTCCTGTCTTCTGTAAACCGGTGTTACGACGACGACCTTGTCCTTGAGTGTTTTTGCTCCGGGTCCGAAGAGTGGATGGGTTAAGACGACCTCTGAGCTCGGAGTCTGTCTCGGTAAAAACTTGAGGATGGGTGCTTTAACCGAGGATATGTCGACGTATACCTTCCCTGAGTACCTCTTTAGGAGGCCGCTGAGTAGAGGGCCTGCGTTCTCGGCCCCGACCGCGAGGACCGTGAGCTCGGCTTCACCAACCGCTTCGTCCAGGGTTTTGGCCATGTCTGTTTTCAAAGCGTTTGCGGCGGCGCGGGCCCTAGACTGGTTTCTGTCATATACTGCCACACCGTATCCTCTGGCTTTGAGATACTTTGTTAACCAAAGCCCCATCGGTCCCGCTCCGATAACCGCGGCCCGGCCAGCCACTACGCCAGCCCCTTCTCCCTCAGATAATCGCCCAGCAGGCGTATACCCTTGACTATTGATTCCTCCGGTGCCCCTAGTGAAATCCTGATGAAGCTGTCGTATCCGCCGAATATTGAGCCGGGAGCCACCGCTACACCCTTTGACTCAAGGAGGTCTAGTGCAAACTTCATCCCGTCAACTCCGTCTAACCCTATCTCGGGAAAAACGTACATGCCCCCGTCGGGCCTGTAGAATTTAGCGCCTATTTTCTCCAACTCCCTGACAGCCGCATCCATCCGCCTCATCATTATGTCCGCATACTGTTTCGGCGTCTCCTTCAGCGTCAACGCCTTCATAGCCCCGTGCTGGATAAACTCCGGGACACAGGTCATGACCAGGCCTATAATTGAGGCCATCTTGGATATGAGTGATTCATCCGCTACGACGTAGCCCACCCTGTACCCTGTCATCCCATAGCTCTTCGAGAACGACTGTATCAACACATATCTCAGGTCCTCGCCTAGCACGGTGACGTGTTCGCCTCTGGTGTAGTCCGCGTACACCTCGTCGCTGATTACTGTTAAGTTTCTGTCACGGGCCAGCTCAACTATTTGTTTGAAGTATTTTTTGCTGAGCGCTTTCCCAGTAGGGTTGTTTGGGTAGTTTAGTATGATGGCTTTTGTTGCAGGGCTTATCCTCTCCTCAACCGCGTCAATCTTCGGCGTCCACCCGTCCTCAAGCCTCGTCTTAATGGGGACGGGCCGTGCACCCACGAAATCGGCGCACTGCTTATACATCGGCCAGGAAGGGTCTATGACCAACAGCTCATCACCCGGCGACAGAAGCGTCTTCATGGCGAGGAAAATCGCGAACCTCCCCCCGGGCGTGACTAGAATTTTTTCAGGCCCAACCTCTACATTAAATCTTTCACGTACATGCTCCGATATCGCGGCCCTCAGCTCCGGTAATCCCCTTGACTCGACGTAGCGTGCAAAGCCGTTGAACACGGCTTCGGAGACAGCTCTCCTAACTTCCTGCGGGGCCCCTAGGTCGGGTTCACCGACCTCCAGACGCTGGACCTCACGCCCGCTCCGCTGCATCTCAACAGCCCTCCTAAGTATGTCCATGTGGGTTAGCTGCGGCCCCTGCCTCCTCTCCTGGGCCGCGACGGAATCCGCTAAAATCACGGAGGCCAGTCTGTGAACGGTTTCTGCGGGGAGGCCGTGGAGTTTAGCCTCCTCAACCATCGCCGTCCTCAACACCGACTCTATGCCGGGCTGGATGACGTCCAAGCCAGCCAAACGCTTTAGCTCAGCAATCCTTGAGACAACCGCCCTTCTCGAGGCCAGCAGCCGGACCATCTCGACCGCCAGCCCCCGGGCCTCCTCACGCAGCCGCTCAAGATCATCACCGACCATGGCTTTCGAACCCCGCCGCCCTATAAAAGCCATGCCCCGGGTTTAAACAGCCCGTAAACGCTTGCGGAGCAGGGCTTTGGGGTGAATATTGGAGGGAAAAGTCTATTAAAACCCCTTACCCGGCCTTATCCAGGTGTGATGTAGTATGGCTGCAACTGTAGGAACCCCTACTCAACCTGTTATCATCCTTAAGGAAGGAGCGAAGAGGATGCGTGGACGTGAGGTCCAGAGCGCCAACATAATGGTGGCCAAGATAATCGCCGAGACGATGAAGTCCTCGCTGGGTCCACGGGGTATGGACAAGATGCTGGTCGACAGCTTCGGCGACATCGTCATCACCAACGACGGAGCAACAATTCTGAAGGAGATGGATGTAGAGCACCCCGTAGCCAAAATGCTGGTCGAGGTATCTAAGGCGCAGGACGAAGAGGTCGGTGACGGCACAACCTCCTCCGTGGTGCTGGCCGGCGAACTGCTTGCAAAAGCCGAGGAACTCATCGAGAAAGAAGTCCATCCAACGCTAATCATCGAGGGATATAGAAAAGCAGCAGTCAAAGCTCTGGAGATCCTCGACTCTATAGGGATACCTGTCAGCCCGACAGACAAAAACACCCTTAAGAAAGTGGCTAAGACCTCGATGATCAGCAAGCTTGTAGGCGAGGAGAGCGAATACCTCGCGGAACTGGTCGTCGAGGCCGTCACCAGGGTGGCGGAGAAGGTGGGTGATAAATGGACGGTTGACCTTGACGACATTAAGCTGGAGAAAAAGGAGGGCCAGTCGCTGCGGGACACCAAACTCGTCGACGGCATCGTCCTGGATAAGGAGGTCGTCCACCCCGACATGCCCAAGCTTGTCAGGAACGCGAAAATAGCCCTTCTAGACGCCGCGCTTGAAATCGAGAAAACAGAGTTTGACGCAAAGCTGAACATAGAGACACCGGAGCAGATGAAGGCCTTCATGAAGCAGGAGGAGGACATGCTTAGGCAGATGGTTGAGAAAATCGTCTCGACAGGGGCTAACGTTGTCTTCTGCCAGAAGGGAATAGACGACCTCGCCCAGTACTTCCTAGCCAAGAAAGGCATACTGGCTGTGCGGAGGATAAAGAAAAGCGACATGGATAAGCTGGCTAAGGCCGTCAAAGGACGTGTCATATCCCGGATAGATGACCTAACCCCCGAAGACCTGGGTAAGGCGGCGTTGGTTGAGGAGAGGCGTGTTGGCGAGGATAAGATGGTGTTTGTTGAGGGATGCGAGAACCCCAAGTCACTAACCATACTCATCCGCGGCGGGACCCAGAGAATCGTCGACGAGGCAGAGAGGTCTTTGAAGGACGCGATCAACGTTGTTAAAGACGTGATAGTTGAGGGCAAGGTCATACCTGGAGGAGGTGCTGGTGAGCTCGAGGTCGCCCTTCAGCTCAGAGACTATGCGAAGACGCTTCCGGGAAAGGAGCAGCTGGCGATAACGAAGTTCGCTGAGGCTTTGGAGGTCATTCCCAGCCAGCTTGCCGAGAGCTGCGGCATGGACCCGATAGAGGCGATAGTTAACCTCACATCCAAGCACAAGGAGGGTGGAGTAACCTACGGCATCGATGTTTTCCACTCCGAGATAGCCGACATGAAGAAGCTCGACGTGCTTGACCCACTGCTGGTCAAGAAACAGATCGTCAAGTCCGCGGTCGAGGCAGCGGCCATGATACTGAAGATAGACGACATAATCGCCGCTTCACGGCTCGAGACATCACCCGGCGGAAAGAAGGAGAAAGAAAAGGAAGAAGAAGGCGGAGTTGGCTCAGAAGACTGAGGCCAAGCCCGCCCTACTCCGCCTCACAAAATATGAGAAAGCACGGATAATCGGCGGACGGGCTTTGCAGATCGCTTTAGGCGCTTTCCCGTTAGTGGAGGTTAGGCCGGGAGACAGCCACATAGACATCGCCCGCCGCGAGTTTGAGCGGGGTGTTCTACCGATTATTATCCGGCGTCGGAGGTCGGACGGGAGCTATGTCGATATACCGTTGAAGGAGCTGCTGCAGGGTGAAAACATAAGCCGTGAGCAGTGAACTACGGGGCTGGCGGGACGCCGTAATAATGCTTGCAATCGCCTCCCTGGCCACCACAACACTCCAAACATTCCTTAACCTACAGCTCAACCCCACATTCCTGATTTTCTCCATCTACACACCCCTAGCCCTCTCCCTGGTAATATACATCTATCTACGCCTCCGCAGACCTCAAGAGGCGCAACCATAAATGTAGATGGCCTCGGTAGTAACGTAAGAACTCTGTAGTACTAGCTATTGTTTTCTTGAGAAACAATGCTAAATGTAGGCGTCGTTGGCTTAACCTAGCCATGTTTAGGAGTGGTGTCAGAGAGCTTCGCGGACGCAGCAGCCATGATGCACGTTTTCAGATCAACAAGTCGCGGAAGCTCGTCAGCGAGGTGGCACACTCCTTTCTCAGCCTCTATGGCCCGGATGAGTTTGTTTCAGGGTTCGCGGAACCCTACTTCACGGATTTCATGGTTGTGGTGGGGGGGCTTGACGAGACCTCCGGCGACTCCACACTTATCCTTGGCTCGATTTTGAAGGAGTGTTTAAGCGTGCGGGACGGCGTAGCTGTTCTGGGCGGCCAGTCCACAAGCCGCTTCAAGATACCGCAGGAGCTGCCCTCTGTGGGCGCCATGTTCGGGTTTAACGAGAGGCAGGTGGAGCACCTCCTTTACTGCAGCAGGATGGTCGCGAAAACCGACAGCGTAGCCCTACAGGACGGCTTCGACCTCTACTTCCACATGATGCTTGTCAGCCACAGCGGTTTGTGGTCCGTTATTCAGCAGAGCATTAACCCCTACACAAACTCCGTCAGACGCTATCACTGGTTCTCGGGAAAACTTCGCAGCTTTGTTGAAGAGCCGCATACGGGGATTGTCTCTGAGGAAAAGAGGCTGAGAGTTCTGGACATGACCGCTGAGGCCAGCCGCCAGTCGCGGAAAGCCTCGCTAGAACTGTTGGATGAGGACATCTCAAGGCTGAGGAGAATCTACCTATATACTTCAACACCTGGGCAGTCAACCCTGGACGACGAATCAAGGCAGGTCGCCGACTTCCTCAAGCCTGTGGGAAGGGTTAACTGGTCTCTGCTCTGCACGTTGCAGAAAGAGCCTCCCAGGAACTATGAGGAGCTTATAGCCGTCAAAATGGTCGGCAGAGAGATTGTTAGGCTTCTGGCATTTGGGGGATATGTTTTACATGGAGTGAGGCCGAGCCTAGCAGACCCCGCCATAACTCCAGCCGAGATACGGGAAAGATACAGCGAAAGCCAGTTACTATGGCGTCTTCAACAGGTTGTCGACGCCGTGAGAAACTCCCAGCTACCTCCTGAGCTTAAGAGACATGGTTTAACAAGGCTTGCTGAGGTCTTCGGCGAGCATGAGCCGTTAGCCGGCTAGCCTCCAGCGATAAATTCCTCAACCATCCGGCGGGCAACGTCGTCTGGGTATTGCTTGGGCGGGGACTTCATGAAGTACGCTGAGGGGCCTTCCAGCACTCCACCCAACCCCCTGTCACGGGCGATTTTCACGCAGCGCACAGCGTCTATGACAACACCCGCGGAGTTCGGGCTATCCCATACCTCCAGCTTAACCTCGACGTTGAGCGGTGCTCCGCCGAAGGCTGTGCCCTCGATTCTTATGTAGGCCCATTTACGGTCCTCAAGCCATGGCACGTAGTCGCTCGGCCCTATGTGTATGTTTCCAGGCGGCAGCTCGTAGGGTATAAGCGATGTTACGGCAGATGTCTTCGATATCTTTTTCGACTGCAGCCTCTCCCTCTCAAGCATGTTTAGGAAGTCGGTGTTTCCACCGAAGTTTAGCTGGTAGCTCCTCTCGATTTTTACGCCGCGGTCGACGAAGAGCTTTGTTAAAACCCTGTGAAGGATTGTGGCCCCGACCTGCGACTTGACATCATCACCTATCAGCGGTACGTTTCTCTTGGCGAAGACCTCCTGCCAGCGTTTCTCACGGGCTATGAAGACAGGTATACCGTTGACGAAACCCGTCCCAGCAGCAAGAGCCTGCTCAACATACCACTTCGTCGCCGACTCGCTTCCGACGGGGAGGAAGTTCACAACCACGTCCGCGCCCGTACTCTTGAGGACATCGGCTACGTCAACGGTTGGTGAGTCATGTTTCTCAACAACCCCTTGGAGGTATTTTCCTATGCTGTCGTGTGTCATACCCCGCATGACCTCCACCCCGAGACGTGGGACGTCGGCGAACCTGAGCGTGCAGTTGGGTTTCTGGAAGATGGCCTCTGAGAGGTCTCGTCCTACCTTGTTCTTGTCGATGTCGAACGCTGCTACAAACTCTATGTCCGAGACATGGTATCCGCCGAGGCGCGGATGCATCAGGCCCGGTATGAAGGCATCGTCCGCCGCATCCCTGTAATAGAAGACACCTTGTACGAGGGCTGAGGCACAGTTACCTACCCCGATTATGGCGACCTTGACCTTTGGCATGTTTAGAGGCGGTCTTGGTAAGGTAAATAGTTTATGGCCGTAAAATAGTGGCCACTTCAGCCAATATTCTCGCTGAGCTTTTTCAGGAAGGCTTTGGCCTTCTCAAGCGTGTTAACCCCCTTAGGTGTGATGGCGTAGTATTTGCGCATGGGGCCGCGGCTCCCCCTCTCCTTGTTGACAACGTGTATCAGTCCAGCTTTCTCAAGCCTGTAGAGGACGACGTAGGATGTGACTTCTCCAGGTTTGAAGCCGAACCTTTCCTCTATAAGCCTCCTTATCTCGTAGCCGTACAGGGGGCCCTGCCTCAGAAGCGTCAATATGTAGAGCCATAGATTTTCCTGAGTCAGCTTGCGGACAAGCCTCTCGAACGCCAACCCGACGCAGCCGAAAAGCGGCCCACTCATACGTATTTGAGTGTTCTTCAACTTTAAAACCACCATTATACATCATACATTGTTAGTTTTTGACGGTTTGTTACCATTATTTGTCATTCTTCTTTCTTGGTGATGTTCTTAAAGGTATGTGGTGGTCTGGGCATCTATAATTATTCTCCTCAATAGGGTAGAAGGCTTGGCATCTACTACAATAACCATATCCCTCAACATATTTAGCTGATTTCTTACGTAAACAGGTCCTTAAACCCAGCACCTAAATTAATTCTCAAACTCGACCCCGTAACCCCGTATCTAACCCTCTCCTTGTGATAGCCCTTTATATGCACCGTTAGATAGCCTCTCTTCGGTATTCCAAGCGTGTTTATAATGCGTTTAGGGCATTTAGGCCGTTAACCTCCTACTACTATGTCCTTTTACAGCCTTATTCAGGTTTATAGATACCGGCCGACCTCACCCGAGTACCTATCATTAATGCTCCTAGCCTTGGCGTGGGATGTAGGTGGAGTCTGTCTGGAGGCTGGGAGGTCGTGAGACTGCCCAATCTCTCAACGTTCGCAGCTTTGTAGTTATAGAAGGCGCCGCATATACACGCCAGGCATAATACCTAAACGAATACAGCCAAGAGGACAATATGCTTGGATGAGGGGCCTGGCACCGGCATAGTGATGTACTGGAAGACTTCAAAACGTAGCAACAAGAAGGTTCTTTAAATGATCTGATGTTAAACATATAGGCACTCAGGACTTCGCTACACAGGTTACGTCCTATAGGGTGGAGGAGTCCTATGGATGGCCGCTGCCAAAACCGACGAAGCAATACTCCGCGGAGAAAATGGAGCTGGGAAAGCTACTCCGAGAGAAGGTTGAAAATGCCGACATAGATGAGGAGCTATTCCACCTCGTCAGCTTGAAAACATAGTATAAGGGCCCGTCAAAAACAGAGGGTATCTTTCTATAGATGCATAACAGCGAGAGGAACATGGCTATGAAGTTACCGATAAAGTAGGTCCAAAACACTATCACCTGATATGCAGTACTGACATAGTCAGAATAGCTGTGTTCCTGCCCAACGGCATGTATACTTTCTCTCTGGGACCTACAGTTAACAATTTATTATTATTCCTTACCACAAGGCGGATCATACCGTCTCCTAATTTTTTGTTCAACGTCCATCCTACCTGTCTGTTGCAGATTCGGCGTATAGTAAACAGCGAACATCAATGTGCCCGCACAATGCCGTCGCCAACAGTCCTTCCTGTCATGGCTTTCCACTCTCGGTTTTACTTCGGCTGACTCACCGACATCGATTACAGAATACTCAGAATCTCGCAAGCAAAGAATTGCGTATACCCCGGAGCGGTTCTCAAGTTGTTTTTCCGAAGTGAAAGGCCCCTCGAATGTGTACTCCCCTATTTCGATAGCCATTATCGCTTGATCTATATTATACATGCTTATATTTAATGTTTTAATATTTGATCGAAATTTCTTCTACTATACAGCTACTTTAGAATCTGCGTATGTACGTAGGATAGCTCATTTCCAATCTCAATGGCCTTACAAGGAGTACGGCTAAAACCTAATATTTCTGTCCAAGTAGTAATAGCTATAGTTATTTTTTCTGTCTTAAGTATATATATGTCCGGTATTTTTGCCCGCTAACTTTGTAGATTGTAGATGTGTTTCCGGCGGATGGAATGGTCTTAACGCTTAGCTGTTGCGGGGTCTGCCGGCTACACCCTATGGCTTAAAACTCTAATACTTGGGGCTGGGTTTTTAGATGTAATTCGAGTGTCGGCATGGTGGTGCTTGTAGGGGCCCACTTTGCTTATTGGCAGCGTTGTAGGCGTAACCCTGCACAGACGACATTGGGTACGAAATTAGCCCTGCTGAAAGGTTTGAGTGTAGCAGTGTATTTAGCTGTGCCGGTAAAGGCAGTGGTATGTTGGCTTTTAATGAGGTTGAATAGATTGTAAAGGATGAGCAAAGGATTGTAAACCCTTGAACAAGTGATAAGACTTTATTCGTTGACGGCGTAATAATACTTATACGTGGTCATACTTTTGTTTTAGAGGGGTTGTAATGGTGTTAGAGGCTGGAACTGAAAAAGTTCTCGAAGCCTTTAGGGTTAGAGATGATGGCAGGCGTGCATGTTCCTTCGCTTTTTCTTCTAGGCCTGTCCCATCTAGCTGGCGGGCTTATACTTTTGATCTGCCTCTTGCGTTCTATTATGTTTTAGCTCCTGGCGGCACGGTTACGCAGATTCTGTCCCTAGCTTTAGGTATCGGTAGGGAAAATTTTATTTTACTTGCTGTTCTAAGCAACCAAGTTGTTTTAGTTCTACGGCGTGCAAAGAGAGATGATGACGCGCCTTTCCTTGTTATTTTGAGGAAAGAGGAAGACTTTGAGCGTGTTGCAAGTGTTGTTAGACGGCTTGATTTTGTTTCAGATGAGTTGACGGCGCATTCGTCACTTTTTAGTTTAGTTGATTTGTTGAGGACCGGGGCTGAAAAACATTTTACCAATCGTGGTTTGTTTTCTACTTATTTTCTCAAGGAGCGGTTATTAGAGTCTCTATCTAAGCGTGGGCGTAACGTGGTGAAGGAATGTGTGGCTTTGTTGTCTAAGTTTGGCGGAGAGTTTCCATCTCTTCCAGAAAAGGCTGTTAACGTCTTGGAGGCTTTAGGATATAGTGTTGAGGATGTGTCTAAGCGAGGTTTTCGAGAGTATTTGCTGCGTTACCATGGGCGGATTTTGGATGTACGTTGTGTTGTGGCTGACACTATGTCGTTGGATATTAAGGTAGGAGACAGGGCTGCTCCAAGTTATCAGGCTGTTGCCGCCTTAAGAAGTTGTAGTTGGGTTATTCTTACCAATGGCCGGTTCTGGCGGTTGTATTCTAACAGAGTTTCCTCTTCCAGCACCAATTATTTCGAGATCGATATGGAAGGTGTTTTTTCTGAAACTGATGAGCGGTTGAAATATTTTGTTTCTTTATTTTCGGCGTCTGCTTTCGTTGCCCGAGAAGACATCACTGATGTCGATTTGGTTTTTGATGAAAGTATTAGACATGCTAGGGGAGTTGAGGATGATCTTAGGCGGAAAGTTTTTGATGGGGGCCTTTTCCTAAACCTAGTTAAGGGGATATTGGATTTTTCACCCGCCAAAAGATATTCTCAGGAGAAACTTGATCGAGCTAAGAATTTAGCCTTAAAACTGCTCTACAGGTTTTTGTTCATACTCTATGCAGAGTCGCGCGGTCTCTTGCCTGTAAATAATGCAAAATATAAAGAGTTTTCTCTAGAGTTCCTGCGTCCTAGGCTTAACGCCTTTGAGAAAGAGCCTGACGGATGCGATGTGTGGAACATTGTTAAGACTCTTTTTAGGATGATTAGTAAGGGCGATGTCGACGCAAATTTGCCCCAGTATGATGGCGCTTTATTTGAGGAAGACACTGAATTGGATGGGATTGCTGTTAAGAACAAGTTTCTGGTTCCTGCACTAAGGGATCTTATGGAGTCTGATGGACGTGGAATCGATTACCAGAACCTCGGTGTACGTCATCTCGGTTCTTTGTATGAAGCTTTATTGGAGTATTCCGTTAGGCAGGCTCCTCGGCCTCTAGTTATGTATAGGGAGGAGATCTTAGACGCGAAATATGCCGAGGACTTGAAGCAGAAGCCTATTGGCTTTATCGATGAAGGAGAGCTTTATCTCTCGGTTAAAGGTTTAGCCCGAAAGGGGACTGGTAGCTACTACACACCTGAGGCCATTGTTAATTTTTTGGTGAAGAAAGGACTTGAACCTCACTTCAAGAGAAGGGAAGAGCAGTTTAAGGCTGATTTAGCTCGGCTTCCACCCTCCACTAAGCCGCGAGACTTGGAGCTGGAGAAGAAGTGTAATGAGGATTTGTTGGGTCTTAAGGTTCTTGACCCCGCCATGGGTAGTGGTCATTTTTTGGTGGCTGTTGTTAACGAGATCACCCAGTGGGTCATCGACTTGTTGCGTCAGTATCCTGAGGCGCCGTTAATGAGGGAGATTGATGAGCTAAGACGAAGCATTATTGAGGAGCAGCGTAAGCGTGGAATCAGGCTTGATGAGGATTTATTGACTGATGATGTGATTTTGAAGCGTATGGTGATGAAGCGTAGTGTTTACGGAGTGGACATTAATCCCTTGGCTGTTGAGTTGGCGAAAGTCTCTCTATGGCTTGACTCCTTCACTATTGGGACGCCTTTAACGTTTTTAGATCACCATATTCGCTGTGGAGACAGCCTTATCGGGTTATGGATTAAGAATATATCCGCCGATACGGCGTTGGATCGGTGGCTGGACACATTTTCCGACGCTAGAACAACTTTGGTTGAGGAGGTCGTGATGCCTCCCGACTTGACCGTGGAGCAGGTGGCTCAGAGTCGTGAAATGTACGAGGCCGCTAGAAAGAAAACCGAGCCCATGCGGATACTATTGGATATCCTATGCGCGGGCATTATTGACCCTGATTTAGGTGTGAAGCATCCCAATGACTTAAGGGTTATTGAGGAGACTTGTAGGAAGCGTGTCAAGCCTAAATGGTGGGCTGATGTGGAGAAAGCACTGGAACTCGCTGAAAAGTATAGGTTTTTCCATTTTGAGCTGGAGTTTCCTGACGCTTTTACGAAGGAAAGGCGCGGTTTTGATCTAATTGTTATGAACCCTCCTTGGGATGTAATAATACCAGAAGATGATGATTTTTTTGCTTTGTACTACCCTAAAATAAGGAGAATAAGGAACAAAATAGAAAAGAAAAAAATTATAAATTCGCTTCTTGAACAAGTAGAAATTAAACAGGCTTACGAAGATTACCGTAGGTCGGTTGAGTATCGAAATAATTTCTACCTTCATTCGGGACTATATGCCAAACGTGGAAGAGAACATGCTAACTTATGGAAACTATTTATGGAACGCGCATTTCAACTCACCGGTGGAGATTGCAATACAATTGCGGTGGTCATACCTTCCAGTGTTGTAACAGATTATGGTGCCAAACAGATTAGGGAAGAATTATTTAAATGGAGAATTAGGGGAATGTTTGAGTTTGAAAACAAGTATGGTGTTTTTCCTGATGTTGACAGAAGATTTAAATTTGTGCTGCTCATAGTAGAAAAAACAACGCCTACTGATTTGTTTCCTGCAGCTTTTTACTTGCATAAAATAGAAGCCTTAAAAAAAGAGACTGAACAGGAAAAATTCGTGGAGATTCCTGTAGAACTCGTCAGGATTTCAGCTCCTGAGAGCCTGTCAATACCTGAGGTGAGAAACAAACAACAGCTTGAAGTTTTTACATAGATATATAAGACCCACCCACTCCTTAGCGACGATTCTAAGGGATGGAAAATTGCCCTTTTACAGTAGGAGCTTAACCGAACTCGGGACAGTAAGCTTTTTAGAACAGACGGAAAAGGATGGCCACTAATTGAAGGCAAGAACTTTCATCAATTCATACCTTATTATGAAAAACCTGAGTACAGCGTAATACCCGAAGAAGGGTTGCGTAGAACCGAAGCAAGAAGAATCTACAAGGGTCTAAACAGGAGAATTCACGATGTTCCAAGATTGGCATATCGCCTTATCGCAAGTAGCACTAATGTTCGCACTATGGTTGCGTGTATCCTACCACCTAAATCTTTCTGTCCCAACAGCGCAACGCTAGTATTTCCATTAAAGAACAACAAACTGGATCCTGACGACAAGGATTATTACCGACTAATAACGTACCTCGCTGGAATTTTTAATTCATTCGTTTTCGATTTTCTCATACGAACTAGGGTTAGCGTTAGCCTCAATTATTTCTATGTTCTAGCGACACCCGTCCCTCATGATTTTAAAGGACCTATTGCCAGTCGTATTTGTGAAATTTCTGCGATGCTTAGCGCGCAAGATCCAAGTTTTCATCAACTTGCAGAGGCTATTGGAATTAAGATTCAAACATTAGACATGCATTCTATAGTAGAATTAACTTCAAAGCTAAATGCTTTGGTAGCAATGCATTATGGATTAAATAGACAACAACTTAAAATCATTTTAGAGTCCTTTGATGGATTTGAAGAGGATGAAGATCTAGTTAAGATGAAAGAGATCAGGTGGAATGACAGTTTAATCCGAAAATTTAATGGTGAAGTTCGTAAACGTGTTTTATCATATTTTGATGAGTTAAGTTCCGAGCAAAGCGAGGGAATAGCAATATGAAGAAAGAAATAGTTGATAACGAAACAGACAGCTATACGATGGCGGATTTTATTCGGGAAGCTCTCCAGCAAACTAGGAGGGTAGACATAGCCACAGGGTTCTTCAACGTGTCAGGCTTTGCGAAAATCAAAGACGAACTCTGGCAGGCAGTAAAGCAGCCAAACTTCAGCATGCGACTACTCTTCGGGAAAGAAACACACATTTCGGAAAATCCAGACATAGCCGACTGCGTAGACGTAGATGCCACACTAAATGAAGAATTAGCCAAGTTAGACATTACTGAGGAGACCGCTAAACTCATCGACAATCTAATAGCTTTTCTCAAACAGCCATCGGTCCAAATCCGCAAAAACTCAAGGCGCTTCAATCACGCTAAATGCTACATATTCGATGAAGCTGTCGCGGTAGGCTCAAGCAACTTCACAGGAGCAGGATTATCTACAAACATAGAGCTAAATGCTATACTCTACCAACCGTCAGCACAGCAGAAGGTTCAAGAATGGTTCGAAAGACGGTGGAGGGAAGCCGAAGACGCTAAACAAGAGCTGATCGACCAGCTAGAAAACAGCAAATTCGGACAACCGCTAGAACCCTACAAGATGTACATGAAATTTCTCTATGAGTACTACAAGCCACGAATAGAAGAACTTGAAAGGGAAAGAGGACGTGTTGTAGAACTCACAACCTTCCAAGAAGACGCCGTCCACACAGCAATAAGGATAATCAGCAAATACAACGGTGTACTGATCGCTGACTCAACAGGTCTGGGCAAAACCCACATAGGACTGGAACTGTTAAGGGAATTCGTCTCAGTGAGAAGGAGAAAGGCCCTGCTTATAGCACCGTCACAAGTTCTCAACACAGTATGGGAGCCAAAACTCTTAGATGAAAGTATCAAAACAAAAAACGTCACACTCGAAAGCACTGGGACAGAATCCTTTCACCCTGAAGACTACCTAGACTACGACGTTGTCCTCATAGACGAAAGCCACAACTACAGAAATCCGTCAACAAAACGACACGCAAACCTCATGAAACTATTATCAGCGGGAAAGAAAAAACAAGTAATACTTCTAACAGCCACGCCAATACACAATTCATTGATGGACCTATACCACCAGCTTAGCCTCATAACGGCTGGAGACGACACGCACTTCGCAGACCTAGGAATAACAGACCTGAAAAGATATTTTATCGCAGCTGACAGAAAACAGCTCGCATCAGGAATAGAAGACATAATCCGACTACTAGACGAAATAATGATACGCAGAACTAGGCAATTCATAATCGAGAACTATACAGACGCCCTGCTCAACGGCGAACCGGTTAGATTTCCAAAAAGAACCCTGAGAAAAGTTGAGTATAGCCTCACCCAGCTGTTCGGAGGAGGCATATATAAACAAGTTCTGGAAACCATCGACAAGCTAAACCTAGTCCCATACAGGGCTGACTCATACCTCATTACAGTGGACGAAAGACAAAGATTCGAAATAGAACATCGGGCTACACTGCAAAAGATAGGGCTGCTAAAAAGATTCGAAAGTAGCGTAGAAGCCATCCGAAAAAGCATAGAAAGACTCGAAAAATTCTACAGGTATTTCGCCAAAGCCATAGACCAAAACAAGGTGTTGGACAGCAAAACTTTCCACAAAATCCTTATGGAGATGAGAGTGGAGGGGGAGGAAAACGATGAAGAGTTTTTCGCGGCCTTGGAAAAAGCAGATCTATCCCCTCTCACCGATGAATACAAAAAACGCGAAATGAAAAAAGACATTGAAGAGGACCTTAAACTTCTTGAGCCTCTTATAACAAGCCTATCCCGCATAAAGCCATACGCGGACAGAAAACTAACCGCCCTAAAAGAACAACTCGTCAAAGACCAAGTATTCGAAACAGGCGGTAAAAAAGTTGTGATATTTACCCAGTTTGTGGACACAGCCAAATACATCTACAACGACCTTAAAGAGTATTTAAAAGACAAGAGAGTAGAGCTACTAACCGGGGAAACAAAACCTGAGACAAGAGAACGCCTTATACGGGAATTTGCCCCAATAGCCAACAAAGCCACATATGTTGAAAAAGAAATAGATGTCCTAGTAAGCACGGACATCTTAAGCGAAGGACAAAACCTCCAAGACGCAAGTTACATTATCAACTACGACCTTCCATGGAACCCCATGAAAATCGTCCAAAGAGCAGGCAGAGTAGACAGATTAGGCAGCAGACACGACACAGTAACATCAGCAATCTTCATTCCCGAAAAAGAACTTGAAGATCTCTTAGGTCTTCTTGAAAAACTGGAGACAAAAATCCAGAAAATAGCGGACACAATAGGCATCGAAACCACCATTCTAGGCGAAAGAGAAAACCCCAAAAACTTCAACGCAGTAGCCCGGATAGCAAAGGAAGACCAAAGCCTCATGGATGAACTTGAAAGAAGCACTGAGCTGCTACCAATCGAAACACCTTTCCAGTCAATTCTAGCCTACTTAAAAAAGGTAGGGAGAAAAAGCTTAGAAGCAATACCGCTGGGAAGAAGAAGTGGAAAACACTCAGACCAAAACGGCCTCGTAATATTCTACCGCGAGAAAAATAGACCAGAAAACATGCACATTATATACTACGACTTCAAGACAGCGAGATTTGACCACTACAACGACATAACCTGGCTTTTCCGCAAAATTGAGTGTAAAGAGGACGAACAGCTCGTGCTTCCACTTAAAGGATACGAAGGCTTCAGACAATTTAACCTAATAGACAACAAAGCAAGACAAGAAATACTAACGGCAGTAAACGCCCCACTAGACGCCAGACTCGCCCAAAAAATAAAACCCAAACATCAAAGAGAACTAGCCCAAGAAATACTGACGGCATTCAACAGTGGAAAAGTCACTAAAGAAAGAACTCTAGACATATATCGAATACTCAACAACGAAAACCTCATAGCATGGGATGACGACTTCGCAGAATTCCTTGAAGAATACCGCAGACACCAAAATATTGATACCCTACTAACATCGATAGAACAACTTTTCCAAAAATACAAAATAGAGACCAGAGAAAAAAGAAGACCACAAGCACTCAAACCACAAGACCTAGAAGTTATCGCGTACATGTTTCTAAGCCGACCTGACCTTACTGAACTACCACTGAATACGTAAAGATAAGGAAGATTGAATGAAATTAGAAAGATTCACGCTGATAGCACATGTAAAAAATTATTATAGGAGAGTCAGAGTAACTAATTGATGTTCCGACGAGCTACTATAAAAACAATTAAGGGTTACCTGACTAGTACCGGCTACATCATAGATGGCTTTAAAACGGCTTTTATCCATGGATATAATAATAGGATGCGCAGGTTGGGTGTAGAAAGCGGAACAGCTGGCGGCCTCAGGCCCGAGCAGAAAGAGAACCTAGACGGGCTACTCAAGCGGTTCTTCATTGACGGTGAGAGGAGTCTTTTGATTGAGGCGCCTACCGGTGTGGGTAAGACGCGGATTGCTCTGGAGTTTGTTAGGGAGTTTTGGAGGCGTAGGGGTAGGAGGTGCAGGGTTCCGTCGGTTGCCCAGGTGATGAGCCTAGGAAGAGGGCATCCTGAGCTAAAACCAAGATTATCTAGCTTACCGCTCCCCAATAAAAGGGACGGGTACTGGATTCGTTGAAATGATTTAAGCAACCAGCTTGTATTTTTAATTGATGCCAGCGCGGTGAGGGGCTGTGGGCTTTGGTACTGCCTTGGCACGTTTTCTCGTGGTAGTAGGATTTATCGCATTCATTTTCGCAGCACAGTTAGGTCCTGAGCGTTTTTTCCAAGTAGTGATCCAAACAGCCATTTTGCTTTTCATGATGGTAGTACTGGTGCTGCTGATACGCTCGGCTTTCAGAAAGTGGAGACGCCGACAAAAGGTGATTCCGAGACATCGTATGAGCGTACGGCAATCTAGGCCTGATACTACCGAGCCCAACGAATACAGAAGTTCGACCCCCACACTCCCAGCGGATTTTGAAAGCCGTGCCGTGAGCACTTTAGAGGAGTTCGAGAAGGCTAAGAAGTACTATTTCGAGCTGGGCGATGAAAGGAATGCTTTGCATAGTCTATTTTTAGCTGTTGATTCTACACTTGTTTTACTCTGTTTGAGTGAAGGCCTGCCGGTTTACCGCGCAGATAACCCGCGGCGTGAACTCAACTTAGTGGAGAAGGCGGAGAGGCTTGTGTATCGTGGCTGGGTGAGGGCGGATGAGATGTACCACTTTAGGAGGTTACAGTATTTGCGAAACCGGGCGGCACACCCAGAAGGAATACTCTACAAGAGGATAACGAACCCTGCGGAAGTGAAGCAGCTGCTTAACTACTTTGAAGGTTACGTATATAACACTATCAACAGGTTATCTTATGTTCTCTGAGCGGGAAGCGGGTGGCTGCCAGGGTGGGGTTGCCCTAAAAGAGCGAGCATTATGCGTTTTCCGAAATTTTTTTAAACTCGTCCCGTTATTTCCTTTCTATGTTAGGGGCAGCTCTTTTCACCATTCTAGTTGCTTTTGCCTCACTACATCCCGCCATGAACCCTACTCAAACACAAATTGGTGACTACGTTCTATACGAGGTGGACATCTACGAGTTAGCTAAAACGTACTCAACTACTTCGCAATCATTCACAGTGCTAGGGGTGTCGGTAAAGGTAAATTTTACCTACCCACGGCTACTTGTAAATGACGAACAATTTACATTCTCCTACAAGGTAGTGGTAGGTAACGCTCCGGAGGGTTGGCAGATTAACGTGACTGATGTAACCCTAGCCGGCGATTGTGTTCCGGATGTTACACAAAAGAGCAATAAGGTTTTGAAAGGCTGGGGGCAATTATTTGGGGGTTTTGCTGTAGTTCCAATAATAAAGCTTAACCCTGGATACACTTCTACTCTATGCGATCCAGAGATCAGAATACGGTATCAGGCTGTGTTTGGGCAGAACAGAGAAACCCAATCCCTTTTTGTAAGGGCTTACCCAAAAGCGAAGTCTAGAGAGTTACCTCTCAGGCTTAGCCTAGATGTCAGCGGCGCTAGCGTAGGTGTAAGGGTGAAAGACCTACAAAATGGAGACATATCAATTACCGCTATAAAGTATTGTGACTGGTATCCGGATTCACCTGACAAACTAATAGGCTGTTCTTGGAGAGAGACATCATTATCCGACATTGTAGTAAAACCCGGCGAGGAGCGCTTAATACCCTTACGCGACTTCAAGCTGGAAAATAGAGAAGGGCATATTGCATTTGTTTTGCAGTATCTCTATGCGGGCGGCAGGGCGGAGAACTGGCTCGTGCTAAGGGTATCTAGAGAGCCGGCAGCCGGCGGAGTCGGAACAGCCACACAAACCAAAACACTCCCCCAGACCCAAGCCAAGACATTAACCGCTCGTACTGATGAAACCAAGCCGGTAACAGGTCCTGTTATTCCAGATATACTATCGTTAATTGTATCTTTTATCTTTTTGAGTTTATCGTTTCCTTTAGCAATTGGTATGTTTATTTTGAATAATTTCTGGTCGCTTGTCGCGCTAATCATAGGCGTTGTAGTCGTAAGTAGGATCTATTCTGTGTTGAAGAGAACCAAGCCGGCACAGATGCCGGGGTTACAGAGGGTCAGCCTACTAACCGGTAGTAGCGAATTAATGAAGGTCGAGCCGCCCGAGAGTCGGAAGCTGCAAACCCCCTCTGGTCTTTCCGAACGTATTTACGCCACCCTAGGTTGGCTCTACCAGGCGAGAGAGTACTATTTCGAGCTGAAAGATAGGAGAAATGCTGTGTTTAGCCTCTACGAAGCGGTAAACGGTACGCTAAACCTGTTGCTCGAAGCCGAGGGACTGCAATCCAGGAATGCGGAAGGTACCGACTCCGAAATAGCCTTGAGGGAAAAGGTGAGGTTGTTAGTCTCCCGAGGGTGGATAAGCCCGATGACGAGTGGCATCTTCGCAAGGCTGCAATTTCTACGTAAATTAGCCGCGCACCCGAACAGTGGAATACTCTTAAGGATGGCTAGTGTGGAGGAGGTTGGAAACCTGCACAGGTTCTTTGACATCTACATCCTTGACACAATCAAAAGGTTATGGAACCTTATACCCCCTGGAGCGGCAACCGCTAAACCGCAGGAGGGGACCGAACTCGGCAACGCTTTCCCCTTAGGAAAACATGTGGTCGTGGAGCTAAATGGGGAACTATCCTGTACGAAGTGCGGTAAAAAGGCCCCAATAAGCGAACCAGATAAATTAGCTGGAGCACCATGCGTGCAACAACCATGGGGTCTATGCGAGTGAGGTGGTGCTAAGTTGGCGGGCCAAATAAATTTAAAAGGCCTCGACGCGCTCGCTGCCGAATTAGTAAAGATCAGAAACAAGCTGCTTGAAGCTGAAACGCGGATCGAGCTCCAAACTCCTGTTATGGAGGGAGTCCAAGGTGGGCAGCCACAGACATTGCCACCCACGACACCACCAGTTCAGCCCCAAGAGAAGCAAAAAGAAGGAATAAAAGTATCTCTACATCTACTAGCAAAATATCCATTCTTAAGTGCTGGTCGACCCCTACTGAAGGAATACCATCCTGGGAACATGCCCCCTGAAGTGTATAGCAGGGCTTCCAAAAGGATTTTAGAGGCTATAGAACGTGGTGAGAGGGGGGTCACACCAAGGCTTGAGCCTCCTTGGGTAGAACTTCTATCGTTCCACCTAGCTAAATACTTCGTTACGTACATTGATGATAGCTGGTTAAGGATGAGGTGGGCGCTAGCCGAAGCTGCAAGAATCGAACGCCTCCTAATTAATGAGAATGACGAGGTCATTATATATGTCATTAATGACCTAGGGCTTAATGTCAAGAAAGAAACAGAGGAAGGAGAATGGTCAATGTACGGAAACCAATACCTCCGGCTTTCAAGAAGGCTTAGGCCGATGCCCGACTGGCTGCTAATCAACAGGCGGACTAGTAGGGGCCGCGTTATGCTCATGCATGCCGAGGTCATAAAGCTAGTAAAGGAATGGTTGTACGACATCTTTGCCCAAACGGGAGCATTTAGAGCAGAATGGGGCCCAGAGGAACTAAAAATAATAAAAGATGTTTTGCAGGGCAGGTTTGCTAAGGTAGTGTCATCCACCCCCACGAAGGGATGGCCGCCGTGCATGGTAGCGCTACGAAATAGGGTGGCTGAAATAGATAATTACGGGTTAGCCGCCCTGATCTTTTATATGGTTGGCAGAGGGTATAGCAAAAGTGAAATAGTGAATGTCCTGAAGCTAAGAAGCGACTTCGACGAAGAGGTGGCTGTGAAGCAGATCGAATATGCGGCGATCCGAGCAGGAGGTCTAACCAATGATGAACCACCAAGCTGTTTTGACATGCGGATGCGTGATTTGTGTATAGATAATGGTATTTGGTGTCCAGGTCACATAAAAAACCCGTTACAATATCCCTCTTCACCACAGACGATACCCGAAGACAACCAAAAGGCAAACTTTATTTCAAATGGGAAATAAGCCAGGTGAGGGGCTTTGACAGGAAAACTTTTAGTTGGGAAAAAACCAGTAATGAGCGATGTGCTAAGCGTCTTGGTAACATTTGAATCTGGCTATAAAGAGGTTACCGTTATAGCTTATGGTAAGGAACATATAAAAAACCTCATTTATGTGATAGAAATCCTTAGAAACAGGTTCCTGCAGGATCTGCAGGTGAAGAACATCAAGCTATTCAAATCATTATTCAAGGATTCACAAGGTAGAGAGGTAGGTGTGCCCACATTGGAGATTGTAATAGAGTCCGCTTCATCATCAACAAGACACCGGTCAGCACCCAGCGAAACCCGCGAAAAAGCCTCAGAGGTGGGAGAGCACTCCGGAGAGGCTTAAGGGTGAGATTGGGAAAGATAATTCGATCATACTTAAGACCAGCGCCGATGCCCGTCTATCAAAGTGATTTGCATATCATCTCGGCAGCTTCAAAGAGTTCCCTTGATGGAAGAAGGCAGTAGAGGAGACGCTTTGTCGAGAGCATTCCCTTTCTCTCCACCAAAGTGTTGAACCTGAACCTTACCTCGCCCTCTGCAACGTAAACCTTATCCAGAATATCTTTCATGGAAAGAAGTATTTGCTGCAGGGTTGGCTCGTTGCTAAGTTTGTTGGCTAGGGGGCCGTCCTTCCACCTGATGCCGGAAACCTCCTTCCTAAACAGCCCGGCCTTAGTATACACCCACTCAGACTCTACTCTCTCGTTGGATGGTTTGCTGGGCCTAAACGCGTACTCCATTATCGCACCTATCTCCTTTCCTCCTCTCGCCACGGCGTCCATCCCGCTTATCGTGAGCTTGACGTACGCCCTCACTGCGTTGAAACCCCAGCCGGAGACCCCGAGCCAGTCGAGACCGTACTCGTTAAAGCCTTTTTTGACGGCGGAGCCGCTATATGCCGCGCCAAGCTGGGCAAGAGATTGACCCACGTAGTGGGGCATCTCCTCGACCTCAATCTTCACAGCCTGCATAGATGTGAAACAGTTAGGCCGGCATAAAACATTTACTCCAAACTATTCTAAACATGGGGAAACTTCGCAAATGGTTTGTGACGTAAACATCCCGGAAAGTCTCTTGAAGGTGAGCCTCAGTACTGGATTGAAGGGCCTTACGCAATTGATTGCAGTAGTCGAGGCAGTAAGCCTAATAGGTAGCAACGGCGCCATAACCAAAAAATGACTACTAGGATAAATTGAACAGCCCCTAAAGATTGGCGTGACCTCCAGAGGCAGGTTAGTCAAATCTTTCAGGAGTGCGGTCTCAAATCGGAAATCGAGAAGAAGATTCAGACTGTTCGTGGTATTGTGGAGGTAGATGTCTATGCTGAAGACTTGAGTAGCCAACCAAAAACTATCTATCTTTGTGAGTGCAAACACTGGCAATCGGCCGTTCCCCAAACGGTTGTTCACGCTTTCCGAACTGTAGTAACCGATTACGGTGCCAATTGGGGCTTCATAATATCTTCCGCTGGGTTCCAATCAGGCGCGTTCGAGGCTGCTGCCAAAAGCAACGTTCGGCTATTAACTTGGGATGAGTTCCAAGAGTTATTCGTGGATCGTTGGATTGAAAATTACATGATGCCGCGTCTACGGGAGGAAGTAGAGCCTCTGGTCGATTATACCGAACCTTTTAACGCCCGCGTTTCCCGCAGGGCTAGTAAACTTAATAAGCATTCATGGCATCTCTTCATTCAGCTTCGCAAGAAGTATGAGGTGTTGGCCTCCTTGGCTCAGTATTTATACGTTCCCAAACCATGGCTGGAGAACCAGCTTATCGATCTACCCTTGAGGAAACACATCCAAAATCGGAAAGTTTCAGAAGTGACGAATCTGCCAGACGAGTTGCTCGATGCCACCTGTCTTCGCGACTTCGTCGATATTATTTGTAGACACGCCCGAGAAGGAGTCGCGGCATTCGATCAGGTGTTTGGAGGACGGGCTTAATATTGTTTACTATTGCAGCGTGGTCGCCAAACTCACAACCAAGAACTCCACATAGATTTAAGGGATTAGCCTCATAATCCTTTAACCAGGACGATAGGAGACCTTAAACTCCGCCTCATCGACCGTTCTCCCGTTAACGGTCAACCTCGCCCTGTATTCTGTCGGACCGCCGTCGCCCATTGTGAAGGGATTTGGTGTTATGCTTGGGCCTAGTAGGGGGTTGTTGTGGACGCTGCATCCGAGGGCTTGGAGGATGGCGGTGATGTCCTTCATGAATAGGAATGACCGCATAATAATCAACACGGGCTCTGTAGGCCCTCTTGAAGGCATCCATGTTGACTGGGTGCTTTCACCCGGTTTAGCCTCAGCCAGCCTCTGCTTAACCGTAACCCTCTCAAGCCCGTGGCTCAACGATGTTCCCGTGTTTATGCGTTTAATAAGCTCTAACCCGGCCCTTCTAAACCCGGAGCCATAGGCGTTCAGGCTGTATCGGAGTCCTTCTTCGCCTGCTGAGAGGGATGCGCTGACGGCGGCTTCCTCAGCAACCAGCAAGGGCTTCTAGACATCTATCCTCGGGCTTACATCTATTGGTGTAAATAGCATGAGCCAGACATCCCTGCCTCGCGGTATGTTATTTTGACGGATGGGGCGCATAACACCCCATTAAAGTATCTGACTAAGGCTGCATACTCCTTTAAGGTAAGGGTTGTGTTAGGGTGGCCGACGTCGGCCACTATATAAAGCCCTAATATATACCGAATAGTCCATCCAACTATTGATGGCGGTAATACTGGCCGACGACGGCCGGTAATACCCTTTATATGATATCCGAGTGGTAGGGCTCTAAATTGATTCCAACGGCTTGTTTCAAAGTATTACCCGCATATGCGGCGTAATCGGTTTTGCTAAACCCATTTTATGGAAGGTTTAGAGCCATTTCTGGATCGTTAGAGGTCAGACCCGCTCAAACTCAATGATCGCCTTTCTAAAGGTATATGCTGGCTAGGGCGGAGTTTGAAGTTATATAACAGGTATTTCTTAGGCGAAGACCAGGGCCAGCCCTGAGGTGTGGTATTCGGATTGGCTGTGTCTTGGGTCTGTGAATTTGTTTAAAGGGCTATCCAATGCTATCATCTTAGGTTGTAACCATTAATGTACCGTATTACCGGCCGAAGTCGCTAGTAATACCGCTCATAATATCTAGATGGATTATCCGGTTTTAAGGGAGTTTATATAGTGACCGTCGTCAGCCATCCTGCTTTTTCATTGATGACGCATCACAGAAATACACCTATAAATATGAGCCAACACCGCTTAACCATGTCTCAATACGCTCCTTTGTAGTGGGTTTAAGCTGGATAGCCCATAAATCTTTAGCCAGATGAAAGAATGTAGAGACATAACTTCACCTAAACCCCGTGCTGTTTCTCGGAAGAGAAAGATCTTTCAAGGGTTAAAATAGACCGGACATTCGCCACATCCCTTACTTGGGTTAAAGAGATTTATATATCCATGTATTGGTGTAGTTAGACAGCTATAGCCCCCTGCAACACCGGGGGTTGGCTGTCGAGGCAGCGGAATGCTGCCCTCCAGCCGGACGAACCGGAGGACGGCGCTGAGTGCCTGACGGGGGTCGCCCATGTGGCGTGGGCGGCTCAACGGCGTCCCAGAGGGCTTAAAACCCTGTGAAAGGATGCCTGAAGCGTCCGGCTGGGACCGCAGAGGAACGCCTTCAGGCCCACGGCAGGGCAAACACTAGCTTAACGCCTGTTGCCGCAGGTCTTGAAGGCCTGGCTTACGCCACGCCGGGCTGACGCCGCCGCCAGAACCCATAACTGGGTTGAAGAGCGGCTAAAGCTCGGAGCAGAGGGGAGAAAACGAGGGGAAATAAACAAGAAACCCTCTTCCCGCGAGCCTTCATCGGCTCCCGTCCCAAACTAATTTATGGGACGGTTGGGGAGAGGGGTTTGGCGCATGGGGCTTGGCGTGCTACCACGACCAGCGGGGTGCTGGAGGGTCCTCCGCCCCCGTGGCGTCTCTGCCCCACATGGAACCGTCCCGGTGTCCTGCTGGAGGGTCCTCCGCGGACACCTCCGTGGCTGGAGGGTCCTCCGCCACCCATGTGGGGGGACGGAGACGGGCCCCAACAGGGCGGATGCCCGGAGAAGTCCAACAACCATGTTCATTGCTGGAGGGTCCTCCGCGTGAATAATGGTTGCCGGACCGGACTCCGGGAACAAAGATGTCGTAGAGGATCACTCTGTTTCGATGACGGTCGAAGACAGTCCACTAACGTCTTCAGCAGCCCCAACCCTTCTAATGATTTCCTGGGAGGGCTTTGTTTCCGGCCTGAAACAAGGCCGCCCCCTCGCCTACATGAGGGGGGATGTCCGAGAAGCCCTCTCAGGATCCTGCTCCCGGGGTCAAGGGAGGAGCTGGTCCCGGCTCACCCAACTTGGGATGTCCTGCCCCGCAGGACGCGCTGCCCATCAAGAAGGAGGGTTGGGGGTCGAAGACGGTATTCCTAGATTTCGGCCGAAGCAAAATCTTCGCAGTAACCGATGACAGCGACGAAGTACTGGTCTTCAATAACCTAGTGGAGCTGGCTGAGAGTCTGCGGCCTGCGGTAATCGTCCTCGATAATTTACCGGGGAAGTTGCAGAGCATGGCAGCAGAACTGGCAAAGACAGGGATTATATTCATGAGGCTGAAGGACTTGAGCAAAATCTCCGAAGAAAGAAAGAAGAACGGTCTGCCGAAATCTAACGAGAACGACGTGATTCTTTTGAAGACGCTGTACCGTAGAGAATCGGAAAGCTTCCAGACACTCTGCATAATGCCTGAAGAGCTTTTGGTGCGCGAGCTGTCGGAGCTCTGGGCGGCATTTACAATAATGAGGAAAACCAGCAAACAGAAGAGAACCCTGACACGCCACCCAGCAGTATTAGAGGCATATAAAGAACTAAGAAAACTTATTGACGAGCTCTCCAAAGAAATACACAGAAAAGCCCTAGGGCTGCCTCTATACAGGCAGGTATTCGAAGGGTTAGGACTAAAGGGACCAGCGCTGGCATACCTGATAAGCCACGACGGATGGGCGTTCAAAACCCTCAACAGTGATAAACTACAGGTGAGGTATCAGCTTATTCCCCTAAGACGCCGCCGTAGCAAACGCAGTAGATTACTGATAATGCTGGCTAACACAGCGGTACTAAACAACCACCCAAGATACAGACCAATATTCGAGAAATACATGGAAAGATTCCGGGGACAGAGGTACGCCTACTGGAAAGCCGTACTAAGAGTAGCAAGAAGAATACTGAGAGACCTAAGACTCCTAGCAAAAGGACAGACAGTATAGGCCCCGACCGGGTGAGGCTGGGCCTGGGGCGGCGGAAAAACCCCAGACCCGGTCTTAAAACCACTCCTCCCGATTAAATCGGGATGGTCGTAACATGGTGTCCGGTCTGGGGTTCCGAATCCGCTGACGGTGCCCAGCCAAACCCCCTCTCCCCTCTTTTCTACCCTTTTTCATGCTTATTGTTTTATTTTTTTGATTTCCCCCATCAGGATGGGGTTTATCTGCTTGTATACATTGAATTAAGGTTATCATGTCTTAAGAGCTGTATATCTGTTCACACTATGCAAAGGTGTATTACCTGGTCGGAGTCGGCCGCCTATTTAAATCATTAAACTTTTTGGGTAGTTACTCAAAGATTGGTGGGTTTTATATAGTGGCCGACGTCGGCCACTATATAAGGCAGGGGCCTTAACGAGTTATATCCATCTCAATCACCCTCAAAGCCGTGACACCTAGCAGGTGGTGGATTTTAAAAACCGTCCTCTACACGCTCGCCCCACTCATAATTTTCGACATGCTTGACGGCATACCAGACCAAACACTCATGTTCGGCATAAGCATCGTGAAAAGCCTTCTTTAACGGCTAAATCAGGGCCTTGAGGGATTATATTACAGGTATGGGCTGTCCCATACATGATGTCAACAAGTGTTGTTGAGATGAATCAAAGGTTTTGAGGGTAAGCGGGTCTTCAGACTGAGGGCTGGGGGAGACGACTTAAATGCTACGGATGTGGCTGGAGGGTAACGAACCCCTACGTCCTCGCCTCCTCGAAATCGGAAGCAATAAGTCTATACATGTCCGCGGACGCAGGTCTCTGTGGTGACTGCTTCTCTGAAATGTTGATGGAGTTATCAGGCCCAGAAACAATAGTTGGACAAGGTGAGACCATCAAGGTGTGAGTTCTATGTCAAAGGTATTCAGACTCCGAGATAGGGACGGGCTTGAGCTGAAATGTTATGGATGCGATGAATGGTTTTCAGAGATTTTCATCATAGCAAACACGCCGCAGGATGCCATCAAAGAATACGAGGACAACGGCGGGCTATGTGAGGAATGTTTCACATCCACTTCTGGGTGGGACTGGAGTGAGATTTTAAAACACTTCGAGGACGGTGGCGTGGTTACGATGTAGTGTTAGTACGGCCTTGACGGCTTTTAAACCCCCTTTAACTTTTTTCCAGCCATGAGCCAAGAAGTTGTCGGGTATCAGGAGCATCCGAGCTTCACAGAGCTTGTGCCAAAGATTAAGGAATACGTTGAGCTTAAAGGGGGTGGATTGGGCTATTGCGGCTTTAGTCCACGGTAGTATAGGCTATCATACATATAGGTCTGCAAAGAACCTCCTTGAAAGCGTCTTAAGAGGTAGGAATTGGGTTTGTGAGAGGACTATGGCTTGTTTCGAAGGTAATGCGGCTAAAGAGGCTTTACACGACTTCAAGTGTTTCGAATACCTTGAGAGAAACGACCCCGAATACGTTAGAAGGCTGGTCAAAATCATAAAGAATACGGAAGGTTTTAACACAATAGAAGAGTGGACGTTCTCATGCATGTATCCAACCATGACGTTATGACAAACGAGATTAATATAAGCAACCTCTACATGGTTTTCTTTATATAGGTTTTAGATAAACTTTTCATTTTTTATTTCTCAAGTATTTATAGTGTCATGGCCTTGATAACGGCATGAGTTTAGACGACTTTATGGGTAAGCAGGTTGAGGTAAAGGCATGCGTCATTAAGGAGAATGGGGGTAGCTCTATACGTTTTAAATGCCCTAAACATATTATAAACGTGTTAGGTATTCCAGGAGAAGGGGCTTATAACGGTTCATATTAAAGGCAATACTACTACGGTTAGCTATGATGTTACGGGTTCAAGTTTGAGGATTAATTTGGGAGCGGCTTTCAGCGAGTTGTTTAAGGGAGAGGAAGGTAGTATTACTGTTGTTTTTAAGCTATATGATGGCAAATTTGTGATGTTTTATAAAGACGACGAGCAATCCTATTTCCCTATACGTAAGAGGTCGGCAAGATATGCGGATGAATGGCGTTTCTGCTCCGAATGCCAACGTTTCTACCTAAATAAATGTCTAACACATGGCATAAAGTTAAGGAATACACCGAGAAAGAAGAAGAAAGGAAATAACGGTAGCTCTATAACGAAGTTCACACCACCATGTTACAGGTAGTTGTCCATGGTTAAGACGCTGCCGGTTAAGAAGAGGTTGGCGAGACAGTTGAGGCGTGCTTGGCCGACCCCTGCCTGGGTTGTGGCCCGGACTAGGAGGCATGTGCGTGCTTCAAACCGGAGGAGGAGCTGGAGGCGTTCTAAGCTTAAGCCCTAGCCCTACTCTCCCTTAAACTCCGGCTTCCTCTTGGCGAAGAAGGCTGAGATACCCTCCATGAAGTCTTTTGTGAAGAGAAGGTCTGAGAACAGGCTTCTCTCCACAGCCAGCCCCCTGCTTAGCGGTGCTTCACGTGCTAGGAGCGCTGCTTGCTTGATTGCTTTCAGGGCTAGGGGCGGTTGTGAGGCGAGCTTCTCTGCGAGGGCCTTAAGCTCCTCCTCAAACCTCTCCACAGGGACGACTTTGTTGACGAGCCCGATGCGGTAGGCTTCTTCAGCGCCTATACGTGTGCCAAGCATCATAAGCTCCACCGCCTTCGCCAAACCGACCAAGCGTGTAAGCCTCTGCGTACCCCCCGCCCCAGGTATCAGGCCTAGGTTGACCTCGGGCTGGCCAAACTCAGACCTGTCCGTCGCAACCCTCATGTCGCAGGCCTGTATCAGCTCACACCCGCCTCCCAGAGCGTAGCCGTCAATCCCTGCGATAACAGGCTTTGGCATGGACTCTATTATGTTCATGACCTCCTGGAAGTCGCGGAGAAAGCGTTCGCCATCGGCTTTTGTCCTGATTTCCGTGAAGGCTGTCACGTCTGCTCCTGCGGAGAAGGCCCTTCCGCCCGCACCCTTCAGAACGACGACACGCACCTCGCTGTCCCGCCAAACCTTGAGCAACACGTCCGTTAACTCCTCTATCATCTTCGGCGTGATGGTGTTAAGCCTGTGGGGCCGGTTTAAGGTTATCCAGGCTATGGGAGGTTTCTTCTCATAGATTATTTCGGTGTACCCTGTCTGCTCGGCGGCGTATGCGTGGAACCCCTGACCTGTCTTCTTGCCGAGCTTCCCCTCGGACACCAGCTGTGTAAGCAACGGGTCGGGTCTGTTGTACTCCCCGTATTTCTCAGCCAGCTTGTTCAAAGCCGAGACAACGTTGTCAAGGCCCAGTTCATCAGCCATCTCAAAAACACCCTTAGGCCAGCCGAGGCCAAGCTTAACAGCCGTCTCGATGTCCTCCTTCGAGGCCACACCGTTCCGCAGCAGCCATGCAGCCGCGTTAACAGCCGGTGCGAAAACCTTCACCAAGTCAACCCTCTCACCAGCCTCCCTAGGTATGCTGGGCCTCTCGTAAACCCCTTTACCGTACTCGTAGAAGCCTCGGCCGGACTTCATCCCGTAGAAACCTTTTTCGTAGAGCTCTCTGAAGAGGCTGCAGGGTTCAGGCGCGCTGGGCTCACGCTCCTTTATCGAGAGGCTGGCGAGATGTATTACATCTATCCCGGTGTAGTCGGAGAGCTCGAACAACCCCATAGGAAGGCCCGCACGGTACTTGACGGCCGAATCTATCTCGACCACGCTTGCATCACCGCCGGCAACCATACTGCACGCGTTGTTCAGCAAAGGTGTCAGGATTCTGTTAACAATGAAGCCTGGGACATCCTTCCTGCATACAACAACGGTCTTCCCCATCTTCTTACCCAGTTCGACAGCCTTCCGCAAGGTCTCCTCGCTCGTCTTCTCACCCTTTATCACTTCAAGCAAGGGCATTAGCGGGGGTGGGTTGAAGAAATGCATGCCGACAAAATTCTCGGGCCTGTCGGTGGTTGCGGCCAGCTCTGTAATCGGAAGCGTGCTAGTATTCGACGCGATAATTGCATGCCTCGGCGCCGCCCTACTAACTCTTTCGAAAACCTCCTTCTTGATTTCAAATTTCTCAGGAACGGCTTCAATCACAAGGTCCGCGCCAGCCACGGCATCCTCCAAATTTGTGGTGGTTTTAATGCGTCCGAACGCTTCATCAGCCTGCTCCCTAGAGATTCTCTTTTTCTCAACAAACTTCTCCAAACTCCATTTAATCCTCTCCAAACCCTTGCTCAGAAACTCCTCCGCCACATCAACCATCACAACATCAAACCCGGACAGAGCAGCGACCTCGGCAATACCATGCCCCATAACACCTGCTCCAACAACCACAACCTTCAAAGCGCTTCAAACAAAGAAGCGCAGAACCCGTATTTTAAGAAATCCTGAAATCCTTGAGGGCCTTCTTCAGAGCCTCGGCCAGCATCTCTATTTCTTCAGGGGTGTTGTAGATGTAGAAGCTTGCCCGGGTTGTGGCTGGGATGCCGAGCCTGGTGTGTATGGGCATTGCGCAGTGGTGTCCAGCCCTAACACATATCCCGTGTTTGTCGAGGTAGGTTGCGAGGTCGTGTGGGTGTATGTCGGCGAGGTTGAAGGCTATGAGGCCGCAGCGATGCCGCGGGTTCTCGGGCCCATATATGCGTATGTGCTTGACTTCCTGAAGCCTCTCCAAAGCCTCAGCAGTTAACCTGTGCTCATACTCTCTCACATTCTCCATGCCTATGTTTTTGAGATAGTCGACGGCCGCCCCCAGCCCGACGGCGCCCGAAACATTGGGTGTACCGGCCTCAAACTTCCACGGAACCTCGTTCCAAGCACTCCTGTCGAGGTGGACCTCTCTTATCATCTCACCGCCTCCCATGAAGGGCTCCATCTCCTCCAGCAGCTCACGCCTGCCGTAGAGAACACCTATACCCATAGGCCCCAGCATCTTATGCCCGCTGAAAGCAAGGAAGTCGCATCCAAGGTCCTGAACGTCAACCGGCATATGTGGGACGGATTGGGCGGCGTCAACTACGGCTAGCGCTCCGTGTTGGTGCGCCATCTTAGACAGCTCCTTAACGTCGTTGATTGTACCTAAGACGTTTGATGCGTGTGTGAAGGCGAAGACATCCGCGTCCCGTAAAACCTCGTCAGCCCTTGAAAGGTCGAGGTAGCCCTCGCCGTCGAAGGGTAAGTACTCTATTTTATGGTTACGGAGCCTAGCAACAAGCTGCCATGGAACAATGTTGCTGTGGTGCTCCATCATGGTAAGCACTATCTTCCCGTTAGGCTTCATCCTGTTCAGCCCAATGCTGTAGGCGACGAGGTTAAGCGCCTCAGTCGTGTTTCTGACGAAGACGACCTCTCGGTGGCTTTTCGCGTTTATGAACCCCGCGACTTTTCGCCTAGCTACTTCATACATCTCCGTGGCCTCAACACTTAGCCCGTAAACACCCCTGTGAACATTCGCATTACTCTCCATGTAAAACTTCTTAACAGCCTCAACAACTTGAGAAGGCTTCTGGCTTGTAGCCGCGCTGTCGAGATAAACAAGCCGCCCACGCCTAAAAATCGGAAAATCCTCCCTAACCCTGTAAGGGTCGAGAAGCGGGTGGGCTGCCATGAAGTAGATGTTAACTTGACCACTTATATACTATACTACTGTACCGAAGATTGAAAATAAGCTTCGCTCTGGAAATGAGCCGCCTAGCCTCTCGTAAGCCCCAGCCTACGCATCGTATCCATCAAATCATCTACTAACTCATTTGCTCTAACCACTTCTCTAATGTCCCAGAACAAAATTTTATCCGCCAAATTCTTTATCATCAAGGCTTCTCTCTTAATTTTCTCCAACTCCTCTTCCGAAGACACAGCAACTACTTTCTGCACGGCCGGGTCTTGAGCTGCCTTCATCAAGTTTAGTATCAAAGAATCAATACTGCCCTTAACATGAACCTCAAAGACGTATTTCAACTCACCGATGTTGCCTATCTGGGCAGACCAGAGAGCATCTAACCTAGTCCCCGATGCCAGCGGCACCTCTTTCAAAACATCGAAACCAAGTCCTTTACCAATGTTTAAAACCATTTCAACGATTTCCCCATGGTCGGGAACTTCATCTTCACCATCTTCTATATCCTGCAAATCAACAAGATATGATAGGAAATAGTCTACATCTAAAAGGTCCGGATTTCTTAGGGTGTTCTCATCCTTTAACAAGCCAACCATTTCCTTAAGCGTTCTTATTACCGCCTCATAATCCCGCCCACTAACATTACTCACTCCCAGTTTACCAACATCAACACCTCCTTCAAGTCTCTCTATCCCAAGTTTTAACAACCCTCGCCTGACTCTCTTATTCCAAATACCGTATTTTTGTGGGTCGAAGTATGTTAGAATTTCTGAAATCACTGCAGCACCCATTCCCTTAACATTTTTTCTGAATGTGTCAAATCTATCCGCAAGTTTAAGGTCGGAATATAACAGCACTTCAAAATTTTTACGTAAGTTTTCGATACCGCCCGCGCTTTCAATCCAATAATCTACCAACCACTCTTTTTTAGCCCACCACCCAAACGCATACAAATTATTGGCTATTGTTAGAAGACTTGATTCGTCAAAGTTTTTAAAACCTTCTCTTCCAAGCACACTCCTAATCATTTCTGTGTGGCGCCTTCTTTCTTCCTCAAACTCCTTACCTTCCTCCCCAGCTCTATACTTCAGAAAATCGTCCTTGAATTTCTTAATGTTTTCAACAACATTCTGTGCTAGACCCAATTCCTAGACCTCTGTTTAAACAACTTTGGCTGCAATATATTTTTTAAATCTCCATAGGGGCTGCTAACAACCAGTAATCCACATTCATAACTTCATTCGTGCACTGAGGTTTATAGTTTAACTAGATTTGTATGTCTCCTGTACCATTCGGTGTCAGCAGGCTTTCTCACGTGTAGGTCGAAGATTTCCGTGAACTCCTCTTTCGCCAAAGCCTCAAGCACCTCTATTCTTTCCTTCTCCGTGATTATTAGTATGTCTATGTCGCTGCTGTAGCTGTGTCGCTTTTCGGCCACCGACCCGAACAGATATACTTCAGCGTCTGGGTCGACTCCCTGCACAACCTCCTTCAGCCGCGCCAGATACTTCTCTAGGTTGTCGAATATCGCCCTTCTCCTCAGCGCTTCCTCGACCAATGGGTCAGACATGCTTCAAAACCTCGTCAAAGGCTTTCTTAACTCGTAGGACTTCATCCTCCCTAAAATCCGTCACCGCATACCTTGAAGAAATATAGGCTTCCTCTAATAGTCTCAATTCAACTGCATACTCTTTAACAATGTTTTTCAACTCCTCATCTTTCCTGACATCAGCCAAAATTTCCAATAGCCTTCTAATGCTATGTGTGCGTGGATATGCTATTCCCCCCTCGAGTAGGCTGGCCTTAACATGTAGCTGGAGAGCTTGCTCTAGGTCGAACATCGCAAGAGCGTAAATCCGGTTTGACATGTGGAACTCGTATGTTTGCAGATATTCATCAGCCCTCTTTCTCAGCGATTCGGCTTCTTTGCTACTCAGATAGCCCACCCCCTTTTTCTCCCAAAAGGGAGAAGGAAAGCATACATGTTAACGTTTCAGCCAACTCGGAGTGTAGAACCCCATATTGCAACAACACATCCTATACTATGCTATGCCGAATTTAAGCATTGATTAATGAAATGTCAATAGATGTTAGTTAACGGAAAACTGTTGAATTATGATTGCATGTGTTGATTTATCGCAGATAGGCTGGCTGGCTCTAACTGAATCCAGCTAGAAAAAGCGGTGTCGTTTCTTTGTCGAGCACTATGTGATGTTTTAGCCATTTAGGGCTTGGCACCTGTCTTAAACCTGTTTTCACCTCAAACCCGTATATTTCACCCTCCTCAACGACTATACAGTCCACTTCGCTCTTGTTCCTCCAATAACCTGTGCTGTACCGTCTGGCGAGGTGTGAGGCGACCACACCTTCCATCAAAGCATCCTCGTAGACCTTCTGCCCACAGTAGCCTGCCAGTGTTTTATGGATAAAAGGGTCTGCAAAATGTATTTTCTTATTTTTCCTATGGATGGTTCTGCCGCTTGGGTCAACATAGCTGAGTAAGGTGATTGTCATGAGGTCTTTGAGGACCTCGACATAGCTTCTGGCTGTGTGTGGCGAGTTTATCGATGTATTCTTGGCTATGCTCAGCCAACTCAGTGGTGCTGCTCTGGCCTCCAGCAGGTATGAAACCACCTCTTTCATCGTTGCCTCGCTTTTACCGGCTCTTAGCCAGTCGCCTCTAAGGCCATCGAGAAGTGCTTTCCTAGAAGCCTCACCCACCCTTCCATACTCTGTAAACTCTCTGATGGCTAGCGGGAACCCTCCCGTCTCGAGATAAGTTGTAAAGCTGTCGGCTATGGTCTGGCTGTACAGTTTGTTTGCTTCAACAACCCTCCATAACGAGCCTAGGTCTTCTATTACTGCAGGCTTTATCCCCACGACTTTCACCAAGTAGGAGTGGAAGTTAAGCGGCCTCATGACCACGTCAACACCGTACCCCCTCCTACCCGGAAACATTTCCCTCTGTTTGAGAAGCTCAATGCTGGCCGAGCCTGTTACGGTAACCGAAGAGCCCAACAGGCTACCGTCGTCTATCCTCGACTTAACAGCGCGCCACCAGCCATCCACAAAGGTTACCTCATCCAAAAATATGTAAGAGGTCTTTACCCCCCACGAGGCTTTAGCACGTAGATATGTATCAAGAGCTTCACCAAGCTCCTTAAAGTCTGCGAATTCGTCGCAGGAAAGATAGAGAACTGCTTTAGGGTTTACCTGTTGTAGTAACCTGTTGATCAAAAGTTTGAGCATAGTGGTTTTGCCCACCTGCCTCGGGCCGGAGACAAAGTTGAGGGAGAAGGGCTTGAGTGAGACCTGCTCAGACTCGTCAGGAACCCATTTGACCTTAAGCCTTGACCATGCGACGTAGGCTGGGTCCGGGTCGCCTGTCCACCAAGGGTTCCACCTCTCCATTTGCATTATCATTGCAAATCCATTTATATAATAATTTGCAGCGGGATTGCAAATGCTTTATATTTATGAGTAGACGGGTCTTTTAGACAGCTCCGCCGGAAGGGTTAGCGGCCTGTTTGGGTATCCGGCTGTTTCTTTTTTGATGAGTTTGGTTAGTGTCTGGACGGTCATCTGCCTGATTTTTTTCTCATGCCTTACGCGGACGGCTAACCTGCCTGTCTTCGCCTCCTTAGGGCCTAGCGTGGCGATGTATGGTATCCAGCTTGTCTCCGCCTCATACACTTTCTTGCCCAGGCTCTCGCCTCTATCGTCTACGTCAACCCTAACACCCTCACGTGTTATTTTCTCAGCCAGCTTGAGGGCTTTGGGGACGTATCTTTCGCCGAGGGGGAGTATGCGTAGCTGTATGGGTGAAAGCCATGTCGGCAGAGATGGGGGGTTCTTGTGTAGCGCGGTGTCGACGACGGTGTATAGGTAGCGCTCAACCGTGCCGATTATGGCGGTGTGCAGTATGACTGGGTATTTCTTCGAGCCGTCGCTGTCCACGTAAGATATGCCGAACCTCTCCGCGTTACCCACATCTATCTGCACTGTGCCGATCTCACGCGGCCGCCCCAGCTTGTCGACGATGTGGTACTCGATGTTGAGCACCCAGTAGTATCTGCTGTCCTCGGGGTAGAAACAAAGCAGGACGGGCTTGCCCTCCCTCTTCAAAAGGTTTTGGAAAAACTCTCTGTTTTCGTCGAAGAAACGCCTCGAGGTTAGGTTGTAGAGGGAGTAGTATGTTCTGCCTAGCTTTTCAATCTCTGAGTAGATTTTGTCGTGTATTTTTTCGACGACCTGTTGGGCTTGCTTGATGTCTTTGCAGAAGATGTGGAGGTCGGGCATCGTCATCTTCCGTAGCCTGAATCCGAGGACTAGCTCGCCGCTCTGCTCAAGCCTGTAGCTGTCTGCGACCTCGAACATCCCGAAGGGAAGGCTCCTATAGCTTATAACCCACTTCCTCGCAAGGGCGAACTGCTGGAAGCATGCGGCATACCTCATGACATGAGGTCTCCCGTCAACATCAACCCTGTACATTCTCTGCCCGAAGAGGCTGGCGTGCTCGCGGATGGGTCTGCTTTCTAGGCTGAACATGTTTGTGCCTTTCACAAAGTATACGGGGATGCCCAGCTCCCTGACAACCTGTGAAGCATAGTCAGAGATAAGGTCGTAGATGAGGGCTCCCTCAGGGCCGTAGTGCATGTGGCCGCTGTCAGACATCTCCTCCCAGTCTATGCCTAGACGTTTGAAAACCCTGATGTGCTCAGGCTCCGAGACCTCGCCCGCCTCCCTTCCTAAAGCCTCCTTCTCAACCAAGGCCCTGAAGCCTTCGTCCACATCCAAGCCATCAATCTCGGAAGGCTGCAGCAGACGGCCGTCCTGCGTGTAGAGGTAGTATGTTTTCTTTGCGGCGGCCTGTTGGACGGCCCCGAGGCTGGACTGGTTAAAAACCCTCGACCTCTCAGCCAGCGGATGGCCTTTCACGGAGAGTGAGAGCTGCTTGTTCCAGCCGAAGGGAGATCTGTGGACCTCGACACCCATTTTTCTGGCCGCCCCCTCCATAGACCGTAAGACCTCCAACGCATGTTCAGGACGCGCCAGCTCCTTCGAGAGATGCGCAAAGGGGTAGATGACAAGGCGGGGGACCTTAAGCCTCTGCATGAACTCAACCGCGTCCGAGACAGCGGCCTCAGCGACCCTTTCATCGTCCTCGGGCTCCACGGAGGTCAGCAGAACCAAGGCATCCTCAACCCTCACAGCCTCCTGCGACGCCTCCTCAACCACCGCGGCCTCCTTCCTCAAAGGCCTGTACTCTATGAAGTCTACGTGCAGCTCAAGAAGTCTCAAACCAGCCGACCACGGCAAAAAATTACTCGGTATATTTTAGGCTTGCAACCTATCCCTAAGCCTCTCCTCTACCTTACCTTTCCGGGCAAACAGTTTCCAAGCCAGCATGGGTGTGGAGAGATAGGCTGCTGCAGCCGCGAGGTTAGCCGGTTTAAGGTAGATGTACGGCATGGCCTCATAGAGGTGGCCGATTATCACTTCAAGCCTTCCACGTACATCGCTAAGTGTCTGGGCGTATGCAGCCGTGTCTCGCGGAGTTCTCGAGATGGTTGAAAGTCTGTCGAGGATTGACGCGATATCGGCCCGTATTAGGTTGAAGTCCGTCCGGTGGGTTGGCAGTATCCAGACAGGGTTTCCAAGCGTGGGTATCAGCCGGTATGCCTGCGTGATATATGACACCATGTCGTCGGCGTTTCCAGCCGACATAGCTCTGCTGAGATAGCCTGCGGCGATTTCAAGCGGGTATATGTCTATGACGTAAGCACTTACCGCCATCGAAAGCCCGAACAACAGGTATACGAGGAGAAAAACCCTCACCCTACGCATGGCTTCTTCTCACCAGAAAATAATATGCAGCAAGAATTGATGACAGCGATATCGCCAGAGTAGTCGGGCTTACCCATAGAAACGGCTGCAAAGCCCTCAACTGCCTCCCCACCTCCCTCAATGACGCCCTTACATCCTCTAACACGGCGTGGTAGGTCTCCAAGTCCTGCGGGCCCGCTTCCCGAACACGTTGTTTAAGCATCTGTAAATCCCGCCTTATCAGCCCCAGGTCTGTCCTAGCCGTCGGGAAAGGCCAGACAGGGTTTCCGCCAAGGTCGAGCAACGTCGTGGCCTTGTCAAGCTCCTCCACAACCAAGCCAGGTTCAATGCTCCTAGACGCTATGTCTAGTGAGGAGTAGGCCTTCTCAACTGTGAAAAAGTATGTGGTAAACGGGTAGATGAGAGATATTGTGAACACAGCCAACATGGCTATGGCCGCAAGCAACGTTTTACTCCCCATGTAGAAGTTTCTGACCGCACCCTCCCCCTGCGTGACTGAAACAAACACATTGTAAAGGACCGCGGCGGTGAAGAGCCCGCTGACAAGCATGAATGAGTACATCCCGCTGTAGAACAGGTATATCGTTGTGGAAAGCGTGTAGACTGCCACCGCAAGGTCTACCATAACATAATGGTCTTTAATCCTTGCGTAGCTGCTTGTACGCCAGCTCCCCGTTCTGCCGACTATCCCGAATTTCGGCGTCCTCTCGAAAACCTTTTCACGCGACAGCAAAGCATGGATTACCGCGACAGAGTTGTTGACCGAGGTACCCATGCCCCATAAAAACAGCATGAAAACCTCTTTCAAAAAAGCGGTAACACTACGGTGGTGAGCCGCATTGCTTTGGAGTAGGAGAGTTACTGTTATCAGTAGTGGGTATAGCGTTATCCAGAACACCATCAATTCAAGACCCGTAGGTTGGACTATGTGGGCAACCCATGGCAGCATCAGCACCTGCGCTGTGAAAAGAAGCTGGGCCATATGCCGGGTTAGGTGAACTAGTGCGTGAAGCTTGGCCGTAAAGTGATTTTTCGACACCACCAGCTGCAGCAGATATCTGCGAGCTGTCTGTATGCCCCCGTAGGCCCAGCGGTACTGCTGGCGTCTAACAGCCTTCATCATTATCGGGAGTTCCGCGGGTGCTTCGACATCCTCAAGATAGACTATACGCCATCCACTCATCTGGGCCCTGTAGCTGAGGTCTAGGTCCTCGGCCAGCGAGGTCCTCCAACCACCGGCATCCACTATGCATTCACGCCGCCAAACGCCAGCGGTTCCGTTAAAGTTGAGGAAATATCCCGCAGCAAACCTCCCCCTCTGTTCAACCGTAAAATGGAGGTCGAGGCTGAGGGCCTGTGCCATGGTAAGCGGAGAGTACGTCCTGTTTAGGTGTCCCCATCGAGCCTGCACAAGTCCGATATTAGCTTCCTTGAAGTAGGGTATTGTTTTCTTGAGGAAGTCTGGCGGGGGGATAAAGTCGGCGTCAAAAACGGCTACAAACTCGCCCGTGGATTTCTCCAGAGCATATTGTAGGGCTCCCGCCTTATAGCCCTCCCTACCCAGCCGTCTGAGATAACGTATGTTAAATCCCAGCAACCGTTTCTCGCCGACAACCTCCTCACAGATCCTCGACGTTTCATCATCAGAGTCGTCGACAACGACTATCTCGAGCTTTTCCCTCGGGTAGTCAAGGCTGCATACAGCCTCAATCAGGCGTTTAACCACATGTTTCTCGTTGTATATGGGGAGATGGACGGAGACAGTCGGCCACTCGCTGGGTCTGTGGGCTACGGGTTTACGGTATTTCCGGGCCGCGATAAACAGATGCACATAAGACACAACGTAAAACGGGAGTATTGCTGAGACTGTGAAGAACGTCGTCGCAATCAGCAGCCTTATGAAATCCATAACCGATGTCGGGGAAACTATGGAAAAAGGTTTTTCCCAAATCCATCCAACAGCCCTAGCTACATGTTTAGTGCGATTTTGGCATAGAAATATATGGCTGCCTACAGGCTGTTTGGGTTTAGATGGCCGCCGTCCTTGAAAGGCTGAACTTCACCGATGAGGTCGTATCAGACCCTGGGCATGAAATTCACGGGGTTGTGCGCGGCCTTAACCCTGTTCTGGGCAGGCTCATGCTTATTGGTGAGGGAATGGGGGTTGGCGGAGTTATAGGAGTCCTAGGTAGGAGGGCTGTTTTTCCGCTTGAGGCAGAAACATATAGAGCGGAAACAGTTACACGCATCTTCAAGCTTAACGGCATATCGGTCAAACACATCGCAAACACCCCCATCGACGGCCCCTACAAATTTTTCAGGACATTGCTTGCTCCGCTATATCTCCGCAGCAGCTTTTTCAGACCGGCCTATACACTATTGATGGCCGCTAGGTCTTTGTCGGGTGTCAGAAGCAGGTATGTGCGTGTCAGGACCTTCGGCAAAGTCGTTGTTGAATACCTCTTGAACGGTTGTGAGTTCTCGATAAGGGTTAGACGCGACACGCCGAGTAATATGGATGTTTTGGTGGCCAACGAGCTCTCGGGAAGGCTTTTCACAAAGCTTTTTGTCGACGGCGTTGGGAGAAAACTCACACCCTGGCAGGAAGTTATGGGTGGTTCTGCATTCCTGTATTCGCCGCGGCTTAAACTCGGCATGGAGGTTGAGATACCTGAAAACGTTAGGGCATATGCAGGCAGGGAGGTTCTGGGCAGAAGGCTTGACTGGGCCGGCGTAAGCCTCGTCATGAACCACGAACTTCCAGCCCTACAGTACCGGGTGAGGTTTAAACCTCATGAATGACGTAACACTCGTATTCCCATACTTCAACGACGGCCGCTCAAAAAACTTCAAGTTCCCTCCGCTCGGCATCGGCTATATCGCATCCTACCTCAGGATGCACGGATACAGGGTGGGCATAGTTGACTGCACCTTCAAGACATTTGACGAGGCTGTGCGGCTGGCTTCTTCCTCGAGGGTTGTGGGCGTTTACAGCATGCTCTCGATGGTCAAACCCGCCCTAGAGATCGCCGAAGCCCTAAGGGATAAGGTTGAACTCCTTGTTGCCGGGGGACCGATGCCCTCCGCCTACCCCATCAAGTTCCTCAACACGTTTGACATGGTTGTGCAGGGGGAAGGTGAGGAGACCATGCTAGAGGTCATGCATGAGTTGGACGGCGGAATGAGGTTCGAGCGTGTGAAAGGGCTTCACATCTCAAACAGGTTCATGAAGCAAGCATTGGAGACGGTTCCTGTAAACGGTGGAGGACATTACTTCACAGGCCAGCGGCCCCTAATCAAAAACCTCGACGACCTACCGTTCCCCGCACGCGACCTCTACGAAAACAGCCTCTACAAGCAATACTACATGCAGAACTTCAAATACACCATGACCTCGGCCATAGCCTCGAGAGGATGCCCCTTCTCCTGCGACTTCTGCTGGAGACCCGACTACGGCCGCTTCTACCGGACGAGAAGCCCTGAAAACATAGCCGACGAGATGGAGGAGATAGTCTGGAAGTACGGCTACCGGAGGATATGGTTCGCCGACGAGCTTTTCATAGCAAACAAACGACACGTCATACGCCTATGCCAGGAGATAATCTCCAGAAAAATTGATGTCTTGTGGGAATGCCTCGCCCGGGCCGACCTCATGGACGCCGAGGTCGCCAAAGTGATGAGAAGGGCGGGCTGCCATAAGATAATCTTCGGGCTGGAGGCGGGAGACGACAGAACGCTTAAGCTAATGAACAAACATCTCACCGTAGCGCAGTCAAGGAAGGCTGTTTACACAGCCGTCAAGGCAGGCATAAAAGTCGGGGCGTTTTTCATACTCGGCTACCCCGGTGAAACAAACGAAACGATGCTCAAAACAATCAAGCTTGCCTCCAGCCTACCGCTCGACTACTTCTCCATGACAGTCCCATACCCCCTGCCGGGAACAAAGCTCTACGAAAAAGTAAGCGATAGAATGCTGACAGAGGAGTGGGAGAAACCAGTACACGGCTACGACCACCGCCTCCTCTTCAAACACGACTTCAGCATCGAAAAGCTAAAGTACGGCATGTGGAAAGCCACGAAGCAGGCAAGGCTTCGGAAACGGCTTGGGCCACTCTACACCCTACTCAAGCCATGGGAACTCTACACAGACCACAGGTTCAAACAAATGAAATAAAACCCCAGCATAAATCACAGCAACCCGATCTTTGCCTTGATCGCAGCTATGTCTTTCTCTATTTTTGTAAGCCTTTCGTCTAGGATTGTTTGTAAGTCTTTTCTCAGGCCCTTGACCTCGCCCAGTACTTCTTTGCTCGTGTCGAGTATTTCCCTGCTGATGTTTAGTGACCCGTTTCTAAAGTCTCCAAACTCTTGCCTGAAGTCCCTGAACTCTTCACGGTAATCCCTGAACTCATGTTTCAATCCCTTAACCTCACCAAGTATCTCCCTGCTTATACTTAGTGATTCGTCTCTGAAGTTTCTAAACTCAT
>Ga0209670_100046_pt1 | contig 80554 bp, 96 predicted proteins | sample PerSpoBPS_BMetaG_FD_184741 | JGI IMG/M metagenome (GOLD analysis project Ga0209670, IMG submission 184741) | Thermal spring microbial communities from Yellowstone National Park, Wyoming, USA - Perpetual Spouter B (PS_B) MetaG (SPAdes) (version 3) | ecosystem: Environmental > Aquatic > Thermal...
ACCACGAGCTAAGGAATATCTATCCAGATATCCCATCCCACTACATACATGGCCTATGCCAAGATGCTGTTGAAAGGATATCCTCTCTCAGGAGGAACAGGGCTAGGCAATACTCTAGAGAGATCTTCGATGAGATCGTTAAGTACTTAAACCTAGGGAAAAAGGATCTTAGGAGTAAGAGGCTTGTAAGATATCTCTGGAGGAAATCCCGGGAAATAGCTAGGGATCAAGTTGATCTAGAGATGATGGAAGGAATACTAGCGCCTAGGATCAACAGCATTAGCCTATGGCTAGTTGATGACCATGTGTGGAAACCGATAAACCCAACCAAGATCAATATAAATGGTGTCGTGAACACTTTCTTCACAAGCATCGCTATTAACACCCATAGGGGCTAGGTGTACATAGATCTTGAGCCTTCTAAGGAGTTCTACAAGCTTCTGGCCAGGGGTTTTAAGCCTACATCCCATGCTAAGATCAAGCTTGATAGGAAGAATAAGAGGGTGATTTTCCACCTATCCCTCGAAAAAGAGGTCGAGATCTACAGGCCTGGGAATATTAAGCCTGTCGATGTTAATGAGAATTCTGTAGCAACTCTCTACGGGGCATTCGCAGCAATCCTAGAAACAGATCTTGCTAAGACAACATTAGGCTATAGCTATAGGAAGAAAAGCATTCAGAAAAGAAATGGATTCGATAGCAGAGAGGCTAGAAAGGCTATGAAGAAGCTTAGGGAGGGGAAGAAGAAAAAGGACTATAGGATGAAAACAGCTAATCTGATAGTGAGAGACGCCCTTAGGACTAGGGGAGTAATAGTTATTGAGAGGATCTCGGGGGACGATATAAGGGTTATGATCGCTAGGTATAGGGATAAGCAATTAAGGCACAGGATATATCAGAGTGCATTGAAGGGAGAGTTAAACACTATAATAGACAAGGCTAGGGAATATGGTGTGCCAGTATTGATGGTTGATCCCAGGAATACATCTAAGATCTGCCCGATACACAATGCCCCGATAGAATATGGGGAGGATAGAATAGGGATCTGCAGCAAGGGAGATGAGAGATGGCATAGAGAGGTAGTAGCATTGATAAATATCTATCTAAAAGCCCTCGAAGCCCTTTATGAGGGCTATGCCCAGAAGGGCTTCGGGGTTTCAAGCATAGATGGGAGTCCGGTGCCGCTGGGCTCAACAGCCACTAGCGAGCCCATAGAGATCCCTAGGTCTCTGTGGGGGAGGTGGAAGTCCCTCGATGACCACAGGGATGCTATAGCATCCCTGTGGATCAAGAAGCAAAACAATCCAAAACAAATTAATATCAATGACAGTCAATGATCATCGAGGGACAAGCGGATAGCACCACAATATCCAAAATACTAGATCTCATTGAAAGCGAGCACGGATATAGCGTTGATAGAGCTGTTGTGGAGAGAATAACCTCGTAGCAGGACTATAGAGGCGCTTATGAGATGCTCATAACTATTAGTAGCAATAATATTTAATAGGATCAAGAGCTCGATATATATGATATATAGATGTTTCCACTAATAAACACAATATATACAAAACTATTCTGAACTCCCAACTGGGTTTTCAAGGCGATAAATGTATTGCTTAAGTGATCGCTAAAGATACATCTAATGCAATCATTAGATAATCTTCATAGCTAATGGTTTTATTTTCTAGATTTAGGGTGGGCCGGTATTTTTATATATCTCTTTAGCCTAAAATTCCTTGGGATAGGGGGTAGATATATGCCAACGATTGATACGATGCTTCTGCTAGGGCTAATTGTGCTTATCCTAGTACTGGGTCCCTCCAAGCTCCCTCAATTTGCTAGAGCTATTGGAGAGGCTGTTAGGGAGTTTAGAAAGGCTTCTTCCGCTATATCCGAAGAGAATATAAGGGAAAGTATTAAGAAGGAGATCCAGGGAGAGCAGTCAAGGGTTCAGGGTGTTCAGCAGCCCTCTATACAGACTCAAACAGCTGTAGAGGTTGACACAAGCAATGCCATTGTTGCGGCAGCCATTAAGGAGGGCATAGATGTTAGGGGTAAGACTATAGATCAAATAGCTGAGGAGCTAGCTAAAAAGCTGAGGGAGAAGAGAGCTGGGTCGACAGGCCATATATAACTGTGTGGAATTTGTAGCGGATAATACGATATATCCTGATTACTATATACATTCTTTTGGTGTGTTTGTTGGGGGCATTGATAAGGGTTGGAGTGGGAGCGGTGGTTATAAAGGATGGGAAGGTTCTGCTTGTTAAGCGTAGAAACCCTCCATCAGCCAATAAATGGAGTCTCCCCGGGGGACATGTAGAGCCTGGTGAGGGTATTTTAGAGGCAGCTGTTAGAGAGCTTGAGGAGGAGACGGGTGTTATAGGAAAGCCTCTTGGGATCATAGATCTAACAGATCTATTTGTTATGAATGAGAACGGCGAGCTTGCAATAAGATATGTAATAATAGATGTGCTTGTGGAACCCATTTCAATGGAGAGCCTCAGTCCAAGCAGTGATGCTTTAGAAGCAGCCCTAGTTCCTATAGATAGGGTGCTTGAAATGGATCTAACACCATCTACTAGAAGATTCTTTGAGAAGCTCCTCTCCAGAGGCATATGCTCTATAGAGCCATCCAAGGTCTGGATCACGGAGTATTTCCAGAGCACCAATACCATTAGATCTCATTAAACTGGAAAATCATTGATAGTAAATATTAGTGATTCTCCGTATGGGCAATTCGAGGATGAAGATCATCCGCTATTATAGTGGCTGAGGATCTGCTTTAGCGACTTTCAAACCTCAGGACTTAATTTCCTTATGGATAATAAGATCCGCAATACTATTTACTAATATCATATAATATTATATATTAACTATATAGTGGTCTCCTCACCATCTGAGGGTTTAAGGGGCTTTGGTTGCAAATTAGGGTGGAATAATAATAGACTATGGTGATCCCCTTAGAGCTCTTCAGAGGTCCGCTGATCGATGTGGGAGGGTCTCCTCACTATATGATTAAAGAGATCCATGAGGAGCCATCTATTCTGAAGAAGCTCTGGGAGAATCTAGGGGGGAGGGTTTTCCAAGCCGCCCAGAGGATCTATTCATCTGATAAGATCTATATTGTTGGCAGCGGATCCTCATATAATGCTGGTCTCGTGTTTCACTATGCATTGGCTCATCACGCTAAGAGGATCTCGATTCCCATCACTTCCGGAGAATATCTGTATTATAGCAAAACTATATCTAAAGGAGATGTTGTTATAGCTATTAGCCAGAGTGGATATACAAGCGATACCCTCGAAGCATCTAGAAGAGCTAGAGACGTTGGGGCATCTATAGTGGGTGTTACCAATAATCCTGAGAGCCCTCTGGCGAGGATTTCAGATTATGTTATATATATAATGGCTGGTAAGGAGGAGGCTGTAACAGCTACTAAGACCTTCACCGCTCAGATCTATGCCCTGCTTATGATCGTCTCAGAGGTTTCAAAGCAGGGGGGTGGAGAGGGGATAGAGGATCTTGGGGTGGTGCCGAGAACACTATTATCGTCCATATCTCTGCTTGAACCTATATCAAGGAGGATTGCCTCGGATATCTATAGATATGGAAGCGCCTTCACCCTAGGAGAGGGTGTGGGATATGCAATTGCTAGGGAGGCTGCTCTGAAGCTGAAGGAGGCTGCTGGTGTTCATGCAGAGGCGATCCAGACTAGCGAGGCTAGACACGGGCCTAAGACTATTATGGGTAAGAAGACTCCTATATACTGTAACGTGTTCTTCGAAGAGGATCTAGATCATGTTGCAAAACTACAAAAAGATCTAGAGGGTTCTGGAGCCCCTATATATTTGGTGACATCGATAGATGTTGATGATAATATGAGAAGCAGATCCTTTGATGTGGTTTCCATCCCACCACTAAGATCAGCATCCATATCAATCATAGCTGCAGCGTTCTATCAGCTCCTCTCATACTATATCTCTATATCAAGGCTATTAGATCCTGATATGCCTAGAATGTTATCAAAGGTAGTAACATAGATTATATCGATATGAAGTGTTGATAACCCTCCCTAGAGATTTTGACCCCCCTATATAGAACGCCCAGCCCTCTACTCCCTGTGATAACCCCATAGTGAGAGATCTCGATGCCTATTCTCCTCATATCCTCAACAATTGACTCTACACAGGATTCCTCCACAGATAGCACTAACTCGTACTCCTCACCGCCATTGAAAACAATATCCACAGGATCCGCCCTTATATCTCTAGCAATTTCTATAGCCCTTGGATCTGCTGGTATTTTGTGGAGCTCGATTTCATAGCCAGAGGACTCTGAGATCAGATAGAGAGACTCTGCAAGGCTATCAGAAACATCTACAGATCCTCCTATACACCTCCTATATCTCCTCAGAACATGCTCAACCCCGACCCTCGCTACAGGTCTTGACGTGGCCCTCACCACCTCTTCTGGGATATCCTCAATCCGGATATCCCCTTTTAAAAACCTCTCATAATAGATCCTAGCTAGGCCTGAATAGCCAAACCTTCCTGTGATCAGGATTCTATCTCCAGGGCGCCCGCTCCTGGGTATTGGATCTGTATTTGTAGAGCCTATACATGCCACATCAACCCACACATCCTCTTTAGAAGAGTTAGTATCTCCCCCAGCGAAGACCCCTCCATAGAGCTTCAGAGCCTCCTTAAAACCATTTATAAGTTCAAGCATATATTCTAAGGGAAAGTTCGAGGGTGCTCCAAGCGAGATTAGATATGCATAGGGGGTGCCTCCCTTAGCCACTATATCGCTTGCACATGATGTAGCAGCCTTCCACCCAAGATCACCCCATCTATTCCATGGATACTTAGAGCTATGAGCGGAAAAACCATCGATCTTGAGTAGAAGCCATAAACCAGCTAGATAGTATGAGGACGCATCATCACCTGGAGCAAGGCTCCCAGAGATCCATATGTCGGCGAGGATCTCCATAGACCTAGATATAAAGCCCTTCTCCCCTACGTCCGAGAGCTTCATAGAGTCACCTAAGAAGTATACTTAACATATGCACTATTATTTTCTAGAGGGTGAGATACTGGTTTATAGCTTTCTATATCAAATTTTAATAAACCTTAAACTCTAGAATACCTAATACAGCAGTGATGGTTTTGAACCCTCGAAATGATCCCGGCATCTGTAGTCTCGAGGAGATCGTTCACCCAATTGCGACTAGTACAAAAATAAGACGCTGTTTAGATTAGGGTAATAGATTTCGATAGATAACATCAATTTCTTCTGATACTCTGCAAATATTAATGGCTTTTAACGCTTGATAGCCTCTATAGCACTTGGAATCTATGGAATCATACATGCAATATCCCATATATAGTTAGAGAGACCTTCGGATCCTGGCCTCCGAGGGTTAGGAGGATTGAGGATCTCTATAGAGAGGCCAGAACCTTGATATTGAGGAGGTTAGGAACACCATGATCCCAGAGGAGGTTATTAGAATAGCTGATGATATTAGGGGAATGAGAATAAGGGCTGCCCCTCCGGAATATATAGATGCTATAATAACCGAGATAGGCGTTATAAGCCCGGAAATGGCTATCCTAGTAATAACGGAATTCCTCGGCCATAGAATCGTATCCGAAGCACCCAAGGGATATGAAGATAGCGAGACAGAACTCGGATCCCCATATTGAAAGGGTCAAGGTTTGGCCATGATGGGCTTATCTCTGCCATTCTCTATAACTCGCCCATCCTGTTCAATGTTTTAAACCTATCCACTCAGAGCTGCACATGACAATTTAATCTATAGCCAGTTCTTGGTGGATAGTTATATCTCTTAAAATCATATTAGCGGTGTTCAGAAATGCCCTGGCCAGATGATATTTTTATTATTAACCTTTTACAATATATTATATGCAAGGGGTGTGAGAACTATAAAGCTTCAGATAGATCCATGGACACTCTTTTTCCTATTGATGATAGCATTCCTTCTAATATCAATGCTAAGCAATATGTTCCAGCAGAGAGAGAAAAAGCCTAAGGAGAAGATAGTCACATACACAATAATAGCATGTACAAAGGGGGATTATGAGGAGAAGAGGGAGTTTATGCCAGGTGATTATGTGGGGAAGGTTATAAGGGATAAGAGGTGTCCTAAGGACAATGGGGAACTTAGGATTAAAGCGATATATGCAGAGAAAATACCTGTGAAATAGATCTCAGGGATATATGTGGGGAAAATGCCAGAGAAGATCCTCCTATATAATGATGGGTGTGCCATATGCTATAGAATGGCTAGATATGCTTGGAAAATCACCAGGGGCAGGATCAAGGTTCTTGGGATGTTTTCAGATAGTGCCTCTCAATATAGAGAAGCTATTCTCAGGATGCTTGGAAACGATGAAGATCTCTATGGCTCTATGCCATGGCTTATAGATGGGCGAAAAGTCATGGGGGGAATCAATATTATTGCCCCTATAATGTTCGAGGCAATGAAATCTCTCCTCAAGCCTGGGAACAACTTGTTTAGAGATCCTATGCCTCTTCAGTGCGAACCTGCTATTAGGGGTGATGATATCCGTAGTAGGATCTTATATGGTTTAGGGATAGTTATTAGGATGGCTATCCAGAGCTACAGATCGATCTTAACGAAGAGATATAAGGGATATCTACAAGAAACCCCCAAGGTTTAAGCTAGAATCAATAGAGAAGAGATCGCTACTGCGATGATGCAGCGCTTGAAGAAGCCGTTGTTGTCTCCTCCAGCACGCCTAGCCTTCTAAGTCTAGATGCCATTGAACCCCATCTAGCCTTGAACTTCCTTGGTGCAAGAGGTCTGACCCTCTTAACATCTGATCTAGGTATATAGCCCTTCTCCATCCCGGGCAGTGCGAAAGTTCCATCTGGCATCTCTATCACCTCGTCGTTCTCTATAAGCCTGATCAAAACCTTCCTCAGCCTATCCTCTCCAGCGAGACCGCTGAAATATGCCCTTAGCTCCTTCCATGAAACAGGCTTACCGTTCTCTGCAATCTTCTTTTTAACAAGCTCTATAAGCTCCTCATCGTCTGGTGCCCTCATAACTATGATATCCTCATCCTCATAGATCACATTTTTCTCATCCACAGCTTTCCTGCCTCTGCCACCTTTCTTCTTTTCCTCTGACAAACTACCTCCCAATATAATTACCCCTTGGGTTTTTATAAATTTTTATTATTGATTATTCGAGTGAGGAGTTATTGTTATAGGAATAGCCTGGTATAGCATTCAAAACCTAGAAAAACTACCCCATAATTAAATTATATATTCATACTTTATTTATAAAAAATAAATATACATAGAGACTTCTAATTGTAAGAGGTTAACAACTACCCCGTGGCGATCAGTTTATACACTCTTCCAACATCGATCACCACCCCTGGGGAGATCGAAGATATTACAATCATAGCCCCCTGCAACTGCTTCACTTTCCTTTCTATATTGCTTTAGCGTTGTTTGATATTAATGCTCTTGCCTAGTTTTTGATGTTGATTCCCATTGCCTGACGTTTATAAGTATTTCTGCTATAACTTGGTTACATTGGGCTTGATATTGTTTGATATCAAGCCCTCTTCCCTTGGCTTCAAAGCCCTCGGGATCCCATTTCATCGGGATCCATATCACAGGGATCCACCCGCCTTGGGCGACCCCTACCCACAGCTCCACCTTCATAGCTTCCCTGGTTCATTGCTTCTTGGGTCTCCACGACATACCCGCATCTTGGGATTCTCTAGATGTGTTCCTAGGATCCACAGAAGCTGTTAATGTTGCCTCTTATATCCTCTTATGTATTCTTTTCCATGGTGTTCTATAGTTCCTCTTCCTCCTATTCTTAGCCTTTTTCTCCCTGCTAACCATTTCCTCTTTATCTAGATCCTCAAAAGCATGAATAGTGTTTGGGAATAGCATTCTCAAGCCTGCTGAGGGGTTGTTTATAGAGTCCTTCTCCCTTCTAACATACCTCTCATAATTCTCCTCTACCCTTGCTCTGCGCTATAGCCTTTTTACGCTCATAGGTGATCTTAATGCTCTGGAGAGGCCTTAGATCTACATGTATGAAACTTATACTGGGCTCGTAGCCATCCAATGATGGCTAGTTGCTATCCCATCCAATAACCCTCCTAACATAGATCTCCTCAGAGCTTTGAAGGGGATAACCACTCTATCGTCAAAGATTATAGCCCCACCGACAGCCCAGCCTCTAACTCTGTGCTCAAACCACGTTGATCTCCAGGATATTGAGGGATATTCCCCTGGTTTTAGAGTTATCCTTATGCTCTTAGCCTGGTAATCTATCTTCATAAGCGTGGTCTTGCATCTAGCGAATCTCCTCCTAATCCTCGGTTTGATCTTCCTAGCCCTCCCCCTTAGATACCTCTTCCTCCAAGATTCCATAATCGAATAGGCTGTCTTGATAACAGCATCAATCTAGTGTGCAGCGTAGGGATTATCCTTCATAAGCTCGTCTCTAAGCATTTTTCTTAAAAGCCCTGCCCCTCGGTATTATTGGGATCCTTATCTTCCAACCAATAACAGTAGTTAGCTTCCCACCCCTTCTAACAAGCTCTGGGAGGCAATATCTCCACTCAATATTATCCCAGATCATATCTATAGCATTCTGCAGAGCCCTAATATACCATGTTATAAGCTTCGAGATCCTATCGTCTCTGATAGGTACAGAGTATGATCTTACAAGCTCAAGGATCTTCAGCAAAATCGCTCCATAAAATGATATATCAACCCCTATAAACTTTTATAAAACCCAAAACGTTTCTTGAGGCGTTGCGTATACTATATCTGGCATGTTTCTGGCAATAGCTAAAAGACCTATGATTCATGCATCGCTCGGATTGCTACTTATGTCACTATTATTAGGAACATATCTATATGTGTAGAACATACTATCGCCAGCTAGAACACCTAGATATGCCTGACCTCTCATCATAATGCTGAATACATTGCCGAGTAACAACCCGAAAGCATCGCCCTTCAGGGTGGGGTGAGGGTCAGAGCAAAACTTAGCTCCCATTCTTTGGGCATATCCCTATTGGAATAGAAGTATCTACCATATAAAGACAAACCAATATAAAATATCTATAAAACATTTAAAACATTATCTATTAGGACGAAAAGGGTCCCGGTCTCTCACATTTCGTGAGCAGAGTCGACCTTTGGCTCGGGATCGCTGGCTTGCCTAAGCTTCATGGAGCTCTTTTCTGAGAGACGCTTCTCCTTATTTCATCATATAGCAGATCATTAGTCGATTACCTCCAGAATAATCGCGCAAACAAAGTTATTTAAACTATTTGTAAACTAAAAATAGTATAATATTTTAAATCTTCGCAATGATCAATTGTTCATCGGATCTACATTTGTCTGATCTCTATAAGATCCCTTAATATGATCTAATATCGACTCTTTAATAGTTAAAATGCTCGATATTGTCCATTATAGAGATACATATGAAACCCAAGACAGCTTCGAAAGCATCTAGATTCGGGAGTATTTGAAAGCTAGGATTTAAATGTTTTTCGCAGCCTTTATGCATATGAACCCGTGTTCATCACGAGCAGGCTGGGGATCCTCTAGATATGGCTCAGACCACGGTGGAAAGCTGAGAGTGCCCATTATATTCTCAGTATTGAGCCCTACATCCTCTATGAGATTTATAGCTTCTTTCTTCGTTAAGAATCTAGCAACTCTATAGAATGGGGAGTCCTTCTTCTTAGAATAATACTCTCCCCAAGGTGAGTCTTTAGGAATTATACATAGAGTGAGAATGCCACCCTTTTTAAGTACTCTATATACCTCTGATAAAAGACTTACAGGAGACTCGACAAAACATATGGTAACGACTATGAGGGCGAACCACAGGCTCTCTGTCCTTAGTGGAAGATATTCTCCATAGCCCTGGATCGCATCTGATATTCTTTTCTTAGATATTAATAGCATTTCATATGAAGGATCCAGGTTTATGCATCCAAAAATACGTGTAAAGTAGCCGGTGCCCCCACCTATATCTATGCACGGAGTTTTCACGCCAGTTGATATTGTTTTTACTAGTTTAACCTCATTCTCTGCTATAATTTTGTTCCGCTCGTACCATAAATCATATCGGCTTGCATACCTATTGAAGATCTCCACTACAGCCTTTGCCATTAATGTCATATGAACAAGCTCCTCAGAGTCTTCTCTATGCTTTGGTATTTCTCCATAACATCCTCGCTTAGCGATGGCTTTATAACTTTGAGAGCTTCTAGGAAGTATTTCATGCTAACCTCTCTAGCTTCTAGCTTCTCTCTCAGGGCTAGCATGACGGCTTCTCTAACAAGTGCCTCTAGATCTGCGCCTGTGAAACCGTTGGTCATGTCGGCGAGCTTCTCGAGATCAACATCAGAGGCTAGCGGCACTCTCCTGGTGTGTATCTTCAGTATCTCAAGCCTCGCCTTTCTATCCGGGGGCGGCACCTTTATGATCCTATCAAATCTCCCAGGCCTTAGAAGTGCTGGATCTAGAAGATCTGGTCTATTGGTTGCTGCAATCACAACCACACTCCTCAATGGCTTTATCCCATCCATCTCTGTTAGGAGCTGGTTGACTATCCGATCTGTTACACCTGAATCCACCCTTGAACCCCTCGCAGGGGCTATAGAATCGATTTCATCTAGAAATATTATTGCTGGCGCAACCATCCTGGCCCTTCTAAATATCTCTCTAATAGCCCTCTCACTCTCACCAACCCACTTGCTCAGGATCTCGGGGCCGTTAACAGCTATGAAGTTGGCACCACTCTCAGTTGCAGCCGCCTTTGCCAGGAGAGTCTTACCAACACCTGGAGGACCATAGAGGAGTATTCCCTTTGGAGGCCTTATACCCATCCTCTCAAATATATCCTGGTATTTTAGTGGCCACTCAACAGCTTCTCTTAGCTGTTGCTTAACATCCTCAAGACCGCCTATATCGCTCCACCTAACCTCGGGAACCTCTACAAAGACCTCTCTGAGGAGGGATGGATGAACCATGTTCATAGCCTGTATGAAGTCATTCATACTTACCTTAAGCGTTCTTAGAAGATCTGAGGGAATGGGCTTCGATAGATCCACGTTCTTCTCAGCGAGAAACCTTCTGAGCGCATTCATAGCAGCCTCCTTAACGAGGGCTGCTAGATCAGCACCTGTATATCCATGTGTCATCTCAGCGATCTTATCTAGGTTCACATCATCATCAAGAGGAACACTCCTAGTGTGGACAGCCAGTATCTCCCTCCTAGCCTTCTTATCTGGAGGCGGTATCTCTATCTCTCTATCAAACCTCCCAGGCCTCCTCAAGGCAGGGTCTAGGGCGTCAGGTCTATTCGTAGCACCTATAACTATGACCCTGCCCCTCTCTGCTAGACCATCCATAAGCGTTAGAAGCTGTGCAACAACCCTCTTCTCAACCTCCCCAACAACCTCCTCCCTCTTGGGGGCTATCGCGTCTATCTCATCTATGAATATTATCGCCGGGGCGTTTTTCCTAGCCTCCTCGAAGATCTCCCTCAGCCTCTGCTCACTCTCACCATAGAACTTACTCATAATCTCAGGCCCGTTGATAGCTATGAAATACGCTCCAACCTCGTTTGCAAGCGCCTTTGCCAGGAGAGTCTTACCAACACCTGGAGGACCATAGAGGAGCACACCCTTGGGGGGCTCTATACCCAGGTGCCTGAATAGCTCCGGATGCCTCATAGGCAGCTCAACAATCTCCCTCAGCCTTGCCTTTGCCTCCTCAAGATCGCCTATATCCTCCCATGTAACCCTCGGGATCCTCTCGGCTATCTCCTTAACAGGCTCGGGCTTTATAACAACCTCCGTCCTCTCAGTTATATATATAGCTGTTGAGGGGGATGTAGATACAACAGCTAGCCTTAGGGCGCCAGCATATATGGGGACTAGGATCACCTCCCCCCTCGCTAGTGGTTTGTTAAGCATCTCACTCTTTATATGCTCAGCTATGTAGCCAGTATATTCATGGGGTATAAAGTCCTCTGTAGGTGCTAGAACAACCCTATCTCCTGGGGCAACATTGTGGGCTTTAGAAATGGTAACTATATCCCCTATGCCTACACCCAGCACCTCCCTCATATATCCATCGATCCTTATGATATCCCTGCCCTCATCCTCAGAATAGGAAGGCCATACCTGGGCGTAGGCAACACCTTTAAAACCTCTTATCTCTATAAAGTCCCCGGCATCTAGCTCTAACTCCCTCATAATTCTCCTAGGTATCCTAGCGATCTTCTTGCCAACATCCCTGCTCTTTGCCTCCTCAACCCTTAGCTGGTAATCCTTCAACAGTATACCCACCAAATGTGATAAGGCTAAAAGATTTAATAAGCAGAATAGATAATACACTGCAACATCTAAGTTTTTTCAGAATTAATACATACTAATCTTCTCCCTGGCATATGGGGCGAAAATTTAGGTTATAGCAAATAAATTGAATAATCACTATCTTTCGCTCGGGATCGTCTCTTTTAAAGCACAGTACTCTCGATATATCTTTAAATAGATATATAGTTCAGTTATAAAGTATTCTGGGCATGCTGTATGGCTGTTTCGGCTTTCATTATTATTTGTAGTGCTCATGTTCATTGGTTTCTGAGACCTCTTAACGCTATGAGATATTAAGCTTATAAGCATCTAATCCATAGTTGTTTTGATGATGAGGTGATATCCCTGCTAGATCTTGGGATACCTCGGGATGCTATGACCTTTGGAGCACCCGAGACCGAAGCCCTGTATGAGGGCTATGCCCAGAAGGGCTTCGGGGATCCAAGCCTAGATGGGAGCCCCATGCCGCTGGGCTCAACCGCCACCTATGAACCCATAGGGATATCCATATCCCCGTGGGGGAGGTGGAAGTCCCTCGATGACCATAGGGCTAAAAACCCTGTGGATCAAGAAGCAAAGCAACACAAACAAAATAATATCAATGACAATCAATAACCATCGAGGGACAAGCGGTTGGAGATTAGAAAGATCCTAGTTGTTGGGGCGGGAACCATGGGGCATGGTATTGCTGAGGTAGCAGCTATAGCAGGCTATAGAGTGGCTATGGTGGATATATCTGAAGATATATTGAAGAGGGCTCTGGATAGGATCAGGTGGAGTCTTTCGAAGCTTAGGGAGAGGGGGGCTTTAAGAGAGGATGTAGAAAGTGTGATATCGAGGATCTCTACCGGGATCTCTATAGAGGACGCGGCTAGAGACGCTGATTTCGTGATAGAGGCTGTGCCAGAGAATATGGATCTCAAGAGACAGGTATTCCTAACCCTGGATAGATCGGTGCCCAGGCATGCTATACTCGCCACGAACACCTCCTCCCTACCTATAGGCGAGATCGCCTCGTCAACCTCAAGGCCAGATCGGGTTATAGGTATGCATTTCTTCAACCCACCCCCCTTAATGCCCCTTGTAGAGATTATAAGGGGGCCTCAGACATCTGACGAGGCTCTTAGGATAACATTAGAGGTTGCAAGGAAAATGGGTAAGGAAGTTGTTGTAGTCAATAGAGACATACCTGGCTTCATAGTTAATAGACTGCTCTCGAGGCTGATTGAGCAGGCATGCTACATGGTCGAGGAGCAGGGCTATACAGTCGTGGCTATAGATAGCGCCCTCAGATACAGGGCAGGACTACCCATGGGCGTGTTCGAGTTGATAGACTTCACGGGGATAGATGTTGTCGCATCTATATTCAACGAGATGAGCAAGAGAGGCTTCAAAGCCAGGCTCTGCGGAAGCATAGCGGATAAATATGGGAAGGGAGAGCTTGGGATGAAAAGTGGTAGGGGTTTCTACACATACCCCTCACCAGGTGTTTACTCCAGACCCGCAATACCGAGGGAGGATGGCGAGAAGGTAGATCTTGTCGAGGTATTCGCCCCAATGGTGAATGAGGCAGTATATCTATTAGAAGAAGGTATAGTGGATTCCCCCAATACCATAGATAAAGCTGTGAAACTCGGTCTCGGATATCCCAGGGGGATCCTCGAGATGGCAGATGAATGGGGGATAGACAGCGTTGTTGAGAGGCTTAAGAAGATAGCATCCTCAGAGGCTATGTCCCACAACAGTCCGAGGGGCCTGCTCCTCAAAATGGTCTCTGAGAACAGGGTTGGTATTAGATCTGGCATTGGCTTCTACACATATACAGGGATCTCTGAGAAGAGGATGAAGACCATCATAGTGAGGAAGGAGAACAGGATTGGGTGGATAGTGCTTAACAGACCTGAAAAGCTAAACGCTATATCCCCTGAGATGCTCGAAGAGATATCCACAGCTCTAAGGGAGCTCGAGGCTGACGAGGGGGTGAGGGTTATAGTAGTCACAGGATCTGGGAGGGCTTTCTCAGCAGGGGCAGATGTAACGGCGTTCACAAATGTAAATCCTATCAACTCCTATATATATTCTAGAAGATTCCAGGAAATCCTCAACATGATTGAGAGGATGCCAAAGCCAGTTATAGCATCTATAAACGGCTATGCATTAGGAGGAGGTTTGGAGCTAGCTATGGCATGCGATATTAGAATAGCGTCTGAAAACGCAATGCTGGGCCAGCCAGAGATAAACCTAGGCCTCATACCAGGTGCTGGAGGCACACAAAGACTCTCAAAGCTAGTTGGAAGGGGCAGGGCTAAGGAGCTCATAATGCTCGGCGAACCCATACCGGCTAGAGAGGCTGAGAGGATAGGGCTTGTCAACAGAGTAGTCCCGCATGATAGGCTTGAGAGCGAGACCAGGGCTCTCGCTAATAAACTAGCTGAGAAGCCACCGATAGCCCTCATGGCAGCTAAGATCGCTATTAATCTCGGCAGTGATTACCCGCTCGAAGCTGGGCTGGCTCTAGAGTCGTCTCTATTCTCTATACTCTTCTCAACAGAGGATCTAGTTGAGGGTGTATCTGCTTTCATTCAGAAGAGAAAGCCTGAGTTTAAGGGTAAATAGTTTTTCAACCGAACTTTTCCTGCTCGAAGGAAGGACATTTATTTTCGACCTCTACACCGGTAGTCTCGTTTCCCAGATTAGAAGGTTTTTTAGATCAGCACTGGAGTCTTCATAAGGCCCTCATGGGTTCTCCCGGAATATATTTTGAGACCGTCAACTTCATTCCTCCTCAGAATCTCGTTCACCTCCCTCTCGCTGAGGGAAGCTGGATCTCTATGTTTAGAGGCTATCACATAGCTGACAGCATATCCGAAGGATGGAATCCACATTGAATATCCTCTAGCATATCTAAACACCCTACCCATAGCCCCATAGATATTCCTATAATACTCTGGATAGTAGAATGCACATCCAGCCTGTGTTACTACCACACCCTTCTCGCTTGTTATGCTGTATAGCTTTCTATAGAACTCCTCTGTATAGAGTCTCTTACCTATCTCAGGCCCATATGGATCTGTTAGATCTACTATAATCACATCAAACATATTCTTGGTCTTCTCCACATATTCAAAGCCATCCATTATAACAACCTTCGCCCTTGGATCTTCAAAGCTATTCCTGTGAATCTTTGCTAGTAGCTTCTTCGCAATCTCAACCAACTCCTCATCTATATCCACCATGACAGCCTCCTTAACGCTTGAATATCTCAGAACCTCTCTTAGGGTATAGCCCTCGCCACCCCCTATTATAAGAATCCTCTCAGGAGACCCATGGGTTGCCATAGCTGGGTGGACAAGAGTCTCGTGATATATAGCTTCATCAGCCTCCGTTGACTGTACAAGCCCGTCTAGTATTAATGAGAGCCCATATTCTTCGAATACAACTATCTCAACCTCCTGATACTTTGTTCTACCCCTATAGAGGATCTCCTTTACACCCATCAGAAGAGATGTAGATCTTGATACAGGCTGAAGATATACAAGCCTATTCCCCATGGAACCGCTTGTCCCCCCGATGGTCATTGATTGTCATTGATATTAATTTGTTTGTGTTGCTTTGCTTCCTGATCCACAGGGATGCTATAACATCCCTGTGGTCATCGAGGGACTTCCATCTCCCCCATAGGGATATGGATATCCCTATGGGCTCATTGATGGCTGTTGAGCCCAGCGGCATGGGGCTCCCATCTAGGCTTGGATCCCCGAAGCCCTTCTGGGCATAGCCCTCATACAGGGCTTCGGCCTCGGGTGCTCCAAAGGTCATCGCATCCCGAGGTCTCTGCACACCAAGATATAGCAGTGATATCACCTCATCATCAAAACAATTATGGATTGGATACTTATAAGCTTAAGTTCAGACAACAAATGAATATAAAAGCATTCCTACTACCATGAAAAAGGATACAGCCCCCATTATCTAGCGATAACCAGCGTATAAGAACTAGATTCCCTACACAGAGGGATGCTAATATCTTTCTAGGATCTAGATAGTGTGGAGATATAATAATATGGAGGATCTCAAAGATCTCCAGGAGTTACATATAGGTGTAGACGATCTAGATACATTTGGCTGGGGGTGCACTACATACTATATATATAACCTGCTCAAGGAGATAAGAAGATCTTCCGCAGGCTCTAGGCTAAGATTTCTAGACTATCCACTACTAACAAGACTGAATCCCGCGATACCGCTGAGGACTAGGGGGAATGGCGCTCTATCGATCCATGTAGCTGGGGAGGAGGATGATCTGAGGGAGGTGGTTGAGATAGCGATCTCTCTTCTAGATAGTAGAGCAATGCCTGGGAGAGAGCCTGGCTTTGTGTCTCTCATAGGTAGAATGCCCCTAGAAATAGCGAGGAAGATCTATGTAGATCTGCTAACAGATATCGCTGAGATCTCTTATATAGAGAGGGTTATAGAGAAGATCGGTGGAAGAATACATGTGGCTGGGAAAGGCATTATAGGCGCCCTAGGATCTATATCCCACTACTATATCGAAGGAGACTGCACATATGAGATCATAGCCTATTCAAATGATGTTGAGAGAGTATACATAGATCCTGAGAGATTGGCTAGAATGGATGCTGAGACAAGGCCTCTAACCTTTAACAACATAGATCCTGAGACAGGCACGCCCCTTATAAAGCCATCTACAGGTGCCCCAGTAGCTCTCGGTATAAGGGGCGAGTCCCCAGAGATCCTTGTAAAGGCCTTAAACATCCTAGGGCCGGAGAATATATCTGGCTATGCCGCGTTTAGAACCAACCAGGCAACTGATCAACATTTAATACCGAGATCTATAGCTGATGCTAAATTCTATAGAACAGGTTTGTTCGAGGGAAAGGTTATAGATCCTCCCAGGGTTATTAGAGGTGGTGATGTGCTCCTCAGAATCTCTGACGGATCTTCAGAGATAAATGTAGCAATATATAGAGAGGAGGGAGAAGCCAACAAAGTAGCTAGATCACTTGTCCCCGGAGACCTAATAGCTGTGGGAGGCTCTGTTAAACCATGGATTACTGAGGATGGGGAGACCCCTGTTATAAATGCTGAGTATCTAAAGATATTGAGACTCTCAGATCAATATATGGAACTACCACCAAGATGCCCTAGATGCAACTCTAGCATGGAGAGTATGGGGAGGGTGAAGGGGTATAGATGTAGGAGATGCGGCTATAGAGATCCAAGAGCTTCTAAGATATCTGTTAAGCTTGCCCGAAAAATCCCAGAGGGAGGCATATATAAGCCTCCGCTTAGGAATATGAAGCACCTTACAAAACCCTTGTCGAGGATCGGTTTGGAGAAGATCTGCAGGCATCTTCCACCAAGAGATCTATTGATTCTCTAGCTATAACTATCTACTCCTCAGCGGAGAAGATCTTCAATAGGATTTCCTTGGGATCATATCTCTTTAGATCATCATATCCCTGTCCAACGCCTATGAATGCTATTGGCTTCCCTATAGAGGCTATTATACTTATCGCAGAGCCCCCTGTAGCATTTGCATCTAGCTTTGTCAATATAGCTATGTCAACACCAACATATTTGTCGAACTCCCTAGCCTGGTTCACAGCATCATTCCCTGTTAGGGAGTCTAGCACTAGGACCCTAAGATCCGGCTTTGAGATCCTTATGATCTTCTTGATCTCCTCCATGAGATCTCTATCTGTATGCTGCCTCCCAGCAGTATCTATGAGAACAACATCATATCCACTCCTCTCCGCATGCCTTATTGCATCGAAAACAACAGCACCTGGATCAGATCCATATTTACCCCTGAAAAAGGGTATACCCAGCCTTGAGCAGTGTATAGCAAGCTGCTCTTGAGCACCAGCCCTGAACGTGTCTCCGGCCACTACTAATACCTTGAGCCCGTTTTTAGATAGATACCTAGCAACCTTAGCAATCGTTGTTGTCTTCCCAACCCCGTTGACTCCCATAAAGACTATTTTGAAGGGCTTTTTAGATCTCGCCATAGATACTAGATCGCCCTTCCAAACACCCCTTTCAAGGATATCCCCTATCGTCTCCCTCAGTTTCTCCTCAACAAACCCCTCTAGATCCTCGAACCTCCCTATCCTGGCTCCATCGAGTCTTTTCGCAACCCCCCTTACAATCTCCTCTGCAACCTCGTATGCAACATCTGCCTCGACTAGCTTGATCACTAGCTCCTCAGATACCTTTAGCACATCCTCATATCTGATCTCTTTAGTTGCTATAGATCCTATTGCCTCTGAAATTCCCTTCGCTATAGAGGATTTGATCGATGAGAAAACGCTTTTAAGCGCCTTGAACAAGAACTCTACCCGCTCCTACTCTCCTCCCTAGCCTTTTTCTCGGCCTCCTCAACTATCTGACTTAGAGCCGCCCTGAGCCTCTCATAGAGTGTATAGGCTGAGCTTATCTCCTGGTTTATAGCATTTAACGCGTTCCTGAGATCACTTTCCTTGGCAACTATTATCTTTATAGCCACGTCTATCGGAACCTCCATGAGGAACTCACCGCCTATATTTGCTATAACCTTGTCTTTAGCAGTTATAACGCCCCTAGCCATTACGTGGCCCCTCCTATCTAGTGCTAGAAGGGCCTCCTCACCCTTATACATTTTAAGCTGCTCTAGAGCCTCCCTAGCTATTCTCAGCTCCTCCAACTCTGCAAGAACTATGTTTGCGTTCTGCTGCAGCGACCTTATATACTCCTCAACCCTGTTTATATCGCTTACAAGCCTCTCGACAGCTTCTCTATATGTTACCCTTCTCTCCTGACCTCTAGCGGACAATCTCCCACCCAGTGATCCTCGAGAGCTCCCTTATAAAACTGCTTCTAACCTCTTCAGGCCTGATCTCCTCGATCTTCAAGATCTTTATGTTAGATCTTTTCAGCTTATGCCTACTCCCCATAACTGAGTATATATATTCAAGTGCGTGGTTCTCATTCAAAGCCCTAACCTCTATCGAGAACCTCCTCCATTCTGGGAACTTGTCGTGGCCAAAGAGAGCTAGCCCAATCACCCTGTAGATCTTTATCTCACTCATTCTAAACACCACCACCAAGTATCCTACTTATCCTTAATATTTCAGGCCCCGTGGTTCTAGATCCAACTATTACTCCTTGGTCATTAGCTATTATCCCTGATCTCACGAAGAACACGCCGAAGTTTACTGAGGACACATCTATGTTTACCTTGAAGAGCTGTGAGAGATACTCGATCTCGTCCTGCCTAGTCTCAGGGTGGACAAGCCCACCTCTGTTTGTTATAACTGCAGCAGATCCAACCGTCACTAGACCAGCTATTGTTCCTCTCACAACCCTCTCAACCTCTAGAGTGTCCATTATAAGTTTGGCTGTCTCATCATCCAGATCCTTGTATATCATAGCGGCTCTAGAGTTAGCAACTATTATGTTCCCCAGAGCATTTGGTGGAGCCTTGATGATCGCTATATTGCCGCTAAATCCCTCCTTAATAGCCTTTAGCTCCTCATCCTTTATAGTCCTTGGAGCCAGTATACCCTTATCATTACCAGCCACCATGACTCCAGGTAATATAGTGTCGCTGATCTTTGTCTTTATAACCTGTTTCACTCTGAGGGTTCTTATCAGGAGCTCCTCGAAATCAGGGGGTATTATTGGAGGAGCTATTGCTATCTCATTATTGGCGAAAACATATATCCCTATATTCGGGTTTCCAAGAATGTCAGCCTTCTCTATAGCGATTCTCGACATCCCAGCCCCACAGCCCTTCTAACAACTTCTACTTACCCGGAGTACGCACGGGCACTGCTAGGAGTACCTTGTAGATCCCATCATCGATCTTTATAACCTTCACAGCAATCCTTCTTGGAGGCTTCTCAATCTTATAGCTGAATATATATTCGCTAACCATGTTATCTATGATAACCCTCTTAGCCTTGAAATGCCTTTCCACAAACTCCTTTATAAGCCTTATAGCCCTCTTACCCCTCGTCCTCCTACTACCCCCCCAGTATACCCTTTGAAGTGGTACCACATATAGAGCTTCATCCTTCTCCTTAACCATCTGATCACCTCACACATCTTTAAGCTTGCTTCTCCTCCAAAGCCTCAGCCTAGGCCTATACCTGATCCTCCTCATGGTCTTGGCTATAACCCAAACCGGTATTGGGGAGTTGCTCTTCTCCCTATTTATAAGCCTTAGCTTCTTGGCGAGGGGCTTGTTCCTAGCCATCTCACCACCCCTTCTCCCTAATGTTTATCCTTATCTCCCTCCTTGTCCTCTCAAAGAGGTTCTGAAGTATTGTTTTGAGCTCCTCATCTGTGATCGGGATCTTTATTCTACCGCTCTGGGCTAGCGCAATGAGCTGATCCTCTAGGGATTTAACAAGCTCCGGCCTCACAAGCCTTAGATTTGCAAGTCTCTCCCTAGCCTCCGGCGTGAGGATCCTCCTCAAGAGCTCCTGCCTCAGGGCCTCTTCAGCAGCCTCCCTCTCCCTCCTAGCCCTCTCCTGCTCAGCCCTCCTAGCAAGCTCAGCCATCTTCCTTCTCTTAATCATCTCGAGCTCTTCATCAACAACCCCCAAATCCTCGCCCCCTATACTCATACTATCCCACCCTAGCTGTAGAGCCTGGCCCATATTTTATAAGCTCAGGATGCTTATTAATGGCTTCTCTATATACTTCAAAGGCGACGTTATCGAGGTAAGATCTGCCCTTTGGGGTTAGGACACGACCCTTCCTAGTCTTGGCAACGAGACCTGCCCTCTCGAGCTGCTGGAGAATCTTCCTTATAATAGACCCTCCAGCCTTTCTAAAGTGCGGCGGTGCCGAACCCCTCCTCTTCCTACCGCCATACATCGTTCTCAGCGTATCTATACCGAGGGGTTCTCCTGAGATATATAGCTTTCTAAGGATAGATGCCGCTCTAACATACCACCAATCCATAGTATCAGGGGGCCTCTCCCTAGAAACCCCTGTTTTAACATATATAGCCCATGGTGGGGGCGATATCCTATCCCCTATCTCCTCTCTAAGCTTCTCAGCCAGCCTAGAGATGAAAAGATCTGCTGGAACCTCCTTAACGCTTACCACTACAGAGACCCATATCAGTAGAGTATCAACGCTTAAAACAATATAGAAATAACCCCCTTATAACCGTAAGCCTCGCTTTTTCAAGGCGAGGATGATATTTACAGATCAATTACAACTGAAGGCCTCGCCCTTTAGGGCGGGGAGAAGGTCAGATAATATAAAAGAGAAGCGATTGTCTTTCCATCTATAATCTCACCCCTACGAATCATATTGATCGCATCTTGAAGGCTTATCTTGATCACCTCTATAGCTTCATCCTCCTGATGCGAAGATCCCTCATAGGTCAATTTTCTAGCCAGGAATACATATAAGATCTCGCTTGAAATCCCAGGAGAGCTGTACATTTTAAATAGCTCTACAAGCTCCCCAGCTCTGTATCCGGTCTCTTCTAATAGCTCTCTCTCAGCGGTTTTTCTAGGATCCTCTCCAGTCTCTATAGTCCCTGCAGGGAGCTCTATTATCCAGCTTAAAGGCCCTGGCCTATACTGTTTTAACATTACCACTTGCCCATCGTCTAGCAGCGGTATTATGACAACAGCACCTGGATGGATCAATAGATCCCTTATAACCCTCCTATCCCCGAAGTCTATCATGATCCTGGAGAATGAAAATCTCTTCCCTCTACAGAGGATCTCCTGGGAGATAGATATAGGATTTTTCATACCACACCCATCTCCTTTCCTCAAGCAGAGCTTTTATAGGAAACTGTTTTATGGCGACTCCTTTGAACACTATGAGAACCGCATCCATGTTGATATATAGATGCTTTATAATATAAGAATATAAGATTGTATGAGACGAGAAGAAAACTAGACATAAACTTTACTATAGATATAGATATTATTCTAGTCTCCTTCCCGCTTGTCCCCCCTCTAGAGGTTAGGATCTCTCTAGTTAATAATTATTAATTCTTCCATTATCTCTGGCTTTTTATCTTTTTTTATTGTCCTCCTTAGTCTCGATCCTAAGTATCTTGCTATATTTAGAGGCTTTAACCCCGAATACCGTTTGGATTATCTTCGAGATATAATTGTCATCTGGCAGCGCCCTGGGACTTCCCAGCTTTACTGCTATAGCTTGCTTCAGAGCCTCTTTCGTTGCCCAATCTCTCACCTCTCCCCTTATTATCGCCTCTGCTACTTTAACTGCTATATAGAATTTCGAGAGTCTCTTTGATGTTTTCTCCTCTTCGGGGAACGACTTTGAGATCGCCTCTATAATCTTCGGCATATCATCTCTATCTTTAAAGCCATAATAATATCTCAGGAGCTCTACCCTAAAGATCTTGGATATAGTCGATGAGTCTAGAGGTGAGCCAAAAAGCTGTATCAACTTATCTCTCAGACCATCATTATCTTCCCTCAAAATTATCTCAGCAGCTTCCACATATTTCTTTTCTTGTTCAAACATTTCTAGAACATGCTTCGGAAGTTCTGGGGCTATTCCCAGCCCCTCTACGCCTACTATGTATAGAGCTATGAGATCCCTCTCATATATGTCTGAGGGGTTCGCAGCTCCCCTTACAGGCTCAACGCCGTCTCTCTCATATCTTTTCCTCAGGATCTCTATTACCTCTTCTCTTGTAAGTCTCTCACTAGATCTTGCTATGATTTCCCCCCAAACATCCACCAGGATCTTTAGTCTTTTTCTCTTTACATCCATGGATCATCATCTCTCTATCTCTATAAAATTATAAGGGAAACTCCATAATATTTAACTTATTGTAGCATATACATAATTAGCGGTTCAACGTTCTAGATCACTAGATCATATGTCAATCTAAAGAGCCTGTTTAAAGCGGATATCGATGATCAATATGGATCAGGAGCTCCTATTGTAATCATCTATTTATATCGCCCTAGAAGATATACTGCTAGGTGGCTATGTTGATAAAGACAAATGCAGAGGGCAGATATGTGGTTAATAGAAAAGGGGAAAAGTACCTTCTCGAGATCAGAAGATCTCCTGATGGAAAGACCTTCATCGTGATCGAGAAGCTTAGGAAACATGTATATGAGAAAGAGGGTGAGGAGATGGTCTGGGAGCAAAACGTTGAGGATATAGAGGAAATAGAATATGACAAGCTGCCACAAGAGGTGAGGGTTGCTTTCTCAAGTGCTACGAAGAGATAGTAATTAGAAAATCGATATTGAACTCTATATTTGATACAATATCATCTGAGATAGAATCGTGTGGGCTACTCATAGGGGTCTTCAGAGACACATATGTTGAAGTTATTGGCTATAGGGATGCTACGAATATCCTTAGGAGTAGATATGAATTCGAGATAGATCCAAAGGATTTGATAAAAACCTATGCTGAGGCAAAGGAAAAGGGGCTGGAGATCATAGGCATATATCATACCCATATTAACCATCCTCCAATTCCGAGTAAGAAGGACATTGAGGGTATGGAGCTATGGCCGGTTCCATGGCTAATAATAAGAATTCCCACTAGGGAATATACTGCATGGATGTTATGCGGAGAAAAAGTTATCGAGATGAGGATAAAACTACTAGACTGAAATATTAGGATAATAGAATCTTTCAGCCCTAGAGCGCGAGACTTTACAACCAGCTAGTCTCGCCTTCAGTATGTAGGGGATCAGATTATTTCATACACGGTCTTCGAAGATAGTATGCCGTGGATTTTAATATTTTTACCCGTTTTAAAATATAGGGGGTATACGATCCTTGGTTAGAATTGTGACGTTCGACCTATATGGAACGTTGGTGGATTGGAGAAGCTCTATCGGGTCTCTTATCAAACACGTTGTTGGATCCAAGCATGTTGAGGACTTCTTCCAATGCGATCTCGATAGTGTTAGAAGTTCGATCTCATATAAACCATATTCAGAGATTCTAGCTGACTGTTTTAAAAAGATATGTGAGAAGGCTTCAAAGCCTTGGAGGGATTACTTTGCAGAAGCTATATCTATATCGTTTGCAAAGTCTCCCCCGTTTCCCGACGCCATATTAGGGCTTAAGATCATCAAGTCCATGGGGGTAGCTACAGCTATTATATCTAACACAGAGAAAAGACTTGTTAGAATAACCATAGCAGGGATGGAACATTTGATAGATAGAGTTATAACTGCAGAGGACATAGGTGTCTATAAACCCAATAGAGAGGCCTTTATAAGGGCTTATAAAACGCTGGGGGTTAGATACGATGAAGCTATACATATCTCCTCATATCCCCAATATGATCTAGAGCCTGCTAGATCGCTTGGTATTAGGGCTATACATTTGAATAGATATGGATATACATGGGAACCATCTATAAATAGTCTTGAGGAGATAGTAGATCTGCTGAGAGACTGAGGCCCGATCCAGCTTGGGCGCGCTGCAGGTCCTTGCGGACCCCACGGCACGCCCAACGCGGCCGGCTTAACTTCCGGGTTCGATATGGGTCCGGGTGTTTCCCGGCCGCTATGGCCGGATCGGACCAATATTATTTTATACTTTAGGGGGTTATAAGCCTTAAGGCACTACACCTTGCTCCTTTCTATCCTCTCCACGTTTCCACGATATCCACTCCTGCACAGCATCTATATCTGTGCCTGCCATCTTCTCAACCACATGATCTATCTTCACTACAGCCGGCATCCTCACCCAGTGGCCAAGCAGTATTGCCTCGCCAATGTTTAGACCGGGTAGCTGGTCTAGGATCTCCTGGGTTAGATTCTCAGAAGCCCTGGCTATGTGGGCCTGATCCTCTGGCTGTACTATTCTCATTATCGCCATGGAGCCCATCTGGCTAAGCACATCAGGATCTAACCCCCTAGGTCTCTGGGAAACAACTATTAGCCCTACACCAAATTTCCTCCCCTCCCTGGCTATATGTTCAGCCCTAGGCTTTGTAAGGGTATCTCTATCTGTTGAAAGGTATATGTGGGCTTCCTCTAGAACAACTACTACTGGGTGTGGGAGTTTAGGCCGTTGATCAGAGCCTTTTCTCCAGGTAGCCGCTTTCCTCTCCTCAAGTATTCTGCCCAGCCAGTGTGATACGACCGCATCGGCCTGTAGATATGAGGATAGACCTGTAAGGTCTATAACATTTATCCTTCCAATCATAGCCTGATCAGCTATGTCCTTTACCTCATCATCTATGATCTTCTGGAGGAGATGCTTATTAGCCTCTATAGTCTCTATAACGGCCTCACACGCTTTTACCATTTCCCCTCTCCTAGCAAGCTGTTTCTCCCTCTTTATACAGTTGATCATATTCTCGAGATAAGATCTCTGTCCATCGGCATCGCTATAGTCTAGCTCCTCCTTACACTTCTTAATAACATTCTCCTGGTTCTTAGCCCCGTGTCTCACACCAACCAGCCTTGCAAACTCCTGCCAGCTGAGATATCTAGGGTTTATCCTGGCCCCTATCACATTAGGCTTTGGGAGACCTTCGAAGCTGAGCCCCACATATTCTCCATGATAGTCAAATATGAACATTGTTCCTCCCCTCTTAAGGATCTCCCTTGCTAGAAGGCTTACTAGGTTGCTCTTACCCATTCCAGTCATGGCCAGTATAGCTAGATGTCTCTGCACGATCTTGTTGAGATCCACCCTCACCTCAACATCGGGATTCCTCAGAAGGGTGCCTACTCTAGCCCACTGAAGACCCTCAGGAGCGAAGATCTTTGAGAGGGTTTTTTGTGAGGCCCTTCTAACCTCTATACCTGGAGGTGGAGGTATGGGAGGGATCCTCAGCTCATCAGGATCTCCTAGAATCTTTACATAGGCTTTATAGTATATAGCTCCCTCACTACCCTTATGAATATTTATTACCTTCCTGAGATCCTCCGGGGGGAGGGTTTCATCTATAACATATGAGCCTGAGAGAGAGCTCTGTATTAACCCTATCACGGTAATTCCATTATATCTTATCTCAACATATTCTCCAAGCATCAATGGTTTGGAAGATACTATGCTAACGCTATATGGTCTGCTCTCACCAACTACATAGCCTACTATCTCCTCTCCCCTTGTTCTCATAATGCTTTAGCAGCCTCCCAAGCCTGCTCCTCGGATCCCAGCCCAAGGATCCTCTTAATCCTATCCATATCCCTTGAAGAAACCCTGGCCAGCTTATCTGCTACCTTTAGAACCAAAGGGTACCCTGTGTCGTCCCCAGCTATACCTTCCATAACATCTCTAATCACCTCTTCAGCGTTTTCCGAACTTCTCAGGGGTATCTCGATCCTCATTATAGGGCCCCCAGCCTTAAGCCTTATATAGCTCACAGCTATATAGAGGGAAGACGCTCCGGACAATTTCTTGGCCTGTTCAACTATGCTTAGGGCTCCTTGAATTCCCTCACCTCCACCGATGATCAGTGGTTTTGTATATCCTGGCTCTATTGTGTATCTCGATAGATAGTAGAAATCCGTTCTAAACGCTTTATAGCTCTGTGGGAAATATGTGCGGATAAGATCCCTCGATACGCTATTCTTAGATATAAAAACAAATCTGTGTGAGTCTTTAGTAGAGAGCTCTGCAAGGGCCTTAACAAGCCTATTCACAGCGTCCGGGCTATTGTCATCCATCATATAGAGGGCTCTTCTAATGAGGAATCCAAGCTTAGAAATCAAAGATCCGTCTACTGCTACTATTTCACTAGAGTCCATGGCTCTCTTTGCCATCTCAGCCTCGATTGATATAGAGAGGTAGGATAAGTAGGATTCTGGATCCACCTCTGAAGCAAGTATACCGACCTTTATATCCCCATCACTCCCCCCACAGCTATTAACATACGCACCATCAACTAGATATATTATATAGCCCCTCATCTCAAGATAGTTATAGCCACTATCAACGCCAGATACACATTTACCAGAAGGGCTGGGGGTATATCTTGACCATAGGTTCTGTATCACCTCAAGCACCTCCATAGGTGGTATCTCTCTTAAAATGCTCCTCAGCTCGGAGAGCTCGCCAGAGATCTTTTTAATAGCTCCAGGTATCATCCCCAGCCCCCAGGATCCAAACCTATTATAATATATAGATCGAAGAATATATACTAATAGTAATACTCAAAAGAAGATCCTTCCAGGGGTTTATCCATGGAATCCAAGAGCTGTATAGATATATTTCAAATAATCCGTAATACCAGCTATTGAGGCTATAAAGGAGTTTTATCCTTAGATCCACAACTATGGCTAGGAATTTATTGGTGAAAACTTTCCTCCTAAAGACGCTCTTGAGAAATCTACGGAGGAAGGGATGCAGGTTCGATCGATCCTATAAGGAATATAAGTTAATGATAAAAGCAATTGGTATTGAAGAATGAAGTTAGAGTGCGGGCCAGATGAACAGTGTTTCTTCTTAAATATAGTGGAACCTTATATCTGCCGAATACTATAGGCTAGATCTTTTGATATATTTATATCTCTCATAGATCATTTCAACACCTTTATCCGTTTCTCTGAAGTAGACAGGGATTTTTCTGCCTAGATCTGGGATAAAGAATTCATATTCTCTATCGCCTATTGATACTGGTATTAGTGGTAATTCATATCCTGTGTACCTGCCTTTGGAAATCATAAGAAGTATTGAGCCTTTCCTCTCTATCCTAACCCTCGTTGTGGATCTATATGTTTCATATATACCAGCAAGCCTGTCTAGAACCCTATCAGATCTTATGAACTCTAGCTCCCTCTCAGGATTTCTGCCAAGCATCAGGGCTAGGGCGTACATACCTATGTTAGCTGGTAGATAGCCTGAGGAGTTCTCGAGAACAATCACTCCGAGTTTCTCTTCTAGTATATAGCCCATATATGCTGTGTGAACCAATACCGACCCTCCGTGGCCGACGAGCTTTTTGCCTAGGAAGCTCGGTATTATTCTAAGGCCAAGCCCATAGCCCTCGCCGCTGAATTGGGTGTAGGGATATGTGATTCTTATCCTCTCCATTTCTTCAATGCTTCTCCTAGAGACAATCTCAACATCCCCTAGCCTACCTCTATTGATCAGCATGGAGATATATCTAGACATGTCGAGGCAGTTGCTTAGAAGCCCTCCATCGGATGTTATTCCATATGGGAATGGTGTCTTGACAATCCTACCATCCCTATCAACAGCATATGGTGATGCGAAGTCAAAGTCTCTCTCAACCTCTTCTCTTGTGAAATAGCTTCTCCTCATCCCGAGGGGCTCTAGGATCTTCTTCCTTATAAAGTCAACATATCTAACCCCAGAGACCTTCTCGATCACCATTCCAAGCAATACATAGCCCTCATTTAAATAGAAGTACCTCTCGCCAGGTCTGGCCTCAGCCCAAGCCTCTGAGTCTGATATAAATGTTAGCATATCCTCATAGCTGGATATAGGCATCCACGTGCTATCCTCTTCACCAACAATGCTTCTTATATATGCCTCTGCATATGCTAGAGCCGGTATCCCGCTTGTGTGGCTCATTAGATGCCATATCTTTATTCTCTCCCCCTTCGGCCTAATCTTTAGCGGTATATAGCTGTCCACATAATCATCTATACTTATTTTCCCCTCCTCAGAGAGGATCATTATTGAGAGGCTTGTGAAAGATTTTGTAATAGATCCTATGCCGTATATAGTGCTTGGGAGAGCGGGCAAGCTTTTCTCGATATCTCTAAATCCAAAGCCTCTGGAATATATGATATCACTGTTCTTAACAACCGCTATACTTACCCCTGGCACCTTGTTTCTACTCATCTTCTCCATGACGAAGCTCTCTAACCTTCTAAAGATCTCCTCCAAGGTTTGCACCAAGTATATCGCTCCTAGAGAGACTAATAACCCTCGATCTGTCTAGCTATTAATCGATATAAACCCCATTGCTTACTAGAGGCATGGAGATCATGGATCGAGATGTTAGAGAGGCTATATATAGCTATCTAGCTAGCAGAAAACCTGAAGATCTTGAGGCGCTTAGGGAGCTTATAGGAGAAGAATTCAGAGATCTATCCCCAGTTCAGCTTGCCATAGAATATATATCAAGAGGAGGGGATCCCGAGAGAATATCAGCCCTCCTATCCTGGAGGGACTTCGAGGAATTTGTTTCAAGATCCATGGAGCTTGTTGGAATGGATGTTGCTAGAGGCATTAGAGCGCCGCCCCCCAGGGGTTTCGAGATAGATGTCCTCGGCGTCGAGCATATATCGGGCTTCTCAATAGCTGTTGACTGCAAGCACTGGTCCAGAGTGAGGAGTCTGTCTAAAGCAGCGAGGGATATGGAGGAGAGGGTGTCAAAGGCCCTTTCTAGATGCGCTATACTTCTCTCCCACCTACCAACCTTTTACAAGGCTAGGCATCTCTACCCACTCATAGTAACCCTAAGGGATCCTCAGGTAAGATATTTGGGAAGGGTTCTCATTGTCCCGATACACAGATTCAGAGATCTCCTACTGAGGTTCAGAGAATATGCTGAGGAGCTAGGTATAGAGCCATATAATAATCCTTGTTATCGGCTTCAAACCTTGAAGTAGATCAGTTATCCCTCACAACACATCATCACCCCACTTACAAGCTTTGGCCTACTCTAGGTTTACAACTGAAAGCCTCGCCCCTCAGGGCTAGATGGAGATTTATAAGCCTTGTATCCTCTAGTGTTTTTGATCATGATTGTGGTTCGCGTGAGTCTCGAGGATCAACCTCTAGCAATGCTCAATAGAAATGCTGGGTACACAAGGTTAAACATATGCCTCCGAGGCTATGATAAAATCATTAGCCCCGAGCCCCTAAGAGGGAATAGGGGTAATGGGCTGTAGACCTCGGCAAAGAGATCCTCTATAAAATTTAAAGGGGAGGAGGTCGGTAATTTCATTCCTAGAACTACATCAAAATCAAAAGATCTTATCGTAGATTTTAAAATCGATAAAGTAATTAATGTAACGTAATGTAAAGGGGGATGGAAGGCTGTTTCGGCTTTCATTATTATTTGTAGTGCTCATGTTCATTGGTTTGTTCTCCAGCTTAAGCTTATAAGTATCCAATCTATAGTTGTTTTGATGATGAGGTGATATCCCTGCTAGATCTTGGTGTGGAGAGACCTCGGGAAGCGATGATGCTCAGAGCTCCCGAGACCGAAGCCCTGTATGAGGGCTCTGCCCAGAAGGGCTTCGGGGATCCAAGCCTAGATGGGAGCCCCATTCCGCTGGGCTCGACAGCCATCAATGAGCCCATAGAGATCCCAAGATCTCTATGGGGAAGGTGGAAGTCCCTCGATGCCACAGGGCTAAAAACCCTGTGGATCAAGAAGCAAAGCAACACAAACAAATTAATACCAATGACAATCAATAACCATCGGGGGACAAGCGGTTAGCGTTAATAACCTTATTTAAATATAGCATAGAATATGGTGAGTGGTATGGGGCAGTTTTTGAGGAACATGCCCGAGGCGATTAAAATTCTATATATACTCAGGCTTTTAGGAGATACTATAGAGGTGAAGGAGCTCCACAAGCTAGTTGACAGGCTTGCTAAGATAGGGGTGTGCTGTAAGGAGTATAGATTTGCCCACTATCCATGGGGGCCTTATTCGCGGGATCTTGAGGTGGATCTCGATATATTAAGATCTTCAGGACTGATCTCCATTATTAATGGCAGTGATGTAAGAAGAATCGCTTTGAGTGAGAAGGGGTTAGGGGTAGCAGGTAATCTCGAGAAATTTTTAGACTCTGACTTTAGATCTAAGGTTGAAACCGTTGTGAGGAATATGAAGAGGATTAAATAGCTTGGTTAGAGCCCTAGATATAGCTTAGCCAGCTCTTTATGTCCGAGAAGCTCCTTTGCAGGACCCTCATAGGCTATTCTACCGCTAACTAGTAGATAGGCCTTATCCCCTATCTCCAGTGCTGATCTTGCGTTCTGCTCCACAAGTATTATTGGAACCCTCATCTGATCCCTTATCTCTGCTATCTTACCTAGAATAGCCTTGGCGAGTTTGGGGGATAGCTGTGCCGTGGGCTCGTCAACCATCAACACCCTCGGTCTCCTAGCCATAGCCATAGCCAGTGCTAGCATCTGTCTCTGTCCTCCAGATAACTGGTACGCCTTGTCCTTAGCCACGCTCTTGAGCTCTGGGAATAGCTCTAAAGTCTCTTCTATCCTACTCCCTGCATCCTCCCTAGCCGAGTATAGAGCCATCCTTATATTCTCAATAACCGTTAGATTTACAAATATGTTGTCAACCTGGGGCAGATATACCAGCCCCATCCTAGCCCTTCTATATGGTGGATATCTAGTTATATCCTCACCGCCTAGATAGATCTTACCGCTATATAGCGTTGAAAGCCCCATAAAGGTCTTCAGCAAAGTCGATTTTCCAGAACCGTTCGGACCAACAACGACCGTTATCCCCTTTTCATGGGCTTCGAAGTCTATGTTGTGGAGTATATGTAGCCTCGCATAGCCAGCGTTTATCCCGATACCCTTTATCATCTCACCCACCTAGATAGCTCTCTATCACCTGTGGGTTATTCACAACATCCTCCGGAGACCCCCAAGCTATTATTTTCCCCCTATGCATAGCGTATACATGGTCTACATATCTAAGGGCTATGTCTAGCCTATGCTCTATAGCCAGTATGGTTACACCTAGCTCTGACACGACTTTCCTCATATACTCGAAGATTGTATGTGCTAAGGTTGGCAGGATCCCTGCTACTGGCTCATCCATAATTATCAACCTAGCCCCGTTCATTAGGGCTCTGCCTAGCTCGAGAAGCTTTAACTGGCCTCCGCTAAGCTGATATGCATAGTGATCCCAAACGTTTTCCAAGTTCAGGAATCTGAGGATCTTGAAAGCCTTCTCAGCAACCTCGACCTCCTTCGAAACCCATGCTCTCCTCCTCATATTATCTAAGATCGATGTTCTCGGAATAGCCCTATCTGATATGAGGAGGTTCTCGAGAACGGTTAGCCTTAGAAATGGCTGTGGTATTTGAAATGTTCTAACAATACCCATCTCATTGATCTTGTGGGGAGGTAGGCCTGTTATATCTCTACCCTCATATAGAATCGATCCGCTCTGGGGTTTATAGACCCCTGTTATCGTGTTTATTAAAGAGGTTTTCCCAGATCCGTTGGGGCCTATTATCAATGTGATCTTCCTCCTAGGCACATCGATCGATACTCCGTCAACCGCTTTCAAGGCTCCAAAGCTGAGGGTTAGATCTCTAGTCCACAGTATCTTATCCTCAACACCTCTTTCCTCGTTAGAGCTCCTATCGATTGTCTCTGAGATCATGAGCTTACACCCTAGAGATATACCCGTTATATGGATTTTACCTGACAGCATAAAAATGCTGTGTAGGTTTGTATGTAGATATTTTTATGCTCTCTATAGAGCTAGATCCCTTAGATCCTCTATAGACTTTGAAAGCCCGATCCTCCCGCTTGGCTCTCTCACTAGGACCCCTCGATCCTCGAGAAGCCTGATCAGATGATCCACGCTGATGTCATGATACGCGCAGAGCGCGATAAGGGCTTTTCTAGCCTGCTGCGTTAGGATCTCCTTAGGAGTCTCTTCAGCACATCTCACAACAGCCATTGCTATGTCTATAACCTCTTCTATCGGGGCGTTGGTTTCTATATACCCCTCAGACGCTGCTGCTTTATAACCCTTCAGCTTGATGACCTCTACTAGGGGTTCCAAATATACTGGTCCACCGATTCTTCTCTGGATCTGCTTGACGCTGAGCCTAGATATATTGCTAGCAGCCCTAGCTGTCGGAGATATTGTTCTAGCTATGTCTTTAATAGCCTCTATAGTTTCCCTCACACCAACATGGCTATCATCAAATGTGATCCTAAGGTTCTCCCCATCTATGCTAGCACTAAATATCCCCGGAACCTCTTCCGAGATCCTCTCAAGCAACTCAGCACATCTATTGCCACAGCTAATAACATATGTCCTCTTGGTCATCCAGCGCTCCGCATTCTCTATTTGTTTGCATGCTTATCTATTATAGCAGATATATATCCCGCCCATGGGATCCTCCTAGAAATGAAAGTCTTTAACTACCTTCCCATCTCCGCCCTATTACTGATCTTGTTCTCACAGGCATCTAGACTCTGATCCCAAGGAATCTAGAGACCATGTCTCCTATGAAGTATAGCGCCGCAGAGACCCCCAGAATTATCAGTGTTGTCTCTGTGATCTCCCTCAGATAGTTCCTGCTATAAAGGACAGATCCATATGTTGATATATAGGCAAGTATAACTATTGAGAGGGCTATCGAGATAGCGAATGCTATGAAGATCTGGTGTACTATGAAGTATGGTATTGCAAGGATAACCGCAGTAAGAAAATAGGCTATCCCAGTATACATGGCAGATGTCGCAGGCCTCCCCATACCGCCCTGCTTCGCCTGGGCATACGCCGCTGCTGCCATGGCCATCGAAGCTGCTATCCCAGCGATAAGCCCAGCTATGCCTGCCTTCACAGTATCCTCGTAAACCCCAAGCGTCCCCGCGTGGATACCCGAGATCTCTATTATCGCATCTGAGAGACCGAGCACTATGAAGCCTAGATACTTTATCCTCTCCTCCCCTATCTTCTCCATCAAAATATTCTCATGTCTAACCTCATCCTCTATTATAGACTCTAGCTCGGCACGCTCGGATCCCTCGAAATACTTTAACACGCTTCTATACCTCTGGATCGTCTCGTTCTCCTTTCTCTCAAGAACTTTGATCGTTACAGTAGCCCCGAAGAGAAGAGCCATTAAAAGAGCCGCTAAAACCCTAGCCCATACAAACCTAACCCTACAACCCCCTGACACGCTAGACCAGAACCTATAGTGTCTATCCTCATGAGAAGCCATCTCCAGAAGAACCTCCCTCGATAGCCTCGAAAGATAAGGGGCCCTCGAAAGCCACCTATATATAGCGCCATCTACATACTCATCCAAGCATGAGGCCATAGCAACATCTCTAAGCTCACTCACCCCCCTAGAACTCTCCATATATAACCAGCCTCTCTACTTTTAATCAAAATAAATCCATATATTTATTCATGACCCCGCTTAGAGCCTTGGATCTCGGGAACCTTCCATATTTTCAGTGGGCAGCCGACCTCATCTCCGACCTTCTATAGCGACAGCTTGGGAGTAGAGGGGCCTCCAAGTGGATCTATCAACAGGTATGGCAACAAGATCAGGCTTTGCTGGGAGAGTCGGATCCTATCTCGCGGGAGCCACCACACAGCCCATCCCAGCATAGCGGAGTAGAACCCTCCTGGCAAGAGCCCTACCCTCACTGCTAGGCGCAGCTTCTCTGAGCCTTCTGAAGAGCCCTTTGGAATATCTCACAACCCTTTTATTACCTTCCCTCGACACCTCCACATAGCCCCTCGCTGCCAAGCTGTTAATGGCATCCTCTATATCCTCCCTCCTAGCACCGAGTCTCGATGCTAGATCTGAAACCACCGCCTCGCCATCCCTATATACCGATCCAAGGGGTTGAGACGTGTAACGAGCTCGAGGCACACCCGGAGCAGGTTGTTAGAAACTGGTATAAGGAGTCTACGAAGGACTTTGCTGAAACCCATGTATGGGCTCCAGGCGAGTGTTTCGAGAGACTCGAAAAGCTCTATAGGGAGCATAGGGATAGGGTGGAGCGTGTAAAGATATTTAATGCAGGCCCTTTAGGGGCCAAGGCCAGGCAGCTGCCGGAAACCTCTAGGGGGTGGCGATGATGGAGAGCTCGCCGAGGTTGAGATCAAGGGTGCTAGAGTGAGGATAGATAAGAGATATGCGGACCTCCTCAAGCTCTACATGGGCAAGCCCGGGGTCGATATAGAGGTTGAGAGGGGGAGAGTGGTTGTGAGGCTAAGGGGTTCGGGAATACTAGATGAGATCCCGGTTCGCGAGGGCCCAGCTACCTAAGGCTGACCTCCTATTTAAGTTTCGAGATGGCCTTTTTAGCTGCTTCCGTTAGGCTCCAGAGGATCTGCCTCTCTCCATATACCCTCTCCCCCCTCGCTATCCCCAGATCCTCGAGTCTCGAGAGCCTCCAAAGCACAGTCCTCCACGGAACCGGTTTCCCGGTAGAGAGCCAAACCCTCTTCACAAGATCCCTCGAGAAATGAGGAGCCTCCGAGAGGGCTTCAACAAGCACTCTATATATCTCGTCTTCCAAGATCTTCTCAAGAGTTTTAGAGATATTATACCTCCTAGGCATGGCACCTCCAGGTAAGTAGCCCTACAGCTTATAAGCAAGCAACAAGCAAGCTATCAACGGAAAATCGGTAAGCTATCTGCAAAACCCCACACAGCTTCACCGCCTTTCTCTGTGGGGGTGCTGCTTATTTTTTGTTGTGGGCTATTCTTTGGTGGTTTTCTATGAGTTGTTCTTCGGGGTGTTGCTGTGGTTCTTCTAGTTCTGGCTGTCCCTGTGATTCTCTTTTTGAGGCTGTTCCTAGCTTGGCGGGGATCCCTGCTTCTCTTTATGGCGATATTGCATCTGCCTCAGGAGGTTCTTTAAGCAAGCTTATATTAAACGCTACAGTCGTTATACTTGCTTTTAATACTTTTTTCTCTGCCTATACTGTATATAGCAAGCCAAGCGACACCCAGATAAAAATAGGGGCAGTTATCATAGCTTTAGTGATATCTATTGTTGCTCTTATAGCGATCTATTATGCGCGTCGTTTCTGGGATCGTGTACGAAAGTTTCTCGGGGATCCTTCTACCATAGATTATTATATCAAGATTGCTGAGGATCTTAAGAGCCGTATCGATGATTGTTGCAGTTGTTGTGGATGCTGCTCCCAGCTAGTGCGAGGGTGGGTCGACAAGGTTCTAGAGGATACTAAAAGTCAGCTTGAAGATATCAAGCGTAGAGGGCTTTTAGAAATGATCAAGAAAACTCGCTAGTGCTGTGCGGCTCTCTAGCTTTTTATATGTTTGACAACAGGGCAAGCCTCGTCCTTTAGGGCGGGGTATGTTTTTGTAGGGTTTTCATTGTGTTATTTAGTGGGGGTCGGGTCTCGGTGGGCAAATATGCTGGCAGAATGTCCGGCGGGGGAACCCCCGAGGCGTGCCCGCCAGAGACCCCGACCCCCTCCAAGCATTCAGAAAAGAGATAGAGAAGAGGAGAAAGAGCAAGCGGAGAACCAATAGAGTAGCTCTATTCCCCAATAGATATGAGGAAGAAACGCTATTCGATATTGGCTTGGTATGTGCTAGGCTGTGGAACGAGCTTAACTATGAGAAGAGACAGGCATTCTTCAATGGAGAGCTATCACCTGAGAAGAGGGATGAGATCAATAAGAGATACTACCACAAATATAAGGAAATGTTAGGAGTTAATGCTGGTCAGGTTGTTAATAAGAATGATGAGGCTTGGAACGCTTTCTTCGAGCTCCTAAAGCTTAGGAAACAAGGTAAACTACCACCATTCGTGAAGAAACTATCTCCACCAGGTTATTGGAAGGATAGGGAGACTGGTGAGAAGAAGATACATATATTGATTAGAAACGATAGGTATCGTGTTGAGCCTATTAGCGAGAATGAGGGATACATAGTTCTTGAAGACTTCGATCTGAGGATAAGATATGCTGGCAGGATCAGGTGGGAGGGTAGGCAGGGTAGGCTTGAAATCATATATGTTAATGGTAGATGGTTTGCCCTTGTACCAATAGAGGTTGGTGCAGATCCACCTAAATCCAATAAGAGAGGCTATGTAAAGCCCATATACGACGATGATGAGAGGAAAAAGAAAAAGAGAAGGATCGTAAACCCGAAGAGTATTAAGCAGAGGGATCCCATAGGTGATAGGGAGGCATTCATAGACATGGGTTTGAATAACCTATTCGCTGTGGTAACTACAGATGGATCGGTAATGCTGATTAAAGGCGGATCTATTAAGTCTGAGTATTATTGGTGGAAGAGGGAGATAGCTAAATATCAATCTGTAAGAGACATGCTGAGGAGGCTTGGCATATCAACATGGATATACTATCACGAGAAATATCTAGATGCTATGTATAAAAGGGATGAGAGGCTCAGGCATCTCTATATAACAGCAATTAGGTTCCTAGCAGATGAACTCTATGATAGAGGTGTTAGAAAGCTATACATAGGCTACCCCATAATGCTCTCACAGGATAATGGCAACGAGTATAACACGAATATATGGTGGTTTAGGAAGATAGTTCTTTGGATTGTGGATATATTCATGGAGTATGGCATAGAAGTTGAGATAGTCCCTGAGGATTACACAAGCAAGAAATGCTCAATATGTGGAATCAGGCATAAAAACGGAAGAAAACATAGAGGATTATATATATGCAGTAAGACTGGGAAGAAGATCAATGCAGATATCAGTGCAGCGCTGAACATAGCGAGAAGACTAGGATACAGGGTAAGAGTATCGAGGAAGATCGAGAGCTACTTGGTAACACATAATGGAGTTAGACCATTAAACCCTCTCCAGAGGGCTAACACCCGAGACCCCAGCATAGAAACCCCGCCCCTTTAGGGCGGGGAGGGGTCATATGTTGTTGTGTTTCTTATAAGCCTTGGCTTCCATGGCTAGGGAGTTTCTTGGAGCCTGTGGAGTTGGTGTGGAGAATAGTCTCATGGCTATTCTGGGTTGGGCTGGCATGGTGCTTGGGGTCTCTCTTTGTTGGGGCTGCTCTCTTCGCCCTTGGAAGGAGGGAGCATGCCCAGAGGCTCTTCGCCGGATCCCTGGCTGGGCTCGTGCTCAGCCTCTTCGGCTGGGGAGCCGTCTCAGGAGTTATAGATGCCGGTGAGTGGTATCTCTATGCCTTATCAGCATCCCTGCTGGGTTTGGGTGTGATGAGATTTGCAAGGGGGGATCTAGTGGGTGGCTCGTGGCTGGCCGTCGGATCTATCCTTGTACTGGGCCTAGGGGCCTTCGCATCCTCTCTGTCACAGGGGGTCTCGGAGATCTCGGGGGCCCTTTTGGTTTCTGTATCAGCATCTCCCTCCCAGGGCTATGCTCCTCTCAATGTTACTCTACATACATCGATCTCAGGCGAGTCGCCTCCCTACACGGCTAGGATAGACTGGGGAGACGGCGAGGCCGTTGATATAGCTATACCAGGTGGCAACGTATCTGCCAGCCACACCTACAGAGCCCCTGGTGGCTATGCAGTAGCAGTCTCAATAACAGACTCGAAGGGAGCCTCTGCTACAGCCTATGCCCCCATTGGTGTTCAGGAGAGGCCCTGGTGGCTCTCATGGCCCTTTAACATTATGACGGAACCAATAGAGGCGGGGCTCTCAACCCTATCTGCAAGCCTCTCAGCACCTTTCTATATGCTCTACACATCTCCCCCCTACCCCGAGGAGCTCAAAAGGATCTACTCATCGATCTCTGACACCGCATTAGCAGGCCTCGGACTCTTCCTCACAATACTCATAGCCTGGAGCATATGGAGTAGGGAGGAGCCGGGAGAGGCAATTGCAGAGTCTCTCAAAGACGCCGCATTCGTCCTCCTAGTAGCTGCTACCGCGGTTCCTCTATACGAGGCCACAGCCTCGATCCTCAACACAGTCTCAACCCAGATAGTGTCAAACATAAAACCAGCAGGGTTCTACGCAGGCACCGCAGCCCTGATAGGCACGGGCGTGGTGGTTGGCTACTTTGTACCGGCCCTCGCAAATCTCTCATCAGCCTTCGTAATATCGCTTCTCATAGCAACTGCTATAGCTATTATAAGGTACTATATGATCCTTGCAATAGTAACCGCAGCCCCGATCATAGCTGTTGCATGGCTCCACCCAGGGCTCAGAGGAGCAGCATCAGCGATCCTATCACTCTTAGCAGGCCTCATGCTCTCAGGACCTGTGGCTGCAGTATTCATATACATAGTATTTGGTCTCTCACAGAGCCTAGGGATAGCGGGGACAGCAGCATTCTACCTATCCGCCCCCATAGTCGTTGCACTAGCCCCCCAGATCCTCACAGCACTCTCTCCAGGCATAATGGGGGTTCTAGCCAGCAGGGCGATCCGCATAGCAGGGGTAATATCGCCTGGGCAGAGATCCAGCCAAATACAGGGATCCCAAGGCCCTTGGCAGAGCCTCGGAGCACAGCAGATCGCAATTAGAAGGCCAGCCCAAGCAGTACCGATCCACAGAGCGCTGGGGCAGGCCGTCACCACGCTAAGGACAAGGGCGGAGGAGAAGAGATCGCTTAAGCAACAGGCAGAGATCCTCTATAGAGAGGCTGAGGAGCAGAGGAGGATATCCAGGCAGGCAGAGGCCATAGCCAGAACCCTAGAGGACAGGGAGGCGCTGAGAAGAGCCTGGGCAGAGGAGGCAGAGGCGACTATAAGGAGTATAGATGCATCCATGGCAAGCCAAAAGGCAGAGGCAATAAAACCCGGGAGAGAAGCACTGGCAACCCTGGGCGAGGCTCTCAAGGCAAACGTGAGGCAGATGGCAATACATATAAGGAAATCTATGAAGGAACATGCAAAGAGAGAGCTCGGTATAAGCCTAGGCCCTGGAGTCTCAGCCTATGCATTGAAAGAAGAGGGAAGAGGCTCGAGGCCCAGGCTGAAGATCTATAGAAGAGCACTATATACATAGCCCAGAGCTATTCAATATATTCCCTGTTAAATTATATTCTAGGGGTTTATAGTGAGAATAGTTACAAGCCCCAGCGGGAAGAAATGGCTCAAAGTGACGCCAGAGGAGTATGAATCAATATTGGACGAAACCCTCCCCCTGAGGAAAACTAGATATGGAGATGCAAGACTACTCGACTCAAGACTGATCTCCCAGGCAGAGTGGAGGGGGTGGAGAGTCGCGGATATCCAGATAGAGGGATACTGGGAGCTGACCTCCTCCCCGCCCTAAAGGGCAGGGGTTCCCCCGCCCCTTTGTGGGCGGTTCATTGGTTCCCCCCATCTATTCGGGTTTACATCTGTCATCTGGGGGGCAGTGAGGGGGGCCAGAACTCCCCCGAAATCTATTTTGATCCCCAGCTTCTTCAATGCCCTCTTCCTGATGTTCAGCTTTCCGATGACATCCCTATCTGCTTCGAATTTGCATCTGGGGCATCTAAGCCTTCTATATCCGTTCTCCTCTAGCTTTGAATCGCATTTTGGGCATTCCGATGATGTCCCCCTGGGATCTACTATTGCTAGTGGAACCCCGTGCTTCATAGCCTGCCAATTTATCCACTTCCCAAGTCTTTTATAGCCCATTATTATGAGCTTTGTCCTGTGATCCTTGTTCTTGATCCTTCTCAGGGAGTTTATCAGTCCTGTGAGATCCTCTCTAGCTACTGCGTATCCAAGCTTCTTAGACAGCTCCACGATCCTCAGTGATGTTTTTCTAGCCCAGTCCTCAAGTATGTTCCTAGCCTTTCTATGATAGGATCTTATTCTATTTAGTATAGCTTTTCTCTTCCTCCATGCAGGATACCTTGGAGAGGAATATCTTTTCTGGAGATCCTCTGCAAGCTTCTTCCATCTATGGGCTTCATCGATCTCGGTGTCCCTCTCCTTGTTTATCTTATCATCTCCATATACTATCTTCCTCTCATTGATATCCACAGCTATAGCATCCCTAGGCTGATAAGGCTTTGGCCTGTGTATCTTCTTTGATATCCACAGAATCATCTTATCACCTCTATAGACCAGCCTTGCCTCTCCATTTTCATAGCCATCATATCTCCTGTCCCATCCGATGATGCTAAGCTTTATCCCTCCTATGATCTCCACGTAGCCATCTTCAATTCTATATCCCGATCCTGGGTGTAGGAACATAGATAGCTTCCTAACCCTAGGCTTTCTCCCCCTCCTAGGATTATTCCTCCAGGCATTGGCATTTGCGAGGGCATCCCTATAGCAGTCAACAGCAACCCTGGATGGAAGTCCAAACCATTCTCTCAGCTCTCTATATAGAGCATTATGAACACTCCCAATGCTCCTCAGATCCAGCCTCAGAATCTTGTTTATAGCATAGTTCAGGGCTACATTATATCTCCTGAGGAGCTCTATGCCAGCAGGCTCGGGACTAACCCTCATAGCTATTGAAAGGGTTAGCACCCCCTCACCACCCGCAGGCATAGAGCCCCTCCAAAAACGATCAAAGCCTTAGGAAGCTTATAAGAATTAGCCATCCCCGCCCTGAAGGGGCGAGGCTTTCGGCTGCAATTCGCGTATTTAAAGAGTGCATTAGCGGTATATAAAATATTAAAATATCTTTTATCTCAGAGTATTCTGTCGCGCATGGCTTTTATTCTATATATTTTAGCTTGCTACCACTATTGTCTTTAGAGGACTAGATAGATGAATATAAAAAATAGCTATAGTAGCTTAAGCAAGGAGCTGAGAAAACTTACTAAATTTTACGAGCTCCATCAAATAGGAGATACTATTACAAGAAGCAAAGAGACAAGACTCGTATGCGGGGTTGATCCTAAGTATAATCAATGGACTCTATTGAAGCTCACAGCTATATTTTTGTATGTACCGCTATATACGAGAATAATCTCGAACCACTTTGGAGAATATTACTTAGTCGATCTATTTGCTGGAAGCGGCATAGGGTATATAGATCCAAATTGTAGTAGCAATTCCTGTAAATGTAACGAAGAGACGATAAGGATCGCGGGCACACCCTTAATGTCTATATGTTATGCTACACCTCAGTTCACGAAAATTTACTTAAATGATATAGATCAAAGGAAGATTGATCTTTTAAATAAGAGATTGAATTATCTCGAAAATATAGCATCACAACAGAAAAAGCCCTCATGGATCTTCGATCAGTTTAAAACAAATATAGTTAAATTTTATAAAGAAGATTCTAATAAAGCACTAGAAGATATATTAAATGACATAGAAGATAGAAATAAGCAGATCTTCCAACGAATAGGGAAAAAGCACATGCATTGATAATAATAGATCAAGAGGGTATGGATCTGAATAGAGATACTCTGGACAGGATTTTGCGTTCGAGTGTGAGAAATGATCTTTTTATTCTCTTTAACACTCAAGGTGTAGGTCTTCAAGCCTATAACTCTTTAAGAATGGGTCATAGCTCCGATGCTCTGGATAGGCACCTAGGCCCTCAGTGGAAAGATGCAGTAAGGAAATATGCCGAAGATAGAAATAAAAAGCCCGAGGATCTCTCTAAGAGCGAGCTTTCAGATGTTATATTTACTTACTACATGAATGAGATATCTAAACAACAACGTATAGTAGTTGGGATCAGAATCCCGATGAGGCTAAGGCCTCAGCCCTTAGACCTAATATTCGCAACCCCTAGAACACAAAGTGGTAATAGATATATAAACGCTATAAAATATATAAAAGAGCTCGTAGAGGAGACGGACATTAATGGGAGGGGTTGGCTAGCTGAAGCTCTTTACGAGTTTGTGCTTAAGGGAAAACTCCCCGGATTGTTATCTTATACGATTAATAACCCAATGGAAATACTAAGGAAATATTCTACGTCAAAAAGATATCTGGGTAAAAATAAAGATTAGAAGCTATGCTTTCTTACTTGCTCGATAGTCTTAGGCAGCGGATACTGCAGCGGGGAAGAATAGTGGTGGCTATTATTTAGGACTGTTCAGATTATTCGTGAGCGGTTTCTGGGTTTCCGATAGATGTCTTATAGTTCTCGTACCACCATTCTCCCTTCAATGCATATTTCCTTAATAGCTCTGTGAAGAGCTTACCTGCGTATCTATCGAAATTATGGTTGACATCTATCTTCTCCCCTAGCGCTTTTTCAATATACAAGATATTAGATCCCCTTATGTGAAGACTTTCACCATATACATAATCTACACCTACCTCCGCTAGGTTTGATAGTATTTCGTCTAGGTCTCTTGCTAGATCCTCGCGATATGCGTTCGGAGGAAATACAGGGGCTACTATCGCTAAGATGGAAATACCCGTTTCCTTAGCCTCTCTTAAAAGGGATATCCTTTTGCTTGGAGATGGCACCCTCGGCTCTATGATCCTGGCGAGATCTTCATTCATAGTTGCTATAGATACCTGGAACTTCACCCTATCCTTAAATTTCGATAGAAGATCTAGATCCTTTATCGCTAAGAGAGAACGAGTAAGGATCCTGATCCTGATACCTGACGATAACGCCTTTTCGAGAATAGCTCTCGTGTATCTATACAGCTGTGGAAGATATGGATCATGAGTTGAGCTCATGAGAACTTCAACACCTGACCATCTAGTCCAAGGCGTTTCCTCAATAGCTTCCCAAAGATTCTCTGGAACTACGAAATATTCTCCCCATGGCATGTCAACGGCGGGGCCTACTCTCTCACGGGAATACCTCTTATGTATTGAATCAACATAGCAAAAAACACATCCGTGTGTACATCCTATGGCATAGTTGATTACCCAACCGTCTGATAGATTCTTACCAACACCTCCCCTCTCCTTAGAAGTAAGCCTGGTAGGCTTGACTATAGGAGGTTTGATCCTATATCCCTTAGAGGAATAAGTAGAAGTAAAGCCTTCTCCGTATCGATGCGAACTCCAGTAAAACATTAGTTTCCACCTAACATCTATCTTTCATATTTTATATATAACAACTCCATAACTCTTATCCTAATATCAGAGAGAGCATATAATAAGAAGAGAGGCTATTAAAAGTATTTCATAATCCATATTGCCCAGTGATCTTTGGCATATTTTGTTCTATAAGAATTTAGGGTCGTATCTTATCTCCTACTGTATTTTCCAAGCATTCCAATAGCTTTCTACCTTTATCGGTGATCCTCACTAGTCTTATCCTCGCCCGTTTCTCAACCACCTCTTCTATCAGCTCAAGCTCGAGAAGCGCTTTCCTAACCGTGCCATAGTATGTGGCTGCTACTATCCCGCTTTTCTCTATTAACTCTGTTGTTGGGAGCTCTCCTCCTGCTTCTCTTAATGCTAGTAAAACTATGTATATGTGGACAAGCCTTGCAGCCCTAACACCCTCTTTTTCCATGGCCCACCGTCTAAGATCTTCTATATAGACTTATATGTGTTTCCTAGAATCTAGTCTTCTGTTACTAACACATATTTATCTATATATTATATACTGGATTCTAGTATCTAGAAACTAGATTTTTAAGACTATAAACTAAAATATATATGGTGAGCTAAATGGGTCCTCAAACAGAGATCCCCGAGTTCATGAGACCTAAGAGGGATAGGATCCCTGTTATGGTTGTGCTGAACAGGGATCTCTATGAGAGGCTCCTGGCCTATGCGATCGAGAAGGGCTATCTAACTAGGACTGGTAAGCCAAGGCTAAGTGCTGTTGTTGAGGATCTGCTATTAATCGCCCTTGGAGGGAGTGGGTGATGAGGAGGATCAGGGAGATCGTGGTTGGCTATAGAACAGTTGTGAGGGAGGGGGATAGATATAAGATCTATGTTCCTCGGAGCATAGTTGATGCTCTCGATCTTGCTGGGAAACAGGTTCTAGTGATCATAGAGCTGGAGGAGGAGACCATAGGGGGTAGGAGGGCTCCCAGGTCCTCGGGTTATCAGGCCCCAGAGGTGGTTGGGAGTGATTAGACCTGCTAAGACAGTTAGCGAAAAGATCCCGGCAGAGCTTTCGCCTATGCTGGAGGCGCTAGGCTATGAGATGTTTAGGAGGCTATGCAGATATGCAGATCTGTTGTCGAGGGGTAGGCTGAGCCTGAGAGAGCTAGCAAGGATCCTCAGGAGCTTCGACCAAGCATATAGAGTGGTCGACACCCTCATAGCTTTGGGGCTTGCAGAATCGCATAGAGAGATGTAAACATGATCCGAGGAATATATGCAGATACTTCTACCTCACCGAGCAGGGTAGAGCAGTTGTAGAGTCATGTTACGAGGCACTGGGAGGAGATACATGAACGATACTATAAGGGCTCTGAGGCTCCTACTCCTCAAAAAGCTCTGTGGAAAGGAGAGGGTTTTAATGGCACTCCTAGAATGGGTGAACGGGTCATCACCATCGGAGCTGGAGAGGCTAGGCGTTACCAGGCACCAGATAAGAGGGCTCAGAGAGACTCTCACAACTGGTGGGGGGATACCGAGCCGCTGAGACCATTATAAGGCTCTACACACCACTGATCCTTTCACTAAAGCTGAAACCCATAGCGATCGAGAAGCCTGGGGGCCTTTGCAGATGTTTGATCTGCGGGGCCGAGGTCAACACTTTCCCCGAGGATCATCTTTTGAAGAGCCATTGAGACACAGTAACCCATTTTCTGAGAATAGTTATACGCGAGCGCCGGCTCAGAGGACAGATGTGTGCTCCGCCTCAAACGGAGCACATGATCGGTGGAGGAGATATCTATGGCCAAGCAGAGGAGAATCTGCTTGAAAACAGTGGTAGATGAGAAGGGCAGGAGATGCGTGGAGTCGGCAGTAATAAGGGATATGGAAGGCCTCTTAAAGATCTACATAGTGAGAGGTGATAAGGGAGGGAGGATCCTGAAGAAGATCGCCGAGCTACCAATGATCAAGTTGATTCATGATCCATCAGGAGATCTATACGTTGCATCTAACAGCAATGGAAAGATCTTAGAAGCCTCGCCAACCCTTCGAACACTCCTCGAGCTCCTAATAGATCGAGGATATATAGTGCCCCTCAACATGTATTCGAGGCCTGAGCTCCAGATAATACTCAGCAAAATCATCGAGGTTGAAAATGGATTCGCGGATGCCGGGATAACTTTTGACGGTATTATGGATCCAAGGGGAGTAGGACTTGACTTGGAGGAGTGGCCCGAGCGCATAAAGATCCTGGAGGATATTGCTAGGTGGGCTGAGAAGGCATATAGATCTGAGAGGAATAGAAAGATAGCCCTTGCAAACATAGCATTCCTGCTAGCTAAAGTTCTAAGCCCGGCTGTCAGAATGAAGAACAAAACATTCATAGACCATTTCGTGTGGAACGTAGGGAGAGGTGGGGAGGGGAAGAGCTCACTAGCTGTGTATGTGATGCTCCCGCTATTAGGCGTCGACGAGGACATCAACAGCAAGCTCTTCATCTACATCAGGGGGGCTGTGAGGACTCCGGAACAGGCTAGGAACCTCATAGCCTTGAACAGAATGCTATTGATCCTCGACGAGCAAACCCGGGGTGCTCTTACGAGGAACATAGATATTATAATGAGCTCAGCCGTGGGGAACAGGATAGTCGGCATCCATGCATCGAAATATGGGGGCGGGGTAGGCTATGCATTCAGGAGCTATCGGGGCGTGATCATTTTCACAAACCTGCATTTCTCAGAATTCCTCAGGGATGTTGTCAGAGAGGCCTCTGACTATGCTATCACCAGGAGAGTTATCGAGCTTGAATGGGATGGTGTGAAAATAGATCAAGAGGCGTTTAAGGAGCTGCCGCAGATAAAAACAATACTAGGAAATCTCGATGGTGTCTGGAAGAGGCATAGAGAAGAACTTCTGCAGACAGCCAACATAAAAGAGCTAGCCCTCGAGGTGCTGGAACTGCTTGAAAAAGATTATAATGTAAATCTGAAGGTATATAAAGACGCTGTCGAGGAGGTGTGGAGGATCTGGGAGAACGGGAAAACAGTGCTTTTGAAAACAGACGAAGATCTTTTGTTCGAGAGGGCTTTGGAGGTTTCGAGAAAGCTGTTGGGCGATACCAATATCACGGCTCTAAGGCTCCTAGAGTCGATTATTGATAACCCGCATGCATACGGCATCAAATTTGCGTATAGCAAAAGCGATGAGGAAGAAGAGGATGAACCGCAGAGGCTGAGGGAGGTTCTCTGCAAGGCCGTTAGGAACCCCAACCCCCAGGATCCTCACCCCTTATGCGGATCCTCAAGCGATGTTAAGCCCGAGCTATATTCCTTAGACAAGAAGTTAAGGAATTATTATGAGAAGGGCTACACACATGTGGTGATAAAGGCCAGAGGGCCTCTATGCCCCGGGATGCCTAGGCGGTTCCACGGTTTCCCTGAGAGCAGCTACAGCGATGGGGGTGTGAGGTTCAATGGCTACAAGATACCTATATCAAGGTTCATAGAGATATTCATTGGCAGGGCATCGGCGAAAGAAGAAACCGGGGATCAAGACGCCGGCAGCCCAAACACTAATACTAATATAGGCATAGGTGGTAGTGAAGGTAGTGAAAGTAGTGAAGCAATAGATACAGCTGAGGTTTCGAAAGGCTTTCAATCACTTCAGAGTAACGATAGGGTTAATCATTCGAAATCTTTGAAAAACGATACAGCGATCACCGTTTCACTACTTTCACTACCTTCACTACCACCTATGCCTAATAATATTGGAAAAATCGAGGTTCTGAAGATGGCTGTGGAGGGTATAGAGCCTGGGTGTTATTCTGAGGATGAGTTGAGGCAGAAGCTCAGGGAATTCTACAATGTTGTTGTGAATAGCCTCGGCATCGCTAGGGATAATAAAATATGCCTCGGTGTCGAGAGTTGAGTGCAGAGGCAAAAGCGATTGCCTTTAAGATGCTCAGAGAACTTTCTCTAGTCGAGTTGAGGGTATTGTTCTACATGTTCGGGGAGGTCAGCGTTGGGGAGATGCTAGCTTTCAAAGAGTTGAAGCTAAGATATGAGATAGAATATGATGAGGCTTTCAAAGCTTTTGAAGCCCTGGCCAAAAATGGTTATATAGAATATGTTCCAGGGAAATGCTATAACCTCTCTAAAGAACTTAGATCTAGGAGGATCAGGGAGCAGATCCTAAACATCCTAAAGATCGATTAATTAAGAAACAACAAAAAGAAACTATAATATTAATAGTTTCGAGGGCCCGGCTGTCTCTCGATATATAGGCTTTGTATTTTGGTGGGTTTCTGTGAACGAGAAGGAGGCTGTGAGGGAGGTTATAGTGATCCTTAAAAGGAGGCTTAGGAAGAAGCTTCCCAGAGAATGTTGGGAGAAAATGCTCGAGGAGATTGATGAGATAGAGACCGTGCTCTAGGAGCACACTTATGAGGATGCTAGGAGGAAGTGGGGTCTCTAGATTGGAGAGGGCTTTTAAGTCTGTGCTCCCTATATGCCGGGATGTCTTTGAGATATGTGCTGGGTTATTCGACTAAGGAGTATAGGAAGATCCTAGGCGATTTAGCGGGCTTCGATGTAGGGTCTCTGAGGCTTAGATCCTCTCCCTATTCGTGGGAGGCGACATCTTCACGGCTTATCCCGATACCTCGGTTGTAGAAGGAGGCGGGGCAGAGGGGATCGGTGTGGCGTTCACAACACTCGATGGCGAGTCGATATTCATAGCTAAGCCTCCAGGTCTCCCGGCAACTATATATGAGATCCCAAAGGATCTTGGGAGACCCAAGGTAGTGGCCCTCGGCTATAGATCGGCTTCTGTGCTGACGGAAAGAGGCCATAGCGTTGTTGTATTAGGAGACAACACCAAAGAGGTCATGAGCTATCCCTTCAAAGCCCTTGTGAAATCAGAGAAGGGATTTGTAGAAGTATCAAGCAAATGGCTTGTCATGGGATCCCATAGCAGGCCAAAGATCCTATTGGAACTCGAAGGAAGCCCCAGAGGAATTGGGGAGCTCGACGGATATCAGGTGGTTTCAATTGGCAACTCGATATATATAGCAACCAGATCATCAGCATACCACATCGGAGAATGGCCCTCCGAGACCGCCTCAGCATTGGGCTCCTACATAGCTATAGATCTTGGTGAGAGGGCAGCCCTAATCGATTCCGGAGGCTCAGATGTATTTAGTATAGCAAAAGACCCCGATGCGAAATGCTTCGCATCGGGTTCCAAGACCCTGCTGTGTCTCTACAGCGGCTTCGCATCAATGATCGAGCCTGGTGAGAGCTATATAGAGGTAGGGGCATACGCAAGTAGCGAGGGCCATCTGATGACTGTCGAAACTACTGTGCCGCTACTAATAGATGGAAGAGAATGTTTGGAAGGGTGCTCCGAGCTTGACAGTGTCTCTAGCGTGCTAAGGAAGAGGATCTTCAGAGCTGCTGCGGTTCACCCGCTTGGCAAGATACCATTAGTGGCTGTCTCTAGCCCATCTCTCCCTACGGTAGAGGTGGAGGAAGCCGTTGCGATCGTCTCTCCAGGTGAACATATATGCGGGGGCGTCGGGATGCTCAGAATCAGGGGTAAGATCAAGATTGAGAGCTCGAGGGTGAGACTCTCTCTAGCTGCTGCCGGGGATGTGTGCTCCGTTCTAGACGGAGCACATGATAGTTTCAACATCGAGACATGCATAACATCGCCGGTTGATAGCATAGATGTATATGCTAAAGATCCCATAGCGGGGGATAGACTACTAATATCAAGGATCGCCGTAGAAGCTCGCGAGATCCCAGCACCAAGGATATCATTTGAGCATGAACACCTAGACGGAGAAACAATCGTTAGGGCTATTATAGATGAGGGGTCTCTGATAGAAGATGCAGAGATCTACTGTGGCCATGGCACGAAGAAGGCTAGGTTAGAGGGCTCTTCAATCCATATAGAAGGGTGCAGGATCCCGGCACGTGTCTCCATTGTGCTTAGAAGGGGAGAATATAGGTATAGATATAGCTATGAGATCCCTTTCCCACCAGAGATCATAACATGTATCTCTAGATCAATAGATAACCCGGAAGAGCTAGCCATATGCAGACACGGTGGGCTCGTAGCCTCCCTAGTGACTAAGAGGAGACCCGATCTAGGGCCACTAGCAAATATAGAGAGGATTTCTCTAGGTAAGAAAGGCATACTAAGAATCTATCCGAGAGAACCAATAGCCTACATAGCCATCCACAGAGGCATCGTCACCGGCGTAGCAGGACCTTGCAGAGTGAACGAAATCGAGATCCCCGATTATGATCCTATGAGGGAGATAATCCTGGTAGTAAAAGGACACGAGAAGAGGATCTATAAGATCGAGCCAAAACCGATAGAAAAACTCATAACAACTGCAAGATCGCTGGCAACAGAGATTTTAAAACGATTCACGAAGGTTCCCCCCGTTCCTGAGTGGCCGAAATCTGTCGAGCAATTGTAAAATATCTCTTAACAGAATTATATAGATTCTCAGCTATCACTAGAATCTCGGACACAGCATCTAGGTCTTCATCAGGAACTCTCAAACAGCTTTTACTAGGATATCGCGTGCCTACATTTTCATAATTCAGCAGACATGGATAGACTTCTAAGGACGCTACAAACTCTTTAAATACGTCCTTTATCACAATGTCAATAAAAAACTTTACATATTCAAGTACCTCCCTGCTTACTTCTCTAAGGATCGATGGTTGTATATTATTAAGTTCCTTTTCTGCATTATGCATCTTCATATATAAATCAAGTTCTTTGATAGATCTATTTAAAGATTGTTCGTATAGGTTTTTAATTTTATTATATTGTTCGATTGCTTTTCTCAAACAAGGATAACAAGGTTTAGGCCTCAGCTTTTTAATCCCTCTTACAGAATCCAAGTGGAGTTCGATATTAGATCTACGTACTTCTTTAACCCCTTCTACAAAGGATCGAATTAAAGTAATCATATCGATATATAGCTGATCTGCTTTGTCTTTATATTTATTAAGACATTCTATATATACATATAAAATATATTCGAGTATTTCATCTAGTCCTTCAGCAAGCTCTTTTAAAATCTCTGTAGCTTTTTCAGTAAGAACTTCATGACCTAGTTTTTCAGGTCCTTTCAGATCCTGGAATTTCTTTAGAATTTGATGAGCCCTACGATACTTGTCCGTCCTAACAGAACATTTTTCGATAATACTTAAGATATCCGAAATTGGATTAACATAAAAATCTATTAGAAAGACCTTTAAAGTTTTCTCGATGGCCTGTTGTATATGGTATAACGAATAGTCCCGCAAGTCTCGGCGTTGGATTAGAAATCGCGCTATATCTATGTCTTTCTCAGCTTTTCTCAGCAGTTCTTCGAGCACCGCGGCGTCTGAGACCTCGTTATCCTTGTGCTCAGGCACTTCCCATACCAGATCAAAAGTTTCTTGCAAATATATTAATCCCTGATTCTTTGGGGGTCGAATGGCTCTAAGGTTACCTCGATCTCCATGATTTTATATAACCTTATCTCCATATATTTACTTAGGGTTAGAAATGTCTAGATCATGGGATCTAGGCTTGGTCTATAAGCAGGTCTATAGGATGATCTTAGCTAAGGTTAAGGAGCATATTAGCAGGAGGGCTTTCGCATCGTATTGCTATGCCTGCGTGCTTTTGATCCAGCTTAGGAATGGGTCAAGGGTTAGCGAGGCTGTCAATGCTGCTATAAAGCTCGCAGATCAGAAGTCTAACGAGGGTTCTATTCTTGGTTCTGTTTCTATGGTTTTTCTTGGTTAAATTTACCAAGAATAAGTGTGGGCAGTCACTTTTATCTCTTCAAACAAAAACAATTTAATACTAATCATAGATATTTCAATAAATGTTTAATTTATCAAGAAATGGTGATATTATATTTCTATATCTTTACTAATTCTGTGTTAAGATCTTCGTTTACTATTAACATATGTTTATTAGGTATTTCGTCCCACTTTTCCTCTTCTTCTGTTAACTTTTCTGAAGCTACTACAACTGCTTTCTCTCCGACCTCTAGCTTCATTTTTATAAGCTGTGCAGTCTTCTCAGAGACTTTTTCTATTTTAAGGTCTTCACGAGGTCTTTTAAGATAGTATAGCGTGTAATAATCTAGATTTTTCCTAGCATATCTTAAGGCATATAATTTTCTTCCATCACTAGCAACAAAATTCAGAGAACTATAAGAAATACTATTGTTATTAATCTTAGCTATTGCTCTTCTAACTCCTTCTATAAAAGAGCCTCCTGAGTTCTTAGTCTCCTGAATTATTAGATGAAAGAATACCTCAGAATCTGTATCTCCCTCAAGATCTTTATAATTTTGTGATAAAAGACTTAAAAGTTTCTCTCTATCAATAATACTACCATTATGAGCAAAAACATAACCTTTATAAAGCCACGGATGAGTATTCCCTGTCTTAGGCTCTCCATATGTAGCGTATCTGACATGAGATATAATTATGATCCCGCTAACCTCTTTAATAAGTTCTTTAGCCTTACTAGACTTATAAAGAGGTTGAGGCTCTTTATACAAATCCCATTTAAAACCATCAAACCATGCAATACCCCAGCCGTGAGGATTTCTATGAGATTGTTCCTTAAGGCTCTTCCTAGCCTCAAAAAAGCTGAAATATACATTAACCAACTTATTAGCATATAATCCGAAGAGCCTGCACATATGCCTCCTATATATTCTATTTCATGTATTAATATAGATAGATTTCATGCTCTAATCCTTTGGTGAGACCTTGATTGAGAAGCTTGTTGAGCTTGGTGAAAAGGGGCTGTCTAGGGAGGAGGTTGATGCTGGGAATTTCAGAGCTAGGTTGTTGGGTTTGATATATGAGGATCTTCTCACCTTCTGGTTTAAAAATATGGGGGTACAATAGTATTGGTAAAGATGTTAGGAGAGGATTTTATGGAGTGGCTGCTGATTTTTATTTTAGAAAAGAACGGGATTCTAAATGCTGCTGAAGCAAAATGCTGGTCAGCCTATTTAGAGGGGAGGCTTAGGAAGATTACACTAAAAAATATTGAGAGAATAAGAAAGAGTGTGGGGTGTTTCTCAACGACGATTTTATAGAGAAATATATTTTTGAGAATAGAAAAGCCAGTACAAAGATCATTATATGGTGGGATTTTGATGAAGCCAATATCGAAGAGATCAAGAGGAGACTTAAACTCTCCGATCTCATATCAATTAAAAAGATCTTAGAAGGGTTGAGAGGAAAGGCTGATCATATAGTAACGAAATACATGAGATTGGCTGAGGAACTCTTTAAAGCTTTAATAACATAAATAATGACAACAGGGCAAGCCTCGCCCTTTAGGGTGGGGAGGAGGTCAGCCCTCCTTCTTCATATAGGATTCCACATGCTATCAGAGACCTTCTAGCCCCCAGAGCCTCTAGCACTTCGTCTCTTGAGAGGAGTTGGAGGATCTTCAAAAGCCTGTCATCTCCTATCACAGCCTTTCCAGAGAGCATCCTCCACAGCGTCACATCAGAGATCTCTAAAATCTCCCTAACCACCCCCTCCCCAGCTTCTCAACAGCCCTGCTAAGGATCCTTTTAAGATCATCCTGAGATACCTTAGATAGATCCAAACCAGATAATATATTTTTGATGGATAACCACCGCCGATAATAGAACTTGATAAGCAGGCTAATATTTCATGGCCGCTAAAGAGAAACATGAAATAGCCCGAGCAACGATCCATAGATCCCATGTATACAAATTAGATCCCGAGGATCAGTTATTTATAAATGAGGATCGATATCTGTGAAGATCTTGGCGGGCCCGCGGGGATTTGAACCCCGGACCTCCGGCTCCGCAGGCCGGCGCTCTATCCTGGCTGAGCTACGGGCCCCATATTATTTTAGTTTTTGTTCTAAGAAATAATCCAGCTCTGCTTTGTGTTTCCTCAAAGTAATTAGGAGTCTAGAGTATTTATCTGTAGCTTTAGGAACTATCTCTGAGGAGTGTTTCTTTGATTAGATGTTTGGAGGTCTTCGAGACTAAGGTGGTTAGTGCTTGGGAGGCTCTCTCATGTATAGAGGATGGGGATGTTATAGCGATATCTGGTTTTAACATGGCCACCACACCTGAGCATCTTATTCTAGAGCTCTTCAACCTATACAAGAAAACAGGGCATCCAAGAAACTTGTTTATAATCTCAGATGCACTTCCAGCTGTTCCTGGGAGGGCCTTGGATAAGGTTGCTGAGGAGCTCTATCGAGAGGGTGATAGAGACTTTATAAGAGGGGTTTTAATGCCCTATCTAGGCTTTTCGCCATGGCTTCAGAGAATAATTATGGAGGATATGATCGAGGCATATTCATGGCCCCTTGGTATAACTGCTTATTGGTTCAGAGAGATAGCATCTGGAAGGCCTGGTCTCATAACAAGGATAGGTCTTGAAACCTTCCTAGATCCGAGACAAGATGGAGGAGCTATAAACAATGCTGCGAAGAAGGCTATGACATGCAGGGTTGAACTAATAAGAATAGGCGATGAGGAATATCTCTTCTACAGGGCTCCAAAACCCAGGGTAGCCCTTATAAGGGGCACCACAGCTGATTCGATGGGAAATCTAACGCTTGAGGACGAGGGTATAAGAGGGACTGTGCTTAACATAGCGCAAGCAACTAAGGCTAGACCTAAACCAGGCGTTGTTATAGCACAGGTTAGATGGATAACCGAGAGGGGAACTATAAAGCCAAGAGACGTTGAGGTTCCAGGGCCTCTGATAGACTATATTGTTAGGGCTCCTAAGGAAAGGCACTGGCAGTCGGGATCATTTGAATATGATCCCAGAGCATGCCAGAGAGTAATCCCACCCCTCAAACCAGAGGTTCTAGAGGATCTACCGAGGCAGAGCTGGGAAGAGTATGAATATATAATAGCTAGGAGAGCCCTGATAGAGCTTTTAAAAATAGTTGCCTCCAAGAAAGCACCAGCATTGGTCAACATAGGCGTTGGGATCCCAGCACTGATAACAAGGATAGCAATTGAGGAGGGTCTCTCAAGCTATATAATACCAGTGGTCGAGTCAGGGCCTTGGGGAGGCCTGGCCCTGGCGGGTCAGGACTTCGGAATAGCCTTCAGCCCCTTCGCGCTAACCTCGATCCCAGATACATTCTCGATATTCGAGGGAGGTGTTATAGATGCAGCTGTCCTCGGATTCCTCCAGGTAGACGCTGAGGGCAATGTAAACCCCTCAGCACTACCAGACAGGATCCCAGGGCCAGGGGGCTTCCCAGTAATAGCTGGGGGAGCTCCTAAGAACATATTCGCAGGATCTTTCACAGCAGGGCCAAGAGATATAGTGGTAGGTGAAAAGGGTCTAGAGATAAGGAGAGACGGAAACATAGTTAAATTCGTATCCAAAGTCTACAAGATATTCTTCAGCGGAAGAACAGCCCTTAGATACGGCAAGGAAGTTGTATATATAACGGAGAGAGCTGTCTTCAGACTAGCAGATAGCGGTCTAGAGCTTGTGGAAATAGCGCCTGGGGTGGATATTGAGAAACACATACTGGCTAAAATGGAATTCAAACCTATAATTTCTAGGAGCCTAGAGATTATGGATCAAAGGATCTTCAGGGCAAGGAGAATGGGTCTCGCAGAAGAGATCAGTAAGATCTTTAGAGCATGATCGCCTGGGATGAAAAATAAAAAGCGATCAAAGTTAAAAGGGTTTTAACACCTAGGGCACAGCATATTGTTTGAGTGAGGCTCGTATGCAAGGCATAGATCTCCTTAGAATCTCTAATAAGATCCCCAGCGCTTCTTTAGTCTCCCTATCCGTTAGGATCTTCATGATCGATAGTTGGGGCGTTTTCTCAGATGAGGCTATAGATTCTAGGGATTTACTTATGCACTCTAAACCTCCAACCATTGCAGCCCCGAGCACATTTAGATTCGCCTTTTCAAGTGCATATGGTAGTGAGAGAATGGGAGCTGCCGCCTTAAAAAGTCCGGGATCCACCATGAGATCTGGTAGCTTCTCAACAAGGTAGAGGAGGGGTTTGAGAGTGGTGGTTAGCTCTTCAACAGCCTTTCTAAGCTCTCTAACCTCTTTCAAGAGGTTCTCAAACTCCTCCCTAGTGATCTCTCCCCTCATCATGATCACCCAGGCACATAGCCTAGTAGCCATGCGAAGTACTGCTTCTCGAACATCTCCTTGAACACTCTGGAGAAGCTTGTTGGTGGGAGGAAGAGGCAGTCAGGATATTGAGCCTGCCCTAGAACTAGTTTTGTGAAGTCGCACGCCGCTGCCATTCCAAAGCCTCCCACATCCATGACACATGATCCGAAGACTCTGAACTCGCTTGAAACATATACACCCTTGATCTCTGATATTATCGATGCTAAGGGGTATTTGAGGTATGAGTGCAGTATCACACCAGCCATTCCAAGTCTGAGACTAGGCGCTGCAACATCTCCCACAGCATAGACATCATCGTACTTAGTCCTCATAGTCGGCGGGGTTGGTTTAGCCCACCCAGTCTGTGGATCAGCTATATCGGACTTGGCGACAGCCTCTGGAGGCATATGTGGTGGAATTAATATGAGAGCATCATAGCGTATCCTCTCCCCTGAGGTTGTTACAAGCACCTTGTTACCAGGATCAACCTCTTCGACAGCTGGGTTTTTACCAACACCGACCCAGCCCACCTTCCTCTCAGCCATAAGCCCCTCCATCATCTTGGTAGCCAAAGGGCCGAAGTTCTCGAAGGGTCTTTTAAATGGGTGAACCATGGTTATCTCGATATCCCTTCTAAAGCCGAGGCCGCTGTAGTAGAAGTCTAGGAGAAGAGCAACCTCCCAGGGAGCCGGTGGGCATCTATAGGGAGTGCTATGGACAGCAACCACCAGACGCCCTTTTCTAAAGCCTCTCACAATCTTCCTAACCTCTAGAGCTCCATCAAGCTCCCATGGATGTGGCAGAGGGCCTCCCTTAACCAGATCTGGTCTCGTCTCTGCGCCCAGCGATACTAATAGATAGTCATATGAGATCTTCCCAGCCGCTGTCTCCACAACCCTGTTACCAGGATCTATACCTCTTACCTCGGCTTTGACAAACATAACACCCCTCTTCTCAACCAGCGAGAGGGGCGCTGAAACCTGATTCGGCTCTCTATAGCCCATCATAACATAGAGATATGAAGGCCTAAAATCTGTTCTATCCCTCCTATCTATAAGCGTTATCTCTGCATCACCACCTAAAGCTTCAGATAAGTGTTTAGCAGCAGCTAAGCCGCCAGTACCACCCCCTAATATAACTATCTTCCTCAAAGTATCACCAGATCTATATTTCGACAAGAACTTAAAAACCTAGTAATTAAAGCGTATAATAATATATTGCAACTTATATGCATATATAATATGCTTTTTAACGATTCATAGGATAGCAAATAAAAACTATTAGTTACTTTTATATATATACCAAATTAGACGAAGCGATAATATCGATTCAACATAATTGTTAGAGTAGCTATATTACTTAGATCATGCAAAGACTCATCACCTAAAGTTGAAACCCATACTTCAAACAGTAAGATCTCAGAGATCTTTCTATCTACTTCCTACATAGAAAGCCATTCAGTAGAGACATCGGTGGCTATTATTAAAAGAGAAAGCTATATATTGATTACCAGCATATATAGATATCTAAGGCCTGTCTATGCGTTTACCCGCTAACGGTATTTGATGGTGTTTGTGAATATTTGTATTTCCGTTAGCAGGATTGCACCTAGGCTCGGGATCACCAGCTTCACCCGAGCTGCATGGGGCCCTGTCGAGGGGAACGCCACGGGGCTCCCACCTGAGGAGAGGTATCTCAAACCGATGTTTATAGCTCCTATAACATTTCTATCTATTGTTAATCCGTTGCTCAGCCTTTCTAGCCTCATCTGTATCTTTATAACCTTTACCCTTCTACCCCATCTCAGCGCAATGTGAGTTACAGAGGAGGTATATCTCTTGATAGGCTTACCGCTAAACGGATCTTTTGATGGGGGTATGCCTCTGACTCCTCAAAAACATGTAATGGCTTGTTATTCAACACCTCCACTAGTTTTGAGGCGCACCACTGGTGGATCCTATGCCTCACTCTCTTCCTAGCATTGCTAGCCATTCTATCCTTACCCCTATGGGTATTCCCAACAACTAGGGCTGTATCGTGTTTCTTAGCGATCTCCTCAATAATCCTAGCTGTTTTATAGATAACATCCCCCTCCCTCTCACGAAGCCTTCTAAGTGATTTCCTAGCAACTCTATCCCTGGTGGATCTGCCTTCTGTTATCCTTCTCCTCCTCTCAAAATACGCTATAACGATCATGCCGATATCCTCTCGATCCTATAGATCTCATGTAATTCCCTACCAACAAAAACAGCTAGGGTAATATTGTTCTCATTTATATCCACTGCAACAGGGTTATCGGGGTTATAAGATACCTCGAATTCTCTGGCTAGTGCTAGATATACGAGGATCTTCCCATCAGTTAGCTTCAGCTTTAACTCGCTTGATGGCTTCCAATTGTTATAGAGATATCTATCTATGTAATTACTTATTGTTTCTATAGCCTATCCTTATCCACCCCCTATGTGTTCTAACCTCTATAGCTCCTTCCCTCAACCTCTAATCCTGCGAATCAGAGTAGATCAATGTTATGCTCCTTATCTCAGGCCTAGCTATACAGGCTTGGCTCTTTATATTCTATGCAGCCAATAATACTATGTGGATCTTATGAGGGCAGTAATAATGACGGGCTATGGAGGGTACGATGTTTTAGTTGAGAGGGATGTTGAGATCCCCAGGGTATCTCGTGGAGAGGTTCTTATAAGGGTTAGGGGATGTGGTGTATGTTATAGGGACACGATAGTCAGGAGGGGGCAGATGAGGGCTAGGATACCTGTGATACCTGGTCACGAGGTTTCTGGCGAGGTTGTGGAGGTGGGTGAGGGTGTTTCAGGGTTTGAGAAGGGTGATCTTGTTGCTTCTCTCATATATACATATGATCCCAGCGATCCGAGCTGCTCTAGTGGGAGGGAGAATATATGTAGATCTAGATCCTCTATTGGTGAGGATAGAGATGGATGTTATGCGGAATATATATCGCTCCCCTACTGGATCCTTGTAAAGATCGGTTCATCTGGGGAGACCCCTCCGGAGGGTTATAGCATAGCTGCATGTGTCATAGGCACAGCTATAAGGGCTCTCAAAACCATTGGGGGTATTTCGAGGGGAGATAGGGTTCTGATCACAGGTGCGGGAGGAGGGGTGGGGATCCACGCTGTCCAGGTTGCAAGGGCTCTCGGTGCCTATGTTATTGCAGCAACCAGAAGTGATGAGAAGGCAAAGATCGTTGGAAAGGCGGGAGCGGATAAAGTTATCGTATATAGAGAGGGCTTTGCGGAAGAGGTTAGAAAGCTAACAGACGGGGAGGGGGTTGACTATGTGTTGGAGACGGTTGGAGGCCCTACGTTAGATCAGTCTCTAAGATCTGTTAAAAGGGGTGGAAGGATTATTCTAATAGGCAACGTCGATCCAGCACCTCAGAGGATAACCCTGGGCCTCGTGATCCTCAGAGAACTAGATATACATGGTGTTCTAAACTCAACCTTAAGAGAGCTAAGGGAGGCGATCGAAATGCTTAGAAGAGGAGATGTAAAACCCATAATAAACACTATACCCCTAAGCGAGGTCGAAGTGAGAAAAGCCCATGAAAACCTTGAAACAGGATCCTCGATAGGTAGATATGTTATAAAACCATGATCGTCTCCCAGCAATAGGGACACGGCTTCCAGCTGTATGGATGAAAAACCTAATTAGGGGTAAATCTATAAATAGATTGGGAAAAGCCGCCGTAGCTCAGCTGGCAGAGCGCCGGCCTCGTACGGCTCCTAGACCGGGGTCGAAGAAAGCCGGTGGTCGCGGGTTCAAATCCCGCCGGCGGCTCTGGCTCTATAGGCTCTTGCATTCTCTTCATCTTTATTTAGTCTATCTGCCCTAGAGGTTATTGATTTAGGGAGCAGGGCTGCGTAAAGCTTATAAGCATCTTCTGAAAAGGTTATGTGAGGGTTTTGAAATGCGCCAATGGATCTGAATAGTAAGAGGTTCGGCATATATATACCCCTAGGATATCCAGATCCCCATAGGTTTCAGGAGTTTGTCGGTATTACAAGTAAATATATAGATCTTATCGAAATAGGCATCCCAACCGAGAAACCATTATATGATGGTCCAGCTATAAAGAGGGCTCATAGAGAGATTATAGGAAAGGGTCTTCACAGAATATCTATTAGCGAGTATGGATTGCTCAGCAATATCAAGTGCGATAAGGTGGCCCTGGCATACTACTCAGATGTTAGAGGTGTTTTAAAGAGGTTTGTAAGCGATATATCGGATCTAGGGTTTAAATGTCTCTTAACCCCAGATCTTTTGATAGAATATCCAGAGGATCTAGAGGTATATCTCAAGGTATTAACTGATCATGGTTTGAAACCCTGCTTCTTTATATCGACTAAATTCCCCTATGCCCTTGTTAAATCTCTCCTCAACTATGAGCCATATATGGTCTACCTAGGTCTCCAAGCGTCTACAGGAACTAACCTCCCGATCCAGGTGTTGAGGAACATTGCTATTGCTAAGAGCTTGTTAGAGGGAAGGGCTCCCCTAGCTGTTGGATTCGGTATAAATAGTGTTGAAAGGTTGGTAGCGATCCTAGCTGGAGGTGCTGACATAGCGATAGTGGGTACCGAGGTGGTGAAGAGAATATCGAGGGATGTTGATGAGGCTCTCAGCTTCGTCGTAGATGTATATAGTGTTCTCAGGGGTGGGTTTGATGGGTAGTCACCATATTCCTAGGTTTTGGTATAACATAGCACCAGATCTTCCAAGGCCTATTCCACCACCTATAGATCCCATTGAATCTGAGTACTCTCTGATCGATAGGTTAAAGGAGATCCTGCCCCACGCACTTATAGATCAAGAATTTTCGTTTGAGAGATATATAGAGATACCAGAGGAGATTAGAGATGTATATGCTAAGATAGGGAGACCAACACCTCTTAAAAGGGCTGAGAATCTTGAGAAGATCCTTGGGACGCCTGCTAAGATCTACTATAAGTTCGAGGGAGCCCTTCCCAGCGGTAGTCATAAGCTAAACACAGCTGTGGCCCAGGTTTACTATGCATATAGAGAGGGATATAGGGAGGTGGTTACAGAAACAGGTGCTGGGCAGTGGGGTCTAGCTGTGTCGATTGCATCTAGGTTAGTGGGTGTTAAGGCCTATATATTCATGACTAGATCTAGCTATACTTCTAAGAAGAAGAGACTCAACCTCATGCTTGAGAATGGCGCTGATGTATATCCAAGCCCGTCCACTATTACAAAGACCGGAAAATCTGTTCTCGAGGCTGATAGAGATCATCCTGGGAGTCTTGGGATAGCTATTAGCGAGGCTGTTGAGCATGTGCTAAGCGATCCAAGCTCTAGGAGGTATATACCTGGTAGTGTTATGGAATATGTATTGATCCACCAGACTGTTATTGGTTTAGAGGCTATGGATCAGATGAAGAGCTTAGGAGAAGATCCAGATGTGTTGGTGGCATGCGTAGGAGGAGGATCCAATCTAGCTGGGCTTGTATACCCATTCTACGGTGATGCATCTAGAAGGGGTGAGAAGCCCCCCAGAATAATAGCTGCGGAGAGCAGCCTTGTCCCAAAGATGACCAGGGGCGTCTACAGATATGAGCACCCAGATAGCATGGGTATACTTCCAATGATAAAGATGTACACGCTTGGAAGGGATTTCATACCACCATCGATAAGGGCTGCTGGGCTTAGATACCATGGGGTTGCATCAAGCATATCTATACTGCTTAGAGAGGGTTTGATAGAGCCTAGAGCATATTCCCCCGAGGATGCTAGGGAAGCTGGGATCTTGTTCTACAGAGCCGAGGGTATATTACCAGCACCTGAGAGTGCCCATGCAGTAGCAGCTGTGATCCAGGAAGCTGTCGAGGCTAGGAGGAGGAATAGAAGGATCACTATATTAATGAACCTCAGCGGCCACGGCCTCTACGATGAGGACTTCTACGGGGGATATAGATGGCTAGCCTGATCTCCAAGCTTGCTGAGAGGAAGAGTCTTACAGAGGAGGAGGCCTATAGAGCTTGCATTGAAATGCTCAGCGGATCTATGGATCCTGTTGAGGTCTCAGCAATACTAATGGGTATGAGGGTAAAAGGAGAAGATCCTGACGAGATCAGGGGATTTCTAAAGGCTCTAAGAGAGAATGCTGTTAAAGTGAGATCCAGGGGGGCTTTGGATATAGTAGGCACAGGGGGAGACGGGCTCAACACAATTAACGCCTCTACGTTGGCATCCATAGTAGTGTCATCCATAGGGGTACCGGTTGCTAAACATGGTAACAGGGGGTTCTCAAGCATATTCGGCTCAGCAGATCTCATGGAGGCGCTTGGATATCCAATAGAACACGGTGCTGAGGTAGCTGAGGAGATGATAGAGAAAGAGGGCTTCGCATATCTCTATGCACCTATATATCATAGAGCCCTCAAAATAGTCTCCCCTGTGAGGAAGAAGCTGGGGATAAGAACTGTTTTCAACTTAGCAGCCCCTCTAGCAAATCCAGCAACACCATCGATCCAGATTATTGGGGCTCCGAGCATCGAGATAGCTAGGAAGCTAGAGGGGGCTATCAAGGGGCTGGGTCTCAAGAGATATGCGGTAGTAACGGGTTATCCAGGTATGGATGAGGTTTCGCCCAGCGGTGCTAGCTATATAATGCTTGGAATGGAGGGGTATAAAGAGCTATCTATAGCGCCTAGAGATCTAGGGTTACAGGAGATCCCTGTTAAGGAGATATCAGGCGGAACCAGGGAGGAGATCTATGAGAAGGGGGTTAGAGGGCTTAGAGGCGAGGATAGATCCTCAGCTATATTTATAGCGTTAAATGCAGGGATCGCCCTTTATGTAGCTGGAGAGGTTGGGTCTATTGTGGAGGGCTTCGAAAGATCTTTAAAGGAGATCTTTGAGGGGAGGGCTTGGAAGAAGCTAGAATCCATTGTGAATACAGCTAGGAGGCTGGTTGGGGGTTGGCAGGAGTTAAGATCTGTGGTGTGACTAACATAGAGGATGCCATGCTTGCAGAGGATGCTGGTGCTATGTACGTTGGCATGGTGATCTCAGAGGGATTCCTAAGATCCGTGAGCGTGGATCTTATAAGGGATGTTGCATCCATACTATCTAGATCAAAGCTTGTTGTGGTTGCCGCAGATAGGGATGCTCTGAAGAAAGCAGTTGGATCTGGGCTAGATGTTATTATTCAACTCCATCTCGAGGATCTATCGGTAGAAGATATCGAGGAGGCTTCCAGGAGAGGCTATAGAGTGATCCCAACCGTGATATCTAGGGATTCCCCAAACATTTATATTGATCAGAAGATATCTTTGATAAGAGGGTTTTCAAAATATGTTGAATATACATTGATAGATATTCCAAAAGGTAGGCTACAGCGCCAGGCTATAGCTGGTTCCAAGGATCTACCTGTTGAGCTATATAGATATGGATGTTCCAGGTATAGACCATGTGGAGTTGCGGGAGGAATAACTCCTGAGAATGTTATAAGTCTTAAGCATGTAGCTCCAAATGTGATAGATGTTAGCAGTGGTGTTGAATCATCCCCAGGCAAGAAGGATCCTATGAAGGTTAGGAAGCTTGTGGAGGTGGCTAGAGATCTATAGAGTGGATTTAGAGCCTATAGATATCTATAGGTATGTGAAGCCCTTCCTGGGAGGAGAATCGTATGGATTCATCTACTACTCAGGGATCTATGATAAAGGCTGTGGCAAAGTAGTCGCTGCCCTCGAACCACTCATCGAGTATACCCTATACAGCGGTGGAAAGGTCGTGGTTGAGGGTGGAGACTCTAAAGATATATCTGTTTCTGGAGATCCATTTATAGATCTTAGAAAGCTTTTGGAGTACACATATAGACTTGGAAGAGGCATCCCCGTGCTTGGCTTCATCTCATATGAGGCACTCATATACTCGGAGGAAAGCCTTTCAAATGCGATCCCGATAGGTGTGTATCCCCTTGCAAGCTTCACAATTCCTAGGGCATATGCAACTATAGATCTATGTAGTGGTGAAGCAGATCTCAGATCTCTCTTCGGAAAGGGTATAAAGATCTATGGTGAGAAGGAGATAGAGAGACCTGCAGATTTTGGTACAGAGCTCATCGAGATATCCCATGATAGAAAGAGCTTCGAGGATCTAGTGATTAGGGCTAAGGAGAGAATCTACGATGGAGAGGTCTTTCAGATAGTATTATCCAGGTATAAGGTTTATAGCTATAGAGGCTCCCCCCTAGATCTGTTTGTAAGAATCCTCAGGGAGATCAAGGGTAACCCATATATCTATATATATAGAACAGGTGATCTCACGATCGTTGGGGCGAGTCCAGAGCCTCTCATAATAGCTAGGGGGAGGATTATAGAGACATTCCCAGTAGCTGGTACCAGGAGGAGGGTTTCTGGAAGAGAGAGTGAGATCTATAGAAGACTTATTTCGAACGAGAAGGAAAGGGCTGAGCATATGATGCTTGTAGACCTTGCCAGAAATGATCTAGGCAGGGTTGCTATTCCAGGGAGTGTTAGGGTTGTGAAGCTGATGTTCCCACAGATCCTACCCAATGTGGTGCACCTCGTTAGCAGGGTCAGAGGGATGCTTAAAGACTTCAGCGACTCTTTCGAAGCCCTTAGATCCCTCTTCCCTGCGGGCACTGTCACAGGGGCGCCTAAGCATAGGGCTATGAAGCTCATAGCAGAGTTCGAGGGATCTGCTAGAGAGGCCTATGCTGGGGTCATAGGATTTGCTATGGATCGCTATGTGAATTTTGCAATAACAATTAGATCAGCTTTTATGATGGGTGATAAGCTTAGGATCCAGGCAGGTGCTGGGATAGTAAGCGATTCTAAGCCTGGAGATGAATATATTGAGACGGAGAATAAGATGGCTATTATAGAGAGGGTGGTCATATGATCCTAATTATCGATAACTATGATAGCTTTGTATACAACATATACCAGATCCTTAAGAGCATATATGAGAAAGAAGTGGTGGTTATTAGAAATGATAAAGCTTCCCCCGAGCATGTCTCCAAGCTAGATCCAGATGCTATAATAATATCTCCGGGGCCCGGAAATCCAGAGAAGATCGAGGATATAGGCTATAGCAGAGCTGTGGTCGAGGAGTTCAAGGAGGAGAAGCCGATACTTGGCATATGCCTTGGCCACCAAGTTATAGGGCTTGCCATAGGTGCTAAGGTAAGGAAAGCAAGATCCATATTCCATGGGAAAGTAAGCCTGGTGAGACACTTCGGAGGGCCTCTATACAAAGAGATCCCCGAGGTGTTCAAGGCCATGAGGTATCATAGCTATGTAATATACGACCCTCCCGAGGACCTTGTTGTGGATGCTATCAGCCTAGATGATGGAGAGATCATGGGTATCCACCACAGATCATATCCTCTAATAGGCGTTCAATACCACCCCGAGAGCGTTGGAACAGAACTTGGGAGGAAGATTCTAAAGGCGTTTATAGAGATAGCGAGGAGATAACCTTGGAAGACTTTCTAAGCACTATAAGGGATATTTGGAGGAGCAAAGCTATTCTAGCGGTAGATAGTGAGATGGGATGTATTGAAGCCACAGCATATCCAGCCAGTTTTGGGGACCTTGCATCATCGATAACGAGGTGGAGGAGGGAAAGGGGGGTAGCTATTATAGCTGAGTATAAGAGGGCCTCGCCCCTTGGTATTATAAACATGTGGCAGGATCTAAGGGATTATTTCTACCAGCTAGGCGATCTCGTGGCAGGCTTTTCCGTGATAGTTGAGAGGGAGTGGTTCATGGGATCCCCTAAATATATATGTATGCTTAGAGGATTGGGATATAGAGGCCCTATACTAGCGAAAGGCTTTATATTCTATGAGAAGCAGATAGATCTATATAGGTCCTGTGGAGCAACATCGATACTCCTAATATCAGAAGCCCTAGAGATTGAGAAACTATCTGCTTTATATCAATACTCAGAGAAGATAGGTCTAGAACCGGTTGTCGAGATCAACAGCTTCGAAGAGCTTGAAAAGATCATGAGGAAGATCTCTGTAAAGATCCTGGGCATCAACTCTAGAAACCTCAGAACCCTAGAGATTAGCCGAGAGCAAATGCTGAATATTGTGAAAAAGGCTAGAAGAGAATATCCAGATCTCATCATCATAGCTGAGAGTGGTATGAAAAGCACTAAAGACATCGTTGAAGCTATAGAAGCTGGGGCCGATGCGTGTTTAATAGGAACAAGCCTAATGAAAAACCCCAATAGAAGCTCAATGCTAAAGGAACTATATACAATGTTGAACCTCTCCCATCCTGGAACATGAAGATCCCTTCCAAGGTTTGAATGCGATCAAGAGCTTCTAACCTATATATTTCGAAGATCGGGCCTGGCTAGGAAGGGCCGATGTTATAAGCCAGCTTATAGAAACTCCTTAGATAGACTGGAAGCCATTCACAATAACAATAACTTGAAGTCTCGCTCTTTTAGGGCGGGGCTAAATTTATAAGCTTAGCTGGGATGCCACGTGCGGTTGGGTTAAGACGAGCTTAGCGGGCTATGAGCCCCAGCCTCCATGGAGCCAGCGGCAGGGCTGAGCCTGGGCTGTTTCGGCTTTCATTATTATTTGTAGTGCTCATGTTCATTGGTTTGTTCTCCAGCTTAAGCTTATAAGTATCCAATCCATAATTGTTTTGATGATGAAGTGATATCCCTGCTAGATCTTGGTGTGGAGAGACCTCGGGAAGCGATGATGCTCAGAGCTCCCGAGACCGAAGCCCTGTATGAGGGCTCTGCCCAGAAGGGCTTCGGGTTCTTAAGCATAGATGGGAGCCCAGTGCCGCTGGGCTCAACAGCCACCAGTGAGCCCATAGAGATCCCAAGATCTCTATGGGGGAGGTGGAAGTCCCCCGATGACCACAGGGATGCTATAGCATCCCTGTGGGTTAAGAAGCAAAGCAATCCAAAGCAAATTAATATCAATGACAATCAATAACCATCGAGGGACAAGCGGCTGTGATGCAGCCTCCGTGAGGGCTTCAGAAAGGTGATGTGAGCCTAGAGGAGGCAGAACCCCCGCTCCCAAGGGCGGGCTGAGTCGTCAGATTTCTTCTATGAATTTTGAATATTATTTTTTATCCGTTTTTTATTAATCAGATAATATGATATAGTTATAGAGATGAGATAATCTTTATTAGGCTATTTGCCCGTATCTACTGGGGTCTAGATGCCTACTCATCATATATATAGGGATGATTCGTATGTTAGAGAGTTCAGGGCTAGAATTGTCTCTATAACCAGCAATGGTGTTCTACTAGATCAAACGGCTTTTCATCCTGAGAGCGGTGGTGTTGCAACTGACACCGGATATCTTGAGGTTGGTAGGAGGAGGTATAGGGTTTTAAAGGCTATCCATGATAGGGAGAATGACGATATATATCACGTGCTGGATAGCTATGAGGGCCTCTCACCTGGTATAGAGGTTTTCGGGGTTATTGATTGGGATAGGAGGTATAGGCTTATGAGGCTTCATACTGCTGCGCATATAATATCTGCTATAATGTATAGGGACTATGGGGCCCTCATAACTGGGGGTCAGGTTGAGCCTGAATATGCTAGGGATGACTTTTCCATAGAGAGATTCGATAGACAGATCTTCGAGGATGCTATTAGGAAGGCTAATGAGGTTGTGAAATTTGGGATCGATCTTAAGATATATTATATGCCACGGGATGAAGCCCTCAAGATACCAGGGATAACAAAGCTTGCTGAGAAAATGCCCCCAAGCTATAGAGTTCTAAGAATTGTCGAGATACCAGGGATAGATATCCAAGCAGATGGAGGCCCCCACGTGAGAAATACAAGGGAGGTTGGTGAGATAAAGCTTCTAAAAGTGGAGAATAGAGGGAAGAATAAGAAGAGGATCTACTACACAGTGGATTAAACGATTAAACAACTCATCCAAATTAGTCCTCACCCTCGCATTAGATATTCTTGAGTCATCCGGTCTTCTCAGAGCCGCCTAAAGGAATCAAGCATTCCTCAGAGATCTCGAGGCCACAGCTGTTATAAATACTCTGTTTTTACTAATGAATATTTATAAGACTGTCGGGATATCTTTCCATAAGCTTTTTCAGCTCCAGAGGAATTCTCACAGTAATCTTAACGGACAAAGGCATCTCCAACCACTATTATATATAGAATATAGAATAGATATGTATAGACAAAATAATAACCCCTACTACATCTATACGTCTAACTACACCCCATCTTGAAAGGGTAGGGTTTCAACCGCTGGGGTCTAGGAATGTTACAGCTGAAAGCCGCGCCCTTCAAAGTGAGAAGCAGATTGGTTCCTTACTTGTGGAAGCTATGAATCATTCGCAACTGAAACTCCTTATGAAGATGCTTCATCTTTGATGATGACTTCCGTTCTGTACTAATGTTACTGTGTAGAAGAGGGCCCTACGATGAGGCCGAGAAGTGGTATGAGGTGGAGAATGGGCTCAATGAGGATTCTCCATGCCACTTGTGGGATTACATCCCATAGAGGGTATGGTGAGGAGAACAGGGGATATGAGGGCGAGCGGCGAAACCAAGCAACATGAACCGCAATGAAAACCTAACCTTTCTATTACAGATGCAAGCCCGTTCATTTAGAGTGGTGAGAGAATCATCTCCTAACTTTTCCTAGGATCTCCTCGATTTCTCTAGTTTCTCTGGCTAGTAGCAGTATATGCTTCTCAAATGCTATGATCTCTATAGACCCTTTTCTATATATCGTGACCCCGTTTTTCTTATCAACATTCCAATCACTTAGATCCAGAGATTCTAGTAATGAGGGAGAAGATATATATACCCCTGGGCTTCCGCATACCTCAGCTATCTCTTCACTCCTTTGTCTCTTGCTTAGCATTTCGAATCTCTTGAGAGAACATACAGGGCACCTGGGATCCCTTTTAACCTTTAGAGTAGCTATCTCAGGTGCTGAGGAGTCTACATAGTATAGAGTGTCCTCTATATGCTTCCCAAGCAACATCTTTATTGCTAGAGAGACTGCGATGGTTGATACCATGGTGACAGCTACTATATGTGTTCCAATAACATCGCACCCCCTGTTAGCGTTTATATAGTCCCTCACTATGCATCTCAGGCAAGGCGTTCTACCAGGTATTACAGGGAGAACCATGCCATATGTGCCCTCAACCCCTATATAGATATATGGCTTTCCATACAATATAGAGGCCTCGTTAAGCAGGTGCTTTGCCTCGAGGTTATCTAGCGCATCAATAACTAGATCTACGTCCCTTATAATCTCAGCTACATTATCACTATTAACATTGATGGCTAGAGGCTCTACAGCTATGTAGGGCGATATTCTAGATAGCTTCTCAGCAACTGCATATGCTTTTGGCTTTCTCTCTATATAGTCGCTGTATTCAAATAAATGACATCTAGGGATGTTAGATAGATCTACGATATCTCTATCAACAATTCTTAGAAAGCCTATACCAACCCTTGCAAGCATCTCCGCAACTGAAGATCCAGTTGCTCCCGCACCTATAACAGCTACCCTAGATCTCCTAAGGATCTTCTGCCCCTTAACCCCTATCCCCTCAACCAGTATTTGTCGTGAATACATCTCTATATATAGATCTTCCAACACAAGCTCCAAAAAATAGAGTAGATAGAGGCGATAAATATAGAATTATGCGGGGCTATATTTGTCTCTCCACAGCGAGGAATTCTGGCAGGGGTGCCGTGTTATAGAATCTATAATATGTATTATACTTGGAGATAGCGGTTATAGCTATTGCTCTCCCCTAGGACTTAGAAGAGAGAATGGGAGCCTTGTTCTGAGGGTCTATGAGGATGGGTTGATGGTGAAGATGCTAGATGCTGTGAGAAGCTCCAGGCTATACATATGCAGAGATCCTTATATAATATATAGAGCTCTCTCAGAACATTTTATAGACGAAGATGACAGGGATTTGATAGATGGCTGCGGTGTTATAGCAGATATACATGTGAATATATTTAGAGATGGCGATGGCTATAGAGATTACCTTGTTGATGTGATCTCATATCTAAAGGTTGAACCCCGGGATCCGAGGCTAGTAGCCAGAATATGCAGATCTGAGAATCTATTTGTAGAGGCTATGATAATGAGCACAAGAGAGGATCTATTTGTCAGAGGCCCTTCTAATATGGTTGAGGACTTCTGCACCCAGTATAGATATGCTATATTAAATGCGAAAAGACTATCTAAGAGAAGCGAGCTACTCAAAGCCCTATCTAAGCTAGCTCTGAAGATATGCTCTTAGACGATCTAGGCGTCTGATTTTATATCTAAAGAACGAGGATCTAGGCTATATAGAATGGACAATCCCACCACAAGCATTTCAAACCGCTTTTAACGCTTCTTCGACAGGACCTTCAGCATACATCTCTATAATCCTCCTTCTACATATAGCTCTCGGAGCATAGCATTATACTGGAACTGGAAAATGATATTACTAACTTACTATAAACCAAGATTCTCGAGGGATATGCGATATTGAATTGGCACTTGCAGCATTACACTAAGGTTTTGACGAACCTCGCCTTTCAGAGACAGGGTTTTAGGCTTTTAAACTCTGGTATGCTTTATCTGCTTCGGGGCTCTCGCCGTGGGGCGGAGTCAATTTTTAGGGATCTAGACCCCCTTGACGATCCGGTGGGGGAAGGATCCCTACAGATTACCCCCAACCCAATGATTGTAGAAAGAGATAACCCCGTATGGAGGGATAAAGCCCAAGATCCCAGTAGTGAAAACCCTGCCCATTTAGGGCGGGAAAGAGGTCATTTGATAAGTGCTATACTTATTAGGGGTGAGGAAGCGCTTAAAAAGATCTATGAGAGGGGTGAATATAGAGGGTATAAGTTCATAGTATTTGTTGCGCCGATCTCGAGAGCCTATCTACTCTATGGGGATATATTGAGGGATATAAGATCTCTTAAAGAGTCTCTTGTGATCCCATCATCGTATGACGATGTTGCGATATATGTAAATATGAGGAGAGAGGGATATAAGATATGTTCTAGGCAGATTAAGTTTAACGACATAACCGTTATATGCCTTGAAAGGGGGGAAAGACCTTGGGGAAGGATCTCTATGGAGGCTGGCAGAGGCTATAAGATCATATTCTCAGAAGACCTAGATCCCGTAGATGTTGAGGATCTACCTTGGAGCGTCGGAACTCAGAACCTAGGCATTATCTATATATCATATGGGGTAGTCCAGCCAATAGGGATTAGAGTAGGCCCTTGGGTCTCTGTCAGGCTCAACCCCTTTAAAAACACTATATCAAAGATCGAGATAAATGAAGATCATATAGATCTAGAGACAGAGATCCTCGAAGATACCTACACATACACTTCAATAGAACATAGGATCTAGATCTCGAAGCTATGAGAAATCCTAAAAGCAGCAGTAGCTTCTCTAACGACTGCTATCCGCTTGTCCCCCGAATGGTTATTGATGGTTATTAATTTTCTTTTGTTTGTGTTGCCTTGCTTCTTGATCCACAGGGTTTTGGATACCCCTGTGGGTTCACTGGTGGCTGTTGAGCCCAGCGGAAAGAGGCTTCCACCTAGGCTTAAGAACCCGAAGCCTTTCTGGGCATAGCCCTCATATAGGGCTTCGGCCTCGGGTGCTCCAAAGGTCATAGCATCCCGAGGTCTCCCAAGATATAGCAGAGATCATTCCCTCATCATCAAAACAATTATGGATTGGATTTTCATAAGCTTAAGCCTAGACAACAAATGAATATAAAAGCATCCCCACTACCATAAAAAGGATACAGCCCCGATATAAAAATATAGTTGGAATATCCGATTCTTTCTGTCTTCTGACCTCTTCCTGATCCTAAGGGGAACCCTGCTTTTCGCCTGTAGGAAGAGAATATAGGCTTATAAGTCTTCATTCCCGCTATATAAGGCGAGAGTTTCAGTTATAATGTTATCATTGGAGCCTTAGATCAACAGCTAGATCTATAGTTATAAGCTGGATAAGAAATGCAGTGATAGTGATATAGATTTCAGGATCAGCGGGGATGATCTGCTATAAAGTCTAAAGTAGATATCGTGGTAATAGTTCTATCAGCTATAGTAGCTATTGCCATGGCTATAGCGATTGTATCAGCTCCGCCAACATCGACAAGGATTTGGTATGGAATTACCAGTCTTGGTGATGAAACTATATATGTGGGCCTTTCAATTATACTCTACTATATGGTCTCACCATGGGTAGGCTTCGCAACAGCTATAGCGGTGCTTCTTGGAGGAACCCTGGTTATAGATCTTAAGGAGATCTTTATGCTCCCAAGGCCTCCGAACCCTGTGTTTCCAGAGGAGGGCTATGGATTCCCTAGTGGGCATGCCCAGATAAGCTCTGCCTTCTGGGCATCTTTAGCCCTTATAATGAGGAGCATGTCTATAGCAATCCTAGGCGCTGTGATGGTAGCCTCTATATCTCTATCGAGGCTAGCCCTCAACGCCCACTACCCAAGAGATGTCTTGGGAGGGATAGCTATAGGCTCGGCTGTAGGGGTGAACGCCTCTATAATACCTAGGATAGCTGGCTCTAAATATCTATATATTCATCTAGTCTCGCCTCTAACGTTTCTCCTAGCAATCATAAGCTATTATATATACAAGGATATAACCCTGCTTAAAATAGCCGGCATATCTCTAGGGCTGTCGATACATACCCATATATATAGAAGCCTAGATATGCCTTCTAGCTGGCACATAGTAGATAGGATTATACTTACAGCTGTTTAGGCCTAATATCGATATCCATACTATATTTAACGAGGGGCTGTTTCAGCTTTCATTATTATTTGTAGTGCTCATGTTCATTGGTTTCTGAGACCTCTTAACGCTATGAGATATGCTGTGAGCCATGAAATCAGTAAATATGAAAGGCGATGAACCACCATCCTTTTTCATGGTAGTAGGAATGCTTTTATATTAATTTGTTGTCTGGGCTTAAGCTTATAAGTATCCAATCTATAGTTGTATTGATGATGAGGGGATGATCTCTGCTATATCTTGGGAGACCTCGGGATGCTATGATACCCAGAGCACCCGAGGCCGAAGCCCTGTATGAGGGCTCTGCCCAGAAGGGCTTCGGGTTCTTAAGCATAGATGGGAGCCCCATGCCGCTGGGCTCGACAGCCACCCATGAACCCATAGAGATCCCAAGATCTCTATGGGGGAGGTGGAAGCCCCTCGATGCCACAGGGCTAAAAACCCTGTGGATCAAGAAGCAAAACAATCCAAAACAAATAAATATCAATGACAATCAATGACCATCGAGGGACAAGCGGCGCGCCGCCCCACCTTATATTTATAAGCTATGCGGCAATAGGCACTATAATACCTGTGGCTGGCTACATAGTTAACAGCATCAGGGATATAGCTAGAAGTGGTAGAACCTGTCTTCTTTTCAATTCTATAGAAGATCTCTTTGCTGGGGTCTCCACACAATTACCCCTATCTTCTCGTGGAGGGACTCGGGGGCTATGGCTATTATCATTGCCCCGGATGTATATGTTTAACCTAGGTGTATCTAGCATTTCTATCAAGTATTGCTAGAGGGAGGTCTCCGAGGCCCACATGCATTGCTATCATCATATAGATCTCCATCCCCTCCCTAAAAGGGCGAGGCTTTCAGTTGTAATTTTACCAATGCATGCTAGGCTTTGCTTTAAAGCTATTAGTGCTTAATACTATTGAGCAGATAATATTTGGGGAGAGATTTGAACATAGCTGTTCTCGTAAAGTTGGCTATAGATACCTCGTATATAAGGCTTGATCCTAGCAATAGGGTTTTATTCGATGAGATCCCCCTCAGGGTAAGTGATATAGATAGAAATGCTGTTGAGGAAGCCGTTAAGATGAGGCAACAGGGAGTAGCCCAGAAGATCAGCTCATTCTCCCTCCTAACATGGGGTGCTACTAGCAAGAGGGTTTCCGAGACTCAGAATCTTTTGAGGGAGATCCTTGCTATGGGGGTTGATGAGGCATATCTAATGGCAGATCCGGGGTTTAATATATATAGCCAGCTATATACCGCTAGGATCCTAGCTAGGATGATTAAAAGGGGTGGCGACTATAGCCTGATCCTTGCTGGGGAGGCGAGTATAGATGGATACTCATCACAGGTTCCCTGTAGGGTTGCAGAGGAGCTTGGATACCCATGTGTATCATATGCTAAGAGAATAGAGGTTAAAGACGGGTCTGTGGTTGTGGAGAGAGAGTTGGAGGAATACTCAGAGGTTGTTAGGGCAAAGCTCCCAGCTGTCATAACCGTTACTAGAGAGATCAATGTTCCGAGACTCCCAACACTCCTACAAATCAGGGCTGCTATGAGAAAACCCATACATATGGTGACATTAGCGGAGCTAGGGTTGGGCGAGATGAAGAGGATCCACGAGAGGGTTGTTGAGGGGATAAGGATCCAGAGGAAGAACATAATAATAGAGGGTAGAAATGTTGATGAGAAGGTAGAGAAGTTCTTAGAAGCAATGGCTAGAGAAGGGATATTGCTGGTAAAGGGGTGAGGTTATGAGGATCCTCTTGGTAGGCAGGGTATCTGAGGTGAAGATGCTCGCAGGATTTATATCACCTATATCTAAGGGTATAGAGACAATCGATATCCTAGCCTTCGGCAATGTTGAGGATGGAGAGATACAGGGCCTAAGCCCGGATAATGTTTATATAGCTTTAAATGCAGATCCTTGGCACCCAGATGATATAGTGGAATCTATAGCCTTGGTTCTAAATTCATATAGATATGACTATATATTCTTACCATCCTCAAGGCTATATAAAGAGGTTGGAGCGAGAATCGCGCAAAAACTAAATGCACCGGCTATAACAGAAGCTACCTCAGCTGCTATAGAGAATGGGAGGATAGTATTTACTAGAAGCCTGCTAGCTGGCAAGGCCATATCCAAAGAGACGGTAGATACACCAGCCGTTATCCTGGCCATGCCGGGGAGATATGGAGAGGCTAGCCTTGGTAGAAGGATTAAAAACATATCCAGAATCTCGATCTCAGGCAGGAGATCTATAGAGGTTCTAGAGAAAAAGGCTAAGCAGAGAGGCAGTGTTAGGCTTGAGGATGCAGAGATAATAGTATCTGTTGGCAGGGGCTTCAAGTCAAAGGAAGATCTATCGTTAGCCTTTAAGCTCGCCGAGCTGATAGGAGCACAGGTAGGGTGCTCAAGACCTATAGCAGCAGATCTTAAGTGGCTCTCGGAGGAGCACTGGGTAGGATTGTCAGGCAAGAAGGTAAAGCCGAAGCTATATATAGCTCTTGGTATTTCAGGACAGCCTCAGCATCTAGCCGGTATAATGGATTCGAAGATCATTGTAGCTGTGAATAAAGATCCCAATGCCCCGATATTCAAGTATGCCGATTACGGCATAGTAGAGGATCTGTATCAATTCGTTCCAAAACTCATAGAGAGAATAGCTGGCGGGAAAAAATAGTATATAGCGGATCGAGAGACTCACGAACCTATAGCTCTCAATCTTTCCCCACACGCTGAGTATTATAATCGATAGCCCTATACTCTAGGATAGATGATAGATCAACATTTAGCCACAGCTTAAAAACGATTTTTCTATATGGTTGGCCGGGTCTTCTTCTATATCTATGTAGTATCGCGGATCTATAGCCTACATTGTTATAGATGGCGTTGGTGTTCTTCTCTCTCCCCTAGTCTCTTCGCTAACACCTGCAGCGCCAGATCTTACCATTGTGAGCATTGTTAGAGGATTAACCTTCCCCTCTTTCAACATTTTCTCGGCATAGTCTCTAAACATTGAGGTATGCTTTATATCTAGTTCTAGAAGCTCCTGCAGCATCTTATACGTAGCGTTCCACACTTCTAGAAGGCTCTCCTTGCTTAGATTAGCTAGGATCAGGGGATCCTGTAACCACTGATCAAAGGCCTTTATGGTTCTGCTCATATGCTGAAAAGCAGCCCTTGTAGCTAGGATTAGCTCTAGCCTGTCTAAGCTTTCCCCCTTCTTCTTGATCTCCTGATCGATGCTTCTAAAGAGATCCGAGGTCTTCTTCTGCATATTAACCCACTCATCTAGGTTTCCGAGGAAGTATTGTGCCATATCTATCTCCTCTAGCTATTGATAGCCTTAGGGAAGTAATAAGTTATAATGAAAGTGAGCCCTGACCATCCTAGGCGGCTCAGAATCCCTCTATCCACTGTTTTTAATGTGAGAACCTATATGTGTTAAAATATATAAGGCTCTTGGGCTTCTGATATGGTGGGCTTTGACTCAGGATCTAGTTGTGGTGATAGATCATCCGTTTGCAAAGGCAATACTTACTATGTTGAGGGATAAGAGGACTGATCAGATAAGCTTTAGAAAGGGTCTTGTGAGGCTTGGAAGGATCATGGGTATTGAGATGATAAAGTATCTAGATGTGGAAAAGGCATATGTAGAAACACCCTTAGGCGTTGTTGCTGAGGGTGTGAGGATCCCTGATATGGATTATATAGTGATAATCAGTATCTTGAGAGCTGCTATGCCTATGGTGGAGGGTTTGATAAAGATCTTTCCAAGTGCTAGACAGGGTATTGTGAGCGCTAGAAGAGTTGAAGAGAAGGGCATGTCGCCTGGATATGAGTTTGAGGTTGAGATCCATTATACCAAGATTCCCAAGATATATGAGAGGGATACGGTAATAGTAGTAGATCCTATGTTCGCTACAGGCTCAACAATGGTTGCTGTAGCTGATAGAGTTATCAGGGAATCCAAACCCAAGAGGCTCTTCTTCGCAACTGTTATATCGACACCAATCGCTATCGAGAGGCTTAGAAAATATTTGGATTCCAAGGGCCTTATAAGCAGATCTAAGCTGTTTACAATAGCCATAGATCCTGAGGTCAATGAGAAGGGGTATATAGTCCCAGGGCTTGGAGATGCTGGTGATAGGGCATTTGGACATGGTTAGATCCTAAGCTATAAGAACTCCTAGGAGATATCAGAAATAGCTGGGACCATTCTTGGGTATAGAGCACCCTTCAAGAGATATAGTTGGTAGGGCTGCGAGAACGCTTCTAGAGCATCACATCATACTCGGTGTTACGTCAAGCATCTCCCTATATAGGTCCATAGATCTTGCTAGAGAGCTTATGAGAAGAGGGGCCGAGGTATATCCCGTGCTAAGCCCTAAAGCGGCGGAGCTCATATCACCTGAGATGTGGAGGTGGGCCACGGGTCATAAGCCGTACGTGAGATTCGCTGGCGAGCTTGGACATATATCGCTCTCAAGAAGGGCTAGCGGGATGGTTATAGCACCTGCAACAGCAAATACCATAGCTAAGATAGCATATGGTATAGCGGATACAAGCGTCACCCTAGTAGCCCATGTGATGATTGGAATGGGTAAGAGAGTTGTGGTTGTGCCCGCAATGCACGAGCCAATGTATAGATCTCCGGTACTTGCCGAGGCTCTGAAGAGATGTGAGGAGATGGGCGTATCTATATTACCCCCGGTTATAGAGGAGGGGAAGGCCAAGATACCTAGCCACATATTCATAGCCGATAAGGTGGAGGCCACCATCCTAAGAGGAGAGGATCTAAAAGGTGTTAGAATAGTGGTCACAGCAGGCCCCACGAGGGAGCATCTAGATCCTGTTAGATTTATCAGCAATCCTAGTAGCGGTAAGATGGGGGTTGCCATAGCTTCTGAGGCCTACTACAGGGGTGCCTATACTCATTTGATCCACGGGCCAATATCGATCCAAACACTGCCATGGATCAAAGCTACGGAGGTAACAAGTGCGGAGGAAATGCTAAAGGCTATAGAAAGGGCCATCGAGTCAGAGAATCCAGAGGCTATAGTTCTTGCTGCAGCCCCAGCAGACTTTAGATTCTCCAAGAGAGAAGCATCTAAAATCCCGAGCGAGGAGGGGCCTCCAGAGGTAAAGCTAGAGCTAACACCTAAGATAGCTGAGCATGTGAGGAGAAAAGCCCCTAATTCCCTAATCGTCGGGTTTGCGGCAGAGACCGTTGATAGCGAAGAAGAGCTCGTTGAGAGGGCATATAGGAAGCTTAGGAAATACGGCTTTGACTATATAGTTGCAAACTATGTTGGCAAGCCAGGCACAGGATTTGGCTATGATACTGATGAGGCTATGGTAATAGATTCCAGCGGGAAGATCCTGTATAAGGGCTATATGCTTAAAAGAGAGTGGGCTAGAATCGTAGTCGATCTAATCGCAAAATCTATAGGAAGAAACCATAATATTTAGTCATATTTCTAAGCATTTAGATCGATGGAGGGCCTTTCTGAAGCTGTTTTGCGTTTCATATTTACTTATAGGGTTTGTTAGCGGTTTTTGTAAAGCCCTGCAATGCAGATTGAGATTTAAGCGGGGCTTACACAGGCATCTAGACATTTAGATCCCAGGGTGCGGGGTTTCCCACAGCTATGAACAGAGAATCGATGAAGGTGGAGCTGTGGGTAGGGGTCGCCCAAGGCGGGTGGAGCCCAGCGATATGGATCCCGATGAAATGGGATCCTGAGGGCGGTGAAGCCAAGGAAAAGGGCTGGATCAAAAGTATCAAGCTCTATGAAGCCAGAGATATGAAACTTTGATATTTACTCAACGAAATCTGGGTTCCTGATGAGCTGTAAGCCCTTTTCATAATGATCCTCTTCCCTTCTGTCTCAATTGATATAGCCCTAAAAAGATATATTGTATTGCCCTAACTATATTTGAAGGGTATTCTGATGGCATCAATAGATCTAGGAGGGGGGTTTGGATGTATAGCCATCCACGATACAGAGGAGAAGATCACTCCCTCAAAACCGCTCTCTATTGTATTTGAGGTCGAAGAGAGCGTAGGTATTATCTCAAAGGCTGTACTTCTGATCTCTACGAGATCTATGAGGAGTATATATAACTCTAGGCTAAGGATCTCTGTTAACGGCTTCAACATATCTAGAGTCGCTAAGCCGTTCAGCGAGCTCCTATACAAGGGTGAGTATCACTCGATATTCACCTACGATCTAATGCCCATAAGGGAGAGGATATCGGGTAGGGCTGAGATAGAGATAGATTCAAAGGATCACGAGATCTATGTGGATGGCATCTCACTAACAACCATCCATATTCTCGAAAGGGGAAATGAATATAGCAGCAACTCAATACACGTAGGGCCCTATGTTCTTGGCAATGGTGAGAGAGCCTATATAAGGGTTAGAAGCTTCAAGGGGGGCGACATGGTTATAAGGGGTATTGCGATGCCGAGGGGAAGATCCCAGGCAGATATAGATCTAAGCCTAGGCAGTAACAACATAGCCAAGAAGATCTCTGTACATTCAAACACAGAGCTATATATAAAGATCCCAAATATCGTAGTAGACGGAGATGAGGAGATAGAGCTGAGGATCATGTGTAGCTCTGCTGAATGCTATACAAAGATCCCATGGATCTTTATAATGTCTAGCAGGATCAAAAGCCCAGAATATATGATAAAAGATCTATTTCTATCCGACAGCGATAAGACAGTCATACTAGAATTCGAGAATCTAGGCGATATAGATGCTAACGAGCTGAGAGCAATAGCAATATGGAGGGGAAACATCGTTGGAAGATCCGTTATTAAGCCTAGCAAAAGCGGCAGAATAGCCCTTCCTATAACAATTAAGGGAGCTTACTCAGGAAATAGCGATCTAAAAGAATACCCATTGATAGTGAGGATAATATGGAAGTGGCTCGGAAGGGTTGAAGAGAGGGAGAGGATTTTAACAAGATCTGGCCCAGCCTAAAATCGATTCTTTGAGATTTCATATTGGTTTAAAGGTGCTTTCATACTAGAAGCCCAGACCTCTTACAACTGAAAGCCTCGCCCTTTAGGGCGGGGATGGCTAATTCTTATAAGCTTCCTAAGGCTTTGATCGTTTTTGGAGGGGCTCTATGCCTGCGGGTGGTGAGGGGTTGCTAACCCTTTCGATAGGCATGAGGGTTAGTCCCGAGCCTGCTGGCATAGAGCTCCTCAGAAGATACAACACAGCCCTGAACTATGCTATAAACAAGATTCTGAGGCTGGATCTGAGGAGCATTGGGAGTGTTCATAATGCTCTATATAGAGAGCTGAGAGAATGGTTTGGACTTCCATCCAGGACTGCTATTGACTGCTATAGGGATGCCCTCGCAAATGCCAATGCCTGGAGGAATAATCCTAGGAGGGGGAGAAAGCCTAGGGTTAGGAAGCTATCTATGTTCCTACACCCAGGATCGGGATATAGAATTGAAGA
>Ga0209670_100047_pt1 | contig 80539 bp, 81 predicted proteins | sample PerSpoBPS_BMetaG_FD_184741 | JGI IMG/M metagenome (GOLD analysis project Ga0209670, IMG submission 184741) | Thermal spring microbial communities from Yellowstone National Park, Wyoming, USA - Perpetual Spouter B (PS_B) MetaG (SPAdes) (version 3) | ecosystem: Environmental > Aquatic > Thermal...
AAAGAGTTATGAAAGCTTTGGTGTAACTGTTAATCAGTATGAAGTATCCCATAAAGGGAATTGAAAGGTTTACTTGTAAAATGCTGTAGACATTTACTAAATCGTATCCCATAAAGGGAATTGAAAGTAAACTTAACGAAGAAAATTTCAAAAAATTTATTCTGTATCCCATAAAGGGAATTGAAAGCGTATTAAGGTGTTGAATATTCCATGTAGCTGTTCAATAAGTATCCCATAAAGGGAATTGAAAGAGCGGGAGTAGTCATTCTCCCGTTACTCAATACGGGGTGGTATCCCATAAAGGGAATTGAAAGTATTTGTTTTTTGTATGCCAAATTTTCAAATTTTTCGTATCCCATAAAGGGAATTGAAAGATATCACAAAGCTCAGTTCTGCCATAATAATCTCTAACCGTATCCCATAAAGGGAATTGAAAGTTTTTTAAAGAATAAGCATAATAGAATTAAAAGTATAAGGTATCCCATAAAGGGAATTGAAAGGTATGAACTGGACTAGTTGGACTAAATTCTTTTATAAGTATGTATCCCATAAAGGGAATTGAAAGTATAAACTTAATAATTAACAACTATCATGCCTTTGATGCGTATCCCATAAAGGGAATTGAAAGTTACTAGACTGATAACTTCCTCTTCTTTATGTAGGTCTTTGTATCCCATAAAGGGAATTGAAAGTATATTCTGAAGCAAGAGCAAAAGAAACATTATTAGTATTGTGTATCCCATAAAGGGAATTGAAAGAAATATTGAACAAATACTAACGATTCTTGAAATTACAACATGGTATCCCATAAAGGGAATTGAAAGTAATTGTATTTTACGTTTTAAACTTTCTTGATGTAATAACAGTATCCCATAAAGGGAATTGAAAGAATAATGGTGTTTCTGCATTAGTTACGCTGTTTTTTAATGTATCCCATAAAGGGAATTGAAAGTTTTTTTCTCAACCTCATACTTATTAAAAAATGTTTCAGTATCCCATAAAGGGAATTGAAAGTTGAATTTATTGACAAGTCAAATGAGAGTTATGTCTTTGTATCCCATAAAGGGAATTGAAAGCATTTTACTCCTTTTTCATAAATTATGTGGGCTACATATGTATCCCATAAAGGGAATTGAAAGAATAATAGGGCCGGAAAAACACAATATATATAAATAATGTATCCCATAAAGGGAATTGAAAGTAATTAATTACTTTTTTTTAATATTCTCCTGTTCTTCGTATTTTGTATCCCATAAAGGGAATTGAAAGCCAGTTTTTACCATGAATATTGCTGGCAACGCCTTATTGTATACTGTATCCCATAAAGGGAATTGAAAGATTTAGTTTAGGAAAGTTTGGAAGAAAGAATGGACAACCGTATCCCATAAAGGGAATTGAAAGGTATGAACTGGACTAGTTGGACTAAATTCTTTTATAAGTATGTATCCCATAAAGGGAATTGAAAGCTATCAGCATCTGTTTTATCAGGCATTGCACGAATAGTATGTATCCCATAAAGGGAATTGAAAGGATGATGGCATTTGTATTCGTATTCGTCCCAAAATTCGTATCCCATAAAGGGAATTGAAATAAATATGCTTCAAATTTCATACCTGTATTTATTAAATTGTATCCCATAAAGGGAATTGAAATTTCTTCAATAAGTTCTATTGTGTCACTATTTTCATTATATGTATCCCATAAAGGGAATTGAAAGATGATTGCTCAACAACTATTTTGGCTGGCCAGCGTTTCGGAAAAACTAGTTCTTGGTTTTAGTCTAAAACTCATAAGAGATTGAAAGCTTTTAATGAATACTTCAGCATCAAATACTAGTATGCTAAAACTCGTAAAAGGACACATTTTTCTTTCATTCCCAAAATTCATACGAGGCTTCATAGGAAGTTCGCAAAAAAAATGCAGAAAATTTAAATCAAAAAAAGGCTTAATTTTCTAGTATCTTATTCTTTATAATTTCAACATCTTCATTCCTCAGCTCCAAAACTTTACCATAATAATAAGCAAGATATATCTTTCCATACTCTTTAATAACATGAACGAACTGTTTTTGCAATCCAGCATGGGCAATCATTATCCTTTTATCTACTTTCTCAACTTCCTTTTCTTCTTTGTATAGTTCCTCAAGTATTCCTTTAAAATGATCTTCATCCTTAAGCTTTTCTTTTATTTTACTTATTTCATGTTTTATTAAATATTCATACGAAGGAATAACAAGCTTATATAAACTAGCTAGATTTTCAATTGCATCAAGCTCAAAACCCTTTCCTTCATATAGCTTTGCAATTCCTTTAACATAATTAACAATTTCATTAGCAAGAATTAATAGAAAAGTTTTTCCTGGGTCTATAAAAATCTCGGAAGAAAAAATATTATTCTCATATTTAACGGAATCTAAGAATATTGTTGCTAAATTATTTAGCACTTCTTCCAAATTTAAATTAAATGAATTGCATAAATAAGATAATGCCAAAGGATAAGGATATTCTAAGCTTTTTAGCAACCTTTCAACTTCTCCTTTTCTTGCATTAATTTCATCAAAGATTTTAGCTAATTCATTAAAGTCTTTACCTCTTTTAATAAGGGATTGCTTAGATGCCAAAAACTCTATTAAATTATCAGCTATAGTTTGTATCTTTCTTTCTGAAGTTAAGTTTATATTTAGCAATTCATCTTTCTTGTAAGGATCAGAATTATATGCTTCAAATCTAATTTGGCTAACGTTATTTCTTAAAGCTCGAATAAGCATTATTTGTGCAATTTGCAAAGCTGCAATATAGCTAACTGCAGGTAAATAATTAATTCCGTGTGTTAAATCAACAATTATTCTGTCATAAAAGTCATTTTTCACCTTGTTATAAAGCTGAATTAAAAGCAGAGAAGAAATTGTAGCAGGCTCAAATTTAAACATGTAATTTTTTCCAGGTTTGCCTAAAGCAGGCAATATTATGAAGTCCTTTTTTATATTATATTCTTGATAAGTTTCTTGAAAAATCCTTTCAATAAACTCTCTAAGAGCCCTTTCTGATACTTCTTGCAATTCTTTATAGCTATTTACAGGACTCACATTGCTTAAAATTTCCTTCATAATTTTCATGCATTTGCTTTCTTCCTTTTTTTCTTTTATTTCAGTATCAACAATGCTTGATAAACCTATAATTATTGCATGGTCAGCATCATGAGCCAAAAAAGAAATACAACTATCAATTTTCTTTATTTAGTTTATACCTAGCTTCCTTATAACTTGTAGGATCTCCTATAGGAGCTATTAAAAGAGTTTTGCTCACGAGCTTCTTATTTCCAATATCTTCCTTAACCAAGTACTTGTTCTAATCATGAAATCAGAAGTCCATTCTAATATTTTATTATTCAGCAGATATTCGAAGTAATCATATCCTTTGTTAAATTTCTTCTTTAAAATTTCTAAAACATCATTTTGATGCTTAGGTTCTTTGAATTCCTCAGCTATTTTTAAATATTCATCAGGAACTTGCAAAGGCAACAAAGGCAAAGTTACTATATTTCTAAAGCTTTCATGTATGTAATAAACAGTAGGAGACTTTGAAGAGCATAAAGAAGCTGCAATAACAAAGAAAGTAGTTTCTGGCTTGAATCCTGCTGTAGCTGAGATAAAAATATCGTAGCCTTGCTTTGATTTGTTAACAATTATTCTAACTACCTTATCCAATATTTCCAATAAACCAGATTCGAAATCTTTAAGAGCACTTATTCCCTTTATTCTAATTGGTTCACTAACCATTCTAAAGCCTTTTTCCTGCAAGTATTCATAAACAAGTTGTGCACAAAGTCTATTATTAGCAGTATCCGTGCAGTAGAGAGCAATTTCTATTGATTCCTTAGGCTGATTTTGTTGTTCAATGAAGCTCAAAAAGGAATTTAGCTCAGCTGAAGCAAATTTTGGATCCTTTCTAACGAATTCATAAAGAGTTTCATGAACTTCATTTCCCCTTGATATATAAGCTTCAATTTTCTCTTGTTTTGGATCATCAGGGTTTAATTTAGACCAATCTCTCATTTCATAGCTTTCAAAAACTTTTTTATATTTTTCGTTTTTAGAAGCTTCAGTTGAAAAGTTTGCTAAAATTGAAGTACCAGTTGAAATTACGTGGAAATTCTTCATGATTAAATAACTCTTTAACGGCTTAAATTTTTAAATTAGAACATGAAACTAAAAAACTAGAAAATTTAGATTTCAATTTTTGGAAAAATTCTTATCTTTCTATAAATTCTCAAAGTCAATTGTTATTCATATTTTTGAAACAATAATTTAAAAATTTTTAAAACATATACATTGTAGTATGCATGGCTTTTCTTCTCATCGAATGATGATCATGAATTTTAATTCTTATTATATAACTAAACATAAAATTTTAAACCTTTGCATAAATGTCCGCCTATAATACCTATCTTAATAGATTAGAGGAAATTTTAATAAATGAAAGGAATAAAGTAGTCGAAGAATTGTTGGAAAGTCGTGATGTTTACAGTGCTAGGATAATCAACAAATCTGGATTAATTCTAGATCTTGAAGCCATGAAGGATGTGCCTTTTGTTGAAGGTGATATCATTGGATACAGATTTAGAGATTCTGTGTATGTGTTGGGTAATATAATATATAAGGAAGACAGATATTTGACAGTCCATCTCATAGAACCCGGTATCCGGATACCTGATAAAGTATTGGACATTTTAGAAGCCGAACTGCTCCTTTCCTATGATGTTCAACTGGATCTAATTGAAAAGATCAGGAAAAATGAGGTGCCAGTAAAATTAATTGAAATTTTCTTCAATAATATAACCCTTCCTAAGCTTGAAATACATCATAAGCTAGAAGATAAAAGAAGCTTAAATGGAAAATTTGAACTTGATGAATACCAAGCAAGAGCTGTTGAAGCAATTCTTTCCCTTAAGGAAAATGATCTCTTGCTTATAATTGGTCCTCCTGGAACTGGAAAAACTGAAGTAATAAAAAAAGCTACATATGAAATGATTAAAAGAGGAGAGCGTGTTCTTATTACCTCTCATACAAATAGGGCTGTGGATAACGCAATAGAAGGTCTTCCCATAGAATTAACGTTAAGAATAGGAAGGCCAGAGAAGATTCTTCCAAGCGTTCAAGCTTATCTATTAGGTAGCAAAATGAGAAGTGAAGTTTTAGAAAAAATAAACAGTGAAATAAAGAGATTAGCTGAACAAAAAATTAAACTAATTAATGAAATAAAGAAGTCTATCGATTTTTTAAAAGGATTAAAAACCTTACCTCCTAAAGATAAAAAGGAAAAAATAATAAAATTATGGGATGAGGCAAAGAAAAATTTACGTGAAATAAACGATAAAATAAACAAACTTTTAATTGAAAAACACAAACAAGTAAAATACATTCAAGATAAGCTTATAAAAAATGCTAAAGTAATTGCTTCAACTCTGGTTAAAACTTCTTTAGAACCTTTAATAGATCAAACGTTTGATATCGTTATAATAGATGAAAGTAGCCAGTGTTCAATATTATTAGCAATGCTGGGAATGATTAAAGCAAAAAAGTGGGTTTTGATCGGAGATCATAAGCAACTACTACCAATCTTTAGAACGATAAGGGATGAAAAAGAGCAAGAAGAATTAAGTGCTTTTGTTCATTTATTAAAAAAGTATGAATATAATGAAGGCAGAGTTCTGTGGCTAAAAAAACATTACAGAAGCAACGAGAATATAATAAGGCTAGCAAGCATGCTTTTTTATGAAAATAAGATCGAGCCTGCTGATATTTGTAAAGCTTATAAATTAAATCTTCCCAATAAACCAAGATTAAATGAAATACTTGATCCTGAGAAACCTGTTGTATTCTTGAACTGTAAGGGCTGGCAGGAAAAGGAAGGAAAATCAGTTTATAATAAAGCAGAAATTGAGTATTGTAAAAGAATAGTTGAAGATTTAAAGGAAGCAGGATTTTCTTTAGAAAAAATAGGTATAATAACGCCTTATAGAGCTCAAAACAAGTATTTGCGCTTGGAAATTAAGGAAAAGGGTATTGAAATTGATACTGTTGATGCATTTCAGGGAAGAGAAAAGGATATTATAATTTTTAGTATTACCGCTACAGATGACTTCAAATTCGTAGCCAATAAGCATAGGCTTAATGTGGCAATAACTAGAGCGAGGAGGAAGCTTATATTCGTTGGAAATCTTGATAGGATAAAAGTTGCTGGAGATGAGATTCTTCTTCAAATTGTGAAATATATTTCAAATATGAATGGAATTGTAAATATCAAATAAAAATTCTTAAAATGAATTTGGAAAAGAATGAAGTTTTAGCATAATCAACTAAAATTCTACTACCAAACAAAGGTTATTCAAAGACTTTTAATTATTTCATGCATATGAAACTAAAAATTAACTAAAATTTAGCTTGAAAAAGTAACTTTAAGAAAGATTCTTAGAATTTTTCAAAATATTGAAAAAAATTCATTCTTTTATAAAAATTTCAAAGTTGATTTTATTCATATTTTTGAAGCAATATTTTTAAATATATAAAACGTTATAATAATATGCTTGGTAAATATTCTTTACATGATATTCTCTTAATTACAGCGATAACAAATTTGCATGTAGGAACTGGAAGGGGAGGAGAAATTGTAGATTTACCAATTCAAAGAGATAGCTATGGCTTTCCTACAATTTATTCTTCAAGCTTAAAAGGAGCTATAAAAAGTTATATTTATAGTAAGGATGGCCAATTTGCCGAAATATTGTTTGGACCCGATGAAAGTGGTGAGTTCGCTTCGCCTGTAGCTTTAACTGATGCTTATTTATTAGCCTTTCCTGCAAGAAGTTTAAAAGGTGTTTATTGTTATCTTACTTGCCCTTTACTTTTAAAGAGATTTAAAGAATATGCAGATATGGTCGGGTACAAATTAGATAATGATGTTAAAAGTTTGATAGAAGAAGGGAAATATAATATCTGTGATGATCTTACTAATATATCAATAAGTAGCAATGATAAGAAAGTAGTTGTAATAAATGAAGAGCTAGTTTTGGAGAACTTAAACGAGGATAAAAAAATTAATAAGCTTAAAAACATTTTGGGTTTAGATAAAGAATTAATATTAATTAAAGATGAAGATGCTCTACAACAAGTTGAAAGATCTTTGATAAGATTGACAAGAGTTAAATTAAATAGAAGTTCTAAAACTGTAGAAAGTGGTCCTTGGACGGAAGAATACGTTCCTTCCAAAACAGTTTTCTTTTCAACCTTTCATTATTCTAAATTGTCACATTCTATTTTAAAAAAGTATGAGAAGATAATTGGAGATAAAATTAAAAATAAAGATAAAATGGAAGAAGAAATAAGAGATTATTTAAAAAATAAGTTAGAATTTTTGATAATAGGAGGTCATGAGACTATTGGTAGTGGAATAGTAAAAATTCATATAATTTCTTCCTCACAAACACAAGAAGGTGGCATTTCATCTAAACAACCATGAGTAAAAAAAGTCTTGAGTCTGTTAATAACGCGATTGATTTATTCGATACAGTTTATGAAAAAATTTTTAAAGAATTCAAAGCAGAAAAAGTACCTTCAATTGAAACCTCTTTAAGACAAAGAAGTAGAGAAATGCCTTCTTTAATTCAGGAAATAGGAATAGTAGGTGCTTTAAGTTATTGTTTTGCAAAGGGAAATAAGTATTATCCTGAATTAATAAATATATTAGAAAGTAAGGATAAATCCAGAGAACAAGAAACTAAAGATGTTTTAAGTAAAATCAAAAAGGAGCCAGATGCAGGATATTCGGTGTATTTATATATTTTACTTAAAGCAATTGACAATACTAAGCTCTTACAAATAAATGTTAAAGATCCATATTCTGCAATTAAAAATTTGAGTCAAAATCTTGATAAAGCAAGAATTATCGAACGAGCTATTATGCCCTATTTATTGCAGATTAAGCGACTATGTGAAGGTATGTTAAGAGCTAAAGAATGAGCTTCTCTAACATTCAAGAAAGATTGTTGGATAAAAATAAAATACTAGACGTTGAGTTAATATTGATATCTCCTGCGAGGATTGGAGGGTATCTGGGAAGACCTCACAGTCCCTCCTTAAAAATTTTAGAGACCATAAGAATATCTGAAATTAAAGGTGTTTGGAGGTGGTGGACTAGAATACTTACTGCAACAGCATTACATGGAAGAGGATATATCATCAACGATTATAATAAACTAGATGAGTTGATATCACTAATTCTTGGTGGGGAAAGAGCTTCTTCTTTATTTGATATAAGTTTAAAGCTAAACCGTATTAATAAAGAGCAGTATGATAAAGTTAAGGAAATTCCAAGAATTAAACTTTTAAGTAAGCTAAAAAGTGAAGAACGTAGAAAATATAAGGATAGAGATATCCCAAATTTGGAAATTTTGCTATCTCCCGATACCGAATTTGAAATATCTATACTTCTTAGATCAAGAGAGATAGAAAAGGATGTCTTCATAAATGATGATGTTATTTCCTTTGTACTATACTCTTTTGTTATTGCTTTATTGTTCAGTGGGGTAGGTTCAATTCTGACAAGAGGGTTCGGAAAGGTTAAAATAAATATTACGAAAAGTTATATAGTAAATTTAAAAACAGATTTGGAAAATATATATAATTCATTAAATGAAGATGAATTAAATAAAAATTTAAACAATATAATTAATAAATCTATCAATTATGCTAATAACTACATAAACTTTTTAGAAAATACTAAAGGAGGAAAAATTATATTAAATAAAATCATTAGAGAATCAGCAATTCCAGCAATAAAACAAACTAGAATACCTATCTTAGGTAGTAATCATTTTAAATTCAAGATATTAAAAGTCCCTCCAAATAAAAGGATTGAAGAAATATTAAAATGTATAGGCAAATCCACACTTAAACTTGAGTGGAAATGGTATGATTATTATGGAGTTACTACGGAACAAAAACCATTTACAAAAAGAGATTATGATCGGATGACTGAAGAGAGGGAAAAAATATATGGAGATAATTATTATAGCGGTATCTTCCATACATGGATGTTAGGAATGCCTAGAAAAGGTATTGATCCTGATACTTATAAAACAACAGGTTATGAGGGTATCGAGAGAAGAATTTCAAATATTGCATTTACAATAATTAAAACATCCAATAATGTATATTACATTGTAGAATATGGATTTCTAACGTATGATTGGACTGATCAAATTAGCAATCTAAAATATTATTATGATAAAGGAGAGCGCGAAAAATATGTGGTAAATATATTAAATGAAGATGGTATTTTAGATCCTACGTTAAAAAGTGAAAACAGAATTAAAAAACCAGCCAACATACAGGATGTTTTTAATACAACATTTAACACTTGTTTTGAAGTGTTGAAAACATGCCTTGAAGGTAAAAAATGAAGATTGAATTCTATACTCCTGAAAATATAATCTTTAAAGAAGAAATAAATGAACAAACCTTAATTAATATATTTTCTTTTGGAATAATTCAGGGTTCCGCCATCTTGAATTCAAAACATGAAGAGACTAAATCGAAAAAAGCGAGTTTTGAAGAAAAAGAGAGGGAATTTTTGGAATTTTTGATTAAAAATTCAGCAAATTACTTTAAACTTAAGAAAACTGAGATACAACAATATTTAAGCGAGTTAAAGCAATCCCTTATGAAATATTTAGGTGAAAAAGGTATAGTTAGAGAAATTCAAATGAAATTAACTTACAGAGGTTCTTTTGGTGTCAGTTCAACTTTCGGTCAAATTCCTTTTGAAGTAGGCCTTTACATTCATCCTTATTTCAATGTGCCTTACATTCCTGCTTCAAGTATAAAAGGTGCTATAAGAAATGCTTATCATTACTACTTGGTTAATCATGAAAATAAAAACTCTAATGAAGCAGAAGATGAATGTAAGAGATTATTCGGTGATAGCAACTTTGCAGGCTTAGTAGGATTTACGGATGCTTTTCCTATTCAAGAAGGAGAAAACGGTTATATTTTGTACCCTGATATCATTAATCCTCATTATAAAGATGCAAGGAATGAAATGGAAGTTGAACCTAAACCAATAGTCTTTTTGACAGTTGCGCCTGGTACCATTTTCAAATTTTACATGTATGTAATTAAAGAGAGAGATAAAGAAAAAAGAAAGATTGAAATCGGTGCAAAAAAGGATTTAGTAGATAAGCCTATTCCTGATATTGAAAATCTAGGTAAATTAGACTTAGCTTTGTTATACGGCTTATCTATGGGTATAGGAGCCAAGACTGCTTTAGGTTATTCACAATTCGTGGTGGTAACCTATGAGTAAGGAAGATCTTTGGCTATATAAAACAGCAGCGTTACTGCATGATCCTCCAGATAAAGCTTGGGTAATATCAGGTAAGATTACAGTTCCAGAAGTTTTAAGAAAACATGATAAATCGATTAAGGCACATGAAGATAGAGCATGGCAACTTGGAGATAAAATTCTAAAAGAAATCAATCTAAATAAAGCGGTTTCAGATTACAAAACATATTTCTTCTCAATAAAAATAACACATGCTGATATTTTCGCTGCAGGTGTAGATAGACAATTATTATACTCGGTTATTCCTGAAGAAAAAATACATGAACTTGTAAAATCATGGAGGTTTAAAAACATATTTGATCCTTCTAAAGAGATTCAAGAAAAGATAGATGAGCTTATTCCTTCCGAGAACGATTTAAACGATTTCATAAAAGATTTAAACGATATTCTAAAAGAAGTAAAGAATTCTAAATATGCATACTTTACTTTATATGCTCTTTATGAACTTATATGGATATATCATAACTTACCTATCAGTCCATCAGATACCAGAATGCCTACGCACTCAGTTTTTGATCATAATTATGCAACAGCAACAGCAATAAACTTCTTTATAGCATCGCAAAGCGAAATGCCTGAAGGTTTAGTAATCACGATCGATATACCTGGAGTTCAAGAATATATAAGTGCTTCAAGAAAATTGAGAGATCTAAGAATATCAAGCTATTTAGTTTCTTTAATAGCATGGAAAACTGTTGAAGAATTTGTTAACCTATATGGACCGGATATTTTAATAATTCCTACAGCAAGATTTAATCCTTTCTTCTATACTTATCTTTTAGGAATTCTTAATAAAGAAATTAAAGATACAAAAAAGCTTAAAGACATTTTCAAATTCATGAAACTAAAGATAAATATAGCTGGTGAACCGAGCGAAATAGAAATACTAAGCGAAGATATGTTTCCAAGATTCAGCGTGATACCTCCAACGATTACTTTTGTTTTACCCCCAATACAATATTTAGAAAAAGACGAAGAATTTATCCAATTAATGAAAGAACATGGAATTAATGAATTGAACAAAGAGAAATTAAAGGAACTTGTTAGAAGGATATTTGAAAAAATATGGTTAAGAATATATGAAATTGTAAAAGAAAGTGCAAATAAAATAAATAATGAAAGATTCAGATTAATTAAAAATATAATAAATAATTTAAATAGTATAAAAGATAAATATAATTTTGAAAAACCACCATTTGACTTGAGAATTATAATAATCGATATTAAAGATGATATAACAAGTAAAGGTATTTCTGATTATTTAAAAATATATGAAACAATTTTTGATAAAATAAACATAGAATTATCAAAATTTAAACATTTAAAAGTTGATCCATTCATTAAAACAAATCTAACAGAATTAACTACAAAAATATATAAAGAAGAAGATGAATACAAAAATCTTTTACCTTCAGACAGAGCTTTTGATTATTGTACTGTATGCGGAAGGCTACCAGCCGTATTAAATGTTTCAGATAAGAAAGTTGTCATGTATAACTTACCAGAACCGGAAAGTAAATTAGATGAAATTTTTGAACCTTATTTTGCTGAAAATGAAAAATTCTGTCCCTATTGCTTAATAAAAAGGGTTATTACCATTCCTATAGAATTAGATAAAGAAAGGACAATATTTGAAAGCATATTAAATGAATTTTTCAACAAATTAGACTTTAAATTTGATATACGTGTTCCTTCATTGGCAGATATTTCAACATATGAATTTAAAGAAAAGATTTTAGATGCAATACCTGATAGGATTCCCTTAAGTGAAATAAATAAAATCGAGGAAATAGTAGGCGAGGACATAAAGACGGAGGAAATTGAAAAAATTAGATTTAAGCCTATTCATTATGCATGGAAATATCCAGAGAAAACTTCAGATAAGCTTAACAGGAAAATTGCCGATGAAAGAACCAAAGCTATTCTGGAAACTGTTTTCCTAAGAAAAGAATCAGAAATGATTTTCCTGAAAAACAATGAAAGAAAGAGAAAATGGTCAAACTTTGCAAAAGATTATGGAATCAACATATCGCCAGGAACATATTATGTCTTAATTAGGAGCGATGCAGATAATATGGGTAAAATAGTTTCAGGAGAAGCATTCTTACCTTTGTCTTTAGACCTAAATTATGATGAAATAGAAAAAATTAGAAAAGATTGCTTAAAAGAATATTTGAAAAAATCTTATAACTTACAAAATATAATTAGTGAGAGAGAATTAGAAAATAAACTTGCCACGTTAATTAATAGCATGAATATTAATTCTGTTATCAGCTTTTCATATCATTCTTCTGTGAGCAAATCTCTTATGATAAATTCTTTAATAGATAATGCAATTGTTGAAAAATTTGACGGCTTCACAATATATGCAGGAGGGGATGACCTTTTAGTGATATCTCCTGTATCTCAAGCTTTAGAAATAGTAAATCTCACAAGCAAGAGCTTCCAAAATGGAAACCATAATGGATTTTATCAAATTGGTACTAATTACTTCATTCCTGCTTTATTAACAGGAAGAAGCTATGTTATGTATATTGCTCATTATATGTATCCTATGTATGCAATAATAAATAGTTCAAATAGATACTTGGATGAATTTTCTAAGGAAAGTAAATGGAGCATTTCAGGAAAAGAATATCAAAGTAAGTGTGGCAGAAGCTCTTCTTTAACTAAGAATTCTTTAACTTTAGTATATTCTCCAAGAGGTTCAGAAACTTATGCTGTATTACCATTATACATGTTAGATAAATTAAGAATGGATAAGCAAAGTGATAAATACGAAAATATATTAGATATTCTAAATGAAATTATTGAAGATTTAATAAATGAAAAATATTCTACTAGATTAATATATAGTTTAATCGAAAAAGAAAATCTAAAGACTTGGGATATATTAATGACAAAGAATAAGAACGATTTTTTAAAAGAAGATATAATTAAAAATGTAGTAGAACGTCATATGAAAATACCTAAAGAAGAAAAAGAAAATAAAATTAAAGCTTTTAACAACTATATTGACTTAATGAATAACATTCATATAAGTAAAGAAGGTTTGTTAGAAGAAAACGAAAAATGGCTTCTAATACAGTTGTTCAAAGCTGTTCGTGTGTATTGGGGAGGTCTAAGAGGAATATAGCATGCTAGCCAAATTTAAAATTTTAGGTTCAATGTTTTTCAGAGGACCAGGAGAATTTGATCCAAGCTCACGAGGCGTCTATTCAATGGGTAGAAGCTTCATATTACCAACCCCCTCGACCATTGCTGGAGTATTTGCAACATTATTCGGTTCCAACTTTTCACCTTCACAGGATTGGTTATCTGAATATAAAAATGCATTAGGTAACGTAACCATACGGGGGCCATTTGTACGAATCATTAGCAAAGGTAAAGAGAATTCCGGTATCTATCTTGATTTTAGCCTCAAAAATAAGCTAATTTCTTATAATGCATTAAAAGATTACGCGAATAAAATCAAAAGAGTTATTGCTGAAAATAACTATGCTGTTAAAGAGAAAATTTTAGATGAACTGGATGAAGAATTGAAGAATAAAACCGTTTCTCCCAAATTACAGGAAAGAATTGGTGTTGGATTAAAAGTAAGAAAAGAAAATATTAAAGTGGTGGATGAAGACAAAGGCTTGATTTACAGTGCTCAATATGTTGACTATTCTTTTGGAGATTATTTAATGGCTGAAATTTATTACGAGATAATAGGCGATTCGAATATAAAAGTTGGTTCATATAACGCTAAATTAGGAGGAGAAGGAAGAGTTTGCCAGTTAATAATTGAAGAAGGTGGTATAGAGAAGCTCTTAAAATTAGATGAAAAAGCAAATGTATTATATGTAGCTTCCCCAATATTTTACGATACAGGTAAAGATATTTTAGAGGTTATTAAAAATGAATTAAGTACAGAAATTGAAGTATATGGAAAAGTCACTTTATTAGGAGCAGGTTATAGCTTACTAAATAAAAAAAGAAAGCCAATTTATCAAGCTTTAATTCCTGGTTCTTTAATTTTCCTAAGTACTGAAAAGAATGGTTGGGAATTGTACAGAAGCGGATTAGGATTTGCAAAGGAAATAGGCTATGGCACAGTTATACCGCTTAATTTAAAAAATGGAATGTGAAGCTATTAGCTCCACAAAAATACTTATTGTTTCTGTTTGGGGCAATCCTAAAGAATGGCGATTAAGAAGATATAATATAGAACTGGATCCTGAAATCAAAGAGCTTTTTAAGTTCGTTAATTTAAGCGAAAAAGAAATTCAACCAATATATCAAGCAACAAAAGATTATCGGTCAACATTGGGAGCTTTAATGGAATGTTACAAAAATGCAAACTTTTTATTATTGGCTTCATCTACATTAGCAGATCTTCCAAAAAAGAATTATAAAGAGATTATAAATGACGCTAAAGAGGAAATAGAGAAATATTTAAAAGATCCGAATTATTGCATTGATGCCTCGAGAGTACGTGTAGCTATATTACCTGGAATAGGAAAATTTGAAGATAAAGTATTTAAAGGAACGGTAAATGGTTACAGACTCGCAGCATTCCTAGAGATACTAAAGTGTTTAAAAGAAACTAATCCCGAAATCCTTATTCTAGACTTGAGCCATGGATTAAACTATATGCCAGTTTATACAAGATTAGCTATCGAAGATGCAGTAATCTCTTATCTTGTATTAAACAAAGCAGATAATATATCAAGTGCAGAGTCTTCGGCTTTGAACCATTTTATAACCACTGAAAAAGATCCAAAATTAAAGCTAATAGTTTACAACTCTGAACCTGTACCTGCACGTTCACGAAAGGATTTATTGGCTGATAATATCACTGCCATTAACATTGTTGAAAATATATCAATAAGATACAACTTTGCTATTCAAGCTTTGTATACAAAAGTAGCTTCCTTAGGAATAAATCCAGTAATTCTAAAATCTACTTTTGGTGAAAGACCACCTGAATTAGAGCATTGGAAGAATTTATGGATGGGGTCTGTAAAATTTGCTAAAGCTGCTATCTACGGACTCGTTCTTCCCTTAGCTGAATATATAGAAAAATTAGCAAACATAGATGTGGAGAAAATGGAAAATGAAATAAGAAAATTTGTGTATTTAGATGAATCTGAAGAATTTGTAAAAATTAAGGATAAAGAAGTTAATTATTTATTCTCTCCTAATGTTAATTTAGGTTTGATTTTAACTATAGCTAAATTAGCAAAAAGATTAAGAGAAGAAAAAAGTCCTCTAATTCCTGAAGAGGGTTTTAATCTTGAATATTTGAAAAAATTAAGCAAAGTTATTTTGTATGGACCAGGGGAGAAAATAGCTTCAAGAGAAATTGATCAGATTGAACAAAGAGTTAAACTTGCAAGATCCACAAATCAGGATACCAAGAAATGGATATCTTATTCTGCATATATTCAATTTGGAGAGCAAAATATAGGACCTCTTATAAAACTTTATGAAAAAAGGGATAAATTAAAAGAAATTGAAAGAATTGTTTTAGAGAATGTTAAATCTCTTATTAAACCCCTTTCAGAGTATGAAACACCAGATAGAAAGACGACAAAACTTGATGACAGAAACTTTGTGGCTCATGCAGGATTTGAAAGAAATGTCACACTCATATTAGATAAAGAGGATAGAATATTTGTAAAATACAATGAAGATATGAGGGAAGAAATAGAAAATGCTTTAAAGAATTTATAAAATAAATTTTTAATAAATAACAACTTTTTTACTTCAGTTATTTAAGTTGTAGGAAAAATTAAAAATATAACACTCCTTTATTTTTTACAATTAATAGAATTTTCTGAAGATGAGAATATTATTTTAAAAAATTTAATGGAAATATATAATTATATAGAAAGTAAAAAAGAAATAACTTTAAATGATAATATAATATTTATAAAAAGATTAGAAATAAATAGATTATACTTAGGAAATTATCTTTTAACAATAGCATTATATTCTTCTTTAAAAGAATTTAAGGAAAATATAAATAAAGAAAAAACAAATTTTGAAATAATTTCTGAATATTTTCCTAAACTTTATAAAAGTAAGAAAACAGGTCTTGGTCTTAATGTAAGATTACTAAAGAGAGATTTAGAAGAAATAGAATGTGTGGTCGAAAGTGCAAAGAGTAAAGGAATTTCCTTAAAGGAATATGTTTTATTAAAAGATCTATATCAAAATAAAACCGAGGGAAAAAAATGCGATAAAAGAGGAGACCAAAAAAGGAACTTCTTTGCACACAGCGGTTTGGAGAAAACTTTAACTTATGTAAAGGTTAACGAAAGAGATAAGATAGAATTATTTTATTCGTTAAATAGTATAAAAAAGATTTTAAGCTGGATAAGAAATCCGGATGATTAAAATAATTCAAATTCTTATTTAAACAATCAAAGAATTGGAATCGTGTTGGTTAATGGATTAATGGCGGTTTTAGATATAACTAGAAGTATTGAAATAATATAATTAAATAATAGAGAAAGGCGAATTAAACTGTACTTGAAAATAATATACTTTTAATTCCCTTTATGGGATACAATCAGCAAATCGCCTCTAATTACTTAGGAATGTTTCTCTTTCAATTCCCTTTATGAGATACCAAGTTTCCATTGCAGTATGCCTATATTCATCACCAACTTTTTTCATAAATACTTATTTCATTACTTAATTTATATAAAAGAGAGAAAAGCTTACTTTTATACTTTCTTTTTATTCTTTATTGGATTCATATGTTTTAAGAAATTCTTCATTTCTTTAATTTTATCTTCTTTAACATTTATTTTAAAGTATAAGTTTTGAATTAATTTTTTGCATTGATTTAAAATTTACTTTGCAATATTAATAGATTTTACTAAGTATAGTTAGTAATATTATTCACTTTCTACTCAATTCCTTTATTTAACGCTTCTCTTATCATCTAAAAAATTCTACCGCAAGATACTTACAAATATCATTGGAGCGAATTCTTCTAGTATTTCTCTAAGCGAGATTATCATAAATAAACTTGAATAAAATCTACTAAACCTTTAGAACTCTTATTGAAATTTTCAACATTTTTGAATTTCAATGCTTCATTTTCCGGCAATTTCTTTAAAGCGTAAGCTAAAAGAAAATTTGGCTTATTTGAGTCTATTCCATATTCTCTTTCTTTATAATTTGGATCTTTTAATAAATTATTGCATCAAATTATTCAGCAAATCATATATACCTCTTATTTTTCAATTCCATCTTTTTTATATGAAATAATTTCTTAAATTCTTGCAATTTTTTATATTTCATTTTAATATCTTTTTATAAAAATATATCATGAATTTAACTAAATGGATTTACATAGCACTACCTGCCATACAATTACTTAAATCGACATTCCGCATTGAACTGACGCTACACGCTTTAGAGCCGTTGCTTGATATGGTACCCCATAGATACCTTAAATTACTAAGTCTAGCATCAATGGTGGAGTCCCTTGACTGTGATACGGCTAGGCTTGTGTTTGATGAATTGAATTACATATTGAACAAACACCATGATGAGGTTAAGAAACACGCCTAATCTCTCGTTCATGCTATGTTTGCCTGCTCAGAATTGTAAATACACTTAGAATGGTAAAAAAAGAGAAAATAAAATTACACTAAACCACCTTTTTTAACTTCCAAATTTTCAGCCACTTTTTTAACATTTGAGTATAAGGTGGAAAGTTACTCATTTTGTCGTAAAAAAATGGATAAAGTTCCCAAAGAAATTTTTTTACTTAAAACATAATACAACTCTCTTTCCGAGAATCTATAGCTTAGAATTTTTGCGAACTGTTGAACAACCATTTCTCTGTAACTCATAGTAAGTAAACAATTTTAAAGCATAATTTTTATCGATTTTATTTTTAGAATCCTACAATAAACTAAATTTTGAAACAACCTAGTTCTATAGATTCAGTGATCTTACTTTTGAATCCTTAATGAAATACATTATAATTTGAAGGATTGGAGGTAATCAGTAATTTTTGGAGGAAATAGGAGACATTTCAAGAGTAGTTAGAAATGCTAGGCATATCATTTGTTACTGTATGACAAGAAGAATATGAGAGAGAAGCCAAGCTAAAAAATCTTAACTTAAAAATTTTATAAAAATATATAATTATAGAAAATAACTTTGAATGACAAAAAGATTTAAAGGTTAAAAATAAATAGATGAATTAAAAAATTTTCTTTTAACTATAGCATATATTTTTCTTTAAAAGAATTTAAAGAAAATTTTGATATAATTTTGCATCAACTAAATGTGTAGAAATAAGCGTTATTTCCTCTTTTTAACTTGATTTATTTTCTCGATCGGCATAGGGGCTTTGAGTTCTTCAATGGTTTTCATTGATACTCTTATACATTCTTCTGGAGGTTCTAGTGGCTCAACATTTTTAAATGGCTCCGCATGCGCTCTTACCGTCATTTTACACCATATTTTATAATCTGAAAATTTGTTTATAAACTTTTAATCAATAGATTCAACAAATTAAGCAATAAGTCTGACAAAAATATTATTGTTATGATCATCTCTATAAGAATCAGGTAAATGTATATTTTACTTATCCTTTCAGAGTTTGAAGCTATAATCTCATCTTCAAAAAACCATGAAACCATTGCAATCAGCAAAACAAAGGCTCCAATCGCAAGTGTAATGATTATTGATACTTTATCAGAAACGCTTATAAAAGTGGAAAAGTAAGTTAATATTGTTCCTACTATAGCTAATAGACCAAATATTACTCCAAAATATAACCACATTCTTATATCATATCTGAGAGAAAAAGAATACCAAAATTTTCCTTTTATATTTTTTGAGCCTTCTATTAAAATCACCTTTTTCCCATCCTCATGTCTGACTGGATGAATAATTATGCCTTCCTTTATATCAAAATAGAATCTTTAATGTCCTGCCACCTAGTTGCTCTAATGATGTGGAGAGTATTTTGCTTTAATTCAAAATTAGCCATGTATCTATCGAAGAAAAGTCCTTTGTATTTCTTTATTCTTTCACGCTCAACCACACTGTACTTGAAAATAAAAGTTTTAATGCTATTTGGCTCGATTGTACTAGATTCAGGAAGTTTAATTACCCCATCTTCCATTTGAATGTCTAATCTCCTTCCTTCAACATCGTACACCTCAAGATCAGGATATGATGCATATGAAATTTCATATACTTTCGTATTAGTGAGATTCCTATAAGTTATTTCATGATGGACTTTAACTACAGGCGGTAATAGATGTTCAATCTCAAATTTCTCTTTAATTATTTCAACGTCAGTCATTTTAAGTTTAGATATCTTTATTACAAGATTGATAATATAAATTTAAAATTTTAGTTCTGCATCTTTACTGCATATTTGCTGACTGGTATTTAATTGTAAAACTTTTTTATAATAAAAAATGAGGAACTATTTGCTGGAGGTCATCAAAAGGATTTTAAAATTATGTTTTTATGATTTTAAAATTTATAAATTTATATTCTTTATAATACTAGAAAATTTTAATAAGGAATTTTTGAAAAATATTTTAATTCATAGAAAATTCTAAAAAGACTAAAATTAAACCTGGTTATATAACTACTTCCGGGTCAATACGCAGAATTCTTCCACTTGCAGATGCTACGCTTTATGGACTTGCAACTTGTATGGATCTTTATAGTTTAAATCCAGATGAAAAAAGAAAGCAAAGCGAAAGAATGAATAATCTTCTCGAAGTGCTTGATAATTCAGGAATTTTATGGTTCAATCAAATAATTCCTGCCATTTCTTGAAGAAGAATTCATAGCTAAGTTGACCTCTCCAGGAGAAATTATTGAAGAGAGTAAATCTTCGTTTGAATCCGAGATCAGAAATACCCTTCATTTGTTACTCCTAAAGAAGTTAAAGAATTTGAAGGTAAAAAGCCTGAATGGAAAATCTTAGAGGAAATTGCTAGTAGAATTAGAGTATCCAAATTACGAGTTGATTTTTTATAAAATATGAAGGGAAATCAAAGATTATATTTTAATCTATCATAAATCAAAAAGAATGGGCACGGTGAAAATAAGACAAAATATAATAAAAAGTTTCATTTCTTTCATTAAATTTATCAGGGATTCTCTAAAGTTGGATCTGAGCATTAGCGAAGCAAAGAAAATTTCGATTATTTTGGCTTCAATATTGATCTATCTGAGGATAAGATTCAGGAATTGTTGCTTAGAAAAAGACGAAGAGGCTATCTTCTAAAAGCAAAGAAAAGAACTAGAGAACATGTGATCTTGCCTTACATACGAGTTTCTAAAACCGAAGATATTCTAAACTCGCAGGCTTATCTTTCGGAGAGAACATTCGATCTTTTTAACTTCCTCATGTAGCAATTCTTACCAAAAAAAACTTTACTAAGAATTATTTAACGAATCTATAAAGAATGTTAGTCTTCATATCAGACCAGTTTATAACATAACTACCTAATAGAAAATGAAATTACAAAAAGCGATGAAACTAGCTTTAAGAAATATTTTAAGAAATAAGCTAAGGAACTCTTTTGTTATTTTAGCTGTAAACTTTGAGGAATATTTATAGGTCCATTATGCTACTAAATTCTTGTATATCATATAACAAGCCTAAATAACTTGTGGTTGACTATAAATCTGTCTGAAACTCAAATATTGAGTTTAAATGGTCTCTTAACTTATTCCAATCAATATAATAACCTTTTTCTTCAGATTCTTTAGCTATTCCTTTATTTTGCAAGTAATTAATTGCTTTATATATAATAGGAGTGCTCATACCTATTGCTAGCATATGTTTAATTCTTATAGGATTAATTCCATTGTATGTGTTATACAATTCTGCTAGCATTTTAATTAAACGTCCACTTTTATTTAACACTTGCTGATTTTTAACTCTAATAGGTGGCGCAATGATCCTGATAATCTTAGGATCTTTTTCTGGAACTTCAATAATGTTTTCAAGTTTAAGGGCTGGAACATATTGCCCTTGAATAGTCCTTGGTGCTACGTCAACTAATAATCCTAGTTTAGCACAAAAATCATTAAGTAACATACCATCCAGTTTATCCCTATTCTCAAGTATATATTTCTTAACCAGCTCATATTTTTCCTTCCATTTTGTAGGTAGTTTCCTTCTTTCTATTACTTTTTCAACTTCTTCTGGTGTTAGTTTTTTTTCTAAAACAATTTCAATTACATTTGATCTAGGTCTTTTTATTATACCTAATATTTCAAATAATGTAATATAACTGTTCACCGTTGATATACTTAAAGCATTAGTGCCATTTGTATATTCACCCGTTTTTTTATGAATATATTTCTTAAAAAGAGAAGTGCTTATGAACCTTTCTTTTTTTTCTTTCATTTCTTTTTTTAAGTCCTCTATAGCTCTTAATGCTAACTCAAAATTTTTTTTAAAAGTATCCTGAGCCACACTCAAATAATAAGAAAAATATTATATAAAATTCAAAACTTATTTCCCCTCTTTAGAATTATTTCGCTGATATAAGGGAATAAGATTAGAGTTTTTAAGATACATAATATAAATAGAGATTTCACAATCGAAGTATACCACTTTTGAATTCTTTATTAATGAAATGAAGTTGAAGAAAAGGTTCTCTAATTTTACAGAAAAGATCGTTTTGTCAATTTATGAACTCCTTTGTCTTTATGGGGAAAGCTACAAAGAACTATTACTTGAATACTTGCAACAATCCTTTTATTTGCACTTGCTAGATTGCCCTTTGAAGCATCTCCTTTATCTTTAGATATAAACTAAGAATTTTACTTACCTCCAGCTCTCAACTTTAACACCTTGAATTTTATTAAAATGCTTGACATTTCCTGTAACTATAGTACAATTATTAGAAATTACAATAGAACTTATCAGCACATCTTTTAAACCTACTACTTCTCCTTGACTTTCTAGATTTGCCTCTATTTCGGCAGCTTTCTTAGCCTCAATTATGGTAAAAGGAAGTATTTCCATAGACTTTAAAAATTCATTAAGTTTTTCAGTATCCTTCTTATACTTATAAGCACCATAATATAGTTCAAAAGCATTAATCACTGTAGTTGCTAATCTGGTGCTCTTTCTCATTGACTCAACGTACTTTACTGCCCTTTCCTTACCTCTTAAGAAATCGATTAAAATATCAGTATCTAAACATTTACATTCCATCTTTCCCACATTTTCTCTAAATCTTTAAACATTTTACTAACCTCCTCATCACTTATATCTGCCCAAATACCCGCATAATCCATTATATTTTTCTTATTACTCTTTATCAACCTTATGATAACGTCTGAAAAACTTTCACCCTTCCTCTTTTCACTAAGTAATAACTTATATGCCTCTTCTGAAATGGTAATGGTCTTTGCCATGTTTAAACATAAGTTTAAACACATATTTAAATCTAGTCAGCTGGTTTTTCTTTTAATTCCCTTTATGGGATACTTGTAAGTAAAACCATCTGGCTAGATAGCACTTTCTAACTTCAATTCCCTTTATGGAATACTCTGCAAAACAGTTTTGCCAAACTCTAATATACTTTCAACTTTCAATTCCCTTTATAGAATACCGCTGTGATTTCATATTTTGTTAATGAAGCAAAAGACGAGAAATTAAGATTAATCGTTTACAACTCTGAACCGGTAATAGTGAAGGAAGAAAAATCTACTACAACTCTTATTAGCACCGTAGAGAATATCTCGTTGAAGATCTGGCTATTCAAGCCTTATATACCAAAATTGCATCATTTTCAATCTCAAATCCAGTAACTTCATTCGGTAAAGCTAAATTTTCCACGATATATTTCCAATTTAGCAAAAAATCAAAAGATTTAAATTCAATTTAATAAAGTAACTTTAGAGCTAGATCTGATTGATTTATTGCTCTCCATTCAAAAAAAATTTCTTTTAAAGTATTCAAGTTTTATCTTTACAAAGAATAAGACTTTGGTTCATTAAAATAAATAAATAGTTTAGATAAATTATTTATTAATGTATGTGGATTCCAAAATGGCTTGGAGAAGTTTATTCTAAACTTTACGTGAACTTTGGCATGGAACCTTTCACTTTTGAAAATGCTAAAAAAATAATTAATAAAAATGATAAATGGATAAACGTAGCCTTTAGTAAACTTCATAAGCATAGAATATTGTACATATATAAAAAATCCAAACCTAGATTATATAGAGTAATTAATCCAGAATCATTTGTTTTAATGAGTTCAGGAAAAATAAAAAACTTGGAAAAAATTAAGCAAGAAAGATATATTCAATTAATTTGCGATACTTTTTTAAATCTTTCAAAAAATTTTCGTTTAACTTCTTTATGTATATATGGTTCTGTTGCACGTGGAAAAGCTAAATTCAACAGTGACTTGGATATTTTAATTATCTCCGATGATTTTAAAGGAACTTTAGCTTCTAGGATTGATGAATTAATAACTATTGAAGAAAAAGTTTTTGATGAAATTGAACGTTTAAAAAGAGATGGAATATATACTAGCCTAAGCTTCCTTCCTCTTAGAAAGGAAGAAGTAACCAGATTTCCTTTAATTCTCTTAGATTTAACTGAAGAAGGCATTATAATTTATGACGAAGAATTTTTCTTGGAAAAAATATTGGTTAAATTGAAGGCAAAACTCATGGAATTAAATGCTAGACGTATTTTCATCGATGAAGATACATGGTATTGGGATTTAAAGCCCGATTACAAATTTGGTGAAATTATAAGCATATGAAAATTGTAGAAATAGCAAGGTCTTATCTCAAACAAGCTGAGGCAAGATTAAAAGATGCAGAAGAAGCTTTAGAGGAAGGACTGTATGCATATGCATTAAGATTATCTCAGGAATGCGTAGAGTTATCTTTGAAGGCTTCTTTAAAACTAGTTGCAATAGAATATCCTAAGAAACATGATGTATCAGATATATTAATAAGTGTTAAAAACAGATTTCCTGAATGGTTCCAAAATGAAATTAGCTTTTTAGCTAATACTTCTAAAACTCTTTCTAAGAAAAGAGAAATAAGCATGTATGGAAACGAGGAGCTAGGTTTAGCTCCAGATGAATTAATTAGCAAAGAAGAAGCTAAAAATGCAGTTGAAATGGCTAAAAAAGTATATAGCTTATGCAAAAAATTGATTGAGATAATTAAAATATAATTACATGAATATAAAATCCGCGTAAGATTATCTGAAACAGATTACTTAAGCATAGCATTTTAAAGTCTTTAATTATAAAATCTAATAAAATCAGAATAATTATTTTTATCTCACAATATCTTTAACAAAAAATCTAATAAGAAAAATTTTTGAAATTTAATATAAGGTTAAAACTTTAATAAGAAAATTATAATAACAAAAGAAATTCAATAATTATTACAATGAATTATGCTTTTAATTAAATAGAATTTTTTTATTTTTTATATTATTATATGCCACGTGGAAATCCATTTTTAGAAATAGTATATGAGAAAGTAGAATTAGTATGTAAAAAATGGAATTCCAAGAAGTCTACGGTTAATCATTTGCTTTTAATAAAAAGATATTTATACAAAAAAAGTATTACCGTTTATATCTTTTTTATATATTTCTAAAGAAATTAGAAACATAAGATAACTACTTAAGAACAATTATATTGCTTATATCAAAACCATTATTAGCTAAAAATTCTACGAATTCTTTATCCAATGTTAACAATGGTAACTTTTTTCTAATACTTGTAGCATATAATAACAAGTCAAATATATCCTTCCAACCTTTCTTAGAAACAGTATAAATTATTTTTAGATCCTCGGAATCAGGTTCTATTAAGTTTATGTGAGATAGAACATATGACAATCCTCTACTTGCTTCATCAGGAATATTTTCTAAGTTCCTCTTTTTAGCTTCCTTTATTACTACCGCGATAAGCTCCACAATCAATAATAAAGGATAATATATTACTTTATCTTCTAATAACTCGTCTTTTATCTCCTTGACTTTAATTCCCAAATAAGGTAATATAAATGAAGTATCAACCACTAATTTCGAGACTTCTGCTAATTTCTTCTCCAACCTCTTCAACCTCTTTAAATGATATTTCAGCCCAATATTTTTTTAACTTTAATGGTCTTAATTCAATTTTTTCCTTATCATATACTAAGACTAACATGTCTCCTTCTTTTATTCCAAGTTCCTCAACTATCACTTTAGGTAAATGTATCGTATTTCTCTTACCAACCCTAATTATTTTTTCCATACTATTTTATAATATTTTTGGTTAAAATCTTTTTAATAAGTCTTTATAAATAAAATAAGCATTATCAGACTTTAACTTTTTAATTGAATACTTTTCTATTTAATAAGGGTTAAGAATTCATCTAGCTATACAGACTCTATTAATTTAATAAAATCCGATAAAGGCATACCGCATAGAAAAATCAAGAAATGGTTCAACATCAATAAAAACATTATAACCGAGATAAGAGTTAAAACATCAAGAAGTTTTAGATGTTCTAAAGAAGAAATTCCTGGATTTAGTATTTATGAAGATGAAGAAAATCTTGGAATAGATACTCACTAGCGTTGGTAGAATAGATGTGTTAGCTATAAATGAAAAAGATAAAGAAATGCTAGTTATAAAATTAAAAAGCGGCATAGCTCAATTGATGCGCTTAAAATACTAAGCTATATGCAATGGGTTGAAGATAATCTTGTAGAAGGTAAAAAAGTAAAAAGTTTAATAATTGCACAAGATATTGATGATAAGTTAAAATACGCATTGAAAAGAATTTCTGATGTGGAATTTAAAAAATTTTGGATAGATATTAAGCTTGAATAATTTAAAAACATAATTAATCTCATTTAATTTTTATTTATCATAAAAGTATGATAGTTACATATCTATTAATAAAATCAATTATAATAATTTCTGATATTCTTTTTAGAAAGCTAATTGAAATTAGGTTAATGAACCATAATAAATTATATATGATACTTTATAGGTTTTATTTCCTAAACTTATATATAGATCTTCTCCAGTTTTAAGTTCAATAAGACCAGCAGTATTAACAGAAACAATACGTGAGGGATTTAAGCTAAGTCTTGTAGCGATATCAGCTGGAATAGCCAAATCGTAACCAGTGAAACCTGTATCTATTACAAAACTTGTTTCTATCTTTATGTTATCTTTGAATAAATATCCATCGATCAGTATTTTATCATCTTCAGTTATAATTCCTTCAATTCTAGCCACTAGAAATAAGTTTTATTCCTCTCCTTTATCTAATCTTGAAAGAGCATATGCCATGATTCCAATAACACTCAAAGCTCCTACAGTTACAACTATTGGTTCCCAAGGAGTTAAAGATCTAGGGGAATTTAAAGTAACCAAATAATGATTTCTAATCTCTTTTATCCACTTTTTGGCTACATTATCGAAAATGTGAAGTTTGTTATAAGCAGTTCTATAAAAATCGAATGCTTCATATATAGAAGGAATGGTTGGGTATTGTAAATGCTCAAAGTAATCTCTGCTTACCTCAAAATGAGAATCAATAAAACCATCTTGATAAATCCTAACATGTAACTCCCAAATATTATAAATCTTCATTGATAAAGAATATTTCTCTCCTTTATAAAATTCTAATCCAACGTCTTTAAAACCAGAACTTTTAAGAGCATTAACCACATCTTCAAGTCTATTTTTAGGTACAAATAACCTTAAATTGCCTTCTTTCAACACATATTCTTTAGATAATATAGTGGAAGTATTATCAAAATAACTAACTTCTCTAGGTAAATAAGTCGATATGGGATACTCAATAATAGTTTGCATTATTTATTTTTCTTCCTTTTATTGTTTAAAATTTTTTAAATGGTTAAGGTGAGGTCAACAGCTTGAAAATTGCTTCGAGAATGTTTCTTAAGCTTAATATTTTATTAAAATAAGGAGTGTAGAGTGAAAATATTTGAGTAGAAAAGAGTAAGGGTATGCAGCTTCTTATGGCTTGATTGAAAGGTTATCTAATTCTTTTAAAACTTTTTCAAGAATTTTCTTTCCTTCTTCCGTTATCCTATACTTTGTGAGCTTTTTACCTCTTTTTTGATACTCCATTTCTACCAATCCTGCACGCTTTAAAACTCCCAGATGATACGCTAGTGAGGGCTTATCAATATCAGTCTTCTTAGATATATCATTGAATGCTATGTCGGGTTCATTAAATATCGTGAATAGAATCTTGAGTCTATCTTCATTATCCAAAGCACTGTAAATAATAAGCATCCTACTTAATTTATCCTTTTCAGGGGTTTGCCGAACTAATGAGGAAGAAGATGCTGGTGCTGATGGGGAAGATGTTATTTTCTCTTCTTTAATCATATCTTGAATGGATGCATATGTAGAATCGCTTAGTTTTAACCACCTCTTCTTACTCATATGTAATAATAGTTGACCAAATATATAAATTTTTACCTGATAAACTCTATTTTAACTGCAATTTTTATTCCGTTTTAACAATTTTTGGTTCATTTTTATATGTTTTGGTTTTTCATTTCAACTTTTCTAAAGCTTTTAAGTATTGGTAACGAATAGAAAGTGTCAAAATTACTTCTTCAGAAGATGGGAAAACGCTTTTCTTACTATCATCGTAAGCGTAAACATGCCCGTACTTTGCCATATGCGTTAAATAAAGGTCTGGGAGATAGCCCTTAGAACTCCCATAAAGGGGATGATACTCATAAAAAGTTAATATCCTAAGCTTTGGAGCAATTCTTAAGTTTTTAAGAAATTGTCCAAATTCCGTTGCTGAACCCCAAGATTCCACTTTTAGGAATACAAGGTCTACATCAGATCTCTCAAGAATATATTCTTCAATTAAACTCGGAGGAACATCAGGAGGAAAGTCAATCTCAGGTATGAGCGCAAGTATTCCATTATCCTCCAGCTTTCTCGCTATGTTCTTTCTATCTTCTATTCCCTTTTCTCCAGCTCCTAGCAAAACAACTATTATGCCAGTCTTTTTAACTTTTTTCAAATCTTTCTTATCTCCTTATGAATCGAATCCCGTAAACGTTTAATTAGTTTATTCCTTTTTTCATCATCCATATTACTTACATAATTGTAAAAAATTATAATATATATTTTTAACGTTATTGCTTTTCATTATATAATTATATTGATAAAAAAAGTATATTTTTTAACAAATTTGAAATATTGAGTAATCTTACAATCGAGTATTAATAACTTATTATATGGAAGTAATTTAATATACTACATAATAAATATATGAGCTAAGTTACTGTGTCTACCAAAGTTAAGAAGGAGATCGTTGAAAAAGCTAAGAATACGGTCTAAATATAAGTGAAACTCTAAGAAGAAGTAAGAAAAAAAGAAATAGAATGGGTTATTGCAAAGATGGAGGAAATTTCAAAGAAAGCAAAGTTAGAGAAGGAAGGTAAGGATTTAATTAGAGAATTTAGAGAAAAATGAAAGGTATCAAGTATGAATTGTTAATAAAGGAACTAATTGAAAACTTGTAAAGGAATTGAAGGAGCAAAATATTCTGATGGCCCGCCGACGGCCATCAATAATCTTTGGCTGATGTAAAGAGATTATTTTCTAGTACCGAAAACGTTGGATCGACATTCAAAATATATCGAAATTATACTTATTTTACTCTGATAATCCTATAAAATCACTCGAAACATTTTGTAGATCTAAATCCCTAGGACTTGTAGAATGTCAAGAAGACAATTCAAAAAGAAAATCTTAATATTAGTATAGCGTAAACTTCTTAAATCAATTCACAATATTAAATTTATGATATCTATTTCATCTTTTTAATTATTGATGTAGTTTAACCGAAAATACTATAATCTCTGTATGAGTCACTTCTTTAGTTCTGGGAATTCATCATAGAAATATTCATACTTTTCTTTAATACCTTTACTTTTCTTATCTTCCTCTAATTTACGAAGTTCTCTTCTTAAGATTTTACCGCTTATTGTTTTAGGAAAGTCATCAACAAATTCTAATATTCTTGGAATTTTATAATACGCTAATTGATATTTTGCATATTTGAAAATATCAAGTGCTAATTCTTTTGATGGATTATAACCTGCTCTTAATACTATAAAAGCTTTAACAACTTGATATTTTTCTGGATGAGGGCTACCAACCACTGCAATTTCTGCAATTGCAGGATGCTGAATCAATACACTTTCTACTTCGCTTGGTCCAACTCTATAATCACTTGTTTTAATAACATCATCTGCACGTCCAACGAACCACCAATAACCTTTTTCGTCAAAGTATGCTTTATCTCCAGTTATATAGTATTCATCCCTAAAGGCTTCTTTATTGCGTTCTTCTTCCATGTAACACTTAAGTAAACCTATTGGTCTCCATGGTGTAAGTTTCACAGCTATATGTCCTATTTCACCTGGCTTTGTTATTTCATTACCTTCATCATCTAATAGAACCATGTTATACATAAATGTTGGTATTCCTAAGGAACCTGGTAATATATGTCCTTTAAACCAAGGAGGGTTGCCAATCATTGCAGTGGTTTCAGTTTGACCGTAAAAATCTCTTACCTCCAATTTAATCTCATCTAAAACTTTTAAATAAACACCTGCACCTAAAGGTTCGCCTGCAGAAACTGCATCATGGAGATTTTCGAAATTAAACTTTTTAATATTACCTTTGAGAAAAACTCTCCATGCTGTAGGTGGAGCACAGAATGTTGAAACTTTTAGTTCTTCTATCGCATGTAAATATTTGTCAGGGTCGAGACGCCCTGAATAAAAGAACCCTGTTGTTATAGCTCCAACTGTAAATGGTGCAAAGAAAGAGCTCCATGCATACTTAGCCCATCCAGGAGCACTAAGATTATTATGTATTTCACCTGGTTGAACGTTTATTATCATTGCAGTGGTAAGATGCCCTACAGGATAACTTGTTGCAGTATGAACGACTCTTTTGGGCATTCCAGTGGTTCCACTTGTGAAGAACACGTATATAGGATCATCGCTCTTTGTTGCTGCAGGTTCAGCATGGGCTGATTCACGTTTAATAACATCATAACTTTCCCAATTTTTCTTTCCGTTTCCAATGATTAGCTTAATGATGGGGGTTATATTAGATTTCTCCAATGCATCGTCAACTAATGATGCTGATGTTTCATCAGAAATAATGGCTTTTGGTGGTTGTGTTTTAAACCTGTAGACTAAATCTGTTAGTGTTAATGTAGTTGCAATCGGCACTCCTATAAAACCAGCTTTAATGATAGCTAAGTTTACGATCCAAAGTTCTGGTAAAAGTGGTAATATGATATGAACACTATCACCTTTATTTAAGCCGTGTCCTCTTAAATAATTAATAAGTTGATTAGCTTCATTAGCTAAATCTTGATAATAATATTTCTTTTCTTCCCATGTATGCAAATTAACCCAGTGTAGCGCAAGTCGATTACCATTCTCTTTAACATGAATACCCTCAAAAACTTCATATGCCCAATTGAAATATTCAGGTATCTTAGTATTGTTCAATCTATTGAAGAATTGTCTCATCAATATTTCTTTATTTTGATCATTTGAAAGTTTTATTAAGTTTATAAATTCTCTAAAAATGAATGTAAATTCCATCTTATATATGGTGCTCATTCCAAATTCCATCTTTTTGCCCATCCTAACATAAAATATTTACATCATAGCATAAAAGCTCGATAACAATTAAGGAGTTTTATCAAGCTGTTTTTAGCAGTATAAAGGAAACATATATCTTACCTATAAAGCAAAGCATTATTTTTTTATATTTAAAATAATTTATAATCTAAGCCAGTAGTTAACAATTGTTTCCGTGCTCTTTTCAAACTCCTTTTCCAATTTCTTAACCTCATCTACAAGTTCACTCTCGCCTCCATAGGAGCTAATCCAATCTTGAGCCATTTCAGAATTCACTTCTAGATGGAATTGAATTCCAAGAATTTTGTTTATCCTAAAGGCTTGGAAATATTTGTTGCTATAAGCAAGCAATTTAGCTCCATGAGGAAGCGAAAAAGTATCGGAATGCCATTGAAATACGGTTAATTCTTCTTTCCTAAAATATTCCTTTAGTTCATCTAGAAGTATAACCCTTTGAATACCAATTTCCATACCAAAGGAGCCTTTGGCAACTGATCCACCTAAAGCTTCAGAAATTAACTGAGAACCTAAACAAATACCTAATACTCTTTTGTTTTCTTCATAGGCTTTCCTTATAAGTTCCATTTCTTTTCTGAGAAAGGGATACTTATCATACTCATAAACTCCCATAGGTCCTCCCATTATTATCAGAGTATCAAAGCTTTCATTACCGTTTAAATCTTTTGCTTCTATTTCCTTCGTAACTTTCAAGAATTTCTTTAGGAATCCTAAAGTTTCCAATGGATGGTTGTAAACTGCTAAAATATCCATGATAATATTTTTCATTAAGAGAATATAAAAATTAGCTTTATTTATCTTAAACAATAAATAGAAAGCATAATTTGTTTGTCATAACCGAATATAATCAAAAGGAAGAGGTGCGTCTTTTGATACAATTTTTGCAACAAGAAAATAATTGTAGAAATAAGCGTTATTTCCTCTTTTTAACTTGATTTATTTTCTCGATTGGCATAGGGGCTTTGAGTTCTTTAATGGTTTTCATTGATACTCTTATACATTCCTCTGGAGGTTCTAGTGGCTCTTTAAATGGCTCAGCACGTGCTCTTACCGTCATTTTACACCATATTTCATAATCTGAAAATTTGTTTATAAACTTTTAATCAATAGATTTAACAAATTATGCAATAAGTCAGACAAAAATATTATTGTTATGATCATAATAATAATACAAATTTATAATCAAGCTTATAGTAGCTTATTAAACTTGTATTCTAACAAATTTATATAATAATACAAGAAATAACAGTTTAATAAAATTTTTAAGTATAAAAAAATTTAAATTTAAATCCTTGGCAAATATTTTGCACATAATATTCTCTTAATTACAGCGAAAACAAATTACATGTAGGAACGAGAAGAGGAGAAGAGATCTTAAATTTACAAATCCAAAGAGATAGCTTTGGCTTCCCTACGATTTATTCATCTAGTTTGAAAAGAGCTATTAAAAGTTATATCAACTCTCTTTATGAAATTTAGATAAAAGATCACATAATATTATAAAACTAGCAATAATCTGACATTCATAATATCACAATTAAAACGATAACTACCCAATTTTTTAGCGATAAAGCTTTTATATTGTTTTTATTATTAATATTTAGATGCCTCATGTCAAAGGAATACAAGGTATCTCTTTTGGATTGGTTTGGCAAAATATACCGTCAAACTGGAAGCTTTAAAGATCAGGATGGAAACGTTTATCTTGTTTTTGAGAGGTCTAGATTCTTGTTTTTCAAGGAGAGAATTGTCTTGAGGACGGATTGGCTAGAGGTAAAAACAACAGCGGGCAAAGGTGAAGGTTATATAGTTGGTGAAAGGTTATATAGTATAAAGGTAAAAACAACAGCGGGCAAAGGGCCATATGAACAGCTCATCTATGTTCCAAAGCTTAAGCACGAGTAAAGCTCAGGTTGTTGGAACCATCCCTCCTAATAGCTTCATTTGGCCTAACCCTAGCTTTAGTGAGTCTTATTCTCACAATTTATTATCAGTATTGGAAGAGGGGTAGGCTTAGGATTAGGTATCATCCGAAGCTTTTAGATGAGGTTCACGTAGCAAAGGGAAGAAAATTTGAGGGAAGAATTGAAGTTCTAAACATTGGAAATGTCTCAACATCAATTTATAGCGTTAGTGTGCTTAGCCCCATACCTTCGATTTTCAGCGAAGTGAGGTTAGAGGACGAATTTGGAAGAAGATTCCCAATAATATTGATGCCTGGCGAGGTAGCCCTAATACGCTACAGCCTAGATGTAGGGCCGAGACCGATCACGCTTGAGGTAGGGTTCATCATAACTTCTTCAGAAAAGACTTACAAAAAGAGGCTTAAGCTCATTTTCGAATAATTCAGAATTATCGACAATCTCTCTTGATAAAACATGCAAGCTATGCTACTTAAAGTATCCCATAAAGAGAATTGAAATTTATATTTTGCTTTAGCTAAAATATTGCTAAAGTTTTATAACCTATTAAGAAAATTAAAAAATATTATGGATCCGAAGCGCCAGTTAATGATTTTGGGATTATTGGTAGCCATGCCAGGTTATTACGCTTTAGCATTATTTCTATACATGATAATTAGACCCGATCCAAACAATTCTTGGGGAGCACTTATTTATACTTTTTCACAATTAATAGGTTTCATAATCTTGCTTCAGATAGCTAAAAGGGAAAATGGTGGGTTTAGATCAATATACATAGGAAGTTTAGGATGGAAGGAAGTAGGGCTTGCTATATCTTTATGGTTCATAGCATTCACACTTTGGTTACCCATTAATAACATTTTAAGTTATCTAAATATTCCAACATCAAGGTGGGGATATAGTGTTCAAGGATTAAATGCAATTCCAGTTGCAATCTGGGCATTAGGTGCAGCATTCTTTGAAGAAGCCTTTTTTAGAGGTTATACATTAACTAGGCTACCTAAATTAATCAATAGTACTAAAATCTCTGTAATCATTAGTGTGCTGGCCTTCGCTGCAATACATTTAAGATTCGGGTTAGGATTATTCATTTATATTATAGCATGGGCTACAATGATATCTATCCTCTTCTTAATAACAAAGAGCACATGGTCCTGTTTCCTATATCATGCGATAAATAACATAATTGTTGATTTCATCATATATGGAAGGTAAATGGATGTTTCATTGCATTTAGCTTACGGTTGAATACACTGCGCTTTTCATATCTGAAGAGCTTCTTAATTTTATTACTCGAGACAATATTTCGCAAAGTGAATCGAAAGTGTTATGCGACTATAAAAGTTCTTCTGTTAAATCTTTCTTCTTTAACGTTTGTTGTTTAATTCGTATCCTAGATATTCGCATATTCTTTAGATCTAAAAAAAGGTAAGTAAGATAATAATAAACATCTTTTACTTCTTACGGAAAAGCTAACAAGTGGATATTAATTAAAGCAACATTAAAGCGGTTTCGCGCTTCATAAAGTTCAAACAATATTTAAGCAGTTTCACAATCCTTATTATAAATTGTGACATTTACTTTTTAAATTTTAAAAAACAATACAGAACGGAATTACTACTCTTGAATGCAGGTTGGTTATTAATTACTATTCTCTTGAGACTAAAGAGAGCCCATTTTATGTTGTATACTTTTATAAACTTTTGATTTCTAAAAATAGGATAATTTTAATTTTTATTTAATTTTTATTTAAATAATAATTACAATATTTATAAAATAATGGAGATATTATCCAGGCTAAGGTACAGTGATATGAAACTAAAAGTAGAAAATTTCGGGCCGATACATTATGCAGATATCGAATTAAAGCCCCTAACGGTTATCATTGGAAAAAACAATGCTGGAAAGTCTATGTTAGCTCAGCTTATATTTACTTTAATGAGATTAAGAGAAAGTATTAATCCAAGCTATATTTTAAAACCATTTCTTCCTCACATATTCTCTATTCCAGAAAATACTCTAATTGGTATTCTTCAGCATTTTCTTTCAGTTGAGAACTTCCAGCGAAGAATAAAAGAAACTAAGGAGTTAACTCCCTTTTCATACTTGAAAATAGTATTAGATGTGATAATCGATTCTTTTACACATTCTTTAAATAAACCCTTGGGTAGCTTTTTAGAAAGAAGTTTTGCTATAGAATTTAAAAACTTAGTAAATCTTTATTCCGATTATACTAAAGCAGAATGTACCTATAATGAACATTTAATAGTTGAATTTACAATAACTAAAGAGGGTAATCTAAGCGCTAGATTCGATGTTAAAACGATAGAGGAATTAATTGATAATATACTTAGGGATAAAGAAATTAATGAACTTATAGAAAAAACTCTTAGTCTTAAGGATAAGAGAGACTTTGCAATAGATATGGTTATAATAATAAAAATACTCACAGAATTTTTATTTCCTGAAAGCCTTCCATTATCACCTTTATACATACCAGCTGGCAGGGCCGGATTATTAGAAGGTTATGAAGCCGTATCTTCTGCATTAATAACTCTTGCACCCGTAGCTCCTCTAAAAGGTATAACCATGCCTCCGATGCCTGCTATGGCCTCAGAATTCTATTCTCTCTTATTACAATTAGAAGGAAAGAAAGGTCCTTTTGCAAAAATATCAGATTTATTCAAAGAAATACTTGAAGGCGACATAGTACTTGAAAAATTAAAGCTTCCTGAAGGTAAGAGTAAGATGGTTTATAAGTTTAAATTTAAAGATAAAGAATCTTCCATAGACTTAATACATGCAGCTTCCATGGTCAAAGAATTATCTCCAATTTACTTGATTATAAGGGAGCTTGCCGATAAAGGCTCCCTTATTATAATAGAGGAACCAGAATCTCATCTACATCCAGCTGCTCAAATTAAACTTATGGAAATTTTTGCAAAGCTTGTAAATGAAGGACTTAATATATTGATTACAACTCATAGCGATCTTCTTTTGAGAAAGCTTGCTCAACTAATAATGGAGAGCTCAAGCAAGAAAACTAATGTTTACCTTAAACCTGAAGATGTGGCTGTGTACTTGTTGAAACCTAATGAAAAAGGATTTATCTCACAGAAAGTCAACATCATTGAAGGATTGCCAACTTTTGATGAAGTTATCGAACAACTCTATGAAAAAGAAAAGGAGCTAAGCTACTTATATTTTCAAAAATAAATGAAGGGAACTTCTTCCCGAGCTTTCTAATTGCTTATGTGACATAGGAGAATGTAAGGAATGCAGAGGAAAAGTATGTTTAAGAGTTGATGGAAAACAATATCTTCATATAAAAGTTAACGGATGTTTGGAAATATCTCCTAATTTAAAAAGAGCGGATTGCGTAATTCTTCATCCTATTCGTAAAGATCGAATTCATGTGTTTATTATAGAAGTAAAAACAAGACATTATGATTTAGATGAAGTGAAAGAAAAAATGGAAAATACCCTAAAAATATTAGATGGTATTTTAAATTGTTCTTTGGTTCCTTTTCCTGTAATATATGCTGAATCGCATGGATGGATTAAGAGGTATGCTTTAGTAAAGAAAATAGAATATAAAGGAAAACGGTATCTCATAGATTTTCGAAAATACTGCGAAGATATTCGAAAAGCCGAACGCATTTTAAAAGAAAAGTAAATAAACATTTTACTCACCCTCAGATGCTAGATATAGTCACAAATCAATAGTGGAACAATGAAACACTTTGAAAAGCTAACTTTCGATCTTTTCAAGGCAATAAGTCAGTTTATCTAGAGGAATGGTAAAAAGCCATAACACAAATAAACAGAGAACCATTCCATTTATATTTTTTAAACCCTGAGACGGGGAAATGGGCTCTCATTAAAAACAAACAAAATATTTACCTATATTTTTCCAATTTTCAAACCATTTACAGCAATAATATCCTTGTCTCCTTAAGCTTACCTGTTGTTGGATCAACTGTTAAACCTAGAGCTTCGAGAGTTAAAACGCCTATCAAAACATCTTTAAGCTCTCTTGAGATAAGAACAGGAGTAACCGCACGTTTACCTTCCATTTCTATCAATGCAAAGCTTTCATCAAGTTCCGTCTCACCTTTAGCCGTCTCAACCTTCCTTCTTCCTATTATTTTGAGATTCAGTTTTTCATGAACCCAAAAAGGTATAACAGTGAACGTTGCGCCGGTATCAACTAGAGCTGTGACCTTAACTTCTTGAGCTGTCATAGCATTTATTAGTTTTGCATTAACCCAAACATGACCCATGCTTTCTAATCTTAAAATGGTAAAAATGTTATTTATAATTAAAATATTTTCGTATTTTTATTAACTTATAAGATTATATAATTTTTTAAAGCGAAACTAAACTCTAACGCTTCTAATAGCAATTCTTAATATAGGATCAGGTATGTAGTAATATCCGTCATCTTCTGCTATAAGCATGGCATTCTTTAAATTCATAAGTATATCTCTTAACACTTTATTGTTTATCATAAGCTCATTTTTTATCTCGCTCCATCTAGCTCCTATACTAATAATTCTTAAAGCTTTGATGTAATTTTCCTTTTTCTTTCCTTTAAGAAAGTTTTCAATTTCTTCTTCAAAAATTTTTACGCCTTCATCTATAACATATCTTAAAGAAGTTTCGACATCAAGTTTTCTTACACATCTAAAATTTCCATAATATGCTAACCATCCAGGATATCCATTCAATCTTTCAACTACATTCTCTATTTCTTCCATACTTATGTTAATGTTGAATTCGTTAAATCCTCTAATAAGGAACTCTTTTGATTTCTCTTTGTTAAATGGCTGAAGGTAAATAACTGCTGGCTTTCTACCATATAACGGAGATGAAGGTGAAGGATTTAAAAGCTTATTGATCAATCCTACCATAAATCCTGTGAAAATAATTCTTATGTTAGGATATGTATCCCAAATTCTTTTTAGTAATCTAAGGAAATGTATTGAAGAAACATATTGAACTTCATCTAATGCAATAATTTTATTTTCTAATCTAGAAAATATATCCTCAGCAATTCTACTCCATTTAAATTCTAAGAATTTTAAATCTAAACTTAATTCCTTAAGAGAATATCCTAGCTGTGAAGCTATTGAAAGTATAAAGTCTTTAAATCCTCTTATGCCGCTTAAATTTATATAAATTGCATCATGTTCTTTAATGAACGTTTTCACAAGGCTTGACTTTCCAACCATTCTTCTACCCAAAACTACAACCCATTCAGTTTTTACCAATCTTTCCAATTCTTTATATTCCTTATCTCTACCAAAGAGATCCTTTATATTTTCCTTAGGATGAAGATCAAAAATCATGGTTACCTATGTAACCAGTTACCAATGTAACTTATAAAGTTTATGCTTTAAAAGACGCAAAAAGATTGAGTGAAAAATTTGAATGATATTTTAATTTATACTTCTTATATTCAGTTTTAAATTATATTGACTTTTAATAATTGAATTAATGACATTAGAGTGTTTCCAATAATAAAATCTGTACTTAAGAAGTAATTTTACTGAATCCATAGCTTTTTCCGTATTACTTTAAAATTAATAGTAAACTAGGAGAAAAATTGCTTTTAGCTTTTGATTTTCCAATGGCTTCCACAGCGGGTTTTGAATATTTTGTTAAAACAAGTTAGTATTGCTTCGATAATATTTTCTTTAATGTGACTTATAATAGTAAGTATATATCATTATTAAAAATAAAAGTTAAAGTTAAAAGTCAAGTTTTCTTAAACATTTCTGAATAAAATAAATAAGAGCCAAAGGAAAGTATCAAATATGCTAAAGAGTAAAAGACATCAACAAAACTTCCTCCATAATATATTCCAAAGCTAAAAGTAATGTTATATAAGATATCTCCGATTGAATATAGCAAAATTCCAAAGAAAAAGTAAGAATAAATTTTAGAAATTAATCCTTTTAAAAAAATAATTATTAAAGGTATAATTAAAGCTAAAATAATTCCATCCATAATTACGTAAATATAATCAAAAAATACCAATTCAGGAGTAAAAATTACATCTTTTAATAAAAATATCATAAAAGAATAAACAAAAGAATAAAGTAAAAAGAAAGATATAATTAAATTTTTATTCAAAACAAATAATCGTCTAAAAAGAAAAATTATCATTATTAAAAAATAAATAAAGAAAAAATATGAGGCTGTCCAAAAATAATCGGCTGGTGAAATATCAGGTGTTTCTCCAAAGATTCCATAAATAAGCCAAATTAAAAAAGCTAAAAAGTCAAGAAAAAATGCTAGAAAGAAAAAAATAAAAGCTAGAAATAAAAAGTAATGTTCCTTTTTAGTAATTTTTATAATTAGAAAGGAAAAAATAAGTGCAGGAATAATTACAACAGTCATTATCGTTCTTGATATAATATCATTCAAATAGCTATAACCTACAAGACCAAAATAAACATAGATTAAAATTATAATTATAAGAATTAGGATTTGTTTGATCATATTTTCTAATTTTATTTTAAAAATAAAAATTTTTCATATCTTACTAAATTTTTTAAAAAGATTGAAAATGTTGCTATTTATTATAAAGAATGTCAGCCCATTAAACGGTAAATTTTGTATGAACCTATCGATAGAGATAAATAGCTTAAAGCAAAAAGCATAGAAGTATAGCTTCCTGGATAATAGCTTCCAATTGAAAATTGAGCTTCAAAGGAAATTCTTCCAAAAATTGCTAAAATTATCGCTAAGAAAATAAATGCCCAGCTTTTTGAAAATTCTCCTTTTAAGAAAAATGTTAAATAAAAAATTGCAAATGAAAGTGTTATGCCTCCTATTCCATAATAAATCAAAAATGCAATTAAACTTTCTGTGAACAATATCTCTTTTAAAGAATAAATTAAAAAAATATATATTAAAAAGAAAATTAAAGATATTATTATTGCATAATTTTTTACTTTCGATTTTAAAATAATATTTTTAAAGTAATATAAAAATAAAATTGATAAAAATAAAGCAAGGATCAATGCTGAAAACCAGAAAATATTATATGGAGGGTTTTCAAAAGGATATTCATTATAGATCATAGAGTAAGTTAAGCGAAATGCATTACCTATTGCTAAAATTATAGATGAAACAAAAAGGAACAAGATTAGATAAAAGTAAGGTAAACTTTTTATTCTAAGGGTTTTAAAGCTATAAAAAGGAAAAGGTAGAACACATAACAATAAAATCAAATTTGAGGCTGTTTTTACTAAATCATTAGGTCCCACTAAATAAAAAATTGAATAAACTAATCCTATTAAAAAATAAAATATAATAAACCTCATAAAATATTTATCAAAAATAGCTATTTAAATTTTTCAAAACTACAATGAATACTTATAACGAAGAACTTTTCGGTTGCATGGCTTATATTATTTTGGTATATTATCTTTGTTAGTTTTGAATTTATTGAAAAAGTCTTTTATCATTTTTGTATGAATGATTAAGGGTCTACGATTTAGGATGAAATGAATAATTGCAAAAATGCCAAGATATAAGAAGTCAAGACATGCCAATATTTTACATCATATCCCAGAAAACTTATTTTGATTTCTTTAAAGAATAGAATCCATAAACCGCTTGTTCCAGAAAATATTGATAAAATCAAAAGAATAAAGTGCTAACTATATTATCGTAAATTTTCCTTTTTTATGAAATTTTATCAACAGCCAAGAATCTATTACAAAAATTATAACAATGATTGTTGCAGGAATAATAAAATTAAAAAAATAATTGAAAAAAATTAAAAAAATTAAATACTAAGCTCTTTTTTAATTTTCCTAGTTCTATAAATTAGAGCTATTATCACTGTAAGTATTATTATTAAAGATATTATTAGGAATAGTGCATCCCTAAATAATCTTAACACTATACCAGTTACTGTTGTTGGTGAGGTTTCGGTAATTGTTTGTGTACCTGTCTCAGTACCTGTTCCTGTAATACCAGTAGTGGTGCCTAATGCTGGATAAACTTCATATCCTAAGCTAGGATCATGTTTCAATGTTTGAGTAAAATGAGGATATGTTAAATAAACTTGGTTTTTATCTATTGTTGCATTAACCTTAACTAAATTACCATCTGCATAAGCATCTCCTCCCCATTCAAAGAAGGGTGTTACACTGCCTACCGCTTTAAATTTAACTTTTAAATTTTTATCTTTGTATTCAAATTCATTGTTGAATTTTAATTGTAAAGCTAAGAGAGAATTATCATTTTTCCATGGGAATTTTTCTATATAAACATCGAATTTTACCTTGTAAATATTTACTGTGATGTTTTGTTCTAAAATTTTGAATGTTTCAGTTGAAGGAATTATATGATAAGTTAATAACACTTTACCTTGATTTGTTAAATTAGCTCTTTGTTCAATTAAATATTCTACTAAATTTCCTTGAGAATCTGTTATATTGCTTACTTCGGTAGTCCAGTTTAATGAATGCAAATTAATAAAAGATATAAAAGCATCATTGCTATCAAATATTCCATTTAAATTACTATCGTTAAATTCAATAAGCTTATCGAAAATTAACGTTATTTCTAGTTCAGTCTTTGTTAAGCCTCCTTTTTCAACAAAATTAATCTTTAGTACAGTATTCCTTTTTTCAATTATGATCTTTAAGCCTTCTCTTATCATCTTATCAATTTTCTTTATTTCAACTTTTAGCTCGTTTTCAATTTTTTCCTCAATTTCTTGGTTTATAACTTTTGCTTCAAATTTTATGATTTTACCGTTCAATCCGTTAATTTTTATTTCGTAAATGTTTGTTCCATCTGTTACTTTTATTTCATAAATAACTCCTTCCAACTCTATTTTTAATAAAGTATAATCTTTCTCACCAAAGTTTTGTTTAAGAAAGTTTATTGCTATATCAATTGCTTGTGATTGACTTATTAAGTTAGGTTTAGGCATTATTTTCATTCTCTCAAATTTAGCTTCAATTATTTTACCGTTGCAAGCATTTACTTTTATCTCGAAAACATGCGTCTGGTTGGTAAACTTAAATTCATAAATGATTCCTTTTATCTCACTTTTTATTAAAACATAATTGAAATCACCATAATTTTCTTTTAAATAATTTAAAGCTACCTTTATTGCTTCTTCCATGCTAATTTTATTCTTACATTCTTCTTTCTTTCCTTTATCATTATCACTTGTAGTAGAAATTGCTAGTAATGGTTTCGATATTGCCAAAGCTACTAATAGCGTCACTAGTATGCCAACTATAGCAAACGTTTTCCAGTTCATAGGAAAATTTTATTTCAAACCGTATATATTTCTAAATTTTTTAATAATTTTCCAAATTTTCTAGAATAAATTTTCTAAAAGTTTCTAATAAATTGGATATTTTATATAAATAAAATAAAACTTGATACTAAATTAATGTAGATAATTATTAAAACAATAAATGAAGATTTTTCTAAAGATAAACCTTTTGTAACTCTAATTACATTTAACAATAATATAACTGACCAAATTTGAAATAAAAGAAATAAAGCTTTTAGAATCCAACCTTGAAACAAATTATGTAAAAAATATCCTAATAAAATATCTAATAAATAGATTAAGCTAAATAAAATCAAAGGTATATAAATTATGCTAATATTAATAAATGTTTCTATTATATTAATTCTTTTCTTGTATATAAATATTGAAAAGAATTCAATTAAAAGATATATTATGAAGTAGCTTATCAAAAAGCTAGTAAATGATTGTAAAATAGTTAAATTTTTTTCAAATAAAAAAAGAATATGGATTTCTAGATTACTTATATAAAAAATAAAAATCGATAATAAAGAAATCAGAAGAGGAATGAAAAGCAACTTAAATCTATTTTCAATAATAAGATAAATTAAAGGTAAGCCTGAAACATAAGTTAAAATTTTAAAATGTGGCTCGCCAGAAAAACCTTCTTTTTTCTGCTCTTTAATAAATTTATAGAGCTTTTTGCCTTCTTCGTTTAAAAAATATTTTCTTTTTGGATCTTGCTCAACGAATTCGCTTAAAACAGATAAATGGTAATACAAGCTTCCTGTGCTAATTTTTAACTCATTCTTTAATTCTGTAAAGCTTAAGCTTCCATTTTCAAACAATAATTCGATAATCTTAATTCTTATAGGATTTGATAGAATTTCGTATAACAGTTTGCTTTTAACCATAAAATTTATACGAAAAGTTTTTATTTAAGATTTTTTAATTTTTATTAGTCTAAAATATTTAGATTAATCTAACATGTCATCGATAAAAAAATACTTATGGCTGGGCCCTGCGGTAATAGTAAGTGTAGCTTATATTGATCCAGGAAACTTTGGAAGCAATTTAGCTGCTGGAAGTAATTATGGTCTAGCTCTTCTTTGGGTTGTATGGCTTTCAGGAATTATGGCTATGCTTTTTCAGTACATATCAGGGAAAATAGGAATAGCCACAAAAAAATCTATATCAGATATAGTTTTTCATTCAATTGAAAATAGGTATAAAAATCACTCAAATATTTTAAAACATCTCTACTTTGCACCTTTATTTATTATGATTCTCGCTACGGATATGGCTGAATTTTTAGGAATAATTTTGGGTCTTTACTTGCTTTTCTCTATTCCTTTAATAATTGTTGTTTGGATATCAATAATTGATGTTTTAATTATAATGTTCTTTTCTGAGAGATTAGGTTTTGAGAGAGTAATTGGTTTTCTTGTAGGGATTGTAGGAATTAGTTTCATTTACGAATTATATATTGTACAAATAAATCCACAAGAAATTCTAATTTACAGTTTTACTCCAACATTAAAAGAATATGGTCATGTTTTATTGGCAGCAAGTATCATAGGAGCAACAGTAATGCCTCATGCAGTATTACTTCATTCCTATCTTACTTCTGAAAAATTTGAAATTTTAAGAAATAATGTATCGCAATTTCTTAAAAAACATAGAAATGAAACGATAATATTTTTAGCTATAGCTTCTTTGATAAATGCTTCTATACAAATAATGTCATATTATGCTTTTGGTTCTAAAGGTTATAATAACATAGATGTTGAAATGGCATACAAAATCCTTGAACCACTTTACGGTTTTGTAGCTGCGAACGTTTTTGCTTTAGCTTTACTTTCAAGCGGTATTTCTTCTTCAATGGTAAGTGTTCTTGTAGGGCAAAAGTTAATAGAAAGTGCTTTAAAAATAAAAACGAAGGCATGGAAGGTAAGACTAATATTAAGACTTATTAATATGATACCTATTTCTATAGCTATAATATTGAGTATAAATCCTATAGATATTTTAGTTTATAGCCAAGTTATTTTATCTTTAACTTTACCTTTTGTTATTATTCCTATAATTTTCATTTCTTCAAATAAAAAATATATGAATGAATTAACAAATATTAGATTAACTTCACTTTTATCTTTTATATTTTCTATAATTATAATTTTAATTAATTTTACATTAATTTATTTATGGATATCAGGAATAATAATTCATTAAATTTTAAAAAGAAATAAACCTATAAATGCTGCTATAAATATTGGGAAAACGATCGGTATAGCTGCTCTGGCCCACTCTTTAAAAGTAATTTTATGGGAGAAAGCTATAACTATATTTGGTACATTTCCAGGTATTAATAATCCTCCGCTTATTAAAAGAGAAATCAAAAATGATTTTATTTGAAATAAATTAAGCTCAGGAGAAATAATTGCTGCAGTTAATGTAGCGTTATCCAAAGCTGCTGAAGATAATCCTAATATATATAAAATTTCTGGTTGAAGATATTTGAAATAAATTTCAACTAACGGTTTATAAGATTCTCCTATAAGAATTAGGGCAAAAACAAAAATGTAAATTTTAATTCCTCTAATTATAGCCATTTTATAATCTCTCCCAGCTTCCTTCTCTCTTTCCCCCCACTTTAAATTTTTAGATAAGAAATATGCGATCAATGAACAAATAATAACAATAGGTAAAACATAATCCCAAAGTAGCCAAAAAAGAAATAAAAAGTCTGCATGATATGGTTCACCAGAAAGCTTATGTATTGCTATTGTTGATAAAGGCTCTCCTAAAGGTGTAAGGGAAGCACCTACTCCTATAGATAATGCTGCTAAAACTAATAAAATACTCTTCCTTTCTTTAGGTAAACCAAGAAACTTAGACATTTCAGCTAATATTACTGATGCAACAATAGCAGATATAACACTTGACATTATCCCTAATAAAAACACTAAAAAGGAAAAAATTAGGTAAGGTGATTTAACTTTTTCAAAGAACTTTTCAAATTGAAACTTAAATTTTTCAAAGAACAACCCAGCTATTATAACTACTTGGAATATTCCTATTGGAATTCCATGAATAATTATTGGAGCTTCTGTTGCTTCAATTAATAATTCTAACGTTAGAACTCCTGTTAATGAAGAAACTAAAAATCCCATGATTAAAAAGAAAATTTCAAGATTCTCTTCTACCTTTTTAGATAAAAGGGGAGCAAGTAAAATTATAAGAAAAGTTACAGTGAGTATTATTAGGGTAGTATCAACCATATTTATTTAATTCATCGTTTTTATAAAAATTTTATAAATTGAATATTATGGATTTTATCTCTGTAACTTCTTCAAGTGTAAAACCTATTCCTTCTCTTCCAATTCCTGAATCTTTGTATCCTCCGAAGGGAAAGATTCCTAAACCATGCCTTGGCATATCATTGATTGTAACGCTTCCACATTCAATCTCTTTAGCTATCTTCCAAGCTTTATTTACATCCCTAGTAAATATCGCTGCATCTAAGCCATAATTGCTTTTGTTGCTTATTTCAATTGCTTCTTCAACACTTTTTACTTTTATTAAAGGAGCTACAGGACCAAAGGTTTCTTCCCAGCATATTCTTGAATTTAAAGGAACATCTGATAATATTGTTGTATCATAATAAAGCTTATAAAATTCTCCTCCAACCAAAAGTCTTGCTCCTTTATTTAAAGCATCTTCAACAAGCTCATGTACTTTTTGAACAGCTCTTGAATCTATTAAAGGACCAACTTTTACTTTATCATTCCTAGGATCTCCTACAATCCATTTCTCTCTTTCCTTTAATAATAGCTCTTTGAATTCTTCATAAACAGATTCATGAACAAGAACTCTACTTATTGCATCACATCTTTGTCCTGCAAGTCTAAAAGCACCTGCTGCAACTGCACTTGCAGCTAATTTTAAATCTGCATCCTCTAAAACTATTGCAGGTGCTTTTCCTCCCAATTCAAGTTGAAGTTTTTTTAATACAGCAACTCTTGATATTCTTTTGCCTACTTCTGTACTTCCTGTAAAAGCTATAGCTCTTATGTAAGGATTTGAAACTATCGCATCTCCTATAATTCCTCCTCCTGCTGTTAAAAAGCATAGATATTTTCCAAAACCTGCTTCAACTAGTATTCTAGATAAAAGTGAAGCTATAATTGGAGTTTTGGAAGAAGGTTTAAATAAAATACAATTGCCAGAAATTAGAGCTGAACAAATTTTAGCTACTGGAGCAAATAAAGGATAATTGAAAGGAGTTATTACTGCTACTATACCTACTGGTTCTCTGACAATAACGGCATATCTTCTTTCTGAACCTTTGGCTTGGTCTCCAGATATTGCCTTATCCATAAGTCTTCCAAGTTCTTGATAAACAAGCTTTAATCTTTCAATTGATGCATTAACTTCTCCTTCAGCTTCATGAATTGGCTTTCCAGCTTCAATTACCAAAGTATTTACCAATTCTTTTTTATACTCTTCCATTATTTTTGAAGCATTTTCCAACATTTCAGCTCTTTTATAAGCAGGTAAACGTTTAATTTCTTTTTGCGTTTCCTTTAAGTTATTGATAGCTTCATTTAAAATATCCAAATTTGCTAATGAAGAATATGCTACAATGTTTTCATCTATTGGAGAATATATTGGAAAAATATCCTTTGTTGTTATCCATTTGTTTGAAAAATAAATTTTAAACAAAGGTTTATTGTTATGCATAGTATAAACATCTTTAAATATTTCAGAATATTCAGGAAGCGTTGTTTCTCCTAATATTTCTACTTTCATAAATAATTTTAATAAATGAAAAGTAATATAAGTATATGTTTGAAGAAGCTTATGCTGAAAAAATTCTTAAAGTAAAAAACTATTCAAATAAATTTATTACAAAAATTCCGTTCAATACAAAGATCATAAATGTTATTAAATTAATGCATGAAAGACAAGTAAGAAATGTTTTTGTGGAAAAAGATGAAAAATTCATCGGCATAGTTACTGTTAAAGAAATAATGAGAACAATTGAAAAAGATCCTTTAATTATTTTTAATGAAGAAATTGTAAATTATGCAAAAAATTTAGAAGAAATAAGCAATGAAGAATCAATATTCAAAGCTGCAAAAATAATGTATGATAAAGATATTGGAATTTTGGCTGTAAAGGAAAATGGAAAAATAACAGCTAAAGTTGGTGAAAGGGATTTATTGCTTGCCATACCTCATTTAGATCTTAAACTAAGAGTCATGGATATGATGACAAAAGATGTCGAATATGTTTCTCCAGACAATACAATACTGGATAGCATAGTTGTTATGAATAAAAGAAAATCAAGACATGTACCTGTAATGGAAAATGATAAACTTATAGGTATGCTTTCCTCAAGGGATATTTTAAGGCTCTTTTCTAAATGCAATAATGAAGAAAATGTTAAAGAAGCTATAAATATTAAAGTAAGAAAGGAAATGAATATTAGTCCTTTAACAATAGATCTCTATGCTTATATTAAAGATGCAGCAAATTTAATGATAAATAAAAATATAGGAGCTTTACCTGTTTTAGATGTAACAAAAGTTGTAGGGATCATTACTGAAAGAGATATGATAAAAACTCTTGCTCTAAGATTTTAAAAATTAAGATTTAAAAAAATAAATTTTAATCAAATATGATGTATTATAACGGGAGGCTGTATAAGGTTAAAGTATACTATGGCTAATACAAATACCCAAACTATATCAACGAAATGCCAGTATAAAGTGCATGCTAAAACGGGATGATATCTTTCCTTTGAAAGTTTTCTTTTTAATACCATAGCCATTATTACAAGCATAAAGGCTAAACCCATTATTACGTGGGTACCATGTAAACCAGTAATTAAGTAAAATGTTGAGCCATATACACCGTCTTTTATCGATAAACCTGAATTAGAATATTCTATGATTTGTCCAATAATGAAAATCGTACCAAGTATGAATGTTAGTGCTAGGAATATTTTAAATCTGTTTATAAATCCTCTTTTAAGCATTTCATATGCAATATGCATTGTTCCACCGCTGGTAAATAAGAAAATTGAATTTATTAATGGCACTGTAACATCAACTAATTCAATTATTCTGCCATCAACAGGAGGAGGCCATGTTGGATATGATGCTCTTAACCAAACATATGATGAGAATGCTGTTCCAAAAATTGTAGCTTCTGAAAGTATGAAAATTAGCGTAGCTATTAAAACATCTCCTCTCTTTAATCCAGCTAATTTCTCTAACGAAAACTCTGTTAGATAGTGAGCAAGTTTTGTAGCTTTGCTTAAATAATCTTTATAGAACCAATAAGACATAACTGCAATGAATATAGCTATTAATATCGAACCTAAAATTATATTTCCAATCAAAACAAAGAACGCACCTAAACCTGCAAAAACTGTTGACATTCCTGCAATAGCAGCATAAGGATGAGGATAATGTAAATCATGTGAAGAACCATTTAAATGAATTGGACGGCTTACAGTAGCAAATTCAGGTAAACCTATTTTGGCTGCTCCCCATGGATCTTCTGGAGCTGGCCTTCCTCTTAACCAGCTTTTAATTATATCAATAAAGAATATAAGTAATCCTAAAGCTAAAACAAATGTGCCAATTGTAGATAATAATTGTAAATCATAATATTGTGAAGGGTATGAGTAATATCTTCTTGGCATTCCTTCAAGACCTAATTTAAACCATGGAGTATAAGTTATGTATGTTCCTGCTACGATTAAAATAAAGCTTATTTTGCTTAATTTTTCACTAAACATCTTACCAGTTATGAATGGAAAGTAATAGTATATCCCTCCAATTAAAGCAAAAACAATAGGTAAAACTACAAAATGAAAATGACCTAAAACCCAATATGTATCTTGTATTGCATAATTGACTGGTATATATGCATTATATACTCCTGTTATTCCTCCAATAATAAAAGCTCCGATGAAAGCAAGTGTAAAAGCCATAGGAGTACATAATCTTATTCTTCCTCCATATAAAGTAGCTATCCAGTTAAATACTTTAATTCCTGTAGGTATCGCTACTGCTACTGTTGTTACCATAAATAATATTCTAACATTTATATCTGTAGGTGTAGTAAACATGTGATGAACCCAAACAATGTAAGAAATTATAGCTATTAAAAGTGATGATAAAGCTATAGCTCTAAAACCATATATAGGTCTTCTTGCCATTCTAGGTAGAACCTCTGAAACAACTCCCATTGCAGGTAAAACTAAAATGTAAACTTCAGGATGTCCAAAGAACCAGAAAATATGTTGCCATAATATAGGATCTCCTTGTCTAACAAAGAAATGCGTGCCTAAATGTCTGTCTAATTCCAACATAATTAATCCGGCAGCTAAAGGAGGTGTAACTACAATAATTAGTATTGCAGTAGAGAAAAATGCCCAAACGAATAAAGGCATATGGGAAAAAGGAATGCTTGGATGTCTTAATCTGAGAATTGTCATTATAAAGTTTATTGCACTTATTGTAGTAGATATTCCTAGAAGAAGTACTCCTAAGCCTACAAAATCAACACCAATATCTTGGTAAACAACTGAAAATGGTGCATATAAAGTCCATGTTACCATAGGTTTACCTACTAATATGCTTAGCCAGAATATTGCTGTAGCTGGAACATTCATCCAAAAGGCTAATGCATTTATCTTTGGCCAATATAAATCTGGTGCTCCTATCATTTTAGGCAAAATATAGTTTGCCAATCCTGTAAATGCTGGAACTATAAAGAATAGAATCATTGCTAACCCATGCAGAGTTACTAGGCTATAATAAACTTGTTCATTAACCACAGGTATTTGGGCTAATTGTAATCTCATGGTAAAGGCTGAAATTCCTGCTAGAATGAAGTTAATAAATGCAAGCCATAAGTATAATATTCCTATATCAGTATGATGTGTGCTAGATAAAAGCAATCTTAAACTTTTATAAAATTTTATGTTGTGCTCCATGCTACACCACCACAATTCTACTTAACATAGCATAATGATAAGCACCGCAATACTCAGCACAGTAAATATTATAAGTTCCAGGTTTATCTATTTTTATCCACATTGTTGTTTTATAGTTCGGAAAAACATCAAATTTATATCCTAATTCTGGTACAAATAGCGAATGTATTACGTCTTTTGAATGCATCTCAAGCTTATATAACTTACCTGCCTTAATTTTTAATACTGAAGAAGTAGTACCATTTGGATATATAAATTTCCAATAAAATTGACCAGCCTCAACTGTAATTACTTCATATTCTGGGTTACTTGAAGAATATCCTAGGTAATCAATTTGGTATAAATATACTGCTGCAACATAAGATAGAACTCCTAAAATTATACTTGCACCGATTATTGTTGTCCATTCAAAATATTTAGCTAAGCCCATTTAATCACCCCTTCCTCTATCCCAAAATTTTATTGTAAAGAAAATTAAGCTCCCTGTAAATAAGCTAAATATTACTCCTGCTGCATAAAATGTTACTTTATATAACTCTCCTACTCTTTCTGGTATTGGAGATATTTGCTCAAGATAATTTCCAAAGTTTCCTATTGCTAAATATATTATAAATAAAACTATTATTATTGCAGACCATGCTAGAAAATCTAATGCTGAAAGTTTTGGGTCGTTATTTAATTTTGTGCTTATTTCTTCTGCCATATTTATATTAAATAACCTATGTCATATTTAAATTTTTTAAATCAAATACAATTTTATATATTTATATAAATATGTATAATAAGATTAAGTTGATGGTTATATAACAATGTTATTAAAATTAAATTTTGAATACTAATTTAGCTTTTATTACCTAAAAAGCTTTTCCATTGAAGATAAATTTAAATTTGAATAAAAGATAGAAAGAACATGGTATATGTAATAAAAAGAGATGGTAGAAAAGAAGAATTTAGTGTAGAAAAGGTAGTTGTAAGTTGTTTAAAAGCAGGAGCAACGCTGGAAAAAGCAAGAAAAATTGCTTATATAATTCAAGGAAGAATATATGAAAAAGATTTAAGTGAAATAACAGCAAAAGAATTAACAAAGCAAATATTGGAGCTTTTAAAGAAGGAGAATGAAGAATGGTATAAAAACTGGTTAACTTATGATAGAGCTGTAAAAAGGAGAAAAACAGAAGAGGAATTAAAGGAATAAAATAGATAAAATCACAGCAACGGTATTATTAACACCATGTGCTATCATAACTAATTGCAATGATAAATATTTTTCATAAAAGTATGCTAAAAGAAAACCTGCTAAAAATATTGCAGGAAAATTAACTATATCAAGGTGAACTATTGCAAATATAAACGCTGATAAAAGCATCGCAGAACTTATTTTCAAATATTTTCTTAGCAATAAATAAATGAATCCTCTGAAATAAATTTCTTCAACTACAGGGCCTAATACTCCTATAAGAATGATCAATAATGGAGATAACTTAATTAAAAGGTTTTTAATAGTTTCTTTATCGATGCCTGGCGGTATAGGAATTTGTGGTGTGGCTTCTATTCCTAAATATTGTAAGAATAATTCGTAAGCAGTTGACGAAGAAAAAATTAATCCTCCTAATCCTATTCCTATAATAAATAATTTGAAATTAATTTTATAAAGTCCCATGACTTTTAGCGAAGATTTCCTCTTTTTTGCATAAGATCTAGTTAGTAAAAATAAAGGTAAATAAAAGGAAAGAAAGACGACAATCATTGCTATAGATATTGCAATTAAAAATTCTGGTCTGTTTATCAATTCTTTTATAGGAATCGATGAAGGAGTTCCTTGGAAAGGAATAGGTATAAAAGGAAAATAGCGGAAATATAAACCAAAGAATAAAATAAGAGAAAATATTGTTATAATAGATACAACGAAAGTGATACCAATGCTTACAAAAAAAGTTACTATAACGTCAACCGCCTTCCATCTTGTCATTCCGCTTAAAGTGTAATTGAATAAATAACTACCACATACCGTACACATTAAAGATTTAACAGGTGAATTACAATAAGGACAAGATGAAATCAGTAAAGGATCTTTTTTCATTTTTACTTAATTTTAACAAATAATTTAATAAATTTAATCTAATTCCTTATAAAACAAAATCCATGATCTTTTAAATTCGAAACCTAGTTTTCTGTTTAAAGTTAAAATTTTATAATTGCTACATCCATTCCATGTTCTAATTATTTTGAAACCCTTTTGTTTTGCATATTCAATAACCTTTAATTTTAAAGCCTTTGCAATTCCTTTATCTCTGTAATCTTTAATTACGCCAGTTATTCCTTGATTTGCAATTTCATCATTTTCTTTATTAAGGGAGCTAAAACCAATGTATTCATTTCCTTTTTTAGCTATAAAAAAGGAATCAAAAATAGCATATGGATTATTAAAAAACTTTCTTGCCATTCTTTAAAATCTGGAAAATCGTAAAGCAGTGGAGAAGGCATATCATGGTATATTGTCTTTATAAGCTCATAAAGCTTCAATTTATCTAATTCCTTTTCCTCTTTTAAACTAATAACCTCTATGTTCTCAAATGTTTTGCATTGGTTATGTAAATTCTCAATGCTAATTTTTTCAAGATATAACTCTAATTCATAGTAGCTATAAATTTCATAAAATCCCCTTTTAATTAAAAAATTAATGCTATGGATATGTGAATTAAGAACATGCGTTACTACACTTTTTACATTTTCCTTTATTATTTCTTTCAAAATAAACTCATACGCATAGCTTCCTATACCTTTACCTTGATATCTAGGATCAACATAAATTCCTAAGCCGATTATATTTCTATTATCCGTTGTCTTATACCAGCTCTTGTAGTATTCTGCTATAGCTACTGCTTCACCATTAATTTCTACAACGTAGGCTTTTAAATTTGTTCTTTTTGCCTCTGTTTCATATTCAAATCTTATATCTTCTTCAGTATAGCTATAATAAGGATAAATTGAATTAAATATGTAAGCCATTTGAGGATAATCTTTTTGAGTTATTTGCCTAATTATCATAATAGAAATTTCCTTAGCCTTTTTTATAAACTTATTTTAAATTTTTTATTGTTAGTGGTATTAAAATAAATGAAATTAAAATTAAAAAAGTAATAATTGGAATTAACAAAAAATTAATTCTATATAATATAAAAGTTAAAATGATTTGAAAAAATGAATATATATAAGTATAAATTGAATCGTTTTTTCCAGTTATTAAAATTCCTTTAAATCTTCTTTTAGTTAAAACTATTCCTTCAGCAGTTATAAGGTCGCATAATAAATGTAAAATATAAGAAAAAATTATTGAAAATAAAATTAAAAAATCAAAAATGCTGGGAAGATAAAAAGATATAGAATAGTAAATTAAAGAAACAATAAAAGAAAATAAAATTAAACCATAAACTGTATGTGTAATACCTCTATGCTTTATCATTCTCTTGTTTTTTAAAAATAATGCCAAAATAATGAAAGGAAAATAAAAAATTAGATAAATTATTCTGTTTAAGATTTTTCCTCTTCGATATTTAATATCAATATCTGGAAAGTTGGAAAATGCTATTATGCAAAGAAATGAAGCATAAATATAAATCAAAGGATAATTTATGAGATATAAATAAAATAGAAGAGGGAAAAAAGTAGAAAGATTAAATAATATATGATTTCTTCCTAACATTTTTCCAAAAAGTTATTTTTAAATAAATATTTAAGTTTGTCTAAATAAATTCATGGATGAATTTGTAACTAAAATAAAAAACTACGTTGAAAACAATAATCAGTATTTTATAAATGAAGTAAGAAGCTTTCTACAAATTCCAAGCATATCAGGTACAGGTGAAGGAATAAAGGAAACTGTTTCTTTTTTGACAAAATGGATAAAGGATAAATTTAATGCTGAAGTAAATTTGCTTAGCTATGTAAAGCATCCAATAATTTATGCAAAATTGAAAGGAAAAAGCAATAAAAAAGTTATCTTTTATAACATGTACGATGTTCAGCCAGTTGAACCTTTGGAACTATGGGAATCTCCTCCTTTTGAAGCAAGAATAGTAGGAGATAAAATTATTGCAAGAGGAGCTTACAATACAAAGGGAGCTTTAATGAGCTGTTTATTGGGAATACTAAGTTATATTGAATTGGAAAATGAGTTGCCCTTTGAAATAATATTAGTTTTAGAAGGAGAAGAAGAATTGGGAAGTCCTTCGATGCCAAAATTTGTAGAAGATAAATACAATGAATTAAAGGATTCAATGATGTGCTACTTTGCCTTTCCTTCAGAAAGAGTTATAGGAAAACCTTCAATTGTTTTGGGCAATAAGGGAATAGTTTTTCTAGAAATTAAAACAAAAACTTCGAAATATGATGTTCATAGCAGTCTTAGCAGAGGATTCATAAATCCTGTAGCAGTAATTAGTTCTATAATTTCTCATTTAATTGATCCTATTGAAGGGCCTAGGATTCCTTGGCTTGATGAAAAAGCTATTTCTCCTACAAAAGAAGATTTGCAGTATTTAAACGATATTAAAGAATCTTCTCCTTTGGAAGAAATAATGGAAATTTATGGAATAAAGGATTCGAGAATAAAGGGAGATGATTGGTATATATCAGTATATTTTAAACCTACAGTTAATGTTGATGGAATTTATTCAGGTTATGTTGGATTAGGAACAAAAACAATCATTCCTTCTGAAGCTGTTGCAAGATTAGATTTTCGGTTAGTTCCAGGAATAGAGCCAAATGATGTAATTGAAGGATTGAATAAAGTAATTGAAAGATTGGGATATAAGGATCTTGTTGAAGTTACAGTTCATGATGCATATACCTGGAGCAAAACAGATCCTAAGGAAAAAGTAGTGGAGATATCAAAGGAAGTTTATAAAGAAATGAACTTGAAACCTTACATAATACCCATGCTACCTGGTTCTGCACCAAGCTATTTATTTATAAGGAAATTAAGGGTTCCTATGGTAGCTACAGCTCCTGGTCATGGAGGAAGAGCCCATGCACCAAATGAATATATAACAGTTGATACGATACCTAAAATTGTTTTATATACTTCGATTTTAATAAATAAGCTAGCTACACTCTAAAATTGAATGGTTTTAATTTATTCCTTCTTCTTTGAAAATACTCTTCTTAATATTTGCAACATCTTATTTATTTAAAGTTCAGATATTAGAAAATTAAGTTTTGCTTGGCTAAAATCGTTAAAATAAATTTCCTACTTTGAATTAAAATCATAAAGTTTATATAATAGTTAAATTTAAATATTTGAAAAATTGTTTTTTTTTTTTGTGAAAGCCAAAACAATTGTTTTGGTGGCAATGCTAGTATTTCTAATATACGGAAGTAGCATGGTTTACGCATACCATTATAAGAAAGCTTATGGCTATTATGACAATAGATATGATCCTTTAATCGGAGGAGTACAGATCGAAATAACAGGCGCAGTATTTGGTGGACCTCCTGATCTATATCCCTATAATAATTGTTCTTTATCTTTTCCTGTTAAAATTAGAGGATACAGTTCTCCTCTTGACAGAGGTTTCATTACAGCTGGTCATTGCGCAAATATAAATGAATATATAGATCAGCCTAAAAAACTTTCTTGGTTTGATTGGAGTAATTTTATAGGAAGGGTGAAAAGAAACTCTGTTCCTCAAGAAGGAGGAACTACCGATTTGGATGCTGGATTAATATACCTTGCACATTGTCCTGGTAAATATCCTTGCACTCCAACAAGAGACTTTAAACCTTTTATATTTGAAAATAATTCCACGCCCTATTATGGAATTGAAAAACTTGATTATAACTGGCAAGTAGGAATTACTGCATATATTACACCAACAAAAAACATGGAAAATAATGTTAGGGTTTATAAATCAGGAAGAACAACAGGGGTTACTTATGGATTAATAACAAAAATTGATGATTGGTTTTGGTACTACAATTGGAATGATAAACTGGTAATAGTTCAACCAGCCATAAAAGTAGCTAGATGTTATATAGATCCTAATGATGGCAAATATAAGTGTTACTATAATAGTAACATAGCGCTAGATCATGATAGTGGAGCGCCTGTATATATTCGTCATTTAATTTATGCTGAAAGAGTAGGCAATGTTTACATATACCATTATGGAGCTCAGATAGTAGGTATACTAATAGGAGGAACAGACCCTGGACATGATCATCCGACAACATATTTTTGGGCAACTTGGGCTACAAAAGTAAAAGAAAGATGGCCTGATCTGGAATTGGTTACATGTGGTCCAGATATTGGTAGATGCTTGTAAACATGAGGAAAATAATATCTTTCCTTTTATTTTTAATAATTTCAGCAATTTTAATAAATCCTATTAACGTTAAAGCAAATTCTAATGATGATATAATTTATGAAGTAGTTAAAAATAGAAATCCAGATTTAACAATTACGGGATGCAATGAAACTTATGTTTACTGGCAATTTAATGGAAGAAAGTTTGATTCTCCAGTAGCAATTAGACATCCTGGTGATAATGAATCCACATATATAAATGAAATAGGAGGTGATTATGAGTCGGAAAAATTCTTTATATATGCTATGCTAGCAGCAAAATATAATTTAAATCATAGCAATTGGTATCATTATTATCTCTTTATTGATTCAATAAATAAAGAAATAGAACCTTTACAAGATAAAATATTTAAAGAAAAAGGAGAATTAGGAATTAACTGGATAGGAGTTTGGTATACCATTCCTCCATCTATTGTTGTTACAATGTATAAAATAACTAACGAGAAAGTTAACATTGTTCTTGAATATTTGAAGCCATATGCCAAGAAATATAATGCAGTAGTTTTCTTCATTGAAGACTACTTTCCAGCTAGTATTTATGAAAAACAAGATAAAGCTTTATGGAAGTTTTACTTTAAAGAATTACCTAATGGATCTATAGAATTAGGAGATGGGTGGAAGGAATATCTAAAACTAGTAGAAGAATATTATAATTTGCCAATGAACATAAAGGGTTGGTCGTCTTCTCCTGGCATAGCTAATCTACCTATTCCTCCTAATGCTACTTTTAATAAGATATTTGTTGAAAAAGCTGTTTCAATTTTAAGAAAATATGCTGGATGCGAAGTTCCTTTGGTGGCAAATTTCGTAGACTACCTTGAAGGGCAGGTAAAACCATATGGTCTTCCAAAAAATCTATCAGACACTCAACGTAATACAAAACTTGGAACCCCATCACTTTTAGACTTAATAACTTTATTTGTGATAATTCCAGTAGCAATTTTGTTACCTATAATCTTAGTTTTAAGAAAAGCAAATAATAAGAAAAGAAAAAAATTTAATTAATTAATTTTTTTATAATTTATTTAAAATTTTTATCTTAAAATTTTAAAAATAATCTAAATTCACATACAATTAAAGAGACTTAGCATGAGAAATTTTTATTCGTGATCTTTTTATTTTTTGTTAGAATCTTTAATTTCCTTTAATTTTTCTATAAAATATTTATTGGCTTCCGAGTCTCCAACTGAAACTCTAATATAACCTTTTCCCATTTGAAAAGAAACATCCTTAACCAAAATTCCCTTTTCTTTTAATTTCTCAGCTAAGTTATCTATTTCACTATAAATTAAAATAAAATTCGTATAACTATTATAAACTTTTAATCCTAATTTTCTTATTTCATTTATCATTTTTTCTTTTTCATAATTTAATTTTTTAATTACATCATAGATATACTTCCTATTTTCCAATACTAATTTTGCTAATAATAATGAAATTGTAGATATTCTAAATCTCATGATATCTTTATTCATTATTTTTGATATTTCTTTTCCTGCAATTAAAACAGTAACTCTTGCACCTGCTAAGCAAAATACTTTGCTTAATGTTCTAATTATTCCCAATTTTTCGTATTTTTCAATTAGGTCAGCGAAAGTAACATTGCAGAATTCATAGTATGCTTCATCAAGCAAAACAGGCTTGTTTAATTTAACAATTTCTTCAAAATTTTCCTTTTCAATTATTAAATTCCCAGTAGGATTGTTTGGATTATCAATATAGCTAAAGTCAGCTTGCTTAGAATAATTCAAAAAAATATGATCAAGCTTAAATTCAGGTTCTTTTAAAATTGAACCAATTATTTCATATCCCATATGATATGCTTCCTTTTCAAAAAGGAAAAAAGTAGGTCTAGGTGCAGCTACTAAACCTTTATTCTTGAAATGATAGAAATATTCATCAAAGTATAGATCTACGCCAGGGGCAAGCCAAACATTTTCAAATTTAACGTTAGCATATTCAGAATAAAGATATCTTACTTCGTCGTATAGCTTTTCAGTTGGATAATAGTTGAGATATTTAAGAGAATCTGCTACTTCTTTTAAAATTTCTTCAGGAACATTGAAAGGTGACTCATTTTGATCCAATTTTGCTTTTATCTTTGGGAAGCCTATTAAATCTAAAATTCTTTCTTCTTTTTTATTCATTTATAATTAATTTTATATAATTTTATAGAAAAACTTTTATTTTGGATAAGATTAATGTGGGCTATGAAAACAGTATTATTAATAACATTGCTAATATTAGCAAGCCTTAATATTGTATACGAAAAAACTTTAGGACATGAAGAGACTTCAAGTCATGATGAAAAAGTATTCACAGCTCAACTTAATTATGGATATATTTTACAAGTAAAGGTTCATCCTTATAAACCTCCTGACATGCCTTCAGATTTAACATTAAACTTTATGGTAGGCTTAATGCTTAATAATGAAACAGTAGAACATATTACTTATTCAGCAAATATAACAGATAAAACAGGAAAGGTTTTAAAAGAGATTAATGAAGTACATTCTCATCATGGAATGCTAGAATTCAACTATACTTTTCCTTCAAAGGATAAATATTATTTAATTGTAGAAGTAGTTTCAATAGGCATGGAAAATCCTATTAGAAATGTTGGAAAAGCATCATTTATTTTATATATTGGAATTCCTGAAGAAACAGCTACCACAATACAAACTACACAAACAGAAACTAGTTCTGTTATTATACCGTATGGTCTTTCATATATTATCATTGCCGCAGTTGTAGCACTAGCAGTAGTAGCAGTATTATTTTTGGTTAAAAAGAAATAAATATTGTTTTTTTAATTTTTTAATATGCAGAAAATTCGAGCTATACATATCGTTTATGCAAATTGGTGTCCACATTGCATACCTACAACATTAGAACCCATAAAAAATCTTGCCTTAAAATATAATATTCCTCTGTATTTATACGATATTGATAAGGAAGTTCAGAAAGCAGACAAAATAGTTAAAGATTATGGAGATTATTCAGAGGATTATGTAATACCCCAAGTTTTCATAGAATTCGATGAAGGAATAAAACATATTTTTACAGGATATTCTGAAGGAGTTGATTTTACAAAAAGAGCAATTGAGAATCTTATAAACTATGATTTTAATTTTATGAAATTTGAATTTTCCAATGACTTTGATTTAAAGGAAATAGTAAAGGAAAAGTTGATTGGAGAAGGAAGCTGTTACTCTCATTGTAGAGACAAAACTTATTATAAGTTTATAAATGAAGAACCGTTAATAGGAATTTACTATTGCAACAAAGGTTATATATCAAGGGTAATTTCTTATTGGAAAGGTAAAGCTGATTATGATCATTTTATAAGTTTCTTAAATACATTAACGAAAGGGAAGGTTAATATAATTAGCGAGGATGTTAGAGTTGCTACTCGTTATAGCTGGGATTTAGGAATAAAAGATAAGAACATAATGGTAAGAGAAATTTATTGGACACAAAATTATAATAAACTTTTGAAAAGGAATTCTGAAGCATTATACATTTGTAAAGAATGCAATAATCTATTCACTCAAAGAATTCCTACAGAAAATGAGTTATGTGAAAAATGTTTAGCTAAGTAATTCTAGAATAAACATGTTAAGTTTCTTCGGATAGATATCTCGTAATAAATAACTATAATTATTAAATACTAACGAAACATGAAATTAAAAATTTATATTAATTTATTTTCAAAGAGAAATATATGCAAGATATAAGCTTGCTGAAAATTAATTTAAGAAAAGCTTTATTCATAAGCGTAATTGCTGCAGTAATCATTGAAGCAATCCTTTTAGCTATCGCACTTAATATATTAAGTTATGTTAATTTATTCACTTTACCTTATGCTATCATTCTGTTCTTCTTGACTTTTTTAGCAATTTTGGCATATAATTTCTTTATAAAAGGTTTAAATCATTCAAGAAGAATTGCAACAATATTGATTCCTATCGGGATCTCCTTAGCTTTAATAGGTGTACTTCTTAGCTTGTTTGGTCTAAGCTACGGAATATTTTTATTAATGTTTGCATATTTAATAGAACTTATTACAGGATATTTTATGAGAGTAGATTTTAATTTATATAGCAGCAAAGGAACAAAGATATTTTTAGCAGGTTTATTTATATTTGTGCTTAGCTTACCTTTGTTTTTATATAATATTTATCTAATAATTATACCTATTTTTGGTAATTTATTGAAAGGAGTGGGCTTATTTGTTCTTTATAAAAGTTTATTTAGCTAAACTGCTATGTTCTTTACAATCTATTCTTAGATCTTCAGGTTTAAGCTCCATATTTAACAAATTACAATAAGATTTTTGTGAGTTAAAGTATGCACAGGTAAAACACATTCTTGTTAAACTTATTATACCTTTTTTATACATTGAATATATTAATTTCATTAGCATTAGCATAAGCTGTTTTCTTTCTTCATAATCTAATTCATTTAAAGCTTCAACTATTTTTAAATCCCATTTAATTAAATTATCAACAATTTTTATACCGTTATCTGTTAATGAAATTATACGATTTCTTTTATCTTTTCCTCTATCTATTTTAACTAAACCTTTATTTTTCAAAGTATTCACAGCTTCACTAACTGTAGCTGTACTTAATTGGAATTCTTCAGAAATTGAACTTATATTTCTTAAATTTTCTCCTCTTGTATAAAGAAATAATAAAATTTGGGCTTGTAAGTTGCTTAAACCTAAATTTAATGCTTCAATATTTAACATATATTTAAATGCCCTAGATACTCTTTCAAAAGCATAAATTATTTTATTTTCCATATAAAAATATTAAAGTACAAAAGATTTAAATTTTTTTATTTTATATTTTTGTATGAAAAAATATATATAATTTTATTAATCTATAATTGTGATAACATATGTTAAATATTCCTCAGGAAATCTTTTTACAACTTTTAATTTTATTTTACTTCCTACTTTAATTTTTTCAAAATCTTTTTCTTCTATCCATGCAGTTACGTTTATTCCTTCTTTAAGTCTAGCTATTCCTACAATGTAATCTTCATAATGAGAGAAAGTGTATGGTTTTACAAATATTTTAGTAAATGTAAGAAGCTCTCCTTCACCACTAAGTTCAATCCATTCCATTTTTTCATTTCTGCATTTGCTACATTCAGATTGTGGAGGGAAGTAAATTTCATTACAATTCAAACATTTTGTAGCATAAATTTTTCCTTCAGACAAACCTTCAAAGAATTTTTTAATTTTTTCTACAGAGATCATAAACTTTATTTTTAATTCTCTGTTGGAAACCCAAAGAGCTGTGCCCAATTTTTGGTCGGGGATTATTGGAAAACCTAGTATTTTTTTGCTTTCTTTAACAAATTCTTCAAGCTTTTTAATTCCTTCGTCGTAAATTATTTTTTGCATCTTATCACCTACTTAAAATTGTAACATAAGCATAATGTCCTGTACCTCCTACATTGTGAGCTAAAGCATAACCGTTTTTTATGTCAGCTTGTCTTTGCTTTTCAGCTTTATAATTTAACTGTTTTACTAACTCAGCTATCATTGAAACACCTGTAGCTCCTAAAGGATGTCCTTTAGCTTTTAATCCTCCGCTTAAGTTTACAGGTATTATTCCTCCAATGTACGTTTGTTTTTCTCTAACAACTTTATATCCTTCACCTCTTTTAAATAAACCTAGATCTTCATAAGCTAAAATTTCAGCTATAGTAAAGCAATCATGGACTTCAACAACATCGAATATTTTTGTTAATTTATCTTTATCAATGTTCGCTTTTTTATAAGCTTTTTCTGCAGCTTCAACGGAAGCCTTTAAACTTAAAAAATTATCTCTTTTACTAAGATTTGAAGTATCATTTGAGTATCCTATGCTTTTTATCCAAATTGGATCTTTAATTCCGCTTTTTCTTATGTAATCTTCACTTGCTAATATAACAGTTGCAGAACCATCTGAAATAGGAGTACAATCATATAGCTTCAAAGGCCATGCTACATATCTTGATCTCATACATTCTTCTAAAGTAACTTCTTTTTGGAAATGAGCTCTAGGATTTCTTGCTCCATAATAGTGATTTTTTATAGCTACTTCGCATAAATCTTCCTCTTTTGCACCGTATTTATTCATATATGCTGTTGCATATAAGGCATAGTATCCTGGAAAAGTTAAGCCAAAGTTTTCAAATTCCCAAAAGTAATTTCCAGCTCTTCCTATCATTTCAACAACTACAGGTGTCATAGATTCATTCATTTTTTCTATTCCTACAACAACTACAACTTCTCCTTCACCGCTTTTTATCATATCATAAGCAGTTTTTATTGCTGCACTACCTGAAGCACAAGCAGCTTCAACTCTTAAAGTTCCTATGCCAGTTAATCCAAGGTATTCTCCTATGGTAACAGCAGGTAAAGGCTCGCTGCTCCAAAAACCTATATTTGAAACTGCAAGAAAGGAAACATCCTTTAAATCTATATTTGCTTCATTAATAGCTTCTTTAAAACTTTCATATGCAAGCTCATTAAAATTTACATCGTTTCTTACCCCAAATTTTGAAGAACTTACTCCTATAATGCCTACTTTTCTTTCCATATTTTTTAAATATTCTTTATTTTATAAATTCATGATGAATTTAAGGATAATTAATAAGGAAGAACTTTTGGCATTAAAATTTGCTATAATACATCATTTTATGGAAGAAGGAAAAAATTTAAGCTTAGATGAACTAAACAATTATGCTAAAGATTACAAAACAAACTTTCTTTATTTTGATTTTGAAAGTAAAACAATAAATATAGCTTGGGTATATGATGAAGAAAGAATTTTAAATGATTTGGTTCATGAAATTGTTCATGAAGTAATTTATAATTTAGAAGGAAAGAAAGCATCTATAAGTTACGATAATATTTCAGATTTGATAGATGGAGAGAAAAGCAATAGCATATTTAAAATTATAAACAAAATTAAAAAATAATTGAATTATTCAAGATTTAGGTTATAAAAACATTTATTTTTTTATTAGAAAAATTTATATTAGGGTTAAAATGAAAACCTCGCCTTTTAAGGGGGGTTAAAGCTTAAATATACTAAACATAATATATAAACAGTGTTGTCCCTTGATAGAAATACAAATAACGATTGTTGGTAAAGTCTTCAATGCCAATAAAAATAAAGTATTAATATTAAATCAAACTCTTGAAGAATACTTTGAACTTGTAAAATGGTATTTGAGTTTTAACACTATTTCTAAAACAGAACTTCATAACAAATCATATGAAAAAGCTAAGGAAACATTCAATCTAAATACTGCTTTAATTCAAACAGCTAGAGATAAAGCTATTGAAATATTGAAAGGTTTTAATGAGGTAAAAAGAAAATCAAGTAAACCAAAACTGAAAAGAATAGCCATACGATTTGATGAAAGGTGCTATAAATTTGATAAAACAAATAATGTATTAACTCCATATTGGTTAACTTTAAGCGTTAATAAAGAAAAAAGAGTTAGCTTACCAATTGTTTTTGGCGAAAAGCAAAAACAAAGAATTGAAGAAGCTTTAAAAAATGAATGGAAATTTGCAACTGTTGAAATGGTTAAACGTAATAAAGAATGGTATGCTCATTTTGTTTTAAAGAAAACTATTTTTGTTATAAATAAACCAGAAACAATTGTAGCAATCGATATAGGAGAACATAATTTAGCAACAGCAACTAAGATCTTAATTAATAATCCAAATAAACCAATTCAAGGGAAATTCTGGAAAGGAGCTGAAATTAAGAAAACTAGAGGATTATATTCACATATTAAAAGAAAATTAATGAGAAAGAAACTCTTAAAAAAAGTAAAAAGATTTGGAAGAAAGGAAAAAAGGAAAACAAATCACTTATTACATATTATTGCTAACCAAATTATCAATTATGCAAAACAAAGTTTAAATCCCGTAATTACAATGGAAGATTTAACTCATATTAGAGAAAAATTTAATAAAGGAAGAAAGTTAAATAAGCGTTTCCATAGCTTACCATTTAGGAAATTGCAAAAATATATAGAATATAAAGCTCTTCTTAATGGAATTCAAATTTATTACTTACCAAAAAATTTAGTTAAAAATTCTTCTAAAACATGTCATAGATGCGGGCATGTTGCCCAAGTTGTTGGTAGAGAAATAAATTGTCTTAATTGTGGTCTAAGGTATAATAGAGATCTAAATGCCTGTATTAATATAGCCCATAGATTAATGAGATCTATGGGATGGGGAAGCTGTGAGCCTCCCAAACCAGCAAATGAGGAGCTAGGGGTAAACCCTACTCTAAACGCTGGAAGCTCCCGACTTTAGTCGTGGAGTAGCTCACATGACATTTTCAATTGTTATCTACGATCCAAACGAAGAAGCATGGGGTGTAGGAGTAGCAAGTAAATTTTTAGCAGTAGGAGCATTTGTTCCTTGGGTTAAAGCAAAAGTTGGTGCAATAGCAACTCAATCCTTGGCAAATTTAGAATATGGAACTAAAGGCTTAGAATTGCTAACCAAATATAATGCTTACGAGACTTTAAAAATTTTAATTTCTAATGATCCTTTAAGAGAATTAAGACAGATAGGAATTGTTGATTCAAAGGGTAATGCTACTGCTTTCACAGGCAAAGAATGTTATCCCTACGCAGGTCATATAATTGGCAATAATTTTTCTGTTCAAGGTAACATAATAGTAAGTGAAGAAGTTCTTGAAGCTATGGCAAAAGAAGCAGAAAGCAAAGGTAAGATCTATGAAAAGATCTTAAGAGCTTTAAAAGCAGGCGAAGAAAAAGGAGGAGATAAAAGAGGAAAACAAAGTGCTGCTATAATAATAGCTAAGCAGATTGAAAAAAGCGAAAAGGAATTTGATCCTTTAATTGTAGGAAAATATTTTGATTTAAGAGTAGATGACCATCCAGAACCTATAAAAGAGTTGGAAAGAATAATGAATCTTTGGATAGCTACTTTTGTTGAAGAGGAAATGGTAAATATTGAAGATTATAAAGATGAAATAGAAAAAGCCTTGAAAAAACTAGGCTATAAAGATTTGAAAACATGGGTTGAAATGAACAATTTTGAAGGAAAATTTACTGGAAATAAAATCGGAAAAAGTGTTTTAAAAATTTTGTTAGAACAAGCTAAATAATTTTATAATTTTCTTTTAATTTTTTTATTTTTATAATTAACAATATTATTAATATAAGTATTGTTATTGATGAAATAATTAATGCTTGAAATATCCATTCTTGGAAGTTACTTGCAGAATTGTTTATTAAAGTTGTTGCTTGCGTAAATAATGAGGTTATCTTTACTGAATATATTATCCATTCGCTATCTTCATTGTTTTTATAATTATTACCAGTTACATAAAGATTTCTTTCATCATAAACGATCTTGCCTTTATCTCCAAAGGTCAAGACATTTATTCCCATTGTTAATCTGTTTACTTCTTGAAATTCCTCATCTAAAATTAATATAACATGATTAACTACACCTTCCATGGTAACAACATGACCTGTCAAGTAAAGATAATCGTTAACGAATAAAATTTTTCCAATAATAAACCTTCCTCCTAAAGTAATTTTTTCTCCAGGATTTTTAACTAAATTACCATTTTTATCTAATTTAATAAGATTTCCTGAAATTGTAGCAATATATCCATTACCATTTTGATCAAAAGTAATCAAATTATAAGAATTAGAGAATTTTTCAGTATTAATTGTTTTTAAATAATTTAAATCTTTATCTAAGATTTCAATTTTTAATTTATATTCATCTTTTTTATAACCTACAACCCATATATTTTCAGTTAATGGGTTTACACCAATTGTTATATCATTTAAATTTGATATATATTCTTTTATTAATTTTAAATTAAGATCCCTTTTCTCAACGATCCATACAGTTCCTGAATAATCTTTAACTGGACCAACAATATATAAATAATTATCATGAAAAATAATTAGATTAGGTTCAAGCTGGGAAGTTCTTCCTCTTACTAGTTTAATTACGTTTAAATCTAAGTCCAAAGCTACATAATACCATGTTGGACCAGTTAAACCAACAATGTATAATTTATCGTTTACTACAATACAATCTGTAAATAGATCATTGAAAATTGTAAAATTGAAATTCCAGTATTTAACTAAATCTCCATCTTCTTTTAATCTCTTTTCAACACGAGCTTGATTATTATCGTTTTCTCCGCCCACAATAAAAATGTAATTTGAATTTTCGCAAACAGAATAAGCAAAATCTTTTCTCTGCGAAGGATTGCTTTTAACTATCCAATTAATTTCTAAAGATAAATTTCCTAATACTGAATAAATTAATAAAAATACTATGAATGATAAATTAAAATATTTTTTGTTCACATGTTTTAATATTTTACTTCATTAAATTATGTTTAACTTAAATTTTCAGTCAAAATTGTTCTTATAAATTGGTATAATTTGATCCATAAATTTAAAAAATATTTTTATGATAGAAAGTTTGTTATTCTTACTAATCCCTTGTTTTAGCTAAATATAAGAATATTATTAAAGGAATTAAACTCCATGCAAGACCTCCTATAGTTAAGTTAGTTAAAGTAATTCCGTATTCTTCAGGATTTATCAAAGAAGAAAATCCTCCAAATGTTGTAACTCTGTTTAAAACATAATAATAAACTAATGAAGGATATTGCATTGGATTTAAATAACCAAGCATAATACTTAGTTTTATAAATTCAGCAGAACCTAAAGAAATTCCAAATGCTGCTGCTATTGCTATTACTATTATTCCCCAGAAGAAACCAAGTATTAAAAACATAACTATTCCTATAGCTAATAAAACACCTGTCGATTTAGTTATATGGGAGAAAACTAGTATTATTCCTATAAAAGCAGCAGCTTCAACTATTAAAGCAAGAATTGTGGATATTAAAATATTCCATGAAATTGATTCGCCCATTAAATAAAGTATGTATAAATAAATTAGTAGATAATTTATAAATATAGCAAAGGATATTGCGAGGATCATTGATGCATATCTTGATATTGCAAGTCCTAGCCTTGTTACAGGTTTTGAAATTATGTATTCTAATATTCCTAAGATCTTATCTTTACCATATAGATTGTATGCTGCCAGTATAGCCATTAAGGAAACAAACATCGAGAAAATACTTGTTGTAAAGTTTTGTGCCAACTCAACAGGGCTTATAGTTTGAAATGCAGCGATATTTACAGATCTAATCGAAGATGCTATTATTTTTCCTTCATCATTTCTAAATTGTACTTCGGCTCTTATTTCAGCATTGCTAGAGGGTATCTTTATTCCAACTTTAAATATTTTATAATAATCATCTAGCTTACCTAAATATTCCCATTGCTTTTCTTCTGGTTGAGGTCTTGGGCCAGGTCCTGTAATATTTATGACGTAATATCTAAAATAGACATTGTAATTTGGTTTTTGTCCGCCAGTTTCTACATAGAATGTAACAATGTTTAAAAGAGAGGGATCTGAAGAATCCAATACAAAAGCAAGATTTGGTGATTCAACTTTTATTGTACCTTCTGAGGTATCTACCGAGAACCTATTGGCTATAATTTGACCTCTAGTAACGTTATAAAAAACATAAAACTTTTTTTCATCAACGTTAAACTTAAGTTTTGCAATTCCCTTAGCATCAGTATAATTTGTAGAAGAATATATTATTTTTGAAGGAGTATTAGGTGTCTGAGTAGAGATGTTATATATACTTATTTTAACTTCAGCGTTTTGTAATGGTTCGCCATACCTATTGTAAACAAATACATAAAGGGAATAACCATCTTCTTCTTTAACTAAAGAATACATATTGTTTAGCTCTGGGATAATAAAAGGTGAAGATGCTGAAAAGGAATAAAATAAGTATATAAAGCCTACGCTTATTATAATTAAAATAGCTGAAATTATTATGACAGTTTTACTTCTTATCGTTCTATTAAAATCATAAATTAAAGGAGAGAAGCTCATTTTTCTCCAATAAGCTTTAGGAAAAACTCTTCCAAACCTTCCTTTTGTTCAAAGAAGGATGTTATTGAGGCTCCCATTTTAACAAGCTCGCTGTTTATTAAAGCAGGGTCTTCTTTGTATTTTCTTAAAGTTACATTTTTTCCTTCAATGTTTACTTCACCTAATGAAGAAAGATAATTAACAATTTGAGGATTTAAATTGGAGATCGTTATTTTTAATACAGGTTCACTGTAATTCTTTAATTCTTCGGCATGCATTATTTTTATTATTTTTCCTTTATGAATGATCACTATCCTATCAGCCAAATTTTCTACTTCAGAAAGTATATGAGAAGAAAACAATACTGCTTTTTTATCTTTTCTTAATTCCAAGGCAAGCTCTCTAAAAAATCTTATACCTGTGGGATCTAAGCCATTCAATACTTCATCAAATAAGAAGTTTTGAGGGTCAGAAATTAAAGCAGCAGCTAAGGCAAATCTTTTCTTCATTCCTTGGCTATAAGAACCTATTTTCTTTTCTTCAAATCCTTCCAAACCTACTTTTTTAAGCAATTCTCTAGCTAATTTTTCTGCTTTATCTCCAGAAATTCCATGAAAACCTGCAAAATATTTTAGTAATTTTACAGCTTTTGCATTGTTATCAAATATAGGAATTTCTGGAAGCCATGCAACTCTTTTTGAAGCTTCTACTTTATCTTTTACTATATCATAACCATCTACAAAAACTGTTCCTTTTGTAGGTAAAAGAGCACCGCAAGATATTTTTATTGTAGTGGTTTTTCCAGCACCGTTAAGTCCAACAAAACCAACAATTTCTCCATCCTTAACATCGAAAGTAACCGAATCTATTGCAGGTTTATTTCCAGAATAAATTTTCGTAAGCTCCCTAATTTCAAGCATATTCTTAATTATTTTAAAAAATATTTAAATTTTAAGTAATACAAGAAAGTTAAATAAGTTTATTATATTCTTTTCTATTCTGATAAAATATTCCTATATAATCTTTTTGTTTTTAATTTCATTGCTTTTTCCATCTTTTAACTAAACAAAAATATTTTAGTAAATAAAAAATAACTAACCATGAGTGATACTGAAAATATCGTTAAGGAAAAAATTTTCAAGTTAGGATACCAAATAGTATAAGGTTGAAAGCGAATATAAAAGAGGGTAGTTTTGTGAAAATTATTTATGATGAAAAAGAAGATGTAATTAAATTAATTCCCTTTAAAAGAAAAAGATTAACAATAAGACTCGGAAGAAAAATTAAGGTTGAAGAAATAGAATAAGTTATCGAAGAGATGTTAAATGAGGCTACTACTTGATACAAACTTTTTAGTTTATGATATGACTGAAGACAACAAGCATAATAATTAGGCATTATAGATTATATACTGCTAATCGTCGATAGTTTACCACTTAAACTATTAGAACCGCAAATAGCTTCTTAACAACTTATCAAAATACAAGATAATTATTTAAGGTCATCTTTGAAATAATTTTCATATGGAAATATTATATACTTCAATCCAAATTTTCTTTTTGCTTAATCCTTTAGCTTCGATCCCATTATTAGTTCTAGCTTATCAAAGAGGTTTAAACGTAAGAATAATAGCAATTAAATCAGTAATATTAGCTTTTTTAATAGCTTTTGTTTTCATATTTGTAGGAAGATTTCTTTTTGAAATATTTGATATAAGTTTAGATTCATTTAGGACTGCTGGTGGATTGATCATAGTTCTGCTTGGAATAGAAATGGTATTGATGCGTGAAGAAAGAACCAAGGATATCAGTAGTGCTAAAGCATTAATATCGATCATTGCTACACCTATGCTTACAGGCCCTGCAACTTTATCTTTTTTGACTGTTAAATATATTGAATTAGGCTTACTTGATACTTTACTATCCCTTTTATTGGCTTTTATTGGAGTAGCTGTGGTATTTTTAAGTTTTGTTTGGTTTTTACCAAAAATAAAAGTTGAATATATAGAATTTGTAAGCAGACTCTTTGGTCTTTTTATAACAGCCTTTGGAATAGAAATGTTATTCTTAGGTGCAAAAAAATTATGGGGTAGTTAAGTTAAGAATATAAATATTTTAAAAAGAATTTCAATATAAAAATAATATGGGGCTACTATACTTCGTAATTAGACGTACAATTACATTCCTTCCTACTTTGTTAGGTGTACTTTTTATTTCTTATATAATTGCTTATGTAATACCTGCAAATCCTGTAAGAGCTTGGATAGGAGGTCAAAGAGTTACAGATCTTGAATTGTTAGAAAGAATTAGAAGAGATTATTATTTTGATAGACCATGGTATGAACAATTCTATTTTTTAGTTTCAAGTTTACTTTCAGGAAGTTTAATGGATCCTATAAGGCATAAGCCTGTTTTTGAAGAATTAAGTTATAGATTTCCAATTACTGTAGAATTGGCAATATTAGGTTTTTTGTTTACTTTAATAGTATCCTTACCTTTAGGATTTTTAGCTGCTAGGTTTAAAGATACCATAATTGACTTTCTAGTTAGATTTTTGGCTTTATTTGGTAGTTCGATGCCTTCTTTCGTTCTTTATTATTTTTTAATTCTTGCTTTCTTTGTTGCAACAAAATCTACATATTTAGCTGGAATACCTTACCCTTCAGCTTCTTGTATAGTTTTTATTAACAATTTACCTTCAAGTTTACCTATTCCTTTGAACTACCTTAGTTATATAATAGTATATGTTGGAGCTGTACCAATGTTTGGTGCAATGATTTGTGGAGAATTTAATGTAGTTTATGAAACATTGTTTAGATTATGGTTGCCTGCGTTATCTTTAGGGTTATTAAACGGAGGATTCATAGCAAGGATTTTAAGAAACTCTTTGCTTGATGCCTTAAGTTCAGAATATATTCTTTATGCAAAAGCAAGAGGATTATCAAGTTTAAGAGTATGGTCTCATGCCTTTAAAAATTCATTAATACCTGTAATAACAGTATTAGGAATAAACTTTGGCTCTTTGCTTACAGGAGCTGTTATAGCTGAAACAGTGTTTAATATACCAGGAATAGGAAGATATACTTTTGAAGCTATCATAAGACTTAATTTCCCAGGAATTATTGCAGCTACTTTTCTTTTCGGTTTAGTATATATAATAGTTAATTTTATTATAGATATTTTCTATGGGGTAATAGACCCTAGAATAAGATACAAATGAATCCTATAAATTTCATTTTATCAACATTTATAAATTTATATGTTAAGATTAGAGACAAAATTAATCCGGAATGGTCCCTAAAAAATTCTGCTAGGATCTCTGAATGGAAACTTATGGTTTTTGCTTTTAGTCAATCAAAAATAGGAGTTGCTGGCGGGTTACTAGTAACAATCTTTGTAGTTCTTGCAGTAATAGGTCCGTTATTAGCTTATATGGAATACGATTATTTTCCTATACTTGAAAATCCTGATTATAAACTCATACCTCCTAATACAGAATTTAACGGTCAAAGCTACATACTAGGAACAGATTGGTTGGGAAGAGATGTTTTAAGCATGATACTTTATGGTGTAAGAATATCTGTTGTTTTATCTTTTATTGTAATTATTTTAGGAGTTCCTTTGGGAATTATTTTAGGTTTATTATCTGGTTATCTTAAAGGATATTTTGATGAATTTATCATGAGATTAACTGATATTTTCTTAGCTTTTCCAGGATTAATATTAGCTATAGCCTTTGCATCGGTTCTTCCTTCAAGAATATATGATTTCTTTGAAGCTAATACTCAAATAAGAGATTTCTTTTTATGGATATTTGCACTTAAGCCTGAACATTCTCCTCATTTAGCAGCAATTTTTTCCTTAATATTAGCTTTAGTTATTGTTTGGTGGCCAGGTTATGCTAGAATAGTAAGGGCATCTACTTTAAGTGTTACCGAACAAGTTTTTATTGAAGCAGCTAAAAGCTTAGGTTTATCAAAAACCAAAATTCTTTTTAAACACGTATTACCTAACATAATAGCTCCGGTTCTTGTTTTAATAACATTTGATCTAGGAACTGTTCCTTTATTAGCTGCAGCTTTATCTTTTCTTGGATTAGGACCTCAGGAACCGGTTCCAGAATTAGGAAGGATAATATCCCAAGCTGGGCTATATTTCCCTGAAAAAAGCTGGTGGATAGTTGTTAGTTCAGGTATATTTTTGTTTTTATTAGCCTTAGGATGGAATCTTTTAGGAGATTCTTTAAGGGATGTACTTGATCCTAGAACAAGAAGGGCTATAGAATTTAAAAATGGTAAAAAATGAAGGAAGATAATGTTCTAGAAGTTAGGAATTTGCAAGTCAAATTTTACACGTATGCAGGAGAAGTAGATGCTGTTTCCAATGTTTCATTCAATGTAAAAGAAAATGAATTTTATGCTTTAGTAGGGGAAACAGGATGCGGTAAAACTGTAACTACAAGGGCTATAACAAGGTTAATTAGTCCACCTGGAAGAATATTGGGAGGAGAAGTATTATTTAAAAGGAAAAATGGTGAAATTGTGGATCTGTTAAAAATAAAGGAAGAAGAATTGAGGAAAATAAGGGGAAATGAGATATCTTATGTTTTCCAAGATCCTACTTCTGCATTGGATCCGCTTTATAATATCAAATCCCATTTTGAAGAAACAATATTAGCTCATCATAAAATTAATCGAAAAATAATTAAAGAAAGGGCGATAAATTTACTTAAAAAAGTTTTAATTCCTTCACCTGAAATGAGATATAAAGCTTTTCCGCATGAATTAAGCGGTGGAATGAGACAAAGAGTTGTAATTTCCTTAGCACTTGTAAATGACCCTAAACTTTTAATAGCTGATGAACCTACAACAAATTTGGATGTTACTATTCAAGCTCAAATACTTGATATATTTAAAGAAATAATGAAAGAGAGAAAAATGAGCATTATATTAATAACTCACAATTTAGGAATCGTAGCTGAATATGTGGATAGATTATCAGTAATGTATGCAGGTAAAATTGTTGAAACTGCCAAAACTGAACAAGCTTTTAATAATCCATTACATCCTTATCTTCAAATGCTTTTAAAATCCATTCCTAACCCCCTTAGAAAAATAGAAAAACTTGAACCTATACCAGGATTTGTTCCAAGTTTAATTAATCCTCCAAGAGGATGCAGATTTCATCCAAGATGTCCCTTTGCTATGGATATTTGTAAAGAAAAAGAACCTCAATTAATAGAAATAGAGAAAGATCATTATGTCGCATGCTGGTTATATGAGAAAAAATGACTGAACAATTATTAAAAATTGAAAATGTTTACAAATTTTTTCCAATAAAGGGAACATTCTTTAAAAAAATAACAGCTGTAGATAATGTTTCATTAAGCATAAACGAAGGAGAAACATTAGGAATTGTAGGGGAAACAGGATGCGGAAAAACAACTTTAGGTAAATTAATGGTTAAACTTCTTGATCCTGATAAAGGTAACATTTTCTTTAAAGGAAAGAATGTAAAAAAGCTTAAAGGAAAAGATTTGAAGTGGTTTAGAAGAAATGTTCAAATGGTATTTCAAGATCCACATTCTTCTTTAAATCCAAAAATGACTATTGCTGAAATATTACAAGAACCACTTAGAGAACATAAAATAGATGTTGGTAATATTGAAGAATTTTTAATAAAAAGATTAGAAGAAGTTGGAATGGAAAGAAATCTCCTTTACAGATATCCCCATGAGCTAAGCGGAGGGCAAAAGCAAAGAGTTGCAATATTGCGTGCAAGTATTATAAATCCCTCATTTATAGTCTTTGACGAACCTACTTCATCCTTAGATGTATCAGTCCAAGCTCAAACACTAAATTTAATTAAGGAAATGAAGAGAAAATATAATCTTACATATACTTTCATTTCCCATGATTTAGCTGTTGTTAGATATATGAGCGAAAAAATAGCTGTAATGTATCTTGGGAAAATTGTAGAAATTGGAAAATCTGATGAAATTTTTGAAAATCCTCTACATCCTTATACGAAAGTTCTAATCTCTGCTATACCTATACCTGATTATAATTTAGCAAGAAAAAGGGAAAAAGTTAGAATAGTGGGAGAACCGCCTAGCTTAATTAATCCTCCAAGAGGATGCAGATTTCATCCAAGATGTCCCTTTGCTATGGATATTTGTAAAGAAAAAGAACCTCAATTAATAGAAATAGAGAAAGATCATTATGTCGCATGCTGGTTATATAAAAAATGAGTTTATATATTAAACCATTAATAAATTTGGAAAAATTTGTTCATAAGTTTTGGTTTCCTGTAGGCATTTTAAAAATTCCAAAATATAAAAAAGGAGTTTACATTATCGATTGTTATTTTTATAAATTTTATTCTATTTCTTTAATAGATAGATTAGCATTAAGTGTTTATTTTAAAAAAGATATTATTCTTGAAGAAGAGGAAACAGTAAAGGCTAAAAAATTATCTGAGCTAAGTGTTTGCGATTTCAATGAATTTAAGGAATATATAAAGAATATTTGTTCAATAACTCCTTCTCCTCAAGAAAAGAGTTCATGGAAAAACTTAGATTTAATGAAATGGTCTGTAATTAGAATTTTTCCTTCAAAGAAAATTATTGAAGATATCGAAAAAAATGTTAGCGAAATTACACAAGAAAGCTTAAAATATAAATTAAATTATAAAATGCTTGTCGAAGAATTATTTTTGGATAAAATTTTAGAAAACAATTGTGAATGGAAACCTGCTTACGGTTTATTATGCATTGATAAAAAGGAAAAAGTTTATTATATAATTAATAACAAAAAATATAAAAAAGATTTATTAAAAGATATAATAAAAAAATTTATTTAATTAAAAATTTAATTATTTAATTCTCTTATGTAAGCTAAATTTACTTCAAAGGATAATTCTAGTGAGTTTAATAAGGATATGCTGGGTTTTGGTCTATAACCGTATAATTCTTCCCATATTTGAGCATTCCAGTAATATGGATTTATTTTAAGTAATATGTATTGATCTTCTTTATATTCAGCTACATAATATGGACCTGTTGAAATTGGTTTCTCTGCAAATAGTTTATGAACAGGATCATCTTCGCCAGGCTTAACATAATTAGCCCATGCTGAAGGATTCTTACCATTATTACTTGCAGCTAATGCTTCATTATATTTATCTCCCAATGCATATTGCATAGATATTACAGATGCTGGGCCAGTTGTTAAGATTGTTAATATTGGTGGATATGGGAAGCGCAATTGTAACTTTACTACTCCTTCAACTTGTCCTTTATAACCGAATATATTGAGTAAATCATTTAAATTATTTACAGTATAAGATTTTCCTTTATATGGTACTGTTAATCCTTTGGCTAAAACATTTTGGAATTCTTGAACGGTTAATACAGATGAAGCGTTTACATCTATGAAATCATTAATCAACCATGAAGGATCTAATGCTGCTCTTGCTACACGCCATAATGAGAAAAGCGCGTCTACAGCTGTTATGTTATATAATTTGTTGTTCCAAGGATCATAAGCCTTTACTCCGCTTCTTATTAATAAGTATAACTCTGTAGCATCAGAGCTAAATGCCCATGCTGCTGCCATTCCAGGTGAAGGATCTGTTGATTCCTTTTCAAAAACTACAAGTGGAGTATATATTTGTGTGAATATTTCCCATCCAAATGTTTCATAACTTTTAGCAGTATCAAAGGTATCGGGCCATCCAATTGTAGCAATAACCATTGTTTTTGCATCATTATTTATATCTTTAATTCCAGTTGGCTCAACGGGAGCATTACTGGGTTCCCAAACTAAATCATATCTTGCAAAAGTTGTTAATGGATAATACATATCTTTTACCCAGCTACCATGATTTTCTCCTGTTACTGCTTGGCCTAATAAAGGCATAGGAACTTCATGGTTAAAGATTATTACAGCAGCTTGTATTATTGCAACTCTAATTTCTGGATCCAATACTTTCTTAGATAACTTTGTTAATGCACTTGTAGCAACATCTCTCCAGTTTGATGGATTCATTGATACAAAAGCGTATGGTTTTTCCCAATTTTTATTAGTTTTTTCTTCATCTAATACATAGTTGACAACTAGCAAAGGTTTCGTTACAGTTTTAGTAAATGTTGCACCAGTACCTTTAGGACCTATTATAACATAGTATTTTTCTGTTTCAACTTCTCTATCAATTTTACTTAAATAATTACCGACTTGCTCAGCATTAACATTTGCATAATAGTTTAATTCTGTAAATTCTGCTCCACCCCAAACAAATGGTGTTAAATAGTTATCAGGATCTAAATAATCTGGAACCCATCCTAGTAATGCAACATCGTAATCAAAGTTATCGACTTTATCTAAAAATACAGGCCAAGCATAGGTTTCCACAACAACTTTAAATCCTAAACCGCTCCATGCATTTTGTAATAATGCTGCAATTTGAGCTCTTGCTGTATTGCCTGTATTGTAATATATTTTGATCGTATATTTAGCTGGGTCAAATCCTGTTTCTGTTTTTAATTTATTTATGATCTCTTTTGCTTTGGTAATATTGTAAGTATATTTGATTATATTAAACTCTGTGTAACCAGGCATTCCTTTTGGAACAACTGTAGATAATGGAACGTAAAGATCAGCGAATATTGTTTTTAATATTGTACTGTAAGGAATGGCATAAGCTAAGGCTTGTCTTACTTCTTTGATATTAAACGGTTCTCTTTGAGTATTAAACATTACATATTGTATTGTTAATCTTGGCTTATCTTTTCTGATTATTAATTGTAAAGTATGTTCTCCTTTTACTACTGTCCCGTTAACATCTTTCCATCTATCAGGTGTAACTGTAGCTATGTCTGCAGCTCCGCTTTTATAGAATTGAATTCTTGTTAATTCATCATTTATAATTACATAAAGTACTTGTTCATGTAATACTTTTTGAGGAGGCGGTGGTGTTGGGGTTGGTGTGGGGGTAGGAGTAGGTGTTGGTGTAGGCGTTGGTGTTGGGGTTGGCTGTAAAGTGCTATAATATATTCCTATTCCTATACCAGCTAATACTATTAGTACTATTATAGCAATTACTAATGTTCTGCTAATAGCGGTTTTTATTAATTTCGTATCCATTATGTATATAATAAAAAAAGCAATTATAAATGTTTATCAAATTTTTAAATCGGCATTCTTATAACTTTCCCTTGTGTTAATCTTATAATATCTTTAGGCTTAATTTTTAGAGTAGCATTTACTGCTCCTCCACCACCATAAACAAATTCTTTACCAATTATTTCTTCATCAATATAGCATTGTAACTGCTTTTTATGTCCTACAGGAGGAACGCCGCCTGCTTCATATCCAGTATGTTCTATAACTTCTTCAGGTTTAGCTAATCTTAATTTCTTAAAACCAAGCATTTTTGCCAATTTTGTTTGATTTACTTTTTTATTTCCCAGAATAATCACCAATATTGGTTCATCTTTTTCATTAATAAAAATCAACGATTTGATTATCTTATCAATTTCAACTTTTAGAATTTCGCTAGCTTTAGCAGCACTATAAGTTTCTTCATGTATTTGTATTTCGTAAGTTATGTTGTTTTCTTTTAAATATTTTTCAAGGTCCTTTGTTGTTAACATTTTATTTTATTTTTTCAATATATCAACATAAACTTCAGGTCTTCTATCATTTAATCTTTCTTTCCTAAATTTTTCCATTTTTTTAGGATCAATTTCAGCAATAATAAAACCTTCTTTTTCTTCAGCTGAAGCTATAATCTTGGGTATAATTACATCACCAATTATATCAAAATCAACAGCAAAACTTTTACCTTCAAATTCTGGCAACAAAAGAGTATTAACAGCTATAATATTTATTCTGTTTTCTAAAGCTCTTGTTAAAACGTAAAGCTTCCAAGGTTCATAACCTATTTTTTTAATTCTTGAAGGACAAAGCAATATTTCTGCTCCTTTAAGTACAAATATTCTAACAGCTTCAGGATAAACTAGATCATGACAAATACAAATAGATATTTTTGTATCGTTAAAATTAAAAACATTAAATTCGTTTCCTGGTAATGCTACTTCTTTTTCTCCTCTAAATAAATGAATCTTATCCTGCTTTCCTATTATTTCTCCTTCGTTGTTTATGAAATAACTTCTTACCTTCCTTCTTTCTTTATCTTCTACATAGTTTCCTCCTGTTGCTATAGCTATATTTTCCTTTTTAGCTAATTTTGTAAATATTGGAAGATGATTATTAAAATCTTTAGCATGAATCCAATGCTCAGGTAAGCAAGCTAGTTCTGCACCTATTTTTGCTGCTTGAGAAATGAGCCTTTCAGCTCTTTCAATTATTTCTTCAATGGTACCTTTTGAATTTGGCTGAATTAAAGCAACTTTTAGCATTATATCATATAATTCATATTAATTATAAGTTTAATGATTGTTGATGAGAAAGCTAGTTTAACTAAATTTTAAAATTTTAATAAATTCTTGTTTTGTTTTTCAAAATAAATTTTTCCATACAATAAAGATTTAAATTTGTCACAAATTTCATTGTAAATTGATCTTTCAGGTAAATAAGCTTCATACTTTCTTTTCTTTTCTCCAACAATCTCTAGGCTAAATTCCAGATCATCTCTTTTAATTGAAACTTTTCCTTTTTCTTTAACTTTTATATATTTTAATTCATTATAACTTAATATATTTTTAATTTTATATTTTATTTTATTTTTATTTAAAAAATTTAAAAAGTCTTCAATTTTTAACGTTTTATTCTTATAAACTTCTTTATTTAATTTATCACCATAACTTTTAATTTCATAAAAAATTGTGTCTATGATTCCCCAGAAAACATTGCTTAATAGATCATAACCATAAGAACCTCTTTTAAAAGGAGGTGAAATATCTGAATGACTTGTTTCAAGTTCAACCAAAGAATCTTCTGTAAAAATTAAAAAACATCTAATGTAGCATCCACCTAATGTTCTCCAAGAAAAAACATATTTCCAGCAATCAATAGTCAACATTACATTTTTATCTTTTATTTCTTCCATATGAATTAAATTTAAAAACAAATATTTATTTTAATAAAATTAAAAAATAAATAAAATAATAATTTATTAAATGGGTACTTTTCTTAAGGAAAACGCAGAATATTTCGAAAAGAAAGCAAAAGAAGCTTATTTAGAAAAGAGATATAAGTTCGTTTTATTTTTTGTTGAACAATCAATTCAATTATATTTAAAATATATTTTATTCAAAAATTTTGGTGAATATCCAAAGACGTATAAAATCATTGGATTGATCAACGAGCTAAAGGAATTAAATAAAGATTTTTTTAATTTTTATGAATAATTTTCCGATTCTTTTGATTTAATCGAAGAAGCTTATATAACTTCAAGATATTTAGATAAAGAATACTGCGAGAAAACTGCGAGAAAGGCATTGGAAGTTTTAGATGAATTCAAAAGGAGATTTGAAAAATGGCTAGAATAATAAAGCATAAAAAAGAAATAATTGAAAAATATCAGGAATTTAGGAGAAATTATTTAGAATATGCTAAAATAATAAAAAATATAGCTAAAGAAGTTTTTCAAGAAAATTTCTTGAAAATAATAGTTTTTGGAAGCATATTAAGCAAAAAATATAGAGTTGATAGTGATATTGACATTGCGATAATATTAAGGACAGAATCTAAAGAAGAGGAAAGAATAGCCTTTTATAAAGAGATTAGGAATAAGTTAGGATTTTTGCATCCCTTTGAATTTCATATAGTATCAGAATATAACTGGGAAAATTGGTATAAGAAGTTTATT